>Ga0265293_10005654_pt1 | contig 20708 bp, 16 predicted proteins | sample Munlanlewell138R_FD_192505 | JGI IMG/M metagenome (GOLD analysis project Ga0265293, IMG submission 192505) | Leachate microbial communities from a municipal landfill in Southern Ontario, Canada - Leachate well 138R | ecosystem: Engineered > Solid waste > Landfill > Unclassified | place: Canada... | reverse complement strand
GTGATCTCCATGACAGGCTTTTAAGCCCAAGGGGGTAGAAACGCTCACCGCACTTCGTGCTATGCTAGCTAAACATAGCAATAGATTACTTACAAGGGGGTAGACGCAAACCCGCGCAAAGCGAGGGGTTGCGGCGTAGGGGGAAACTTCCCCCCCAAGAAACACCGAGCCTAAAGTAGGGATTGCCGCGTGTAACGCTTTCGTCTCCGAACTTGCACGCGCTTTACCTACGCAAGCGCGAGCAGCCAATGACGCTATAAGAAACTTCAACGTTGCAGCCCTGAATCCCTGAAATGGCACCCGGTGCGTCATGACGCCTACACGCATCATAACTACTATACCCAGCGACAAATACTGCTCTGGGTACACTTGCGCACACCAAATTTTGTGAAGAAGATGCGCAAATTTGCTTACACGTTTTGACAGATGAGTTACTTGAACACCAAACTACAAATTTCCCACATCGATCCTTACCGTTCTCTATAACGCACGCTTGCGTTACCATCTTGTTCACTGATTCCTCAGGACATGAAATGCCACAGCCACCGCAGTTCTCCCTATCTCCGTGCACTGTCTCTTCACCACCGCACACTCGATAGCCCTCCCTTGCTGTCAGCGTCAGCTTAACCTCCGCACTAGCCTTGTTCCCAGCCCTATCCATCGCCTCTACCACGATGGTCGCCTCAAAGCTACTTTCGTAGCTTAATTTCACATTTTGTGCATCTACCAAGTTTGACACTTCCACGTTACACTCGTATTGTATGCCCTGCGCTCTTCTCATGTTACAGTATATGGTAGTGCTGCCCGTTGGCCCTAGCGCTCGTACAACGCTCACGTCATCATTGGGATCCGTTACCAATGCTGTAATATGCACGACAGAAGAATTCAACTCAGCAGTCAGACTCTGAATTTTTGGGCTATCCGCAGAGAGGGTGTTGCACTCAGAGGCGGTTTTGCACGCTTGTCCATCAGCACAGGGTTGCTCTGCAGCCCAGGCACCCGACAAACATTGCGTCGTCTTGCTATCCTTACAGCGAACGCTTCCATCCTTACACTCGCCGCAGCCCTTGCCCCCTGCGTTACACGACACTGCTTGCGCACATGCGACGAGGGGAGACAGTGTGCCACTGTGGCACGTCGATATTTCACCGATGCCGCTATTATTGTTGCTGCAATAACTCTGCCCATCTATGCATTCACCACAGGTTTTCTTGTCGCTATTGCAAACGCCTTTACATACCTCGATAGGAGCTCCAGAGGCTACACCGTCAGCGCACGCATAGATCTTGGCGTCTGTACAAAAATCGTTATTGTTTTTACAAATACCACCGTCGCTTCCATCTGCAACACATGATACACCTTCACTACAGTTGCTCTTAAACTTCCATTCGCCATCTCTGCACTCGTTAAGTTCGCCGCCGCTTGCGCCATCTATGCATTTAAGCTGACCATCGCTACAAACTCTCTCACACTCTGCCTTGTCGGGTTTACACTCTCCGTCGCAACGCATTTGCACCTTGTACTCCCCTTCGATGCATTTGCGCACTGCCCCCCTCTCACATACCACTGTACCATTGGCGCATTCACCACACTCATCTCTAGAAGCACACGAGGCATTATTGTGGCAGATCAGGCTTTTTTGCCACTTTAAGCCCTCATCTTTATACCCCACACATATGTATGTATAACCTGTATCGCAGATTTCCTCTCCCTGTGTCGCACAAACACCCAAAATATCATCAGCTGGAGTTGTCTTAGACTTACCATCATCACAGGAAAAAACAATCCACCCACACCACACAACACAAATAAGTAACAAAAAACTTTTTCGCATACTCAACACCCTCATCAACAGCGAGTACGCGCCACCGTACCCTCTCAAAGAAAACACTTGTCTATGAAAGAGCTCAATGACCCAACGATAGCCGTAGCTTTGTAGAATTATTTGACAATTATTGAGCGTGTTAACGGGTAGATCTGTCCACAGAAGCCATTCAACCCCTTTGAATTCTTTGTCAATGGGCTCTTGCTCTTTGACGCGTAAAACGTTGAGGCTAGAGGGTCAAACGAACTGAGAGCCTCTTTTTTTAGCCTTTGGCTTGCCTAAATCTTCTTCATCACTGCTATTTAGGCAAAGTTCAACATTGGCTGCCTGTACTTCGACTCTCGCCACCCTCATCTCATGCGATTGAGACGATCTGCGCACGCGTATATCTATATCGCTAAGACTTGAGGCTTCTAACTTGTCCTTGACACACGAAAAGCCCGCTGCTTTTCTATCCCGCAAGGCTCTGTTATGGGTTCCACGAATGATGAAACTACACTTAGCTTCACTGAGGAAGCTGATAATACTGCTACAATCATAGCCAGCATCAAGTAGAAAAACAGCGCGCTGCGCCAGTCCATTGTCTTCCAATACTTGGTAGGCTTGCTTTATTGAGGAAAGCCAATACTTTACCTCGCTTTGCTCAACTGGGAGGCGCCTTTTATTGCGCTTCTTAGCATCTTCTTGGGTATCAGCGTTTTAAGATGCTATTTCACGAGTCCAGTATACATGATTAAGCGAACCGATGGGAAAGCCTTTTGACGATATGACAAAAGCAGACTGGATCAACAAACCCCGTGTACTACCTCGTGAACCAATCTGACCAAGCCCTTTCGTATCCGTCTTGTCCGTTATGTTCATACTCGTCCCATCAACAGCAATATAAAATGTCTCATATTGCTCTAGCCTGAAACGATCTTCCGTGCGTAGGCTTTGCTTATCTCCTCTGCTCTCACATTCTCACTATTCATAACGTAGTAGACCCTGTCTCGCACCGCACGAGATTTTGAAAAATGCGTTATCTTGCTCCCTTTGCTAGCCAACATGCAAAAAAGCGCAAAAATAACTGATTGATCACGTCGCTTGTTTCCCGATTTATATTAATTTAGAGCTTCAGCTGCTTGACGGCATTGTATCGTTGATTCCATAACCTCCTCCTGAGATCAATATAAACTAAAAACCATCCCCCAGTCACAAGCTGCAACAACTTTCAAAAAATATATATGGCACAAATAAGCAAAATACCCTGAATTGATGCCAAAAGTTTTCCGTAATGCTGAGTGCCCCACACCCCGCTTCTTTTGGTGTGGCGCTCTAGCCCCCAATGAATCAGAGTTTCCCTAGTTACTGCAAAATATTATTTTTATAATAATGCAAAATGGCTCGGCTAGCCACGTGCGTGCCCTTAATCCACCATCGTTCGGTGTTTACCACCAGTGCGCCAACAGCGATTTTTGGATTTTCGAGGGGAGCCCAGCCTACGAACCAATTAAAAAGATAAAAGGGGCGCTTGTTGGAGAGCGTACCCGTTTTTCCACCAACGCGAAGCTCCGAGGGCCAATCACTGCGTGCTGCAAACAAGCGCCGCGCCGAACCTTGCGTTGTTGTGTTTTCGCCCATTTTGGAGAGTGTATCGGCTTTTGCACTGCTCATGCTCACCAACCATGGCTGGGGCTGAAAACGGTAGATCAACTTACCATCGGGAGCGCTTATGGAATCGACTAGGCTTGGGCGCATCATGACGCCGCGGTTGGCAATTGCCGCTGCGATAAGCGCACCATGCAAGGCACTGAGGTTAACATGCCAAAAACCCGCCGCAGTTTTCGCACGTTCGATGTTGTCATCGACAAATTCGGCATCGCTAATGTCAACAGGTATTTCAAAGGGGATTTCACGATTAAAACCGAATTTTAATGCAATTGCATCGAGTTTTGCCTTATCGAGTGATTGATAGGCTAAGCGCGCCATCACGGCGTTGATCGAGTGCCCAATAGCCTCCTCTAGAGTGGCACAATTCTTGTCGGTAGCAGGGTTTCCGCGTACATCGGCCTCCGTTAACATGCTGGAGCCGCCGCTGTAACAAACGCGCGCGTTCACGTCTATAGCGCTATACTCGAGCAAGGCCGCGGCGGTAATGAGCTTAAAAACGGAGGCCGAGGGCGCTTTGGCGCGCAAAACGTAGTCCTTCTCTTTGGGAGAGGCTGAATTCGAGCTGACAAGGGCAAGAACTCGCCCTGTGGCAGGTTCAATTGCAGCTACCGAACCATAGGGAACGCTACGCTCGTCCATTTGATTTTGCAGCGTTTCTTGCAAGCTCTTTATCAGCGTAAGGCGAACGCGGCGCCCATCCTCAAGCTCTTGATACGCAAAATCACCCTCCCAAACAAACTTCGCCGTATCGAGCAAAAGACCGTCTAGCGGGCTCTTGAGCTGAACTTCTTCGCGCACGACTTCAACCGAGTCTTGCGCATAGGCTACAGACTTCTGTAAGTAGGGCGATGAACCCTCTAGCGCGCCCGAAAAAAGTAGGGCGGCCACAATCGCTGTGGAGAGAACTAAAGACAAAGAAAGGGTAATTCGCTGCTTTGTGCTGCGGCGCATCCTGCGCATGGCCTATCTCCTTAATGTAGCAAGATGAATTCGCTCGCCATAGACACGGCAAGCCTTGCTACTATTTTGGCAGCACAACAGTTTTGGGCAAGTTTTTTAGCTCCAATCTGAGCGTTTTTGATTCATATAACGATCTGAGAGAGTAATTTTAGAGCGCCTTAACACGTTTTCTGCTATAAAAAACAAGAAATGACAATAAAAGTAGAACAAATGTAGCTGTGCTTTTATTAATAGGCGCCGTTTCGGAATAAATACTGCAGCCGCAATCACTAGGAGGGCGCTCATCCATGCCAAAATTCGGTTTGTGAAAATAGCCGCTCTTTAACTTGCACTTCCTCACCTCGTCGGTGTCGCTTGCGGGATAAATCGTGCAGATGGCTTCAATGTCATCGGCGTGCAAGCTTCGCTTCTCTACGTCTCCAGCCCTAGAGTAGCCAAACATCGTGGCATCTGTAACCTTTGAGTGTGCAAAACCGATAGCATGACCGAGTTCGTGTGTTAGCGTGTTTTCTAAGTCGATATATTCGCTAGACCCTGTGGCATCCGCCGAAAACTTGTAGTCTAAGCAGTTCATTTCGATATCGGCGTCATAGATTTTGCCCGTTACACTATCTTGTGTCACGGTGGTCAAGGCCATGATCGTTTTGCTGTCCTTCCATGCGGTGTCGCGAAAAACAATGATATTGGCATTCTTATTCGTGTAAGGGTTAAAGCCAACACGATCCTCGTTCGTTTCACCGAGATCTATGAGACGCAAGTAGCTACAATCTGGCGCAGACCATGTCGCAAGCGATCGTTTATACACCTGCTTTACGCTATCGTAGGGGATCTGCTTAGTCCCCCTCTCATTGAGGTGAAAACCCACGCAGTTCAAGGTCCAGGCGGTAGACTTCGGCTCCACACCAGCTTTGCACTCTGCAATCCCAGAACCGCAGGACATGGTCGATTCCCACGAAAAAGCTGTCGCTGGCAAAAGCAGTGCCGCGGCCAAAACGGTGTAAATACTAATCTTTTTCATCAGTTTTTCTCTATACAGTGAATCGCCCCTATCTTTGAATATATGCTTGAATTAAATCGACGAAATCTTCCAAAGGCAAAACACTTGCTTCGTGTTCAAAGCTACGTTTTGTTCGCCTATCGTAGAGCTGGAGATCACCCGCATCTCCGACGGCCATTCGCTTAGCATTCTGCCACTCTATACGGTACTTACCTTGAGTTAGCCCCAAAAAGAAGTAGCCTCTTTCGAGTTTTTCGAGAAAAACAACGAGTTCATCGCCCAAGTCAAACTGTGGCTCGCCTATAACTACTTGATGGAGACTACCAACGCTACCGCCCCGCTTTTTAAACTCTATTTTCTCTTTGCAATCCCCCTTAATACATTGCTCAAGCTCTAAAACACAAAGCGTCTCTATTCGCAAATATTCTTCGCTCCATTCCGCACGCATATCGACAACACGCCCAATAGCAATCATGTCGGCTGCAACGCTGAGCTCTTCAAGACTTAGCGATTCCACGAGCGTTGCGTTGCCAAAACTTGGCGCCATACACAGACTTAAGCAGAATACACATTGTCCAAGGAGTAAATACAAATTTCTTCTTACTATTTTTTTCATTTCTGATACCACACACCTCCCCACGACGCTCCCGCATTTAAACTCTTAAATTCAAAATCCCCTCGCAATATCGCGTCGCAATCGCTCCTTTTCATTCATGCGCCTAACAAGTTCTCTTCTTTTGCGCACACATTCATCCCTATCCTTAATGAGATAATCAGAGCCATAATTAACAATATCTTCATTAAGTCTTACAATCTTCGTATCGAGTTCACTTATCTCATCACTCAGTGCATTGATCTCATTTTGTAGATTCTCCCTTCTTGCTAACTCTGCTTCTTGGGCACGAATTCTGCTTTGGCGCTCCTTTTCTATGGCTGCCTGTCGTTCACGCTCTGCTTTGATAGCAGCTTGGCGCTTTTTGTCTTCGCGTATTTTGTCCCACGCACGTTTCGCTTCTTCGCTAGAGTACACGTATTGGCTCTCCTCTCCGAGATACGCCAATGCTCGCCCTGCATCAAAAGCACCTATTTTGTCATAAATAAAGGGAACGACCTCTTCGCCCCGAAAGTTTACCACACCCAACTTTCCTCTAAGCACAACGCTAGCAATATCAGAATAAATCTCGTCGATTTTGTCGTATTTAAAGTCAAGAAGCTTCTCCCCGTATATACTCAATACCCCCCACTTATTGCCAAGTTTAAAGGCGTAGTTCCTTTCGTCTTTAAGGAATTTCTTCTTACTGTCTAAGTAATAACCGAAATAGCTATGATATATGGGCTCCACCACAACTTCCCCGTTGTAATTAACGATGCCGTATTTATCAGCGATTTTGATGATAATTCCATTTTCGGTGGGCTGCCAAACATCGACTCCTTCCAGATATATAGGCACACCCGTTACATGGTATAGATATGACAAGCCATCTCGCACAACGGCCAAAATACGTCGATCTCCCGCGTTTCTTTCGAGGTACATCGTATGGAATTTTTTTTCTTTTAGCGGAAAAACAATCTGAGCATCGCTATTCATAATACCCCAGTTTGCATTGCGCGATACAAAATAATGCCTTGGAATCGTCGATTGTTGGATATCATCATAATACACACTGCGATCTACATTTTGCTTGTCTACAACAGTGTGCCATTTTGCTTTTTTACAAAAGTTATTCTCCGTATTTTTCTGTTTTCCACTGACAATTGCATCCGATTTATAGGCTAGTAAATTAAAACGAATGTCCCAAGCGATGTTCTCATTCTTCCCCTCATACGCTACTTTAGTGAAAAGATCATCGTTTTCATATACATATATACAAACAGGTTTATCTGGCGCGTAATTTCCTTCCAAATCAATGCTACCAAAGCCAGAGGCTAAAGCTACGTTCGCACGGCCATCGGGCTCAAAATCGTTTGCCGCAAGAAACTGGGGTTTAATCACCGTTTGCGCGTTAGAATCTATGTAGCCATATGCCTGCTCAGCGTCAGACCAAACAATAAGCCTGTTTTCTTTAAAGAGCCGCTCTTGTGCTGACTTAAGCTTCTCCCCACGCGTCTTTACCCACAGCGGAAAAGAAGCGCTACCATCCGAAGGGCGCAACTCGTAGTATGTGGTATCAAAGCCCTCGTTCGCCATAGGATGAAGTTCTAGCGAAGGAAACGCATATACGCCAAAAGCAATTTCTTGACCTCGCTCTTTGTCGTAAAGAGCGTATTCAAGCGCATCCACCTCGCAGTGAGAGTTATTTTTAGAATCCTCATTGTGACATCCCGCCACAACAGCCTTCCCCTCTACCCAGCCTGTTGTGGCCATAATTTTGTAATTTTTCTCGCTGAGTTTATTTTTCCCGCTGTAACTAAAACCTGCATCATTGCGAAGTTTCCACTCCCCGCCAGCAGGCTCTCGCATGCTCAGGGATGGAGCGCAGGCGACGCATAATAAGCAGCTCGACAACGCCAGAAATATACACCGAAAACTAAAGTAAAGACGGTAATTTTGGTAATTCATCTCTCGAACTCTGGCTTGGGCTTACTCGGTAGTAAGCGATTTTATAGCAAGAAAACGCTCTTTGAGAGGAAAAAACTTGCCTATACAAGTGAATTCCGTGCTCTCATAATCATAGCGAACACTCGCGATGCGGTTACAAGGCAAACCATGACAGTACGCGACACCGTTGGCCGCTTCTCTATATAATTCAATGTTCTCCTTAGGATCGACAAGCTCATCTTCTAAATAGCAAACAGCCGTTTTGATTACGATGGGTTGTCGGTGCTGCTTTGCGTGGTGCAAAATCTCTCTGCCCCGCATGTCCATGGGAACCACAGATTTTGTCGTCAAGAAAAGGTGTGTCATCAACGCCGCCTTAATATCAATACTTGAACTTACAAACAAAGGGTAATTCCCCGCATACACTAGATATAAGCCGCTCCCAAACTTCCGCGGGATGGTACCATTAAAAAATGGACCAAACCAACGAAGTTTCATTTTTCGCAGCGCATTTTTTTCTTTCTTCTCTGTAGACATTCTGCACCTACGTAAGGATTCATTCCCCCTAGTTATACGCGTTTTCTCTCTCTTTATTTGATTTTCAACATTTTAAGTGCTTTCTCGGGCTTTTCGCTGTCATAGGCAACGCCTTCGGTATTTCCCAAAATCAGCTCCTCCCCCTCCAAATCAAAGTCAAAGCTGTAAGCCTTGTTCGCCTCTATGGTAACGGTGGGTTTATTTTTTGCATAGCGTTTATCGCGCACGTTTCTACCCATTTGCTCCCAAGCTACCAATTCATACACCCCCGACTCAATCTCGCGTGGCTCCCTCAATTTATCCCCGTCCCAACACACAGACTGGCGCGGCTTCTTCAAACACGGATACCAATACTTATCCTCAGGCACCTTCCAATGCACGAGGCTTTTGCCCAAAACCGGGCGAGTCAGCGAGGGTCGTACAAAATATTGCCCCGCTTCAGTTGTGTGCACTGTTGTAGACCACGAATCGTAGCCTTCCAAGTGCGACTGAATCAAAACCGCCCTTCCCTTGGACACAAGCTCCGAGAGCGAACCCGACATTTGTTTATCATCGATGTGCACTTTGGCGTCCTTCGGACGGGGCTCAACCCAAACATCCGTCGACCTATCCAAATACACACCATCCTTTAAACTAAGAGCAATCATGTCGACATCATGGACCATGCGGAAAATCGCCACATACGGCGCCTTGCCCTCCTTTTTTACCAAAACATGGTGATAAAAACCGCGTCGCACTTGCTCAAGCTCCACCGGTAACTTGCCGCTCAATACGCCATCAAACCAAAGCTCCGCCCCCTCATCATCGGGATTTTCCGCCTTGACTAAAACCTTGCCGTAGCGCGGATCCACAGGCTGCTCTGCTTCCGCATCCAGCGCCTCCCCATCCGGCGCACTCGCCTCCCACTCCTCCGTTTTTTGTAACTGATAATTCAAACCCTGCCCTAGCGGTGCGTCGGCCACGATAAAATTATACACAGGCTCATGGCCTGCCAAAAATAACATCAGCGAATTTGGCCCATACTTGGCAAACTTCGCAACCAACGGCGTTTCCCCTTGCTGGAGCACACCGTTTACCACCACTGCCGCACCCACCGGCTCGCTCTTTATCTCCACCTCCCGCAGCTCCATCTCCACCCAATCTGGCGGCCCCATCTCCGCCTCAATCGCAGGCGGCAACTCAGAAATCACCTTCTCCGCAATTTCGCGCTTCCCCATAAAAACCAACCCCCCGACTACAAGCAAAACCGACACCACCGCCACCACAAGCGCGAGCAACTTAGTCCTACGCTGCTTGCGATGCATCTCCTCATCCCCCCTTAACTCCTCTTCCTCCAAATAATGCTGCTCTAAATCCTTAGCCATGCTCTCACTCCCTCATGAAAAAACCGCGGCAAAACCGCAGAAATCAGGATAGCACAATCTCGCCACAGTTTAACAGCGCACCAATCTTTTGCTTAGGTAAATATTTTAATTCTATAGCCCCTTTTGTGGGGGCTAGTGCCCCCTACGCGCGGGCTTCCTCGCAAAATTCGACAACGAACGCAAAAATCTCTGCGCTGTTTTCGCTAAACGCTCAACCACCGCAGAGCTTGCGTTCGTAGCGCCTTTTGCTCAGCGATCCCGCGCTACCCCCCCGAAACTCTGGCAAAGTCCTGTTTTGCCAAAAACTAGACGGGGCGTCGCGGGGTGTCCCCGCGGAGGGGGTAGTGGCAAACCCGCGCACAGCGCGGGGTTGACACGTAGGGGGAAACTTCCCCCACCAAAGCAAAAAACATAGACAATGAATATTTTTGGAAAAAAACGAGCTACGCCGAGCATAGCCAGCCCTTACAAGGCGCAAAACGCAGCAACGACATTTATGACATAGCTTGAAAATCGCGCAAAGCTATATACTGAGCTGCTTTGCGAAAACTGTAACACGCAGCTCAAAATCTATGACATTTTTGTCATGCTTTTGAGCGCTCTCTTAGCTCTTCTTGATAGTAATAAAGCAGAAGGACTTCGGTATTGCAAGGGCTAATGGCTTTATTTTAAATTTTCATTTTAGGCATGAGTTTTTCATATACATTAGGGCGGGAACGGGGAAGCTAGATGTTTACAAGAAAATAGCGTATTTGAGGAGGGAAGATGACAAGATCTCTCGCCATCATACCGTGTGAGGACAATTTGTACGAAGCCAAGCCACGGATAGTCGAAGAAAGCGAAACTAGCCAGAGCACGTTTGTTAGCAAAAAACATAGCAAAGAGGGCAGTTTCGATCTCGTGAGTTTTTATTTGCGAACCATCGGTAATGTGCCGCTACTAAGTCGCGAAGAAGAGGTTGCGCTAGGGATGCGCATGGACGAGGCCAGAGAGCGAATTGCAAAGATAGTCTTTAGCTTGCCCGCTGGCGTCGACATCATTTTAAATGAAGTTGAAGCTTTTTGCCGCGGTGATCTGCGCCTTAAGGATCTTCTCGGTCACAAGCAAATGGAGGAGTCGGAGCGCGAGGAGCAAGCGGCTCATTTAAGCATAGCCTTCGACACCCTAAGCAGGATGATCGAGTTCTCTACGGATTCCCAAGAGCTGGAACAGCGCAACTACCTGCGAGAGCGCATTGCTAGCACATGCAGTGAGCTCGACCTCGGTTTTGACTTCATCCTTAGCATCTCCAAAACCCTGCGCGAACTTGGCCTCCCCTATATGCAAAAACGACGCGAAGTCGAGGAACTCTGCGATCTCTTGTCTTGCAGCATCGAAGAATTGCAAGATGCCGTTCAGGATTACTCGCAAAACAAAAAAACCAGACTCATCAAATGCAAAAGTCAGTATGAAAATTATGCTCGTATACTAGGAGAGCTTGAGAACGAAAAACTCGCTATTATTGACAGCGCTGGCGGTGATTTTAACGCTTTTGTCGAAGCATTGGAGGGGCTTTGTCAGGCGGAATGCGAATTTGAGAAAGCCAAATCCCACATGGTACAAGCCAACTTGCGCCTCGTTGTTGTACTCGCCAAACGCTATGCAAGACGCAGTATTAACATCATGGATCTTATCCAAGAGGGCAACATCGGTTTGATGCGAGCCGTCGAGAAGTACGATTACAAACGCGGCCACAAGTTCTCGACCTATGCCACTTGGTGGATTAAACAAGCGGTAACTCGCGCATACGTCGATCAGTCAAGGACTGTGCGTATCCCCATTCACTTGCTTGATATTATCAACAAAATACTGCGATCCTCTCGAGTGCTCGAACAAGAACTAGGGCGCAATCCCAGTATCGAAGAAATTTCCGATTTAACAGAGCTAAAACCCGACGTCGTCTCCCGAATGCTTCGCATGGCAAAACTACCCGTTTCCTTAGACGCGCCCATGGGCGAAAACGACGAATCGCCGTTGTGCGATATTATTGAAGATAGCAATACACCTAGCCAACTCGATCACCTCTACGAAAAAGGCTTGTGCCAGCAAACCGACATCGCCTTGGCCTCTTTATCGGAGCGCGAAGAAAAAATCCTACGCATGCGCTTTGGCATCGGTTGCGAAGAGGATTACACACTAGAGGAAGTCGGCAAATGCTTTAGCCTTACCCGCGAGCGCATTCGCCAAATTGAAGCCAAAGCTATCGAAAAGTTGCGAAAACCCATCAGCTGCTGTGAACTAGAGCTGTTCTGCTAACTGAGCTACTTTGGCTAATAAAAAAGCTCGGCAAGTTAATACTCGCCGAGCTTTTTTTCTTCCCTAGCGGGGCAGAGCCCAAAAATAAACCAGAGCTTCCCTAAAGCAATCGATTTTAGCCTCTTTGCCCCGAATCGAGATTATCTAGGGAGTCAAAGCTCTTAAAACGCATGGAAAACGAACCGCGTCCATGCGTAAGAGATCGCAATTTCATGGTATAGCCAAACATGTGGCGCAAGGGCACAACGGCATGGATAACGCTGCGCAGATCCGCTGTCTTGAGATCACTAACGATACCACCTCGTTGGCTAAGATCCGAGATAAGGTCTCCAATATGATCTTCGGCCGCTATAATATCGACATACATGAGCGGCTCCAGGATGACGCTTCCAGCATTTCGGAAAGCAGCACGAACCGCTTCGGCTGCGGCGATCTTACTGCCCAAACAGTGGTAGCACGCTTTGGAATCAGACCCGATATACGAAATGCGAACATCGACGTCGACCATCTCAAAACCGTTGGGGCCATACGCCATAGCACCTCGCGCGCCATCCAGTACGGCGTCCAAGACATCCTGCTTTACATAGGGGTGTCCCTCTGGAAGCGCTATTTCGCAAATCGACGCACTGCCGCGCTTTAGCGCTTTAACACTAACTCTCACCTCGCCGTAGATAAGGTCCGTATCACTTTCTCGCTCAAACTCTGCTCTGCCCTCGCCCTCACCGCGAACGCTCTCTTTGCATACAACACTGGGCTTGCCTTTGCGCACAAGAATATTAAATTCACGTTTTAAACGTTCACACGCAACTTCCAAGTGTAGTTCGCCCATACCTCGCAGCAGAAGTTCGCCCGTTTGCGTGTCTTCTTCGAATACTAATGTTGGGTCTTCTTCCGTTAGAGCTGCAAGCGCGTCGCTGAGTTTGTCCTTGTCTTTACTGGATTCGGGTTCAATGGAAATGGCAATTACGGGCAAATACGCGCTAATACGCTCCAGCACTAATGGGTGCGAGGGGTCGCAGAGCGTATCACCTGTGATAGCGGGACGCGCCTTGAGTATCGCAACGAGCGTACCAGCTGGCGCAGATTTTACGGTATCAATGCGGTTCGCATAGAGTTTATAGATGTGTTTGATCTTAAAGCTGTTATTCTGCGTAGTATTCGCAACGGTATCCCCTTCATTGAGGCTACCCGAATAGATGCGCAAAAACATCAGTTTTTTGCCTTCGAGTTGCTGCGTTTTAAAGACTAGAGCAGAGAATGGGTCCTTACTGCTCCGCTCCCGCGTTACAGGCTTGCCGCGCAGATCCTCGCCGACAACAGGCGGTAGTTGTGTGGGCGCTGGAAGGTAATCGACGATGGCATCCATAAGCGGCTGAATTCCCACATTGCGAAGCCCGGAGCCGCACAAAATAGGTACGCCCTTGAGCGAAATCACCGCGCGACGAAGCGCCGCATGAATTTCGTCCGTCGTTATAGGCAACTCTTCCAAAAACAAGTTTGCCACCGCGTCGTCTGCGTTGGCTAAGTTCTCTATCATGCGATCGCGACGTAATTGCGCTTCCGCGCGCAGGGCTTCGGGTATTTCACCGTAGCGAAGCGACGAACCTTGATCGCTTGGATCGAAATAAATCGCTCGTTGTTCAATGAGATCGATAACACCTTCAAGACCTTGATCACTCAATATTGGCATCTGCAAAACGATAGGGTGCGCGCCTAAGATTTTCTCGATCTCGGCCACACAGCGATCGAGATCCGCACCGGGTCGATCCATCTTATTAATAAAGCCAATACGCGCTACTTTGTGGCGATCAGCCTGGTACCACACCGTTTCGGTTTGCGGCTCCACCCCACTGACCGCGTCTAAAACGGCAATAACGCCATCAAGCACCCTAAGACTGCGCTCCACTTCGAGGGTAAAATCGACGTGGCCAGGCGTATCGATCAAGTAAATATCGTGATCGTTCCATGAAATTTCGTTAACTGCGCTACTTATGGTAATGCCACGTTCGCGCTCTTGATCCATAAAATCCATGGTCGCCTGACCATCATGAACTTCAGAAATCTTGTGCGTCCTGCCAGAATAAAAAAGTATGCGCTCGCTCACCGTGGTCTTACCTGCGTCGATGTGCGCCATAATACCAATATTTCTAATTCTATCCGCTTGCTTTGCCGCCATAACTTTAACCTTTAACCACGCTAAGACCGTATTCAGCATCGCGCGCAAAGTTGCTGCGCGCTCTATCCAAGAGCAATACTATAGTTAGCTTATGATAGATTCGCTAGTATATTTTATTTATACCGCCACATTTTGCATGATCTTGTGAGGATCTACAAATTTTTGCCACTCAATCGCGTTAAAAATACGATGAAAACAAGGCGAGTAGCCCGATGCCGAGGCAAACGCCGAGAATAATACCTATAAAAAGTGTAGCTGTGCTACCGAGGCGACCTTTGGACTCTTGGGCGGCTATTGTTTTTTGAGTTTTGAGCTCGCTTGCAGAGCTTGGCGCTAACTCTTTCACCGCCAGCTCTTGCGTTTCGCCATGTTCAACGGATGCATGCGCACGCACTTGCGGCAAAGTCTGCGATATGGGAGGAAGTGTTTGGGAGCCCGATACCAAACTTGCAATGCGTGACAAGGAAATATCAACCGATGCATCTTGTGGGGTATTGATATAATCAAAGACGTCGCTATCCCTTAGACCTTCAGACTTTGCACCTCCATCCATTGCCCCATTGCTATCATAGCTACGCAAAGCCTCCATCGGCTCCACTCGCCCGAAGCGTTTCTCCGCGCTCAATACGGCTTCTTTGAGAAGCTCACGTTCAGATTGTATTTCGTAGGCAAAGAGTTTCGCTAAAAAGTTGCGCAACGCCTCGTTTGTTTGCTTATAACCGCTTATTTTAAGGAACTTTCGCAAATCCTCGCTGAACTCCTCTACACTTTGGTAACGCTGCGACGCATCAAAGGAAAGAGCCTTCATCAGTACAATTTCGAGAAACGGCGGAAAGTCGGGATAAACTACATTTGGCGGTGTAAAATTGCAATTACACACTGCGTTTAAAGTTAAAATATCGTTTTCTTTTTGAAAGAGCTGCACTCCTGTGCAAAGCTCATAAAGCACAATAGCCAGTGAAAATAGATCGCTTCTTGCGTCGAGGAAATCTCCATTACATTGCTCGGGGCTCATGTACGCGTACTTCCCAACAAGCATGCCCTTGTGTGGATCCTCTTCGTGGCTACCAAACTGCGCAACGCCAAAATCAAAAAGTTTGCACTGCCCATCGTAGCAGGCAAAAATATTTTGTGGGCTGATGTCGCGGTGTACAATGTTGAGCGGTGCATCGTGGCTATCGCGCAAATCGTGTAAATACTGCAAACCGTCGCAAGCATTGATAACAATCCAAACCGCGACCTCGATAGGTATACTTAAAGAGCGCTCTTGCGCCCGCGAAACCATCACGTCAAGCGTTACACCGCGTAGGTATTCCATCGCCATGGTGTGGCGTTTAGCAACTGGAGAAGCAGACCAAACACTGATAACGTTCGGATGTTGTAGAATGCAACTAAGCTTCGCTTCACGGTAAAAGAGACGTACAAAGTCGGGATCCTCATTACAGTGATTCAAAATACACTTTAGCACAACGAGCTTTTCGACTGGGCCTGGTCCAAGTCGCAGGGCTAAAAATATCTCTGCCATACCGCCGACTGCGAGGCGCTTTAGCAAAATATAGGGTCCAAAACGACGATTGATAATATCGGTTTTCATGACTGAAGGAATGAGTTGCGAGTTTCGACTCTGATAAAACAATTTTGGCTACAGATCTTTGCTCATAACGTAGTGATTAGGGGGGTAGCGCGGGATCGCCGAGCACAATACGCTACTAACGCATATTGTGCGGTGGATGAGCGTTTAGCGAATACACCGCACAATATTTTGCGTTTGTTGCCGTATTTTGCGAGGAAGCCCGCGCGTAGGGGGGCTTGCCCCCCCACAAAGGAAAAGTTTTGTTAAAACTAGCTTTAAACATAGTCTCCCGCGAGTATGTCGAGGTAAGTTCCGCGTTCGACCCAATCGATGAGTTCGTTAATTCGCCAGGCGATCATGGGGTGGGACGTGGCTGAGCTGGCGTAGTTTAGCAAGGATTGGAGCGGATTTGCTTCATTTTGCTTGAGGGCTTGGGCTTGGGCGATGAAGGCGGAAAGCGAGAGGGTGGCGCGGGCGTCGAGGCCGGGATTTTTGCCGCAGGCGGAAATAAACAAGGCTTCGAGGGAGCTTTGTAAGTCGCGCGAGGCGAGCAGTCCGGCGCGGTCGGCGCTGAGTTCGGAGCAGCGCAACCACTTGTAGAGTGCGGCGCGCAAGGGGTAGGAGGCGTAGCGGGCGAGGCCGGGGAGGAGGTTGAGGCTAGACTGGAGCATTTGGACGGCGATGCGGCGGTAAACGGCGTGTTCGCTAAGGATGTGTCCCAGCTCGTGACCGATGACGAAGCGGAGCTGGGCGTCGCTGAATTGGTCAAAAAGTTCGCTTGTAAAGACGATGTAGGCCGATTGGGCGCTTTCTGTGTAGGCGTTGACGAAGGGGTGAGATGAGAGATAGGGAGTAATTTTTTGTCCAAATCCGAGTGAGTGAGCGACGGATTGAACCAGCGCGTGCAACTCGGGGAACTGCTGCTCGGAGCAGGCGACGGCGCTTGCTTGCAGTAACTCGCGGGTGCTGCGCTCATTGAAGTGTTTTTGGATGATTTTGACAAGCGCAGCGGCGCCAGGGAGGGAGCGAAGGTTTCGCAAAGTGCTGGCGTCGAGCGGGTGCTCGAAGCTATGCGACTTTAGTTGAGTGAAGGGCGCATCGTGGCTTAGGAAAAGTGGCGCATCGCAGCGAGCACAGCAATACTGCTGGGGACGCTGGACGGCTTTGGCGACGTGGACGCGGTTTTGCGTATTGCAGGATCTGCAAGAAATTTCTTTTTTGGGACCCATATCATCGAGCCAAATCGCTTTAAACACGTCATCCATTCGGTTTTTCCTCGCCATTTGCGCTTTCAACGATTTTAGCATCAACGACATCACTATTTTTGTTATTTGGTGTTTTTGGGCGCCGCTGCCAAAGCGCGCTAATACAATAATTGCCTGTACGCGTGCTTAGTACCTTGTTAACCGAGATGCCGACGAGTACGCCGAGCACGGGGACGGCGCGGAAGGCAGATTTTGCCGCCGATAGAACGATAATTTTACCAATCATAGAGAGCAAATACTTGCTGAGCTGTCGCATGGAATAATCCCAGAATGCGGCGCGTGCAAGGGCGAGCGTATCGAGTACAGCGCTATCAGAGGAACGGACGTCGTAAGATGAAACAGAGGCAAGGGTGAAGGCGAGTTGTCGGTCTCGCTCATTATATATGTCAAAGCCTGCGAGGTGGCAAAGGCAAAGCGTCATTTCGACTTCGAACTTTAAGGTTAAAACGACATCGACTGCGCTAGCGCCTACAAAGGCGACTAGACTCCCAATACCAGGCAAAAATGCGGGTAATCCCGAAATCCCCCCACTTAGTGCGGATTTATCGGCATAGTGTCGAACAATGCGCCGAGCAATCTTTTTGAATGCAAGCTTTTCGGAGAGCTCTGCATTCTTTGACATCACCTTTTGGCGGCAATCGTCGCAGACAGCGATGATTTGCTCGTTTGTTTGAATCAAGCTCTCTACCGCGCGAAGTACGCGTTCTTCTTCGCTCGATGTTTGTGCATGAGATTTTTCTTTTTTGGACGCGTTTTCGCTTTTTTTTTCACTTACCCTTTCATGCTCGCGCTTAGCAGATTTTGCATCGTTTTCCTGATTTTCCGTAGGGTTGGCGTCAGTTTTTGCTCTTTCGTTTTCTTTCTCTACGCTCATTTCGCCTCCTTCGCCTCCTTCGCATCATCGTTTGCTCGCCGTACATCAAGAGCATATTTACAGCGTTTGCCCGTTCGTTGCGTTAAAACCTTGTTTACGCCGCCGCCAACAGCCATGCCCACTACGGGCATCAATCGCAGTAAACGCTTGGAACTCATGGTGAGCCCTGCACGTCCAATGATTTTGAGCATCATCTTACTGAGTTGGCGCGTAGAGTACTCATTGACGGCCAAATCGACTACGCGAAGTAGCGACTCCGAGCGCGATTCCGAGGCTTTAGTGCCTTCCAACGCCGCTGAAGTCATCAAAAACGCGCGCGTTCGCTCTGCGTCTTCCTCGATGTCGTAACCGTACAAGGACGCCAAGCAAAGCGCCATCTCGACCTCGCACTTTAGCACCATCACCGCGTCCATGATGCCGCCACCAAAGATAGTAAAGAGCGCACCGATACCTGGTACTAAGCTGGGCAAAGTCGTTACAACCCCCGAACTCGCAGACAAATTAGAGTAGTAAGCAATGATGCGAGCAGCGGCCTTATCTCGCTGCTTTCTTGGCTCCAACTTCGCGTAGCGCTCTAACGCTTTTTGCGCTCGTTTTCTTATATTTTGGTTAGAATCTAAAATCGTTTCGACGGCATACAAAATCTTCTTCCCCTGTTGCTCTTCTTCGTCTTCTAAAACACCTTCGTAAACTCGTTCTTCGGAATTTTGTGTTTGTTTTGTCATTGCTCACCTCACTATATTTTGTTAAGCCACAAACGCCTAAGTTCAGCCAACTTGCCCTTTTCCTACTCTTCCATTCCCGTTCGCTCTAAGCCAAAGCGCTTTATTTTTTTGTGTAAATTCGTTCGCTCCATCCCAAGAATATCCGCCGTTTTCGATACATTCCAGCCATTCTGTAACAGCGTAGCTTCGATATACGCTTTTTCCGAAATTAGTCGAAAGTCTCGCAAGCTCTTACTCCCAGGCTCAATCATGGTCTGGATATCCACAGCATCGACATCCGAAACGTCGCTTAGCTCCTCCTCAATCTGCAAATCTTCTGGTAAATCAAGCAAAGTCACCGGGTTAGATGCCATGATAACCAAGCGCTCACAAAGATTTCGCAGCTCGCGAATATTTCCAGGATAATCGTACTTACAGAGCGCTGCCATCGCTTTATCATCGACCTCAAGCGTCTCGCGGCCATACTCTTGAGAAAGCTGGGCTAAAAACGCATTGGCTAAAAGCGGCACATCTTCCAAACGCTCGCGTAATGGCGGCACTTCTATCGGTACAACGTTCAATCTAAAGTACAAGTCATCGCGAAAAGTTCCTGCATCAACCGCTTCTTTCAAGTTTTTGTTCGTAGCCGCAATCACCCGTACATCCACGCGCGACAACTTCTCGCTACCCACACGCGTAAACTCCCCGTTTTGTAAAACGCGCAGTACTTTTGCTTGGGCTGGCAACGACATATCGCCAATTTCATCCAAAAATATACTCCCCCCATCCGCCATCTCAAAAAGCCCACGTTTCCTATTCACCGCACCCGTAAACGAACCCTTCTCATGACCAAACAACTCGCTCTCGATAAGTTCCGACGGAATAGCCGAGCAGTTCACCTTAATAAAGGTCTTTTTCGCTCTATCGCTCAAAGAGTGAATCGCCCTTGCAACTAAATCTTTACCAACGCCCGACTCACCTAAAATGAGGACTTTCCCCTTTGTTGGCGCGACTCTCTCCACCGCCGTCCGCACTTTCTGCATTGCCGCAGATTCGCCGATCATCCCCAAATGCTTTCCTTCATCGCTCTCCAATCGCGCGACTTTGAGCATCAAATAGCGCTTTTCCATGCAGTTTCGCACGGTTAGCAGCAGCCTTTCGCGGTCTATCGGCTTTTCGACAAAATCAAAGGCGCCCAGTCGCGTGGCGTTCACAGCGTCCGACAGCGTTGCGTGTCCACTCATCATAATGACTTCGGGTGCGTTCTCCGCTGCTTTCACGTGTTCTAACATCTCTAAACCCGACATCCCGCCCATCTGCACGTCCAAAATCAAAATGTCAAAACTGTGCTCACTCAGTATTCGCAAGCCTTCTTCAGCGCTTTCTGCCGTCTCGACTTCATGATCCTCATCCTGCAAGACCATGCTCAAGCTTCGCCGAATATTCTTTTCATCGTCTACTACCAATATGTTCGCTGTTGTCATTCACATCTCCAAAATCAAAGCTCCCCCACAAACTCTATACACGATATGTAGCCGTTTTGTAACTATTCAAGCGCTGGTTTCCCTCAATCATCCTTTGAACGCACGCCTCTTTTTTGTGGGGGAAGCATCCCCCTCGCCTGAGCCTCCTCGCCAATCGCTAACAAGCGCTAAAACAGCTTTTCGTGCCTTTCGTGTCTTTAAATTTTGAACCACGAAAAACACGAAAATACACGAAAAGTTCTTTTTTACTCTTACAAAACCAGCTTGATTTGTTATAGGCATTCGTGCCTTTTGTGTTTTTAAATTTTGAACCACGAAAAACACGAAAATACACGAAAAATTCTTTTTTATTCTTACTTGCCCAGATTGATTTGTTATAGGCATTCGTGCCTTTTGTGTCTTTAAATTTTGAACCACGAAAAACACGAAAATACACGAAAAATTCTTTTTTACTCTTACAAAACC
>Ga0265293_10005653_pt1 | contig 20708 bp, 22 predicted proteins | sample Munlanlewell138R_FD_192505 | JGI IMG/M metagenome (GOLD analysis project Ga0265293, IMG submission 192505) | Leachate microbial communities from a municipal landfill in Southern Ontario, Canada - Leachate well 138R | ecosystem: Engineered > Solid waste > Landfill > Unclassified | place: Canada... | reverse complement strand
GGATATTGAACTAATAAACCCTTCATAAAATGACAGATGGCAAAATATATGAATTTGATCGTTCCCGGCGATTTACAGAGCGTGAAAAGGAATTTATCCGGGTATTGAATAAACGAGGTGAAAGTATGTATTATATTGCAAAGTTGTTAAATAGGCATCCCGGGAGTGTATGGAAGTATCTTTCAGTATTAAAAAAAATCAATCATTAGAGGTATTCCCTTGAACGGATTGTCGGGAAGCCGAGTAATTGTATACAACGTTTACAGCTATGCCCAGTTGGGCAATTAATAACACAAATCATCAAATTACATAAAATTTAATAAAATGAACAAAACTTTAAAAAACAACGAAACTGCCCAATTGGGTATAGGTGGTGTTATAACCCGTTTATTTGTATTCGGGTTAATGTGGATAGGTATATTTCACTTATACACTACAATTATTAATACAGACTGGTATGTGTGGGCTGATGTTTTAGCTTCATTTAGTGCTGCATGGTTGCCACTTTACAACAAAGGTTTCAAGCGGTGGTTTTTAAATGGGTTATAACGTATATATATACGTAATACGCTTATACAGCCAATTTGGGTGTGTAAGCGTAACGAACGGCGATGCATATCGGGTATAAAGTAAAACAAAATTTTGAATTAAAGATAAAACTATGATAGAGCAGGAAACATCAAATACCCACTTAACCGCCAATGGAGTATTAGCCACTGCCGTTTTTCATCCTTGCGAATTTATTTATTCTTTAGGTTCAAATGGTTTAAAATATGGCTATGATAAAGGTATTTGCCGGATTACCGGAAAAGAAAGTGAAGGCATTATATTTGATAAGTGGGTTAAAGATACATTTACAGATTTAGGCAGATTAAAACCGGGAACGATAATCAGCAATGAGGCTTTATTCTGCTTCGATGAAGCCAGCGAAATTATTCAGAAAAAAACGGGCAAAGAAAAGCTGCAACGCTTTCGCACTTACTCACATATAATATGTAATGGTGAATGGCATTGCTGCACAAAGGCAGATAAGAAAAAGATATTCGAACTTATATGTTCCGGTGCAGAATTAGTTTGCCTTACTGATTCTGGGCAAAAACATGTTTTATTTAAGCATAAACCGGGCATGTGGCAATTGGATGAAATGTTTATCATTCCTGATATTTATTTGCTTAAATTCCTTCACGCTCACATGTGCGAGTTAATGAAATTAGGTTTTTCTCAAACTGAAATACTAACCGGTAATTACATTTCAAACCGTGTTTTAAAAGCCGGATTACAGGCTTGGAAAGAACTTGATGAGCCAATTAAAAAACATAGAGGTTCGCAAATGATGGAATTTGCCGGGTGGATGCTTTTTATTGATGAAGAAAGCAAACAGAAAATTCAGGATAGTTATAAAAAACAGGATAAGCCTAAACCTGTGGAAAATACAGGCAAAACAAATCAATTAGAATTATGGTAACACAAGAAATGGTAGCCGAAAACCTTCTCTGGGGTTTGTGGCGGTGCATCACAGAAGATTACAAAGACAAATACAAAAAAGAATGTTGGGAGCATTTTGAAAATGCTATTAAATCAGCTTCTTATACCGGAAGTTTGAAAGTATTTTTAACCAACTTTCAAAAGCGTATACCCGTTGATTTACAGGCTCAGTACACTAAATATATATTGAGTATTGTTGAAGCCGGAGAAGATGAACAGGTATTGGATTGGTTGCGAACCGAAGCGACTTATTTAGTTATGCTTGTTCGGCTCCGTAATCAGGACAGAAAAGAAATGTTAAAACTTAATAACGAATAACATGAAAACATACATTTTAGAAGGAATTGTAACCGCTTTGAGCAGTATTAGTCACAATGGGGGCGAAAAAAATGGAGTTGTAACACAGTTACGTCGAGAAAAGTTTGTCCAAAAAAATGGTAAGGTAATCGAAGTTCCTGTAATTTCCGGTAATTCAATTCGTGGAAAAATGCGGGATATTGCCGCTATTGAAATTCTTACCAAAACGGATGGTGTAAAAATTAAAGTTGATGGCGATTCTTTCAATCTACTATTCACAGGCGGAAGTTTAGAAAGCACCGGAAGTGAAGGAATAAATATTGAAAAGGTGCGTCAAATGCGTAAAGATATGCCTATGTTATCAGTTTTAGGTGGTTCGGTTGGCAACGTTATTATTCCCGGGAAATTGGATATGGGCAAAATGATTCCTATTGCAAAAGAAACCTTACACTTAATCCCGGAAAAATTTCACGGTACCGATGAAATAAAAAGCATTTGGGAGTACTGCCAGGTTGAAATGAACACCCGTAAAGATGATTCGAAAGATGAAAATTACCGGGAATTTCTTAACGATGATGAAAAGAAAAAAGGTAATCCGGTTCAAATGATGTACCAGGTTGAAACGCTTGCTGCCGGTACCCGATTTTATTGGAAAATATGTTTGAGAGACACAAATGACATTGAAACAGGGGCTTTTCTTCAAACACTACAAAAATGGAGTGAACAGGCTGCGCAGGTTGGTGGAAATGGTAGGGTAGGACATGGAGCTTTAAAAGTTGAATTGATGGAAACAAAGGCTATTGATTCAAATGTGAAGTTCGATAACGACGAATTTGTTTCTTTTGTCGATAAATACAACGAGGAAAAAAAAGATGTTTCGTCATACTTTGAAAAAGGTATTTCAAAAACGCTTTTTGATTCAAAAGACAATGGATAAAAAAACCGCTCTATTATACGCCCAGCTTAATCCTTATAAAGCCTTGGTGAATAGAACATCAGGCTTTATAAGGTGGGCTTTGGAGCGTGTAGAAAATCCGTATGTCGCATGTTCTTTTGGGAAGGATAGCGCCGTGATGCTTCATTTGTGCCTTAAACATCGCTCGGATATTCCAGTACGTTTTGCGTCTCATCCAGAAACTAGACTTTTAGACAATTACGAAAGTGTTATAAATGCTTGGATTGACAAAGGAATTAATTACCATGAGATATTTTGCGATGGTGGATTGATTAAAGTGAAACATGCGCAAAGAGACGCATTAGATGCAATGAATGAGAATTGGGATTCTTTTTTTGTAGGAATCAGACAGCAGGAATCTGTTGGTAGACGAATTACTTTAAAAAAATACGGTATGTTTCATAAACTTGCCAATGGACGAATTAAAATAAGTCCAATGTCTGAGTGGACTGAAAAAGATATTGCAGCCTATGTTTTATCAAACGATTTACCAGTGCTTTCAAAATATAGCATTGAAGGGTTTTCTTCAAGAACTACAAGCGGAATTCCAAGAACAAATATTTCAGAATGCTTGCAATCATTGAAAAGTAGAGATATTCAAGCATTTAATAAATTATGTCAATTATTTACTGATGTAAATGAATTTATATGAACGAACCATTTAAAAATTTAAGAATTCGCTGTTATCTTCAGACAGGAGTAATAAGCGACCAATTTTTACCGCTCGATAGTATTTTGTACTATCATCTTGTACGCCGTGAAATCGGAGAAGAAACTATAACGAAGCCAGGAGAAAGCAACATACGGGAAGGACAAGGAATAACGCTACCTATTAAAAAAGGCGGGCGAAAAGATGAAACATGGTTTTATCACTGCTCATTCGCCCAATGGCCTGACCATGTAATCGAAGATTCCAGCTTCAAAGTAAAGCAAGGCGATTGGCTCCGGCATACCGATTTTTTAAACGACAAAACAAAGAGGGTAGATATTCAGAGGGGAAAGTTTAAAGCTTACCACATTAAAATGTATTACCGTTTTGCAAATTACATTGATTGGTATTGCGTTGGCTGGCCTGATAAAATTGCGGAATTACTTCAATTTTGCACCGGACTGGGAAAGAATACAGGCGATGGTTGGGGACAAGTAAAAAAATGGGAAGTAACAGAATGGCCGGAAGATTGGAGTATTAGAGGCTTTAATAATAAACTTATGCGGAATGTGCCTTTGAATGACCAAGATGGACGGGGATTTCTTTATGGAATACGTCCTTCATATTGGAATTCAAGACATCAATTCCTTTGCAAAATGCCTGACTGATGATAAAAAATTATACAAATCCCTTTTATATTAAAAAAAAGGTTATATTTGTAGTGATGATGGTTTGATGGTTTAGTGGTTTTCGTTTTTTTGTTCCCCCGGGTCTAATTTGCTTAGGCACCGGGGTGTTTTGTATCTTTACACTATGAAAAATAAAATAATGATTTATGTGGAATACAGTATCATATATGTTTTATAAAAATTATTTTGATGGAATTAAAAGTTTTGAAAAATGAAATACGGCGAAGAAACAACAAAAAAAATATGTAAAATGCTATCTGAAGGGTACGGAAGAGTAGCAACAATAAAGGCAGTAAAAATAAATTATCAGACATTTATAAACTGGATGAATGATGAGCGTAAAGTAGAATTCTTAGAAGCTATAAAAAAAGCAGAGGGTTCCGGTAAGGACTTTATTAAAGATGTCTGTAAAACAAGAATAATAGATGATCCAAGTTGGCAGTCGGCTGCATGGTGGCTGGAACGTAACTACCCTGAAGAATTTGGAAGACGGCAGGCAATAGAACACAGCGGCAAAATTGAACGAGATGAGATAAAAGTGATCGTAGCTGATGAAAAAACTGCAGAGGAAATAAAGAAAATGATTAATAAATGAGTACAATAGCTGTTACTTCTGTATTTTCTAAAAACATCACCGCTTTTAATCAGGGTAAACGGTTCATTATAAACCAGGGGGGTACGTCTTCAAGTAAGACATATTCTATTATGCAGCTTATTTATCTTATTTCAAAATATAAAGAGATTAACCTTATTAGCGTTGTTTCTGAAACAATGCCACACATCAAAAAGGGTGTGATGCGTGATTTTTTTAACATATTAGGCGATTCATATTCGGATAAGATGCACAACAAAACAGATAACATTTACACTATAAACGGCACTGATGTAGAGTTTTTCGGGGCAGACAATCCGGGACGTGTACGAGGGCCGAGACGGGATATTCTGTTTTGCAATGAAGCGAATAACATCAAAAAAGAGATATTCGATCAGCTGGAAGTGCGTACTAATAAAGCTATATTCATTGATTTTAACCCGGTAGCCGAATTTTATATTCACGACCTCATCAATTTACAAAATGCAGCGTACATTCATTCGACATATAGAGATAATCAATATTTGAATGAGGAGATAATAAAAAGTATTGAACGAAGAAAGGATTTAGATCCAAATTGGTGGAGGGTATACGGATTAGGAGAGGTAGGTAATATAGAAACACTTGTATTCTGGAATTGGGATCAGGTTGATGTATTACCACAAAAAGGAATTAGCGTATGGGGTTTAGATTTCGGGTTTTCGAATGATCCAACTGCCCTAATACATTGTGTCATTGATAAAGAAAACATATATTTAGATGAGGTGATATATAGCACCGGACTGTTAAACACTGATATAAGCAGAAAAATGCAAGAATCAGGGATGATAAAAAGGAAGGATACAATAATAGCCGACAGTGCAGAACCAAAAACTATTGAGATGTTATATGTAGAGGGATGGAATATTAAAAAATGTGATAAGGGGAAGGATAGTATTGAATTCGGTATCGACATTATGAAGCAACACAAAATACATATCACGAAAACAAGTATTAACCTTATAAAAGAATTTAGAAACTACGCATACGAAAAAGATAAGTATGAAAACATATTGAATAAGATAGTAGATAAATACAATCATGGTATTGATGCTTCAAGGTATGCAATAACAAGCGTTGTAAAGCCAAATCGTGGGCGTATTTTATCATTTAGTAGTACAGGTAATGCAAATTGGTAAAAAATGTATTATTTTTGTATATGTTAATTAAAATGTTATCATTATGGAAAAGAGAAAAACAACAACAAAAAAAACAAATGTTAAGAATCTTAAAGACAGGGATGTTATCGTAAATGTGACCCCTAAGGTTATTGCATTATCTGACGTGATTGATAGTTTCGATGATTTGATCGAAGGTATTTTGATGGCTGACGCTGAGGGCTTGATGTATGGAAAGAAGATGACCCGGGAATTAGTGCGAATGAAACGGAAAGTAGAGACAAAAATACGATAATATGCTGGTGCTAAAAATACACGGTAAAGATTATCTTTTCAAAAACGAATGGAAGGATATTAGTATTCGTGATGCTATAAACTTTATAAATGTAGAACAGCCACCTGAACATAAAGAGTTGATAGATATTTTAACGCAAAAAGGAATAAAAGAATATCTACGTTTATATAAAAAGAAATCAGCAGCAGTAAAAAATAAAATATTGCCAGGATATTACAGAAGCCTGCTGAAAACATTATCAGATATCCCTGATGAGGTGTTAGAGAATATTATCCCATCTGAATACGAGCTATTTTACAACTCATATATAATTAACCTGCATTTATGTCTATTAGTAAAAGATGATCTGTTACATGAAAACATAACGCATTTTGATTTTAATGGTGATAGATATTATTTGCCTCATGTTGGCCGGTTTGTAAACGGGCAAGCAAAATATGGTATTGATATGTTCACGATGCAGTTTACTGAAACGGCGGATTTATTAGTGAATGCTGATAATCTTGAAAATGGATATATGGAATCGTTGCCTTATATGATTGCTATCTTATGCCGGAAAAGTAGCGATGAGAAATACAACGAAGACGAGATAATGCGAAGGGCGGATATGTTTTTAGATTTGAATATGGATGTAGCTTTTTCAGTGAATTTTTTTTTACTTCGATGTTTGAGAGTATTAAAACCCATTATCCCATCTTTTTCGCAGGTGGAAACGTCAAAGCAAGTATTGCAGCAACAAATTCCGGCTTAGCGAAATGGGGATGGTACGGGAGGGTGCTATCAACAGCAAAGATTTACGGGTATAAATTACATGAGATACAACAAATAAATATTTACGAATTTTTAGATTTAGCAGCTTATGAAATCACAGAAAAGAACTTCGAAAATAAATACATTGAATATAATCGGTAAAGGGTTGAGTATAAAAGATTTCGATATGCAAGACTTGTATGGCGATGTAATGGCTATTAATGACGCAATACACATTGTGCCTGATGCGATGTATTGTGTCTTTTGGGATGAGAAGACACAAAACAAGGAATATTTGCATGATATTGCGAAGAAAGTAAATAAAGATGTGATCACTATCAGCATAAATAAGAATAAGGCTGATTTACAGTATGTGAACTATGGTAGTAGCAATAAATGGGCTGATGTGCGTAGTTTGGATTGTAACATAATTCCAAATGTGAATTTGACGGGATTAATGGCACTTGCAGTAGCGATAAGACTGCAATACAGAAAAATTTACCTGTTTGGGATAGACGGTAAGCGTTGGGGGGATGTAGATCATTATGACGGAACAAAAACAAAATGGGATACTGATAAATGGACTAAATATAATAAATATTATGTTGAGTATATTCGTGATGCTGATATAACAAATGTAATCAACCCTGAATATCCTTCTGTTGTTGAAGGTGTAAAACGAATCACTTATGAACAATATCGAGAAATCGCAAATAAGAAAAGAGCTATTAATAATGTTATTGCAGATGATGTGCGAGAGGGAACTGCCACCAGCAGGAAAGAGATACATAAAACAACTAATAAAAAATGAGTGTAACACAATCAACAAACACCTTGAGGGATTGGGTGGCGTCGAAAGTAGCGACAATATCGAGCGTGAAAACGTTTAAGTTTGGATACCCATACGATATAAACGCTGTAATGCGTTCAAATAACTATCCGTTATTTTTGATGGTTCCACCCGATTATCAGCGAGATAATTACACACCAAACAGTAACAGTCCAAATCGTCGCATCTGTGATTTGGATTTTTGGCTTTATGATAATGTATTGCAGTCAGAGTATGAGGATATAGAAGAAACTTATGGAGCCCTCGAAACGAAAATGTTTGCATGTATTGATGCAATATTTAGTGAACTAACATTGTTATCACCGGCAAAGAATCTACAAGTAATATTTTACCCAGATGTCGGAAATGATAAGGTAAGGGCTATGCAGGTTATGATAAAAGGATATTTTAATTTATGTTATTAAGAAATGTTAAATGACTTGCAAAATATTGTAGTACCGTACATTGAACAAGAAATTGAGAATGAGTTAACAGCACAGGGGCATAAGTTAACGGGATCGATATTCGAAAAAGCGGAGACAAAAGTAAGTGCAAATAATGGTGTATATGTGATAGAGGGGTATTACCCTTATTATGCTAAATATTTAGAGCAAGGAGTAAAAAAGGATAATATCCCATACACGATTGGAGGGCAAAGAAGGGGCGGAAAATCAAAGTATATAGAAGCGTTGATTTATTATGCTGAGAAAAGAAACATGAGAAATCCAAAAAGTGCCGCATTTGCTATTGCAGCAAAACATAAAAAAGAGGGGATGCCGACATCCGGAAGCTATAAGTACAGTATAAATAGCCGGCGATTGGATGCGTTCAAAACAGTATTAGAAAATAAAAAGGTGTTAGAAAAAATAGATAGTGTTTTATTTGGAAAAATTAATATTGTGATGAAAAACATAATACAACGTGACGTATGAGTATAACAATGACACAGCCGATAAGGAATGTATTATGTGTGTATATTCCTTTGATATATACCTTTCCACCTGATACAACAACGGGGAGGGATCATTATCGTGTAAAAGTAGATGTATATGACGATTCAGATGATTCTGTCATTGGAACAAAATGGATTACTACATTAAACAGTGCTGGGGCTTTTCAGACTGATATAAGTAATATTTTGCAAACATTATTGGATGTAGATATGCCGAATGGCACAGAAACGACGATATACAGTACAACGAATTCATGTAAGAAATATTATCTGAAGGCACAGGAATACTGGGATGATAGCAATGGAATATTAACATTGCAGGGTACGGCGATAACATCTAATACAAAAAGCTGCATCGCATCAACCGAATACCCCGAGGAATCAGCTGGTGTTTCAAAAGGGTTATTGACAGATATGCCTATTTTGATCCGCGGAGGATATGGACAGTCGGCATTTATTACAACAGAAACAACAGGGATATATGTTAAAGTCACACGGTATAATGGTTCAACAGAGATAGATTCGATCAATTTAACGCTTGCAACTGGCGATAGTATTGATGGGTTAGTATTGATTCCATTAAATGACAAAATATACACGGCAGCAACAACGAGCATAAAAATAGGGGTTTATGATAGTACTGATGTATTGCTAAGTAATGAAAAAACATTAAGTATTGTCGATAGATGTACTGATGCTAAAATAATACAATTCAAAAACAAATATGGGCAGGTTGATTTTTATGGGTTTGACAGTTATACACATGAAGACAATATAAGTAGAACAGCAGTCTTAAATGATTTAATAAATTTTGATGGGTATATAAATATCACAAAGTATTATAAACTATTCGGGCGTTATGAAAACAGCACAGTGATGAACTGGCTGCGGCAATTGAACATGAGCAGGTATTTATATTTAGATAGTGAGCGAATAAAGGTAACGACTACAAAACAAGTTGTTATATCTGATGAATTAACGGCTTTGCAACTTGAAATAATACTACAAAATGAATATACAAATTGATGGTGAATATCTTGATTTGTATCCTGATATGAATATTGGGATAACGTTGTCAATAAATGATATTGATAATATCACGACACGCAAATCGTATAAGACACCTGAAATTAAGGTTCCTGCGACTGAAAAAAATCGGCGGTTATTAGGGTTTTTTGACGATATTACAAGCATTAAAAATTATTCTATCAATGCAGTATACAAAGACGACGTAATCGAATGTTCCGGGAAAGTAAAGTTTTATGAAGCAGTCATAGAGAATAATGCCGGCTATTTTAATATTCAGATAATTACAGGTAATGGCGATTGGTCTACTGTTTTTGAGGGAAAGTATTTACATGATTATGATTTTTCTACTATTGAACATACATATAATAGGGATAATATAATTAGTTCCTGGGTTGATGATGCAGATTATTTATATCCGCTTATCGATTACGGTAGATTTCATGGTACTCCGATAGTTGGAAGTTTATTAAATAGCTATGTGGGGGTGCATGATATGTTACCTTCCGTAAACATAAAAACAATACTGAATAAGATATTTAACGAACAGGGGTACAAAGTAGAAGGAATCCCTGAAAATTATTTTCTATTATCAAAGAACCCTAATATTTTCGACAAAGATGATGCAGATAATGCCTTATTTAAAGTATTCGGGTATCAGGATGAAATATATAGCCAAAATATCACTGCAGGGGCGATCGGGGATAGCTTGGATTTACGGTTAAATGGAATCCCTTCCGGAGATCCATTAAATGGTGAAACCATCGCATTTAATACAACGGATTTTGATAATGGTTCAAATTACGTCGCTTTAGATAGGAAATACACAGTTTCCAAAGCCGGGACATACGTTTTTTTGACGTCAATAAGGTTGATATTTGATTTTCCTACACGTTTAGATTACAGTGATGACATTGAAGTCACTATTGATTTATGTATTAATGATGTGATAGTGGCTACATATAACGATTCGATAAGTAGTCTCGGCGGTTCAAAAACTACAAATATTGAGGTAAAAGATAAAGCAAGGTATTTATCAATCGGTGATTATATAAATGTAAAAGCATCTGTAAATAATATCACGATAAATAACACATATTCTACTGACATTCCTGTAAGTGTCACAGTTGTACAGTCCTCATATTTTATGAATGAAACATTAACCCGACCGGCAGATGGGTATGAGTGGAGTTATGAGGATTTTTTACCTAATCTGAAGGTATTGGATTTTTTAAAAGGTATTATCCATGCGTTTAATTTTTATGTATTGACATCAACAAATGAAAGAAAAGTTGAGTTCATAAAATATAATGACTTTTATAGTTCTGATAGATATAACAAATCTATCAATAAGTTAAAGACAATAACGATTAAAAGGGCAGATATTGCATCTACAATAAATGTAAGGTATTTAATCGATGAAAAAGATAACGCAATAACGAATCAAAAAATATTATATTCATTGGGGAATGGTACCGGGTCAGTATCTGAAATTATAAACCCTGTTTTTGCGACAAATCACGTTGCCACATCGTTACAGCTAAGCTATATGCTTAATCCGTATTTAGCAATAGCTTGCCCGTTATTGTATAACACAGAGAACATATATCAGACCAGTCCTTATTTAATCCCGGTTCAAAGTTTCGATTTCCTTCCAAGGTTGATTTTTTATAATGGGCAAAAGGTAGGGACGATAAAATTGGATGGCACAAATACTACCGATATTCCTGATATAACAAATGGTGACTTGAAATTAAGTGATTTAAAAACATATTATGACAGGTTGATATATCAAAAAAATAACGGTGAGATATTACAATGTATGATTGACTATGCAAGTAACGAAGTAGCGGACATTATAAATAATACAGGCGACTATACTTTTAGGAAATTAGTATTAATAAATGAGGTTGAATATATTTTAACTCAAATTAATAACTATATTTCCAAAAAAGGATCGATGTGCATGCTTGAGAAATACGACCCGATCAGTGTTGGAGTTACAAGTGAAATAGTTAATATTGTGGATAATCAACAAACGCAAAACAATGGAACCGGTGGAGGCTCATCCGGAGCAGGTAGTGTGAGTGAATTAAAAAAAATAGGGATTACAACAACAGAAGACGACAAGGAAACAATATTAAATATCGGGTTCGAATATACATGGTTCAATATAGGGTATTGCATTAATGAGAGTACCGGGTTAAATGAAATTTATTTTATAATAAGCACTACGAATACTACTGTAACGGTAAAGACATTAGTAAAATGTAAAATAGCATGGGAGGCAAGGAAAGATGGCTGATAATATAAGTACATATCGTATAGAAATAAAAGGTACACAAGAACAAGTATCTAAACTGACTGATATTGATATTGCACTAAAAAAATTAAGGGCAGAAAAAAACAAGTTAGAAAAGGAAGCATTATCTTATGCAAATAAAGTAGATACGTTAAATGATCAGGAAAAAGATTCATATACAGAATTAAAAAATAAGTTATCAGAAATAATTACCGAGATACGTTCAAATCAAAATACACGAAAGTCGTTAAATAGTACGATTGAAAATACAAACAAATTAAACACAGCACAAGTTGGCAGCTATGAAAGATTAACAGCTGCAAATAGTAAGCTTACATCAATAATGCGGAAGCTAAACCCAAATATTGCGGATCAGCGGAAACAATTTGATTTAATCACAGCGAAAATAAAAAGTAATACGGACAAACTGAAGGGCTACGATGAGCAAATGGGTCGCTTTAATCGTAACGTTGGAAATTATGCCGGTGATATTAAAAGTGTCTTCAGTCAATATGGTGTTAACTTTTCAAAATTAGAAGGGATAATGGCACTGTTTAAAAAAGCAATAGTAGGTGTTAACGCATCTACAAATGCAACAACAGAATCACAGCGTGTAAACACTTCAGTAACTACAAAACAAAGTAATGTACAAAGAATTGCAACAGCTACCAGTAACGGGTTGAGCAAAGCAATGAAAATATTAAAAATAGCTATCGCCAGTACCGGGATAGGGTTGTTAGTGATTGCAATAGCAAGTTTAGTCTCTTATTTCAAAAGTACAGAAGAAGGAGCCACAAGACTACAAAAAATATTAGCACCATTTAAAATATTATTTGGTAACATTAAAGATATTGCTGCCGATTTAGGTGAGCGGCTTGTAAATATATTTAGTAATCCAAAAGATGCGGTCATTTCTTTATGGAATACGATAAAAACAAATATTGTAAATAGGATCACAGGTATAGGCGATCAGTTTAAGGCAGTAGGGAAAATAATAAAAGCAGCTTTGAATCTTGATTTTGATACTGTAAAAGAGGGAGTAGCTGAACTCGGAGAATCAACAACACAAGTTTTGACAGGGGTAGATAATTTAACTGTAAAGGTAAAAGAAAATATCAAAGGTTTTGTAGATGGAGTAAAAAAAGGCGTTAAAGAAACAATCGATGAGACTGAGAAGCTAAAACAATTAGAGGAGGATCAACTTGCATTACAAAAACTAACACGTGATACATTAATAGAAAACGCAAAGAGAGAAGAAAACATACAACGATTACGGATACAAGCTAAACAGGAAGATAAATATACAGATGAAGAAAGGCTGCGATTTTTAAATGAAGCACTCGCATTAGAAAAGGAAAATTTAGATGCTAATTTGAATATTAAGGAGGAAGAACATCGTATAGCTAAAGAGAAAGCGGATTTATCAAAATCTGATGCGGCTACTTTAGACGATATTGCACAGAAGGAAGCAGCATTATATTCTGAAAGGGCAAACTATTATTCATCGATACGAAGACTTGAAAGCGAGAAACAAACATTTTTGAAAGAGAATGCAACTCAAAATGCAAAACTTATTGAAGATGAGAATAAACAAAAGGCAAAACTTATTGAAGATGAAATAAATAGCGTTAAAGATACCTCGAAAGGAAGTATTGAGGAAATAAATAAAGTATATGCAGATGCGAATGCTTATGTAAAACAAAATGTTAAAGATAAAGAGGAACAGGATAAACTATTTTTAGACCTTGAGACGAGCAAACAAAAAGATATAAATAATCTGTTAGCTAAAAACGAAAAGGAACGTACATCTATTATCAAACTTGAAGCAGCAACACAGCTTCAGGAATTAGCAAAGAGCTATCTTGCTAAAGAGATAAACGCTGAGGAGTACGAAAAAGAAAAAGCAGAAATAGCAGAATTTTCACAACAACAAATATTTAAAGCTGAAGTTGAGGGGATACAAAAAAGGTTAGAATATGGTGAGTTGGCAGAGGTAGAGAAAGTAGAGCTGATGGAAAAACTTGCGTTAAAACAGGTTGAGATAGCAGAACAACAAGCAAAAGATTTAGCGGAGGTTTTAAGTGAACAAGTGGTAACTGAAGATAACACCTATTTAGCTTCATTTGATAATAAGCTATCCGGAGAACTTGCTTTATTAAAAAAGAAATATAAAGAAGGAATCATTGATGCTGAAGAATATAAAGAAGGGGTAGAAAATGCCTTATCTGGAATTTCAGGTGTTGAATCGTGGGATAATATCAAAGAGAACATAAGAAATTTAACGGATTCATTTAAAAGTGGGCTGATAGATATAGATACATATTCAAAAAATCTTATCGGACAACTGGAAAGTATGTGGGGTGATGTTGAACTTACAGCACAATATACAATGAATGCTGCCGGTTCAGTGATGGACTTTATCGCTACAAAAGAAAATAATGGTTTAGAAAAATATAATGAGATACAGAATAAAAAAATATCAAAATTAGATCAGCGGTTGGAATCGGGCTTGATTTCTGAAGATCAATATAATAGACAAGTTGCGGCTATCACTGAGAAAATGGATGAGAAAAAACTCGAGATAGAAATAAAGCAGGCGAAACGGCAAAAAGCATTGAATGTATTTCAGGCATTAATATCAGCTCCTGGGGTCATATTAAACGCACTAAAAACAGAACCATTCCCGCTTGGATTAGCGTTGTCAGTATTAGCTGGGGTAATGACAGGGGCACAAATAGCTAATATTATAACACAACCATTACCAAAACTTGCAACAGGGGGTATTATAACTGAAGGAAGTGGAAGATGGAATGCCGACGATGTTCCCGCATGGTTATCAACAGGCGAGGCAGTAATAAATGCTCGAGTATTAGGGTTAAATGATAAATTATCACTTGAAGGAACCCCGTTACAGATTGCATCGTCATTAAATTCATATAAAGGATTAGGGCAAAAATTTGCTTATGGTGGACTTGTAACACCTAATATTCAAATTCCTGCGACTGTAAATACGTATGCTACTGAAAATATGAGTAAATTTGTAAATGACATAGTGCAGGGATGGAATGACAAACAGGTAATTAACAATGCTGGCGAGACGGCAGCAGTGCAAAGAAGGATTAACGTAATTAATAATGCTGGAGATTTTTAATATGAAACAAAAAAATTGGTATCTGATAGAGAATAAGGATCAAGTTGCGATAATTAACATTTATGATGAAATCGGGATATATGGTATTTCTTTCAAGGATTTTATGATTGAATTGAACAACATAAAACAAGGAAAAAATATTGAGGTACATATTAATAGCCCAGGTGGGTCAGTGTTTGATGGCTTCGCAATATATGATGCTTTGAATAGGAAAAGAGAAACAAATTACATTGAAAGTTTTGTCGATGGATTGGCTGCATCAATGGCCGGTGTGATTATGCTCGCTGCTGATAAGATATTTGTATCAGAACATAGTTCATTTATGATGCACAATGTTAGCAGTATTGTAATAGGAAGTACGGAAGATATGCGAAAACAGGCAGATTTGATGGAGAAATTAGAGAACAATATAATTGATATTTTTTCTGAGAGGATGAAACTGACAACAGAGGAGATAAAAGTTTTACTAAATAATGAAACGTGGTATCACGGGGCAGAAATAATGGACAATGGTTTGGCTGATGGGCTTTTATATATAGCCCCTGTCAAAAATCAGTTTAATATAGATGATTATGAATATTTGAAACATTTAAAACAGGAGGTAAAAATGGCAGATGATCACACGAGCATACTGGACAAAATAAGAGAGATGTTCACAGGCTTAAAAGATGATTTGAAAAGGTCGCAAATGGAAGACAGATTTCACGATAAGACGACAGAGATCGAAAACAAATTAAACGCTATTAATATCAGTAATGAAGAAATTACAGCGTTGAAAACTGAAAAAGAAGAGTTGATAAATCGGGTTGCAGAAATGCAAACACAGATTGATGACTTTACTACGAAAGAAAATGATTTTCAAACAAAAATCGATGAATTAACAAACAAACTATCCGCAACACCGGGGGCGGAGAAACCGGAAAACGATCCGACTTTAATCGACGAAGCAGATCCAGTAGAAAAACCATTCGACGTACTTGCTAATAAGATTAAAAAACGGCTTGAAAATTACAAAGAGAATAACACATTAAAAGGAAAGGAGTAAAAGATGGCAGATATGATTACAACTTCAGTTTCATGGGGAGGAAAAGAAACCCTTGAATATTTTTTAAAACCCTTATACGTCGGGAAAGATCCGCGGACATTGGGATTTCGTGTACTGACAAATATCAAAAGTGGGCAAAAATTAAACTATTTCTCTACTTTTAACAAGGTCACAAGAGCATGGGTGCAAGGTTTTGTAAGTGCGAATGAGAGTACATTAACACAAAGAACTATCACAGTAGCACCTTTAAAGGCAGAAGTATCACAAAATGCAAGGCAATTTGAAGATACTGTTTTCGAACAGGCACTTGCATCAGGAGTAGATACAAATGAGGTACAGGGTATTATTGAACAAATTATGTTATCAGTATTTTCACAAGCTACAATGAGCGACTTTAATCGACTTGCGTGGCTTGCAGATACAGATAAGGAAACACTTGTATCTTCAACTTACGGTAATTATTCCGGTACAGCCGATACTGATTATAATATGTTTGATGGATTTTGGAAGCTAATTTTTGATAATGCAGCAACATCGCCATCGACGTCACAGATCAAAAGGTTAAGTTTAAACTCTACGACATACCTTGCCTCTGCGGCAGTAGCACAAGTGCAAACGTTGACGGTAAGCCTCTCATCTGGTGGCAGTGAGGGTGATGATGGTACTATTACCGTCAATGGCGTAGCTTATACGATCACTTATACTACAAATGTTGCGACTACAATCACTACTTTCGTTGCTGCTAATTTAGCCGCCTTTGCTGCGAGAGGTATTACCCTTTCAGGGACATCGACAACTATTGTAATGACCTCAGCAATAGCAGGGCAACCCTTTACAAAACCTGTTTATGCTGCATCAACAGGTAGCGGCTTAGCTATTTCAGTTGCGGATACTACACCAAATACAGCACCCGGCAATTTAACGGAAGATAAAGGAATCGTTATTTTGCGTGCTATGTATGATGCACAGCCGAAAAATTTAAAGGTAACTCCAAATGATCAAAAAGCATTTTATGTATCACCTGACATCGAGGCTGATTACAGGATGTATCTTGAAGATTTAAGTACAGAGCAGGCAAATACGATGTTGATTGATGGAAAACCTTACCTGACATTCAGGGGTATCCCGGTTGTATCTGTTGAAACATGGGAACAATATGAAGATGATTGGCCTCATGTTAATTCATCTACAAATCCCGCGTATCATACAAAAGCAATTCTTACAATACCCGGAAATCTTATTGTTGGTATCGATGGAACGGCAGATGATATGAATATACAGTACTGGTATAATATTGATGAGCAAGAGAGCCGGATGCGTGTAGAGTATAATTTAGGAACGCAATATGTACATAATGACCTTATTGTTGTTGCATATTAAAAAAAGAAAGGAGTAAAAAATGAGTATAACGACAGGTTTTACACAGCCTTGCAGTCTAAAAGTTGCAGGAATTAATACTGTACAGATTATATCAGCAGAGGATGTAAGCAGTTTTGCAGTAGAAACAGGGACAGGAGCGGATAGCGATATATTTGGTACTGTTACTTTAGTATCTGGGAAAACATTCATAGAATTCGAGTTTGAACAAGGAAAAGCAAGCTGGAAGGATGAAGTCACAGTATCTGGACGGCAACCGATGGTTAAGCATACACTTGAATTCTACATGAATGGTATTTCAAAAGAGAGCCAAAAAGCATTACAGGAACTTATCGACAATACACCATGCGGCATGATCGCTATTGTTACTGATAACAACAACGAAAAATGGGTTTTGGGATATAGTATATTGTATGCTAAAAAATACCCTTTGCGGCTTGAATCGGCTACGGCGGATACGATGAAAGCGTTGGGGGAAGAAGCTGGAACAACGGTTATTCTAAGTGCTACGGATATAACTCGCGCACGTAGTTTTTCCGGTACATTAAGCTAAAATAGGAATAAGGGGGGTGATATGTATTTATCACCCCTAATTTTAATAAAATGATAGTGGATGGAAAATAAAACTGATTTTTATGGTATTGTCAATTTGACTTCGCCAATTGTTTTACCAACAAAATATTCTGATTTTAAAAAAACAGGGCGGGATAAATGGATAAAATTCGGCAATGATAATTTATTTCCACAGGCGATCGCACAAATTAATCGGAGCAGTCCGGTACACCGTGGAATAATAAATAATAAAGTGACCTATACATTAGGGAATGGCATCCGCTTAAATGATAAACCAATAACTTTACTTAATTCAAAGGGTCACGATTTAGATATTATCGCAAAACGTATTATTCTGGATTATTATAGTTTTGGTAATGCGTGGATAGAAGTAATAACAGATTCAAGAAGAACATTCACATCATTATATCATATTGACAGTACAACGGTTCGAATATCGAAAGAAAAAGATAGCGTTTGGATTCATCCACGGTGGAGCGAATATAATAGCACAAAAGATAAACTAAGAAATATTGTATTATATCCAAAATTCGAGCCTGTTTTAAATTACGAAGGTGAAAAGACAACAAAAGATAAATATCTTCACAGCATAGTACACATTTCAACTTATGAACCTGAATTTTATTATTATGGCGTTCCGCAATGGATAGCGGCGATGAATGCGGCAACTATTGCGTATAAGACAGATAAATGGAATTTGAGCAGGCTTGACAATAGTTTTTTGTCTTCTGGTGTATTAAATATCGTTGCGCCGGGTGCCAGTACTGAGGAAATTGCACAAATGAAAAAAGAATTCGAGAAAACAATGACCGGGGAAGGTAATCAAGGGAAAGTATTTGTAATGATAACGGAACCCGGCGAAGGGAATAACACTACATACACACCAGTATCATCACCTTCTGAAGCGGATTGGATTCAGATGACTAATCAAACAGTAGATACTTTAATCACAGCACATAATTGGTATAGGAGTCTAAGCGGAATATCCGACAACACAGGTTTTGACACAAAACGCATTTTACAGGAGTACGAGGTAGCAAATAATACGATAATAAACGAAACGCAAAACCTGATATTAAACACTTTTGAAAATATATTGCGTTTAGACGGACTGGAATTCAAACAAAAACAGCCTGTAAGTTTATTTGGGTTATTGGATGCAAATAAATTCATAACGATAGGGGAGGCTCGAAGACTTGCAGGGTTGGATGAGTTGGAAGATGAAAATATTAATAAAAAATTTGTAAGCGATGGCACTAATAACAGCACAACAGGTAATTGATGAATGTATTAATAATGTGAATTTTGATCCTTCATTAATTAAAGACAGTTATATTTTAGCTGCTGAATATGAATTCATAAAACCTTTTTTAGGTATTGATTTTTATGATGCACTTGTTTTATCACCTTTAACATATTCTGATTTAACTGAATATTTGTATAAGGCATTAAAATGGTACACACTTTATAAGTCGTTACCATTTATTCATTTGCATTTGGGATCACAGGGTATAATGATAAACAACGTAAACTACGCACAACAAGCGAGCAGTAAACAGCGTGGTGAAATTGCATCAATGGCAATAAGTATCGGGGATACATATTTAAGAGAGGCAAAAGTACATATAATTAATAATATTGAAGATTATCCGCTTTTTAATTGTTCTGACAGTAAACGTTTTTTAGGAGGCATTATTTTATGAAACAAAATTTAACATTGTTATTTATTTTTATTAATATTTCAGTTTTTGGGCAGGGATATATACCATCTTATAATGCTATCCGTTTACTACCATCTTCAGATACATTAAAAAGGGCATATATATCAGATAATCAGGACACGATAATAATCGCAAATAACGATACGATTATAGTATCTGATATAATAGGGTCGTTGCGTGATAGTGTGAGCGATAACACAGATAGCATAATAATCCACAGAAGCGTATTAAATACTATTCTTAATGCAGGGTACATATCCACCGAAACAGACCCCGTATGGGCTTCTGACAAAACAGATTACTATACCTCAACGCAGGTTGACGCTTTACCAGTTTCAACCTTTACTAATGATGTGCCTTATCTTACCAGTTACACCGAGACCGATCCGGTATGGTTGTCAGACAGTGCTACCTATGCAGCAAAGAGCTGGGTGAACTCACAAGGATATCTAACAAGCTATACAGAAACAGATCCTATTTGGTTATCAGACAGTGCTACCTACGCAGCTAAAAGCTGGGTGAATGATCAGGGTTTTTTAACAAGCTACACCGAAACCGATCCTGTTTATATCAATGATCCGGCCTTTGGGATAACCTCAACTAATATCACAAACTGGAACACAGCATACGGTTGGGGTGATCATGCCAGTGCTGGTTATCTGACATCTTACACAGAAACCGACCCTGTATGGCTATCAGACAGTGCTACCTACGCAGCTAAAAGTTGGGTGAACTCACAGGGATTCCTTACAAGCTACACCGAAACTGATCCGGTGTGGTTATCAGATTCAGCGACCTATGCCGCAAAAAGCTGGGTGAACTCACAGGGATTCCTTACAAGTTATACAGAAACAGATCCGGTG
>Ga0265293_10005652_pt1 | contig 20708 bp, 25 predicted proteins | sample Munlanlewell138R_FD_192505 | JGI IMG/M metagenome (GOLD analysis project Ga0265293, IMG submission 192505) | Leachate microbial communities from a municipal landfill in Southern Ontario, Canada - Leachate well 138R | ecosystem: Engineered > Solid waste > Landfill > Unclassified | place: Canada... | reverse complement strand
TCTGCCAATTTTTCGTTATTTACTTGAATTATCTGTGCGGCTTTATCTTTAAGGGTATCACCATAGTTCAAAGTCGAATAAGTTATGATAACTACCACAGGTAAAGCCAAGACCAATAAAATTAAGACCGTTATCTTCCACTTCAACTTCATATGTACTCCCCCTCAAAGGATTTTAAATGTTACCACCTGCAAAAAATTAATTTCAAATGATATAATTGTATTGTAATAATTATACCATGAAAAGATCTTTATTTTTAAAATAAACAATATTTCTGAATTATATTGTAATTTAGCAATGGTACAATTTTTTTATAATTAACTTTTTCAAAATATGAAAGGGTAAAACCTGGCACAAAACTAAAATATAAAGAGGTGATATTATATGAACAACTTTGAATGGGTATGTCCTACACGAATAATTTTCGGAAAAAACACCGAAGAAAGAGTTGGAGAATTTGCTAAACAATATTCAAATAAAATCTTGCTTCACTATGGGCAAGGAAGTATCAAAAAAACCGGGTTATACGATAAAGTTGTAAGCTCATTAAAAAATGCAAATGTTGAGTTTATTGAACTTGGTGGAGTACAGCCTAATCCTAGATTGAGTTTAGTAAGAAAAGGTATTGAGATCTGTAAAAAAGAAAACATTAATTTTATATTAGCTGTCGGAGGAGGAAGTGTTATAGATTCCGCAAAAGCAATTGCGGCTGGAGTAAAATACGAGGGAGACATTTGGGAATTATACGAAGGAAAAGGAACATTGAAAGAAGCTCTACCAGTAGGGGTTATCCTTACAATACCAGCAGCTGGTAGTGAAGCTAGCATGGGATCAGTAATTACTAATGAAGATGGTTGGTACAAAAGATCTATCAACTACGATATCTTAAGACCTGTATTCGCCATAATGAATCCCGAATTAACTTACACCCTGCCACCTTTCCAAACAGCAGTTGGAGCAGTAGACATGCTAACTCACGTGATGGAAAGATATTTTACTAACACAAAAAATGTTGATTTAACTGATAGGCTCAGTGAAGCAACTATGAGAACAATCATAAAATATGCACCTCTAGCTTTAAAAGATCCACATAACTACGATGTCAGAGCCCAGATCATGTGGGCTGGAACTGTCGCACACAACGGTTTGTTAGGAACTGGAAGAGAAGAAGATTGGGCAACTCACGATATAGAACATGAAGTAAGTGGCATTTACGATGTTGCTCATGGAGCAGGTTTAGCTGTACTATTCCCAGCCTGGATGAAATATGTATACAGGCATGACATCAACAGGTTTGCTCAATATGCAACTAGGGTATGGAATGTTGAGCCTGACTTTTTCAATCTTGAAAAAACAGCTCTTGAAGGGATAAAAAGGTTAGAAAAGTTCTATAAAGAAGAATTAAATTTACCTATTACCTTAAGTGGTTTAAAAGTACCAGATGATAGATTTGAAGAAATGGCTGAAAAAGCAACTGAAAAAGGACCAATAGGAAATTTTGTAAAACTATATAAAGAAGACGTTTTAAACATTTTAAAACTTGCAAAATAAAAGGGAGATAAAAACTCCCTTTTATTTTTTAACACACACTTTTTTACAACTTCTACTTCATTCTTATCTGGTAAAACTTCCAATCTATAAATGTAACTTGCTTAACTGAAAATGGCAAAAACTTCTTAAAAAATTAAAAACAGAAAAGATATAATAACTGGTGTAAAATAATATCAAAAAAGTGGAAAGTAGTAAAAATTTACGAACTGATGGGAAAATTAAAGAAGGCGAATAACATGGCAAGATACTTTAAAAAGATGGTTGGAACAAAATGTTATTTATCACCGGTAAACCCAGACGACTTTGAAAAGTATACCGAATGGCTAAATGACCCTGAAATATCTCAAAATCTCTTGGTCAATGATAAAATATTCTCGCTTCTAAAAGAAAAAGAGATTCTAGAAGACATGGCAAAAAACAACGACACAACTTTTACAATAGTTGACGTTAACACCGATAAACCTCTAGGTAATTGCTCACTTAACAATGTAGACAATATCAATCAAACAGCTACACTAGGTATATTCATAGGGGACAAAGAATACCTATCAAAAGGATATGGGACAGAAGCCATGGAACTACTTCTAGATTATGCCTTTAACACCCTTAATTTACAAAATATAATGCTTGAGGTATTTGATTACAATAAAAGGGCAATAAAAGCATATGAAAAAGTTGGCTTTAAAGTAATTGGTAAAAGAAGACAAGCAAAATTTTTTAATAATAAACGATACGATATTATTATTATGGACATATTAAAAGACGAATTTCTCAATATGAGAGAATAGAATTCTTTGTTGGGTCTCGAGTAAAGTAAAAACAATATTAATTTAGTTTTTGCAGTGGCTATTTTATTGAATCACTTGCTAACTAGAAGAAGGCTTTACTAAATCTTCAATTTTTTTATTGAATACTTCTCCTATTTTTAATTATTTTTCACAAAACCTTAGTGGATAAAAATGAAAATCTTACCTATTTATCCAAAACTCCTAATAGTTTTCTATTTATTATTTGACATTATAAAAATTATGTGTTATAGTTAAGTATAACACTGTTACACATAAAAACATCGATTAAAGTGATGTTTTTTACTAAAGCACGTATCTATATTCATTATAAACTTTAGAAATAACATTTTTAAAAGAGATTTTGATTTATAGTAGGTTCAGGGCAAAGCCCTCCTATATCCCATTCAGTCAAAGTATCGTCCGAGTTACTGACTTTAAAAATAACATTTTTAAAAGAGATTTTGATTTATAGTAGGTTCAGGGCAAAGCCCTCCTATATCCCATTCAGTCAAAGTATCGACCAAGTTAAAAAAGAAAGGAGAACTAAAAAAGTGAGTAAAATGAAAGATGATAATAAAACAAACAACTTAACTAAAATATTATTTATTATTTATATGATTGCATTATTTTGGATAATAATATTCAAATTTGATATTCCATTTTCTAACCTGGGATATATGAGAAGTATAAACTTAATTCCCTTTAGCGAATCTCTAATAATAAATGACAAACTCGATTTTAGAGAAATGATTATGAATGTAGTGATCTTCATCCCTCTTGGCATATATTTGGAAATTTTATTTAAAAAGTATTCTACCGGCAGAAAAATATTCTTTGTTTTCTTAATCAGCTTTATATGTGAAGTGTCCCAGTTTATTCTAGGTGTTGGAGCTTCTGATATTACTGATATAATTAACAATATGTTAGGCGGAATTACTGGAATAGTAATATACAAAGTTATTGTAAAAATAATGAAAAACGATGTTAAGGCACAGAAAATTATTAATGTAATTGCGACAATAGGAACAATTTTTATGACTTTATTGTTATCAGTGCTTTTTATATATAACTTGTAGTAAACTACTGACAAATAACTAATTTCATTCTTATAGTAAATTACATATAATTTATTAATATTGTAAAAGTCAATATCCAGGTGAACAAAGCTCATCTATTAAAAGTACTTTGTATTTACAAAACCTTTCAATCTTATCTCAATTCTATTTTCCATTGGAGGAAATCTTATGGGATATCTAATCTATGACATATTTTGCTCTACAAAACTCAGGCAATAGCTTTATTATCTTTGATCCGTTGCCGAAAGAAAAGGAGAAAAAGTCAGACTTTTTGATGTATTAAAATTTCCTCCTTTTATTGCAATGATACACGGCAATAATGACAATTGTTTACTCTGTAAAAAAACAATTATGATTCTGGACTAGCAAGTAGTTTCACAAGAATTCCTATGCTTATTTCTTTTATAAGCCTTTTAGCCGCAAATGCAATAATGGAGATTTAATAGAATTTTTGAATTCAATCGACATATTGTATAATTATACTGTTTTAAGATTTAGAAAAACGTTATATAACTTTTAGAAACTATTTTGGGTTCCTTATAAAAAAGGGGAGGTATTTTTGAAAAAACGCCATTCAAAATGGAAGATTTTGGTTGGAATAATAATGATTTTCTTATGTGTTTTTTTGGTTTTTTTAGCAATTATTCCTTTCCAAATCATGGGTGATATTGATAATTATCGCATAGACGTTGAAGTCGTCTCGCCAAATAATTTTGGTTTGATACCTAAAGATGTTATTCTAAGAACGCAAGACGAACTCAATATCGCTGCTTGGGAAGTTGAAATTACAAATCCAAAGGCAATAGTTATTCTATTATCAGGCACAGAAAATCCTTCTGTAACAGCTTTTTGGGGATATGCTAAAATGTTATCTGATAATGGATATGCTTCTTTATTGATCGAAATGAGGGGGCATGGATATAGTGAAGGATCAATTAGTTTAGGATATAAAGAATATCTTGATGTAAAAGCTGGCGTGGAATATATTAAAAATAACGAAAAATATAAAAATCTTCCCATTATTGTGTGGGGAACTTCTATGGGAGGAACAGTTGCTATAAATTCTATAGGTGAAATACAAGAAATAGACGGATTGATAAGCGTTTCAGCATTTTCTTCATGGCCAGATGTTTTTTATGACAATATGAAAGCAATGGGAATACCAACTTTTTTTGCTAGTTTAGAAAAACCTTTTGTAACAATATATTTAGGATTTAAACTAGGATTCAACAACCTTAAAATTAACCCTAAAAAAGAAATTAAAAAATTGAATGGAAGACCAGCTCTATTGATGCATTCAACAGAAGATTCTCAAGTTCCTTATGCAAACTTTGAGAGAATTGCAAAAGTAGTTAATAACGATATAGGGAAAAACATCAAAGTTTTTATTAGAGAAGGCGATGAGCACTTTATTTGCTACGACCAATATTCTTCAAATCCCACAGAAGATGTTGAATTTTCAACTGTAGTTTTGAATTTTTTGAATGGTTTTTAAGTTGATTAATCGAATTTATAACAAACATTATTAAATCCTTGAATTTTAGATTGTATCTGACATCTACAATACCATTGTAAAAAACATTTCTAAGAGATACAAAATCTTCTTCTATTGCTCTTTGTTTATCATATACTGACTGAAAGAAAGCAATGGAATCATTGATAACATAGCAACGTCATAGTTAATATTATATAAAAAGTTATATGATAGATTTAAAGTTTTTTAAGCAACCTTGCTGAAGGATGCCATTTTTATGTACATTTATGTACATCTTTATTTGCAACTTTTCCTACATTTTTATTTTACCTTTTACACATAAAGTCCCAATTAATTTGCAACACAGAGTTGTTTATACAGGAGACTTATTATATTGTAGTGATAAAAGTAATTGACTTTATTTCCCTTCCAAAAAATTCTTATAAGCTTGAGAAAAAGTTGGTAAATATCTATCAAAGTTCTTTACTATCAGTCCTTCATCTACAACTTTTTTGTAAACATTTTTAGCTATATTTTCATCATCAGTCCAAATTTTTATTGAATTCTCTTCAACTATGATCTTTTGTGGCTCGTCAACATTATTCAATATCTCTTCTAATTTTTCCTTTTTCACCTTTTCCATCAACTCGATTACATAACAAGGTTCATCTTGTGCAACCTCTTGTAACTGTTGTGTTGTCCCTTCAAATATGATTTCACCTTTATTTATCATGATTATTCTATCACAAAGGCTTTCAACAAGATAAGGATCATGAGTTGCTATTAACATCGATGTGCCTTTCTTTTTTAATTTTCTCATGTATTCTATTGTTTCTTCCTTTGAAGCTATGTCTAATCCATCAGTTGGTTCATCCATTATCAGTAATTTTGGGGAATGTATAAGAATAGTCAAAAGTTTCGCTTTCTGTTTCATACCTTTTGAAAATGTACCTAATCTCTTTTCAAACACATCTTGTAAATCAAACATATCTAAGAGCTCTTCTATAGTTGAATTATCTTCAACCTCATGGAGTGCTTTAAATAATTCAATATATTGTTTCAAGGTTAATTGTGGATATACCTGGGCACCTTCAGGAAGGTAACCCATCTGTCCATAAATCTTTTCTCTTTCCTTCTTATTTAATGGATTGTATCCAAAAACTTGTATATTTCCATTCTTGGGATAGAGGATTCCCAACAGTACTCTAACAAGAGTTGTCTTACCAGCTCCATTTGGTCCCACCAAACCAACACTTTCACCCTGATATGTACTTAAAGAGACGTTATTCAACACAAGTTTTTTATTATCATAAGTAAAATCAACATTAATTGCATCAATATGCTTATTCACCTTTAATAACCTCCTCTATACTACGAAATCTTTAATTTCTACGTTTCTTACAGATAAAAAGAAACATAATAGCGAATAAACTAACAAAATTGGACTTAAAAACTTAAAAAATATACCGGTGTTTTTTATAAAAAACAATAGAACAAACAACAAAATTGGAAGAACCATAAGAAATATAATTAAAAGTATCTTTCTTAACAGATTCACTTTTGTAAAAATTACACCTAAGGTAACTCCCAACGACGCAAAAATTATATCAATTAACAATACGTATAACCACACAGAAATATTACCGTATTGCGCATACAAAGGTAAGGTTAACAATGTATACACAATCAAGTAGGTATAACCGATAACAATTCCACAAAACACACCATTAATCCATTTAGAAAAGATATATTCAAATGGTTTGATCCCTGATGTTAATACCATTTCAGCAGCTTTAATTTGTTTATCTGTTAAAAGAAAACCAAAAGGCAAAGTTAAAGCAGTTATCCCTCCCACTAAAAAAGCTGGTTGTAACCATACATTATACGAATAGGACAATTCTGAAACTTGTGCAAAACGAGCAATAAGTCCATATAAAAAACTAAAGCCTAAACCAAACATAAAAAAGTACATTAAAACCAATATTTTTGAGCATAACAAATCTGTTTTCACAATTGACATAACTTTCTTAAACATCAAATCATCTCCTTTACATAATAAAATCACTGATTTCCAGGTTTTTTATTGATAAAAATAACCACGGTATTGAATAAATAGTTAAAATGAAAATAGAAAGTTTTGATATCAAATCAAGATTTAAATGTTGGAGAATTTCTATACTTTTTAGATAGTCTAAATTACTTATTATGTAAAAAACAAGAATTAAAAAGGGTATAATTGCTACCAATAAAACTAAAAGAATCTTTAATAAGAAACCACTATTTGCAAACATTATTCCTAATACTACACTAAATACTGAAAATGCTATAGCCGCTAAAATCACATTAACCCAAATATCTAAACTCCTATATTGTTTGTATAGGGAAGTAGTTAATGAAATAAAAATGACTAAATAACTGTAACCAGTAATTATTCCAGTGATTACACCTTCAAAACATTTAGTAAATACGTACTCTTTTGGCTTCAACTTAGTTGTTAAAATCATCTCAGAAACCCGGAACCTTTTTTCCTGGGAGATACTATTAGAAGGGATACCAAAAGATAATGATGCTTGAATAATTACTCCGCACCGTAACCATAAAATATAACCACTTTCTGGAAATTGTGTAAAACGAACAATAAGTCCATATAAAAAACCAAAGCCTAAACCAAACATAAAAAAGTACATTAAAAATAAAAATTTTGAGTTTAGAAAATCTGTTTTAATTAAAGAAATAATTTTTTTCAATGTAGAAAGTCACCTCGTAGTTTATTTTATTCACATACTGACTTGTTACATTAGTTATTGTTATTACCAGAAAAAGGATAATTAAAAAAATTGTTAAATTATGAGATATAAAAATTTCTTTTTTATATTTTACTATAAATAAGAATAGATAAAAAAAGAAGAGAACGCTTTTTTAACCGTATTCTTATCATCTCCTCCAAAAGTAATTGTTCCAACTGAAAGCAGTAGCATCATAATTACTATAACAAGCACCTTTTTCATTTTTGACCCCCCATATAATTTAAGTTAAATATTTTTTCACTATTTATCATACCCTTTTCCATATGATTTTCAGGTATTTTGCCAACACCTAGAACAGTCATAAATAAAGGATTGTTATTTTTGAATTTCTAAAAATAAATGTTACAACTTCTCATTTTTTACATTTCATCTTCTCCTACTTTTGCTTTATGGTAGGAAAGATAAAGGTTCCATTTTTTTCACCTCCTTTCAGGAAAAATTAGTGTTATCTCATTTCATCTTGAAAATGCCCCTTGTTTTAACTCAAAATCTTCTCCTTATCTTTTTCTGCATAAAATAAGGCTAATATTCCTGAAATCACAAAACTAATGAATAAAACAGTGAAAACTAAAAAATCAAATTGAGGAAAGTTTATTGCAATTATTACTCCAAACATGATAGCAATAGTGAAGATAGAAGAAAGTTTATTATATCTATACCAAATACTATAACCTTCAACTAAAATACAGGCAATTGTCCATACAACAGCAGCAATAGCACATAAAAGATAACTCCATTCCACGGGTTTGAATCATCTAATAAGCTCAATAATATAGAGAAGAGTGAAAAAATAACTATATACATAACACGAAAGATCTTATTTAAATTAGGAGTCTGCTTAAATTTTCTAATATTACGTTTAAATTCACGCCAAAATATAGCTTTAAGCATCTCTTTTTTTCTCCTTTCTATAAACATCTTCAAGAGTTGTCTGTACTTTGTCTACACTCTTTATTTCTATATTTTCCTTAGAAATAACATTTATAACATCAGATATCTTCCCTGTCATAAGTCTTATGAAAATCCTTTTTTCTTTAGAGTCATAAGAAGTAAAACCATACATCTCTAAGGATCTTAATAATGAATTTGGTGCTTCATCGTTTATAATTATCTGGTAATCTTCACTCTCGCTTTTTAAAATATTTTCTATTGAATCCATTTTCACGATCTTTCCATTGAAAATAAAAATAACCTTATTACATATTTGCTGAAGCTCGTATAGGTCATGAGAACTTATCAACATCGGAATTTTAGTTAAAGTAAGCTCTTTGATAAGATCCCTTACCAGAAGTTTTCCATCTACATCTAACCCACTTGTTGGTTCATCCATTATTATAGCTTTTGGTTCTCTTAAGAATAAGCGTGCAATAGTTAACCTTTGCTTCATACCCCTTGAAAATGTTTTAACAAGTTTATTTCTAACGTCGTAAAGCTCAACTTTTTTAAGAATGTTATCTATATTACTAATTTCTGCATGATATACCATTGAATAAAATTTAAGATTTTCATAAGCTGTTAGATCATCATCCACCCCTGGATGATCCAATACAAAATCGATCTTCTTTCGAGCGTTCAAACTTGAATAAGGATTTTCACAGAAAACTTTTACTTCACCAGCAGAGGGTTTCAGAAGTCCGAGTATAAGTTTTATAGTTGTCGTTTTTCCAGCTCCGTTTGGTCCTACATAAGCAATAACATCTCCTTCTTGCATGTCGAATGAAATGTTATCTAAAACTTTTGTTTTTCCAAACTTTTTTTCAACGTTTTTGAGAAAAATCATCGAACCACCTACCTTTATAAGGATGCGATGCTCTTTGTCACAGCTAGGGTGTGGCAGCAGGCGGGGTAGTTTAACCATTTTAAATTCAAATGCTTATTTTTAGAAAATCTTCTTTATAAACGTTCCTAATCTCTTCTAACATGGTTCCAATTAATTCTTACTGTCTTTGTTAAAGTAAAGTCCGCCATAACTTACCTTTTTATTTTTAATGTATTCTCATATTACATTTAACAAGATTGTTAAACTGTTCTTTTAAAACTATACAAGACATGCAATATTCATTAAGAATGCAATCATTACAAAATTGATTTTGTAATGATTTATCCTCCCAGATTTTTTCCAATTCAACTATAAAGTGGGACAGTTTTCTATTTTTAAGTGATCCGAGATTGTATTTAGATCGTTTATAAAAAGCTATACAAGGATATATATCTCCTTCTTGAGACATATACATTTTGAATTGGAGACACTTATTCTGTTTCATAAAAGAAATGTTCATAGTTGGTCTCATAAGACTGTTTTTAAAAGGATTTATGAGATCTTCGTGTGGATAATTTTGAATAATATTCTCCTTTCTTATATTTTTTTGGTCTAATATAAATTTATTTGGAACATTAAGAACCAATTGAAAAGGTAAGTTATATTCCTTTAAAAGAATTACTCTATTTTCAATTTCACGATTGTATTCAACATTATCTTCAATTATTTGAAATAAAATTTGTAATTTATATTTTTTTAAAACAAAAATTTTATTTTTGTCTAATAGCATTCCATTTGTAATGAGAAAAAAGTTAAGATCAAATTTTGTTGCAATATCCATAAATCCAATTAACTTATCAAATTCCGTTAATGGATCTCCTCCGGTGAGAAAAATCTGATTGCATCCATGATTAGTTAATTCAATCATAAATTCAATAATTGTATTTTCGTTCAGTAAATAATTAGGTCTATAACTATCTGGGGTTTTTGCACAACTAATACATGGAAAAAGTCTTGTTTTTTCACATGCATTACAATCAAGAGAGCAACTAAAAACTAAATTTATATACATTGCTTTTATTTCTGATATACTATCAGATTCAATTGGTATAGAAGTTCCTGCAGTCCATTCGTCGTGAAAATATTTAATATAAGGCTCTCTTGTAAATCTTATGAGTTTGTTAAGCATTAAAAAGTTTAATGTTTCTTTCCACTTTTCTTTATATATGGTTTCTATATTATTAAGGTCTAACCCGTTCAATGCTTTTTTTAGCATCTCTAAATATTCTTTTTCTACAATAAATATTTTAGAGTTTAGAAAATCTTGAATTACACCTCTATCATTATTATGAACAAATTTTACACCATATCCTAAGCTAATATACCATTTCATATGATTAACCTCCTATGAATAAATCACTTTAATTTCAAGAAGTTATTTAATAAAATATTTAATAATAAAAATAATTCTTTGTATTATTAAAAATAAAATTGATAAATTTATATTGTTATTTGTGATATTTATTTCTAAAATATGTTGGATTATGTATAAGAATTTCTGTCAAGTCTTTTAAATCTTCTGTAGTAGATTTTATCCTGCTTTCACAAAAAACTTCTGGTCTTTCAAAGAGTCTTTTTGTGGCAAAAGTCGCATAACATCCTCCACACACTCTGCTTATAGGACAAGTTCCACATTTTGTTAAAATTTCTTCATCATATTTTTTCATCAGTCGCAATATTTTGTTTAAATCTAATCCTGTATATACATCACCTATAGAAAAATGACTATTTATTTTTTCACATATATGAATTCTCCCTTCAGTGTCTACATATATTTTATCTCCGGGTATACAAGTTCCTGTAAATGAAGTAAAAAAAGTATTATTACAATAAAATTTAAATCTATTGTAGAGTGAAAAAAGAGAAGTTCCAAATAGTAAATCAGAATAACGGGAAGTCTTTTCGCCTGATTTTATATTTTCAATGTATTGTTTCTTCTTACAAAAATATGTTTTTATAAAATTATTTTTTTCTTGTAAACTGAAACGCTTATAATAAGAAGAGAATAAAGGTTCAACCATGCTTACTCTTATAAGCGAAGGGAGATCTACATTTTCAAAAAATTCCTCCACCTTATAAATATTGGTGCCAAAGTCATAACAAGCAAGGAAATTAAGATTTTTCCACAGCGTGGGATATAATTCTCTAATCTTCATTAGATTGTTAAATATCTGATCAAAACTTCCTTTATTTTTACTGAAAACTCTATTTCTATCATGTTCTTCTTTAGGACCATCTAAACTTATCGATATATAGAAATCCTTTACTTTTGCTATATATTGAATCACCTCACTTGATAGTAATGTGCCATTAGTCGTTATATTAAACATGGGATCATAGAAGCTATATTTTTTTATTACGTACTCTACTATCTTTGTAATTAGCTTAAATTCAAGCAATGGTTCTCCACCATAGAAAGTAAAAGTAGGCCGTTTTTTAGGATTATATTGAAACATTTTTATGAAATAGTACATATATAGGTCTATCGCTTTCTTTGCAATCTCAAATGTCATTATTTTCTTACTATAATTACGATGATATGGATAGTTATCTGAATATATGCAATATTTGCAACGTAGATTACATTGCTCGGTTATCTCAAATATTAGTTGTTTCATTCCAAAATTTTCAATATGCTTTTTAATATCTTCTATAGTAAGTTTTTTCTTACCCTTGTAGCTGATTGATTTGCAAGTATTATCGTACTTTTTGAGAAAGGAATCATAATATTCCATATTATAATCATGGAAGGTATCCCTTTCTAAAGATTCACTTTTTCTTTCTCTACTAATTATCGTTAATAGAGACTCATCAATATTAAAAATTAAACCTGAATCATTATCATATATATATAAGTTTTCTTCATTAATCTGATATCTTAGAAAATTAGACATTTTGTTCACTCCAATTGTTTTGCTTTAATATCAAATTTATTGTTCTATTGCATATATCATTAAAATAGTCGGAGTGGTCTATTATTATGCATATTTTTTCACATAATTCTGTACCTATAAACGTTTTAATTAATTCTCTTGTTTCTTTATCTAAATGTGCAGCTGCTTCATCAAAGATAAATAAATCAGAGGAATCTGATTTTATAAGCGCACGCGCTATTGCTACTTTTTGTATTTCTCCTCCAGAAAGCTTTACCCCATTTTCCCCTACTAAGGTCTTATCCTTTAAAGGAAGATTATCTATAAAATGTTTTAACCCGGATTTTTTTAGTGCTGTCTCGTATTTTTCCTCACTTACGTCTCCTGCTATTTTTATATTGTTCTCTATGGTATCGTTGAATAAGAATATCTTCTGTGAAACTATTGATATTCTACTTCTTAAAGATCTTTTTGAAAGTTTTTTCAACTCTATAGAATTTATTAAAATTTCACCGTCATAATTGTCATATAAACCTAATATCAACCTTATGATTGTAGACTTTCCACTACCATTGGGTCCTTTCAAAAGTAATTTATCCCCTCTTTTTGCTTTTAAATTAAAATTATTTAATACAGTTTCTTTCCCATCAGGATAGCTAAATGTCACATTTTTCATTTCTATCTTATTTATTTCGTTTATTTTTATTTTATCGGATGTTTCACCCTCTTGAGGATATTTTAAGAAGAAATCCTTGATTCTGTCAAGAGCTACAAAAGCTGGTTTGAAAGTAAACATACTTAAATTCCAATTGATTACTGGGGCATATAATTTTCCAAAATATCCGGCAAATGCCATATAAGTTCCTATTGATAAACTTTCTTGGAGCACACCTTTTCCACCTATATAGAGAAGAAGAACACTTACAACTGAAGAAAGAAGAATAATAGCTTCAGAGCCAACCGATAATAGGATACTGTATTTTATCGAAGATTTTACATAATCTTTATTGATTTTGTTTATCTTTTCAGTTTCTTTATCTTCTAAATTCATTCTCTTGATTTCTTCAACTCCACTTACTGACTGCTGAAATTTACCATGAAATGTAGCTGCTTTTTCCATTGTTTGACTTGTGAGTTTACCAAAAGCGGTTTCAAAGGTTTTTGTGATTAAATAGAATACAGGTATTATTAAGACTAAAATTAGAGTTAACTTAGCATTCATTAAAAACATGATTACCATTGCTCCTATGAATTCAAAAATGCTCAGAATCAATTTGAAACTTTGCATAGAAAATAATGGACTTAAAGAATCAACTTCTCCAAATCTTGAAACAATGTAACCACTTTCACTGTTTGAAAAAAATTCTAAAGGTAATTTCATAATGTGATTTGTCAAATCTTTCTTTATTTCTAATAAAGTGTTTTGACTAACTATGGTGAAAAGTGCCGAACTTAAATAATTAAATGTACTTTTTAAAATATAAATTACAACAAGTATTAAAACGTATTTTGTCAGAATACTCAAGTTTTTCATCATTATTCCTTCATCAAAAGCTAACTTGGTAACATAGGGAGGCAAAAGAGAAATTAACGATAAGCCAATTAAAAAAAGAAATGATATAATAAATAATTTTATTCTTGGTTTTATGTAATTAAAAACAAATTTCATAAGTTGAGTATTTTTCACATTCATGTTTCTCGGGCCTCCTTTTAGATAAGCTGACTTTGAAGATAGAGAAGGAGAGTATTTTGATTATACTCACCTTCTCTTATTTACTTACTCAATCGACTGTTCATTTAACTAATCATAAGAGTAGAATTTTATTAAATAAAAGAAGCTGAAGCTAAACTAGTTTTACTACCACTGGTTGAGCCTGCAACATCAGCAATAGGTACTGGGCCATCTGCAATACATACAAGACATACAGCTAAACATCCTACCCCACAAACAATCCAGCATCCAATACTGTCCGGATTCATTTCTTTCATACTATTCACCCCCTTTTTACATAATCTATATGCTCTAAAATCTAAATTAAACAGCAACTCCAGCGGCAAAAATAGCTTTAGCTCCGGCAGTAAGTCCTACAGAATCAGCAACTGGAATAGGGCCATCAACGAGACATATAAGGCATGGAAATAAGCAACCCGCACATGCCACACAACCTATTCCTTCAGGATCAACATAAATTTCTATCATATTAATTCACCCCCTTGTATAATAATTAAATTGCGAAACGCATTCTTTCTTGGTTTTAAAATAGCTTTTTTCTTTTGTTTTTTATCCTTTTTAATTTTTTAAGATATGACTCATCTTGAGAATGAAAATCCCTGTACCTTCTACAAAACTTTGGGTTGTTACCTAAAAAATGTGCTTTCTGATTTAACATACTATCTAGTTCAATTAGTACATATCTTTGATTAGGTCAAAAGCAAGACTATTTTTCAAAGGTAAATGCTAATCAAAAGGGTTCAATCAGAAACTAAGATCTGGTAACTATACTTCCAAGAATAATAGAATGATTAAAAATAGGTAATCATAAACTTTAAAATACATACTTACCAACTTTCTTCAATAATATTCATCGTAGCTCCAGTTTCTAACATATTTGTTTTAACCGTATCCTTATCATCTCCTCCAAAAGTAATTGTTCCAAATGAAAACAGTAGCATCATAATTACTATAACAAGCACCTTTTTCATTTTTGACCCCCCGATATCATTTAAGATAAACATTCTTTCACTATTTATCATACCCTTTTCTATATGGTTTTCAAGTGTTTTGCCAACTTCTAGAACACGCATAAACAAAGGATTGTTATTTTTGATTTTTTAAAAATATATGTTACAACTTCTCATTTTTTATATTTCATCTTCTCCTACTTTTGCTTTATGGTAGGAAAGATAAAGGTTATGATATAATAATTTTGTAATAAAAAATACGTTGTTTCTACAAGACGTTAACATTATAGGAAAAACATTCTTAAGTAACTTTTAGGTACCAATTCAGTAACTAAAACATTATATAACAGTTGGGGGAATTGGGGATGAATCTAAAAGATATTGTAGAAATACTCAACTTTGGTCAGTTTTCAAAACCATTCTTAAATTATATGGGTGAGTATTTGAAAAATGAATTAATAAAACAACATGAAGAAGTTATTAATTACATTGATGTATTAAAATTAAAATGGGATGCAAAATATGAAGAAGCAACTTGTTTAAATATTGAGGCATTTAAGATGTTGAAAAATGTTCCACATCCATCTGGAATAGTACAAGCTTTAAATAACATAAGTTGGTGGTTAAAGGATGTAGATAAAAACATTTCTTTAAACTTTAGCTTTCCATTAGGATTTTACCTTGGTTATTATTTTGACGATGATAATTACAAAGTTTTCAATTCACTTGATACTATCTTTCAAGTACAAAAAGAAAGCAACGATCCAATGATGTATGAAACAGCATTTATATTCTCAAAGTGTTTATCAAAGGTTGATAAAGAAAGATACAACATTTTAAAAAAGCAATGTGGAAAAAGTATCTATCAGCTGAAATACTTTGTTTTTAATTTAGATAACAATTATTATTTAAACACAAAGACTTTAAGAAATTTTATAAAACAAGAAGTAGAAAAAGAACAAGTTTCTATTAAAGAACTAAATATCTCAAAAAGAACGCTGAATGATTTCTTATCTGGAATAACAAAGCAAATAAAGCCAAATACATTGAGAAACATAATAAACAATCTTGAGTTTGAAATAAATAATTCTCTTGCTATTTCAATAATAAATGAACTAAAAAAGAAAGATATAGACAAAAAGTTTGAAGAAAACTTTTACAAATTTATAAGCTTAAGGGCAGAAGAACAACTTTCTGAATTTTTTACTTCGTATCTTGTTCATTATTACAGGCAAGAGGTTAAATTAGAAAAGGTGATTAAAGACATAGAAAGTGGAAGTTTAACCAAAGAAAGATGTGATTACTACACAAAAGAGTTAATAAACTCAATATTTGAAAAAACTCCAAATATAGATGTTGATTCAATACTAATAAACAACCAAGAACTAAAAACATACACAAACAAAGATATAACTTTTAAAGAACATCCTTACTATTCAGCAAGGAAAATCCTTGTAAAAAAGTTCATGAATGACTTAAATAAGATATACTTACAAGAGTTCATTGAAAACTATATAAATCTTGATTCAAATCAAAAAGATATAATAGAAAAGTACATAATGAACTATGGAAGGTATTATGAAATAAAAAACATACCAAAAGAATTAAGACCAAAAGTACCTAAAGATATTAATGTATTTGTGAAGAAATACACTTTAAAAAGAAGGTTATCTGCAACTTCTTTCTATGTTTTTGAAAGGCAAGAAAGAGAGAAGTTTGTTGAGGCGTTAAAGATGTTTAGTTGAGCACAAAAGAAAAATTAATTTCGAGATAATTTGAAAAAATAGGTCTTATTTATGTTAAAATATATATAGAAAAAATATAGCAGGTGAAAATGTGAAGATTAATAAATATGAATTGTTAGAATTTCTATGTAAAAAATATAAAATTGGCTTGGTTTATCTTTTTGGTTCACAAAAAGATAAAGCCTTTAAATTATTAAGTAGCGATTCGGATGATGTCAAAATAGATGACCCTCTTACTGATATAGATGTAGGAGTGGTTTTCTTATTTGAATTGGAAAAGGTTAAACATGTGTACAAATTATATTCGGCTGTATATAATGATTTTGAAGAGATTTTCAAATCATACAAGTTAGACCTTGTTTTTTTGCAAGAAAATCATTCTGTATTTCAAGCTGAAGCTTTAAAAGGAATATGTGTATATTATGTATCAGATAAGTTTAAAGATGAATATGAAATGACAATATTAAAACGAGCTGCAGATTTCAAATACGTTTTGGATCTATACGGAAAAGAAGCATTAGAAAAGTAATAATAAATAATCTTTGAAGGGAATGGTAAAATAAAATAAGGGTGAGACCTCTTAAATGAATTTACAAGTTTAGCAGATTTCATAATCAAATACAAAGGGTATTTAGATGGTACCAGATTTTTTACATTTTAGTGATGTTTTGTTTTTTCTACCACTCTTTTTGGAAAAGAATCATAAGGAGTAAATTATGAAGTTGAAAATGGGAGATTATTATTTATAGTTAGTAAAAAGTTCTTTTATCAATTGCTCTTTTGTAACCTTTAAATAATCGGCTATGTTATTTAAGATATTATTTAAAGTTCCTATCTTAAGAAATTTGTGATCAGGAATGGTTATTTTATGAGAATAACCCATGTAATTAGAGTTTAATCTTAAATGGCTCCCCTTTTCTCTTTGTATATCGTAACCGTACTTTACCAACAGCTTTGCTAATTCTATCCCTGAAATGTTTCTTGGGACTTTAGACATATGGAATAATTTCTTCTTTGACAATATGAAGTCTTATTATATTTGGTAAATCTTCTTCATTGTCAAAGTGGCATTTAATAGCGTTTTTGATGTTTTCTTTAAGTTCTTCCAAAGAATCAGCTTCTGTAAAGATCGATTCTCCCAAAGCTTTTGCATTGTAACCACCTTCAGGATCTTCTTCAACCAAGAATATTATTTCTTTGATTTTCAATATATTCATTCCTTTCTGTATTAACAATTTTCTATATCATAGATATTTTATCACATACTAACTGAAATTATACTCTAATATGGTTTTAACCTTTTTTATTTTACAGCTTGGAAAATCAGCGAACTCTCAATAATTTCTTTGTAAAATTGATCTAAGAACAAATTCAACAATATTCTAATTTACCCTTGTTCTTCAGCTTCAGCCCTTTGTGATGCATGGGGAATTAACAGATAGAATAGAGAAAGGATAGCTATAATGATTCCATAAGTAATTATCAGTTGCTTAATAGATAAAAATAGCAACAAAAGACTGACAAACATATATCCTATCGGTCTTATTATGTTGTTAAACATGCTTCTGAAAGAAAAAACTCTACCTCTGTGGTATTTATCAGTCTCTCTTTGCAATATAATGCTTATTATAATATTGGTGCAGTAATATTGTGTTTATTTGCTTTTTTCTAAAAAAAGGGAAATATATTTCAAAAAATCCTCAAAATCTTCTAAGTTATTTAATAAGATATTATATATTTCTTCTTCGTTTATATCGTCGTAAAAGTGAACTATTTTGTTTCTTTTAAATAGTCTTCATAAAAGAATTTTAGAGTGATTCCATAATCTCCATATAATTTAAATACTTTTTCTTTGAAATCTGCTAATTTTATTTTATCCCTGCAATACAATAAGTCTCCTGTATAAATAACTCTGTGTTGTAAATTTATTGGAGCTTTGTTTAAATTAACAACGTCAATATCGTCTCTTTTAAATATTTCACTTATCTTAACTTCTAACATAAGTTCTTCCTTTAAAGTAACATCTTTATCGTATAGAATAGCAAAATCAATATCACTATTTTGATTTTGGTATTGAGTGCCAAAAGAACCAAAAATAAAAAAAGCGATAACATTAGAATTTTTAGATAAATATAATATCAATTCATTGATTTCTTTTTCAACGTTTTTTAAGTTCCTCATTTTATCAAATCCCCAATCTCTTCATTTTCAAATTTGGTACTATATTGAACTAATAAGATATATGTGTTGTAGTCATAAAATCTCCTTTTTCTTAAAAAAGAGAAATTGTTGGACTTTCAGGCCCAATATAAATGTAATCAATTAAATTATATCACATACATTAATTAAGCACCACGAACTATTTTGTATTCTTTTTATTTCTATATGGAGTTTTATGAGTTATTGCATTGTATCTTAATTTCTTTTTATAACTATTAATCTTATTTTTTTCATAAAACCTTCCTTCCCATCTTTACCTTTCATAATTGTCTTTCCCTCTTCATTCCTTAATTTATCATATACTTTTCTATATGATAAACAAGTGATTTTTTTATCCTGCTTATTCAATTACCCCACAAGTTGATAACGGCTTCTTTATTCACTTCCCCGAAGAACGTTAAAATCAAAAAAATAATCGTACTTAAGATCGATAAAATCCAAAGAATAATATATGCCCATTGAAAGAAAATCATAAGAAAAGAAAAAAGGTAAAAGGGTATCATCACAAAACCTAACAATTTATTTAAGAATATATTTTGAAAAAGTGTTGAAATACCTCCTTCTCTTTGCAATCCAAGAGAGCCAACAGGTGCAAGTATAGAAAGAATCAAAGACAAACTTAAATTCGTAAATTGAATTTCATAATCAAAAATATTTAGAATTATCCATGATATTATAGTACTGAATAAAAGCAGAATAAATCCTACAATTGCTGAAAACAGAATGTCCTTGAAAAATAGTTTTTTTAATGAATAATGGGTAGCAGCTATAGCTTCAAGCAATCCACTCATCATATCTCTTGCGTTTTCACACATACCAAAAATTAGAGGGATGTAAATTAAAGATACAAAAGGTAAAAATAAGTCTAAATAAGGAAAGTAGAATCCAAGGAAACTTATCAACACTATGATTATAATTGAAAATACTATTAAATTCTTTAGTTCTTTTTTTAAAAAGATAAAGTTTTTCCAAAATACAACATCTATTTTTATCCTCATAGTCTTGTAAGAGCTACCTTTTCTTTATCTATTTTGTTCATTATTCCAAAGAAGATACTTATCAAAATCACAGAAATAATTAATATAGTTATAACCATCCATCTAAGCGAATAAGATAAAAATACAGAACTAAGACTCAAAAAGAGTACAGAAAATACGAATATTCCTCCATTGATAAGTGTAGCCACTGTTATATTTGGGAAAACCCAATAACAAGTTCCAACTAAACCTTCTATACTAAAAATAAAAGGTATGGTGATTGCAAAAATTATTAAATTAGTTATGTTAGGTATTACAATTTGATTATACATGAACCAGGAACAGTTCATGTTCTTTCATGAGGCAGATCATCAAACATAATTTTTGAAGCTGCCCAATAGAGATGTTTTCCTCTCTTAAGTTTATATAGGTTTCATATCCCGCTGGAAATGTTTTAATATCTTTTTCAACGCATACTAATTTCTCAGCCTTTTTAATTTTTATTTTAAGCTCATCTTCTGCTAGTTGAGAAAAGAGTAAAAAGTTTTCCATTATGGTTTTATGAAATAACTTATCACCTTTTTGTCTTTATACTTGTAATTTAATTGGTGTATAAATACTGCATCCTTTACATTTTCTTCTTTAACAAACTTTGTATGTAAAGATTTAGGAGATGAATGTTTTTCCTTTACAAAA
>Ga0265293_10005651_pt1 | contig 20710 bp, 23 predicted proteins | sample Munlanlewell138R_FD_192505 | JGI IMG/M metagenome (GOLD analysis project Ga0265293, IMG submission 192505) | Leachate microbial communities from a municipal landfill in Southern Ontario, Canada - Leachate well 138R | ecosystem: Engineered > Solid waste > Landfill > Unclassified | place: Canada... | reverse complement strand
AGGAGCCTTTTTAGCTGGTTTTTTTGCAGGAGCCTTTTTAGCTGGTTTTTTTGCTACCTTTTTCTTTGCTACTTTCTTTGTAGCTGGTTTTTTTGCAGCTGGCTTCTTTTTTGCAGGAGCCTTTTTAGCTGCAGTTTTTTTTACTGCCATTTTTTTAGAAAAAGTTAAACTTTATTAATCGACCTTTTCCTTCTTATAAATTATTTTCACTTTCTATTTATATTTTCCTCTTTATAAAAAAATTTGTCAATAGTTTTTTCTAAAAAATTTTTATTTCTTCTTCAAGTTTAATTAAAAATTTTTCTTCTACTTCTTTTTTAATAATTTTTATCAATGATAGAACATCATCTGATGTTGCATTGCCCAAATTAATAATAAAATTTGCATGATCTTCAGCTATTTTTGCATCACCAATCTGTTTCCCCTTTAATCCTGCTTTCTCAATCAATTCACCAGCAGAAAAATTGTCTCCGTTTTTAAAAATAGAACCAATTGAAAATCCTTTTGGTTGTTTTAATATTCTTTTACTTAAATTATTTTTAATGTTTTTTTTAATTTCTTCTGTGTTCCCTTTTTCTAATTCTAAAATAGCAGAAGTAATAATTAAATTATAATTATTTTTAAAAATACTATTTCTATATCCAAAATTACAATCTTTTTTAGAAAACTCTCTTTCTATAATTTTTTTGTTTTTGACTTCTAAAACTTTAACTTGTTTTATTAATTCAGATATTTCTACCCCAAAGGCACCTGCATTGCCATTAATTGCTCCTGCAAGTGTTCCTGGTATGCCGATAGCCCATTCTAATCCAGTGTAGCTGTCTAGCTTATTAACCAAGTAATTAAGAGAAATGCTTGCGTTAACTTCTATTAGGTTGTCATTGATCAAAAAATTATTACTTGAATTAAAAACAATTACCATGCCATCGTAGCCCTCGCTTGAAAAAAGAATATTACTTCCCCACCAATTACTAGAAATTTTAAATTTAATTCCAATGCTTTTTCAATTGCTCTTTTAATATCTTTTGGATCGCTTACCTCAATTAAATATCTTGCAGGTCCACCAATTCTAAAAGTAGAATATTTTGACAATAAAACATTTTCTTTTATTCCTTCCATAATTCTATCTTATTAAATAATTCATTATCGTTTGGATTTAACTCTAATGCTTTTTTATATTCTTCTAGCGCCAATTCTTTTTCTCCACTTTCTTCAAACGCCCTGCCTAGTGCATAATAAATATCATAATTCTGTGGAGCTAATTTTTTTGCTTCTTGATAGTTGTAAATAATATCCTCTGTTTTTTCTTCTTCTAGAAAATTAATATTTTCATAAAGAAATCCTAATTTTTGCCATGATTGAAAATTATTCTTATCAATCTCTATAGCTTTTTTGGCATATTTTTCTGAAAGAGATATGTTTTCTTCAATCATATTTCTTTGTTCATTGATTTTTTCTTGAGTTACCCATCTTTCCTCAAAGTACTGACTTGCATTTAGTAAATATAGTTTTGACAAAGCAATATAATAATCACCAATTTCGAAAGATTGGATTGATTTTTCCATTTCATTTATTGATTTTCCTAACAATTCACCCGACAAGAAATATTCCAATGAGCGATTATAATGATTGTCTGCTTTAATATAATTAAAATAATTAAAACCAGCAAAAACAAATATAATTAATAATGCCACAATTATTGCCTTGTCTATTTTAATTTCTTTTCTTTTATTAATCCAAGAATTAAATAATATAAAAAATATTAATATTATAAATATATCTATTGCTCCAAAGAAAAATAATAGAGAAAAGGAAAATGCCATAGGAAAAATAATATCATCTTCTTTTAAGAAATTTTTAAATCCCTCAAAGTAGAAAAATGAGAGAAGAATTAATAGAGAAATAATGCCCAAAAGACCCAGCGTCACAATAAAAGTTAAAATCATGCTTGATCCCTCGCGAGCAACCAAGTAAGGATTAGTTAAGTTAATCTCCTTGTCTTTGTATAAAGAAAACTGATAATGATATGTTGATGGTCCCGAACCAAAAAATAAATTTTTTGCGCTCTCTGTTAAGCTGCCCCTAGCAATAGAAATGCTTTGGTTATAAGAAATATTTCCAACTTCTTTAGTTTCACTTGATGGAATTGGAATTAAAAAACATATTAAAAAAGCAATTAATATAAATAAGAGAGGTATTGTTTTTTTAATTTCAAAATTGCAATTTACAAGTTTTTTGTAAAAAATTAAAAATGTCCCAATGGATAAAATAAACCAAGCTATTTTTATATCAACAAAAATTAAAAATACAAAAAATAATATTATTGGCGCAATAATTCTTTTATCTCTATACTGAGGAATTAAAAATAATAAAGACAAGGCAGTTATTATTGATAATTGACTAATATTTAACACTTCGTTGCCAATAAAAGATTGAATAAAAAAGTATATAACTGCTATTATGTTACCTAGCACAAAGAATTTGAATATTTCTCCAAAATATTCTTTTTTAAAGTAAGAAAAAATAACAAAAATAGAAATAAAAGCAAATAGTGATTCTGCACCTTTGCCCCATAAGCTAAAATATATATTTTTTGAAAAGATAAACGAGAGCAAGAAGGAGGAAAAAAATAATAATACTAATTTATTGTAAATTATTTTCTGTGGTTTAAAAAAGCTAAATAACAAAAGAGAAAATGCAAAAGCAATAACAAAGATGGTGTTAACCAGACTTGTTTGAGTAATTAAAAACAAAGGCAAGAGAAATAAGAAAAATGAATATATATATTTAGTCATCTTTAATTGAATTAATGCCGGCGACATATCCCGTAGTCCAACAAACTTGGAGATTATATCCTCCAGAAGGGCCATCTATATCAAGCACCTCGCCAGCGAAATATAAATTATTAATTATTTTTGATTTCATTGTTTTTGAATCAACTTCTTTGAGAGAGATTCCTCCTGAAGTAATCATTGCTTTATCAAAACCTAATAATCCAGCAACATTAAATTCTATTTCTTTAACAACTCTTACTAATCTCAATCTCTCTTCTTTAGTAAGGTTGTTTATTTTTCTTGTTTTTGGAATACTGCTAAAATTAAGGATAAATGGAATTAATTTTTCGGGTATAAAATCAGATAAAAATGTAGAAACAAACTTATTTTTTTTCTTTTCAAATATTTTTTGAAAATATTTATCAAGCTCTTCTTTATTTTTATTGGGGAAAAGATCTAAAATTATTATATCTTTTGGTTTAATATTTTTACTTATATTAAGAATCATTGGTCCACTTAATCCAAAATGGGTAAATAATAGATCACCGCAATATTTTTTCTTGTTCACAGTGATACAAATATCTTTTAGAGATATCCCCTGTAATGATTTTGTCCATTTTTCTTTTATCTCAATAGGGGTCAATGCTGGCTTTAATTCAGTAATAGTATGTCCAATGTCCCAAGCAAAAGCGTCTCCCGTTGAACCAGTAACACCATATGATTTACCCCCTGTGCAAATAATATATTTCCTGCCTTCTATTACCTCTCCACTACTTAATATTATTGACTTAATCTTATCATCATCTCTTTTAATTTCTGAAACAGGAGAAGGTGTTAGTATCTTAACTTTGTTTTCCTTTAATTTAGACAATAAAAACTTCAAAACATCTTTTGAATTTTCACTTATTGGATATATTTTATTTCCTTCTTTTTTGATTCCAAGATCTTCAAAAAATTCAATTGCTTTTTGAAAATTAAATATAGAAAATGATGATAAGAGAAAATCTCCATTTTTACCAAATTTACTGCAAAATTCTTTATTACTTTTTTCGATACAGGTTAAATTACACCTTCCTCCACCAGTTAAAAGTAGCTTGTTGCCTAGTTTATCATTCTTCTCTATCAATAATACTTTCGCACCCAAAGAAGATGCACTGATTGCAGATATCATTCCAGCAGGACCTCCTCCAATTATAACAACATCATATTTCATATCTTAAACTCAATTACATCACCATCTTTAACAATATATTCTTTTCCCTCTGTTTTAATCATACCTTTTTCTCTTGCCCTTGCAAAACCATTGCAATCAATTAAGTCCTTCCAATTAATAACTTCAGCCCTAATAAACTTATCCTCAAAATCACTATGAATTGCACTGCCTGCCTGTGGAGCGCTTGACCCACTCTTAATAGTCCACGACCTCGTCTCGTCAGGACCTGTTGTAAAAAAATTAATCAGACCAAGCAACCTATATGCCTCTTTAATTAGTTCATTTAATTTTGGTTCTATCCCCAACTCCTTTTGTTCTTCTTCGGACAATTCACCACTTTCAACTTCTGTTAAAATATCCATAAAAATATGTGCCTTGTCTTTGAAGAATTCTAAAACTTCTGGAGAAACATCTTTTTGTTCTCCATTCAATAGATATAATCTTGGCTTTGAGGATAACAATTGATAACTATCAACTATTTTCTTTTCTTCGTTGCTTAAAGAAATATCAGATATTATTTTTCCATCTTTTAATAACTCATAGATCTTTTTAAGAACTTCTGCCTCTTTAACTGCTTCTTTTTTATTTGCTCTAATTTCCTTCTCAAGGGAAGCCAATCGTTTTTCTATCGTCTCAATATCTTTCAATATCATTTCCATATCTAAAATTTCTTTGTCTTTCAAAATATCTAAATCATCTCTTGTTTTAATTACATTCTCGTTTTTAAAACAACGAAGGACATAAACAATTGCATCCGTCTCTCTGATATTAGCTAAAAACTTGTTTCCTAGACCCTCGCCCTTACTTGCTCCCTCAACAAGGCCAGCTATATCAACAAACTCAATGGTTGCATATATTTTCTTTGCTGATTTTGTAAGATTGGCTAATTCTCCCACTCTTGAATCAGGAACACAAGTAACCCCAACATTTGGATCAATTGTACAAAATGGATAATTAGCAATATCCACTTGTTTTTTAGTAATTAATTGAAATAGAGTAGATTTTCCAACATTAGGAAAACCAACAATTCCTATCTGTAATGCCATTATCTTTTATTTATTAAAATGTCTGCTTGATTTCTAATTTTTTCTAAACTTGCTTTTGATATGCTAGCTGATTTTGATAATTTATCAATATCAATATCAAGAACTTCTCTTGCTAGCAATATCCCTTCTTTTTGAAATATATTAAATATATATTTTGTTAAGGATGGTAAAATTGTAATAGGATATAATTTCTTTTCCTCAATTAATCTTTCTAGTCCTCTTTTTTGAGGATACTTCCAGCCCAATAATTTAATACCCTTGCAATTAGAATATTTTATCGCATCTTTGGTAAACTTAGTATTTGTAACAATAAAAGATCTTAGTTTTTTATTGGGAAAAGTGTTACCCTTTTCAATATCTTCTAGAATAGCGAAACTCTTAAGGGGAACATTAATGTCTATCCTAGAATTATGGCTATTTCTATACTTACACTCCCCAATAAAAAAATAACTATTATTTTCTGCTAAAAAATCAATTTCATATTTACCACATTTTCCAGAAACAATGTCCCCTTCTTTAATTATCAGACAATAATTAGAAATTATCTTCTTGGTAAAATCTTCAAACAAAAAACCTTCGGGGCCGAGTCGCCTAATGCCCTCTTTCAAAGAAAATTTCATTGAGAGTTGAATATCTTTATCTTTTAATCTGCCCTTAACCTTCTTAAATATCTCTGAAGTTTTAATTCCGTTATAAACTTCATTTTCCACTTCTAATGATATTTCTTTTGCTAAAGAAAAAGAAGCTCCTGCTCTTAGTGCAGAATTATAAACCTTATTAGATGAAAAAGGCTCCCTCTCCTTATTAAGCTTTATAACCTCAATCAAATTTTGATTTGATGTCTCCTTTGATTCTTTCATAGTTGTCTGTTGCCTTTTTAATCTTAAAGCTGTTTTTAATGTAGCCCATCCCAATGATAATAATTATAAAGCCAATAAAGTAAACTAAGACCTTAACTGCTTCTAATGGCCAAATTATAAAAGATAATCCAAGAGCAACTGCTACTAGTCCAGTAACAAAAACTATCCACCAATTACTGCTGACCTTTTTAATGTAATTATCAAAAATGTTTATCATAAAAAAATTCATATTTATCTATTATCACCACTTCCATGAAGCTCATTCCTTTGTTGTCTTGATTGAAGCTTCTCTATATTCTTTTGTGCAACATCTTCTAAAGAAACATTCAATTCTTTTGATAAATTAGCAATATACCACAAAACATCACCCAACTCTTTGGTAATTTCTTCTTTTTTTTCTTCTGTAATAATGCCATCATTATCTCTTAAAACTTTTTTAATTTTCTCAGCAACTTCGCCTGCTTCGCCCACCAATCCTAGTGTAGGATATATGAAATTATTATCTTTATTAGGATAAATTGCAGTTTGCCTTGCTTTTGTTTGATATTCTTCAAATGTCATATTTTTTAATGTTATTATTATTAATTACAATATAGCAAAAAAATGATTAAAAATCTAATTTTTTCTTAATCAAATAAGCTAACAGCCCTCCGCTAATAGCGGTAAGCAATTGAGGCCAACTCATCATTGATAAAACAATAGGATTGTTAATAAAAATGCTGGCGGTTAAAAATAATAACAATGCTTTTAATATTCCACCAGAAAACAATGCTATATAATAATTCTTAATTAACTTAAAAGAAGAAACTAAAATAATATTTCCAAGCATAATAAATGGAAGCATAATTGCCATTGGCATAAATCCTAATGATAATGAAATCACACTAGGCAAGAAACATAAAAGAATGGCACTTCTATATCCTAGCAAAAAGAAAGATAAAATTAATGTTGCATTAACTATTGTTCCAGTTATAAATTGATTACCAATAAAGGGCGCTAAAAAAGCAATAATAAGAAATGCTATAAATTGAATTAATGCTATGCTATTTGTTTTTGTTATTTCCATATGTTGTATGACAAATTTTATGTATTATTTTTTTATTTTTTAAATATTCATTATATGCTTTTTCTACCAATGGATTTTCATGAGCTAATCTTATTTTTTTATTTTTATCAATATTATATAAAGATTCTGCTCTCTTTTTCCTTATTTCATCATCTATCGGTATTGGTTGGCCTCCGCCACCAATGCATCCTCCTGGACAAGCCATTACTTCAATATAGTCATACTTCTTATAATCAAAATTTTCAACATTGCCCAATCCATTAATAACTGCTACTCTAACTTTTCTTTTTCCTATTTTAATTTCTGCTTCTTTTACTCCTTCTAGTCCTCTGACTGATTTTAAATTAATATCTCTCAAGCGTTTTCCTGTTATTTTTTCATAAACTGTTCTTAGGGCTGATTCCATCACACCCCCTGTTGCACCATAAATCACTCCTGCACCCGTAGCTTCTCCATATGGATAATCAATCTTACTTTCTTCTAATTGATTAAAATCAATTTTGTTTTTTCTAATCATTCTTCCAAGCTCACGAGTAGTTAGAACATAGTCAACTGGTTTGACTCCATCAATTTTCAACTCTTCTCTAGTAATTTCGTATTTTTTTGAAACACAAGGCATAATTGAAACAACAATAGGATTATCTTCAGACATCTTTATAAGTCCACCCAATATTATATGAGGCGATCTTACTGAGGTTAAATGTTTAATTAATTCTGGCTTATAAACCTCAACATATCTAACCCAAGAAGGACAGCAAGACGTAAACATTGGAAGATTTTTATCTTCAGATAATCTCTCAATTAATTCTCCACCTTCTTCAATGGTTGTTAAGTCAGCACTAAAAGAAACATCAAAAACTTTTTTAGCTCCTAATTTTTTTAATGCAGTAACTAATTTACCAGTTGTTATTGATCCGTATGGCAAGCTAAACTCTTCTCCAATACTGCTCCTTATCGCAGGCGCAAATTGAAAAATAACATTACCCTTTAAGAGCGCCTTTTCAACATCTTCAATTGAACTAACTTCCTCGAAAGCACCTGAAGGACAATGGGTTATGCATTGCCCACAATAGACACATTCTTTTTTTTGTCCAGGAAGTGTGCAAAAAAATCCATTCTTTTCTTTATTATCAAGAAAACCAACTCCTTGCTTTTGACACATTGCAATACAATTTTTACAATCAATACATTTTGAACTATCAAAAACCACTGATGGACCAAACTGGTAAGTAGGAAAATCTTTTTTTCTGTCATCAAACTTTGTAATTTTAATATTATACTCTCTAGCCATCTCTAGTAATTTACATTTATAGCTCCAATTACAATTACTACATTGTTCAATGTGTTGAGCAAAAAGAAGCTCTAAATTAACCCTTCTTAATCTTTTAATTTCTGCTGATTCTGTGAAAACCTCCATTCCGCTTTCTACCTTAGTTGAACAAGAGGTTTGAAGTCCCCTCCCTTTTATCTCGACTAAACACAATCTACAACTATTTTGTGGTTCTAAATCAGTATGACGACAGACAGCAGGAATCTTAATTCCATTTCTTAAAGCAACGTCTAAAATCACTTCTCCCTTTTTACAATCAAGCTCCCTATTGTTTATTTTAATCTTCATTTTATTTTTTTAATTAAACTTTCAAATGGTAGTGGAATACATTTTCCAAGAGCACAAAAACTTGATTTTTTAAGATTAAAAAATATATCATCAAGAATTTCGTAATCAATATTTCTACTTTTAACCATTTCGTATATCCTAAAGGCCCCCTCTCTACAAGGAGCACATTTATCACAATTACCCGTATGAAAAAATTCTGCCCATTTTTCCATTAGTTCATATATATCAGTTTTTTCTCTATTATAAATTGTAATTGATCCAGCTCCAAAAGCAGATTTCTTTAATTCTTGAGGTAGCATTATTTCTCCTGAAGCTCCACCACCAACTTGAGCAAAAAAATCAAATTCTGGATAATTTCCTGTTTGTTTTAAAATATCAAATATTGGCATATCAACAGGGAACTCATAAACTCCTTCATTTGAAACATCACCATTAATAGAATAAAATCTTTTATTATTGTACTCCCCCTTTTCAACTTTACTTACATAATAGAATGTTTCAACGTTATTCATCAGGGTTGGACAATCAAATAGGCCGCATTCAGTCAAAAATGGTGGTTTTAACCTTGGTTCAGTCCTTTTGCCCTCTATTGCTTCAACAGCTGCAGTTTCTTCTCCACCAATGTATCCTGATGTCTTCTTGAAGATGATGCATTTCCCAATATCGCCCTTTAATTTATAATCTTTATTCAAATAAATATATGCATCTTTGGCATTAAGGAAATCAACTGCAATATTAATTCCATTTATTACTTCACTCAAATAATTGTCTAAGATAAACTTATCCTTAAAGACATTTGGCTCTCCTTCTGATGCATTGCAAATTACATACTTCTCTTTGCCCTTTGCTTTTTTAGCAAGCTCCCATTTTAAAGCAACACTAAAAGCTCCTCCTCCCCTTCCTTTTAAATCAGATGATTTTAATTTCTTAAGAATATCCATTATCTTATTATTTTACCTTTTTTAATTGATTCTCTTAATTCTTCACTAGAATTAGAAGCAAGATTTTCTAAAAACTCTTCTGAATCTTCCATTAATTGGGGTTGAGATAGAATACTTTCAAATGGATATATGTTATAAACTTTTTCTTCTGGGTAAATCTCTAGCCCTACGATTAACCCTTGCTGTGTTTCTTTAGAAAAGTATTGATCAAAGATAAAATTTCCTAAAGAATAAAATATTAATTTATCATTATAAATTTCAATATTTTGAACAACATGAGGATGGCTTCCAATAATTAAATCGGCACCGGCATCTATTATTGCCCTTCCTAATTTTTGCTGTTGATCTGAATTTGTTTCTTCATATTCATTACCCCAATGGATTAAAATAACTAAAAATGATTCTGGATTATAAAATTTGTATTCCTCAATAGAGGAAGCTATTTCCTTATCAGAACAATTAAAAGAATATGTTTTGTTAATTCCAAAGTAAGCAATTCCATCTTTTTGATATGTGTCAGCAATATCACAAATTCTAGGATCTCCCGTAAAATTAATATCTGCTTCATTTAGAATTTTTCTTGTTTCAGCAAGACCTTTCTCTCCTGTGTTTAAAGTATGATTATTTGCTAACGAAAGAACAGAAAAATTAGCCTCGTATAATGAATCTAGTATTCTCTTATCAAAAGAAAATTTTAAAGAATTGTCAGAAAAATCTTCTGGTTCTTCATTGATTGGGCCCTCTAAATTGCCGACAACATCATTAAATTCATTCAATAATCCCTTAATTAAGTCTACTGGATAGGTAAAAGAATTCCTCATCATTAATCTCTCAACTCCTCTATCAAACATCATATCTCCAACAAAAGCAATTTTTTCCGGGATTATTTCTTCCTCAAATTCAACAACAGAAACAAGAGATGCCTCTTGGTTAATGTCTTCCACGGTTGCTGAGCTTATTACTTGGTATAAGCAAAAAACAAAAAGGATTAAGGATAAAAATATAAATAAGCTTCTTTTCATAAGCCAATTATAGCCCTTGAAGTTAAAACAATCAAGTGATATTATTTGATTAATGAGTAAACAATTAATAATACTTCCATTTGATCATAGATCATCTTTTTTGAAAGATATTACGCCCCAAAAAGAAAAAGTAAAAGAAATGAAAGAGATGATTTTTGATGCTTTTTTATTGTCCGCAAGAAACAAAAAAGATTTTGCTATTCTAGTTGATGAAGAATTAGGAGAAAATGTTTTACTAAGAGCAAAAAAAGAGAAAATTAGGATATGCCTACCAGTTGAAAAAAGTGGACAAAAAGAATTAGAGCTAGATTTTGGCAAAGATTTTAAAAAACATATTAAAAAATTTGATCCTGATTATGTTAAGATTTTAATAAGATATAATCCTCTTAATAAAGAGATAAACAAAAAACAACTTGAGGTCTTGTCTTTAATAGATGATTTTTGTAGGAAAAATAAATACAAAGTTTTACTAGAATTACTTGTTTTACCGACAAAAGAAGAAGCTTCTATTGATAATTACGACAAGTTGCTAAGACACAAAAAAACTATAGAAGCAATAAATGAAATAAAATCAAAAATCAAAGTAAGTGTTTGGAAGCTAGAGGGCTTTAGTAAAAAACAATGGGAGGGAGTTATAAAATCAACCAACAGTGGAAGCAAAATTGTTTTTCTTGGAAGAGGAGAAGATAAAACAAAAGTTTCTAAATGGATGAAAGATGCTTCGCAGTACGAAGAAATTATTGGTTTTGCTATTGGTAGAACAATTTTTCTAGAACCACTAAAAGATTATCAAAATAAAAAGATAGCGAAAGAAATCGCTATCAAGAAAATAAGTGATAATTTTAATTATTTTATAAATCTATGGATTACCTCAAAGAGAAAGAAGCTCTAACGGTAATCATAATCTCTTTTTCTACAGTAGAAGTGTCATACATTCCATAATCAGAAATATCAACAGAATTTGGTTGTAATACTTGTACCACCCCCATACTTACGGACTTTAATGACCCTGCTTTTTTACCAGAAATACTCTCTGCTCTTTTTCGTGCATCTTCCATCGCTGATGGTAATAGATTAATCCTTGCGTCTGAAAGTTTGCTGTAATAATATTGTGGAGCATTGGCTGAAAAAATTACACCTTTTTCAATAACCCTTTGCGCATTTTTTGAAATTAATTTAATTTTTTCAATGTCGCCTGATTCAATAGTCACATTTTGTGTTAAAGTGTATTCATCTGGGCTATCATTGTTGGAATCATATTTATAATCTTTTTGCATTGAAACAGGAGTAATTGTTATTTCATTTTCGCTAATTCCATTTTCTCTTAAGAACTCTTTTACAATGTCTTCGTCTGCTTTCATCGCAGTGTATCCTTGATTTAAATTATAATCATAGGCGTTCCTAGAAAAACTAGCATTCCATTTAGCGATATCAGAAACAACTAACTGCTTAGATGATCCAGTTACAACCAAAAGATTATCAAAGCTTTTAATTTGAATTAAAGAATAAGAAATGATTATAAATCCTATAATAAAAGATAATCCAAGTATTACAGAACTTTTTAATATATTATTGTTTTCCATATACTTATATTATATCCCTCATTTAAAAATTGTCAATAGTATTATACTCAGGAACTATTCCATTAATTGATTCTGCAAGAGAAGTGCTTGCATCTTTTTCTCCATGAACAACAAATATTTTCTTAGGATTAGCCCTTGTTACCCAATCAAAAAGCATTCCATGATCACTATGAGAAGAAAAGGAAAATATTGTAGATATTTTTGCATTAATTTCTATTTTTTTATTATCTACTTTAATTTTTCTCTCTCCATTTATTATTTTTTTGCCAAGCGACCCATCAACCTGAAAAGAAACTATTAATAATGTTGCTAAAGGATTACTTAAATATTTTTTAAGATAAGTTCCAATTTTGCCTCCTTCAAACATTCCACTACCAGCAAGTATTATTTTAGGAGTAGATGCATTTAGAACTTTTTCTGTTTCTCCTTTTATCATTTCAAAACCTTTAAAATCAAAAATATCATCTCCCTTTATCATCAAATCTCTTGCTTCCTTGTCAAAGAAATCAATGTATCGCTTGTATATGTTTGTTGCTTTTTGCGCTAACGGGCTATCAAGAAAAACATTGACTCCTTCTATTTTTTCTTTTTCAAAAAAAGAATTTAATCTATATAAAATCTCTTGAGTTCTTTCTAGAGCAAAAACAGGAATCATTAATGTCCCCTTTTTAGCAATTGTATTTTTAACTTCCTTTATCAAAATAGCGTCTCCCATTTCTTTTGATTCATGGAGCCTATTTCCATAAGTTGATTCTATGAAAAGTAAATCAGCACCATCAACAAATTCAGGATCTTCAACTATTGGGCTAGGCATATTTCCTAAGTCACCAGAAAATACCAACTTCTTTGTAATTCCATCTTCTTTTATCCACACCTCAAAAATTGCTGAACCTAAAATGTGACCAGCGTCTTTCAATCTTACCTCTATATCATCATTAATTTTTCTTTTTTTACCATAATTAAGACAAGTAAAAAATTTCATAAGATGCCTGATGTCACCTTCTTGGCATAAAGGATGAACAAATGGTTTTTTTTCAATGCGAGAGATATTCAATGCATCTAGTAAAATAATCTCTGCTAAGTCCCTTGTCGGTGCGGTAGAATATATCCTACCCCTAAATCCTTCCATAAAAATCTTGGGCAATCTTCCACAATGATCTAAGTGTGCGTGAGTAAGTAAAACAAAATCAATATCTTCAGGGTTAAAAGAAAAATCTTCTATATTTTTGTAATAACTCTTCCCTTGAAACATCCCACAATCAACTAAAAACTTAGTTGAACCTGTTTCAATTAAAATGCATGATCCGGTAACCTCTTTGCATGCTCCATGGAAAGATATTTTCATTTTTGAATTATGGTTAAGGAAGAGAAAAGACCCTCTATTTTAAGATTTATCTTTTCTTCCATTTCCTCATAATCCTGTGTTTGAAATATATTTTCATCAACTTGCAATAAATTATCAAAATCAGTAGAAGATGCTACTAAATTGCTTTCGATTCTAATCCCTGCATTATGAGGAATAATTAATCTAATAGAACTTAAGAAACAGTTTGATTCTATGTCTACCCCCTCATTAATTTCTAAACTAATGTCTGACAAAAATGAAGATGTATTAATATTTTTATAATTAAGTTCTTTAATCTTAATTGCTGACAAAAAAGAATCTAGATTCAAACTAATTTCCCTTTCTTTATTAATCAAGACTTCTATTTGATTAATATTATCTTCCTTAAAAGAAGATCCAAAAAAGCTTAAAAAAACATTATTATCTTTTGTGTAAAATTCGCTTTTAGAAAAATTTGTTTTTGAACTTCCTTGAATTAATTTTTCTGATTCAAATCCAGATATTAAAATATCTCCATTCTCAACAGATAAAAATATGTTTGGTTTTTCTATTTCTTCGTAAATTTCTATTGGCAAAAATTTAACTTCTTTCCTTGTTTCTTTTAAAAAGTCTATCATAATTAGGCTCAAGCAAAAAACCATAAGAACGACCAAGGAAACTCTTGTAATTTTTTTACCCTGAGGCATTATGGAAAGGCCAAGAAAAACAATGAAAACAGGCAACACCAAAGAAAAATTAATTTTCCCCAAAAGGAATAATATTGCAAAAACAATTATAAAAAATCCTAAAAATATATTATTGTTTTTCATTTTCAAAAATTATTTTTAAACCAATTAATATTAGGAACAATGATAGTATAATTTTCCAGTCAATAAAGGAAAAAATATTAAAGTTTAAAATACTACTTAACATAATATTTAAACCGACTAGCGCTAAAATTATTCCAAGAAATAGCTTAAACTTGGTATTTTCTTCTTTTTTTTCTTCAACGATATCAGTTTTTTTTGAAGAACTTGGCATCATAATAGCTAAAATGATGTAGAGAAAAAATCCCGTGCCCCCAGCAAGCAACATCAAAATAAATAATATTCTAATTATTACAGAATCTATTTGAAAATATTCTCCTAATCCGCCACATACTCCCCATATAATTTTGTCTTTATTAGAACGATATAGTTTTTTCATATATTAATTATTTTTATTTTTATAATTTAATATTATCATAAATAACAAAAAACCGCCAAGAGGCGGTTAATGTTTTAGCTTTTCCCTACAAGGTAGGCATAAGCAAGATAGAGGGCAGATAAACCAACAATATCATATATTATGTAGGCCCAACCCCCAAACAATTGAGCTACAAGGTCAAAACTGAAAAAACCTACTAATCCCCAGTTTAATCCTCCGATGATAACTAGCATTAGAGCTATTAAACCTAGTTTGTTTAATTTTTTCATTGTTTCTTTTTTAAAGTTTTCAAAACGACCTTTATACTATAATATTAATCTCAATATTTTTAAAAATCAACGGAATTGTCCACAATTCTCTTAACAAATACTTTTTCTCCATCAAACATTCCTTCTATTGTTACCCTATCCCCAATATCAATATTTGGCTCTTCTTCAAAGGACAATTTAACATTTTTAGCAGGGTTACCCGGCTCTTCATAAATCAAATACCAAATATCCTCTTCCATTCCTGGATTATTGATAACAACATTTCCCGTTTTTACAAAGTTAATATTTTCTTCTTCTTCATAAATATCAACTTTAATAAAAATAAATATTAATAATGCCACACACAATAAAAATATAATTAATTTTTTCATATTATTCTTTTCTTAATGCATTTATCGGATCTGTTTTTGATGCTTCTTTAGCAGGATATACTCCTGCAATAATTCCTATAGAAGCAGAAAACACTAAAGCCATCATAACAGAAAAAATAGAAACATTAAAACTCCAATTTATTCCAAAAGAAACTGCTACATAGTAAATAAGATATGAAATTAAAACTCCAATAATAACTCCCAGAACCCCTCCTAGAAAAGTTAAAATAGTTGCCTCTGCTAAAAATTGCCACAATATGTCATTTCTTTTTGCTCCCACTGCCCGCCTTAAACCAACTTCAAAAGTTCTTTCAACGACAGAAACATACATAATGTTAGTAATTCCAACGCCTCCGACGAGCAAAGAAACTGCCGCTATTACTGATAAAAGCAGCGTAATGGCAGAAAAAACGGCCCCAACCATTTCTTGAGCTTCAGCCATAGTCATTACTTCAAAATCATCTCCATCGGGATTATTAATATCGTGCCTTTCTCTTAATAATCTTATTATATCCTCTTTAGTTTCATTAATTTTTTCAGCATCTTTAACGCTCACGGACATCCCTATCACATAATCGGTATTTAATAATCTTTTTTGCATTGTTAGTGTGGGGACATAAACTACTGAATCCATATCAAAACCCATCGTTGCTCCTCTTTTTTCTACGACACCCACAACTCTAAAAGGAATGTTTCTTAAGGTAACTTTTCTTCCAATTGCATCAGCGTCACCAAAAAGAAATTCTTTTATAGCACTACCTAAAACTATTACTGGGGTAATTGATTCTTCTTCTTGAGGGGTATAAAATCTTCCTTCATTAATTTTAATCTTCTCCACTAGTGGCGCATTAGCTCCATATCCAAAAACCATTACACTTTTTGTATTCCCTTCATTTTTAATAATTTCTTGACCAGTAACATATGAATAATGTTTATCTACATTGGGCAGTTTAGATATCGCCTCAATATCACTATTTTTAAATGTAGTAATTGTTATACCGGAAGCCATTCCAGAGGCACTACCCGTAGTCCCCTTCCCAGGTATTCTAACTTCAATGTTAATAACATTAGTTCCATAAGCCTCAAGCTCTGAAGAAACCATTGACTCTAAACCATTGCCAGCAGATATCATTATAATTAAAGAAGCAATACCAATAGCAACTGCAATCATAGTTAAAATTGTACGAGATTTTTGTCGCATTAAACTTTTAAAAGCTGATTCAATTCTTGAAAATATTTTATTCATATCTTAACGCTTCAATTGGATCTAACTCTGCTGCTTTTTTAGCTGGTGTAATTCCAAAGACAAGACCTATTCCTATAGAAACAATAACCCCCAATAAAACTGATATAGGTGAAATAATTAATGTCCAATTATAATCTAAATAATTGATAACTAAAGAAATTAAAACTAAAATTAAAGAGCCAAAAATAATTCCTATTATGCCACTAATAAATGTAATTGTAATTGCCTCAACTAAAAATTGATTAATAATTTCTTTTTTCTGCGCTCCTACTGCTCGCCTTAAGCCAATTTCTTTAGTTCTTTCCTGAACAGTGGCAAGCATTATATTCATAATTCCAAATCCTCCCACAATTAAAGATATTGCAGCCACCGCAGTCAAGAAAAACTTTAAAGCATCGGTAATTAAAGAAATTGTTTCTAGAGCATCAGCAGTTGAAGTAATAGTAAAATCATCCTGATCTAATTTATCAATATTATGCCTATTTCTTAATATGTCCTCAATGTGCTCTATTGCAAGATTAATATTATTGACATTATTAACTTTAATTCTCATAAAGTTAATATGATTAACGCCTAAAATAATATTTTGAGCGGTAGATATCGGAATAAAGAGGTCCTCATCTTGACTTTGAATTAAGCTAGACCCTTTTTCCTCTAACACCCCGACTACATTAAAATTTACTTTTTTAATTGTCACTTTTTTTCCTATTGGATTATCGTCCCTAAATATTTCTGACGCTATTTTGCTACCCAAAACAACCACCCTAGCATTACTCACCTCCTCTTCTTTTGTAAAAAATCTTCCTTTTTCTACTCTCGCGCCCTGGACAGCTGTATATGTTGCTGTTGTTCCATAAAAAGTAATTCCTTTTACATTGCCGTCAATTGAAATTATATCGTTCCCTGTCAAATACATTACTAAAGAATCAATGTATGGACTATCGCTCCTGATTATTGCTTCACCATCTTCATATTTTAAAGAAGTGTTCACTATTCCAAAAGTAGAGGATGGTCTACCGCCTTCATCAGACGCCCCCGGCAAGACAGCTACTAAATCAGGACCGACACTTCTAATCTCATCTAGAATTAATTCTTGAACACTTTCACCAACAGAAAGGACTATCATCACAGATGATATTCCAATAATAATCCCTAGCATAGTTAAAAAAGAACGCATTTTCGTGCGAGTAATCATTTGCCGCGCATTTTTAATTGATTCAAAAATATCCATATTATTTATTAAGATCTTCTTGTGCTTCTTGTCTACAGAAATTTTTCGTATCCTCAATTATATTACCATCTTTAATTTTAATAATTCGTTCTGCATGCTCAGCTGTAGATTTCTCATGAGTAACTAAAATAATTGTATTCCCTTTTTTATTTAACTCTTGTAATATTTTCATCACCTGTGCGCCTGATTTTGAATCAAGGTTACCAGTTGGCTCATCAGCAAAAATTACTTCCGGATTATTAACTAAAGCTCTTGCTATAGCCACCCTTTGTTTTTCTCCTCCTGATAATTTAGTTGGTGAATAATCTAGACGATGGCTAAGACCAACCTGCTCAAGTAAATCCTTTGATTTTTGATTTCTTTCTTCTGAAGAAATATTGGTATAAGTTAAAGGCAGAACAACATTTTCTAAAACAGACAAGGTGGGCAATAAATTAAAAGATTGAAAAATAAATCCAACCTTCTTACTCCTCATCTCTGCAAGCTCATCGTCACTCAAACTTTTAATATTCCTGTCATCAAATAGATAGTCACCACTAGTTGGTTTATCTAAAAAACTTAGAATATGCATTAATGTAGATTTTCCTGATCCAGAAGGACCCATTATTGAAACAAATGTACCTCTTTCTACATCAAAAGAAACTCCCCTTAAAACTGACGTAACCACTTCGCCATTAATAAAATCCTTTTTAAGGTTTTTAACATTAATTAACATTTTAATATATTGATCTTAAAACAATCTCTTCTCCACCTTCTAGGCCACTAACAATTTCTACTTTAGAATCGTCGGCTCTTAATCCTAATTCAACAACTCTCTCTTCTACCTCTCCATTTAAGAGAACTCTTACATATCTTTGCTCTGTTTCGCCATTAGTCAAAACTGATCTTGAAGGTAATAAAATTACATCTTCCCTGCTATCAGTTTTAATTAAAATATCGGCTGACATTCCTGGCTTTAATAAATCAGCTTTTTCGTCATTTATACCAACTCTAACTTTGTAATAAACAACATCTTGAATATTTGTTGATGAGGGATCAATTCTCAAAACAACTCCCTTAAATTTGGTGTCTCTTCCTAAGGCACTTAATGTCACCTCTGCTTCATCTCCCACCTCAATTTTCGTAATATCAGTTTCGGGGACATCAACATTAATTTCATAGTTCGGAGAAAGCATTTCTATCATCACTTCATTCATGCTTATTAGCTCTCCCTTTTTCTTATTGATTTTCGTAATAACTCCGTCAATTGGTGCAAAAATTATTGCTTTATTTCTTGATGCAACTGCTTGAGATAAAACTGCTTCATAATAGCTAATATCAATATCTCTTGGTTCAGCTACTAATGAATTATAATTTGCATATTGGAGTTCTAATGCAGCTTTGGCTGATTCAACAGCAGAAACAGCAGAATTAATAGTATTATTATTTTGTATTTTCAATAAAGAAATTTCATTTTCTAAAGAAGAAAGAGTTATTTGCGTTGTACTTATACTTGTCTTTTGTGTATCTAAGGCTGCTTTTTGAGTTGCAGTTACTTTATTTTGATAAGTTACTTCTTCACAAACATTTCTTATTGCGGTAAGTCCCTCAAGTATTTTATTTAATGAAGTAACAGAAGAAGCAATAGCTAAATCAATATCATCTTTATCCTTTGTTTCTTTTGCTTTTTCTATTAATAATTTAAATTCGTCTTTTGGTCTTTTAATTTGATATTCTTGATTGTTTCTTACAGTAAGACCTTCTTGATCGTTATTTGTAAAATGCTCTGATTTAATGCTTTCAACAACAGTATAAGCATTATACATTTTAATATATGCATCTTCTAAAAGATTAAGGGCGTTAGTATATTTAGAATTAAGCGTATTTTCTGTAATAATTCTCGCATCTTCAAGGTTGCTTTCTGCTTGGTTTAATGCAAGCTTGGCTGATTCAATTTGTTTTTCTGAAACATTAATTTGTTCTAGTGTGGCTCCTGCTAGTTTTTGATTTAATGATGATTGAGCTTGAGTGACCGCTGCATTAAGTTCTGTTAAAGATAGATTAGCTAACCATTGACCAGCTCTAACGGTATCTCCAACTTCAACCCTAATACTATCAATTCTTCCCAGTGCTTCAAAATTTAATGACAACTCATTAGCTGATTCAACTTTTCCAGTAACATCTACTGTTTGAGTTAAATTTCCCCTTTCAGCTTTAATTGTTTCGTATTGTGATTGTTCGCTACCACTAAATACAGAGAACAAAATAACTACTCCTATTATTGCCAAAACTAAAATCCACAATTTTTTTGATTTAAAATTTATTTTTTTCATATTACACTATAAATAGCACTTTTTAAGTAATTTGAAAAGATGCTATTTTTTAAAATATTTTTGAAGACATTCTTCAAATTTTTCAAGATTATCGTTGTTTAGTGTAAAACCAGCGGCGGGAGCATGGCCTCCAAACATTATTAAGAGATCTTTACAATTATCCATTGCCTTAACTGCATCATAACCTTTTGGCATTCTAACTGTTCCCTTGCTTGTTTTTTCTCCTTTTCTATAAAGAAAAACTGGCTTATCAAAATAATTAGACAATCTTGAAGCAACAGCGCCCAAATACTCTGATTTGTAAACATAAGATCCCTCAAAAATAATGTCTTTATTTTCTTTTGATATTTTCTCTATTAATTCATCGGTCAAAGATGCAACCTCTCTTTGTTTTTTGTTGCTTTCGTTTATTAAATCTTTAGCCACCTCAACTGCTCTATCAAAATCATTTTCCAATAAGAATAAATATGTCTTATGAATATGGTCATTAATAACAGAAGAGTTAAGGGCGCTATTAATTTTTGAAATCATATCTCTTTTTGAAGAGAAATCCATTGGATTTAAAATTGAAAAAATTGCTCTTAGCGCTGGGCGCTGACTCATTTGTATGCCTTCTAGTCCTTTTTCT
>Ga0265293_10005650_pt1 | contig 20711 bp, 21 predicted proteins | sample Munlanlewell138R_FD_192505 | JGI IMG/M metagenome (GOLD analysis project Ga0265293, IMG submission 192505) | Leachate microbial communities from a municipal landfill in Southern Ontario, Canada - Leachate well 138R | ecosystem: Engineered > Solid waste > Landfill > Unclassified | place: Canada... | reverse complement strand
AGGCGCACCCGTATCGGTTGAATTTTTAGTGGATGGTGTGAGATATCAAAATTTTGAGTATGGTTACGTGAAAGTGGAGGCTGGTGAAGCGACCTTTATTCCTGAAGCGGTCGTAGATAGTCACGCTACTCCGATGACCAGACGTGTCGGTATTAGTGAAAGTTGGAACATGTGGAACTCACCACCTAATCAAGCATATGGATTAAACTATGAAAGATTAAGAATTGGCCAAAACTTTAGAGAATTGGTTGGCCAAATGATTAGAGATGACAGAACACCATTTAAACCAAGTGCAGGAGATCCTTATGGTGATACACGCTTAGTTCACAGTGGAAGTGAAGCTCCTGATAAAACAGGTGTATGGTTTAGTGGCAAAGATGGTGAAGGTCCTTTTTTAGGGGCAGCTAATGTGTTTTTATATCAAGGAAATTGGTACAATGAAGCTTTTGAGTTGGCACCCGTGTTTAATGTAACAGCTATCGTTGACAATGAGATTATTAGAGATGATAAAAAATTAGGCAGACCTACTTCAAAATTTATTGTTGTAGACCGTGTTGTAGACGGTGTTGTATACGGGATACATTATCAACTATTTGACAACGGACTCGCTTTTATTGGAATCGATGGAAATATCCACTATAGATTTGAAGACACAATGGTACTCTTAAATGAAAGGCCAAATGTCAAGGCGGAATTTATAAGAATAGGCGCGGTTCTTCCAGAATAATAATAACTAGTTTAACACCTTCGATATTTCGGAGGTGTTTTTTATGTGTTCTGTATGACTTCAATATAGAAAATAAGTGCTTAAATATGCTATACTATAATGTGATACATTATCACAGAAAGGATGCGGTTAAAGGATGCATGACATACATGATTTAATTCGTACATACGATACAATAATCATTCATCGTCATAAAAATCCAGATATGGATGCGATTGGAAGTCAGGTTGGTTTATATTATCTGATTAAAGAAAACTTCCCTCATAAATCGGTTTATGTTGTTGGTGATCAAAACAGGTTTGATAAGGATCATATGATGATGGAGATATCTGATGATACATTTAAAGAAGCATTATCTATTATTGTTGATGTGGCGGTTGCACATTTGGTTAGTGATGATCGGTATCAATTATCTAAAGAGGTTTTAGTAATTGATCATCATAATAATGACTGTACCATAGAAAACGCTAAAGCCTTTATAGATACCACCTATTCAAGTGCCTGTGAATATGTGGTAGATATTTTTAAACAATTAAAGTATCGCTTTAATGAAAAAGCCAGTTCATATCTCTTATGGGGTATGATTACCGATACCGGTAGATTTCAGTGGATGAAACAACCAACAAGGGTATTTAAGATAGCTTCATTCTTAACGGAAAATGGCGCAAAAACAACCAACTTCTATAATTGGCTATACACAGAAACACTTAAACAACGCCAAATGAAAACCTATTTTCAAAACAAATTTGTTTATGAAGAAAATATCGCCTATTTAAAAAATGATAAAGATGTGTTTGAGTTATTTGATGTGGATACCTTTTCAATATCAAGGGGGATGGTTAATCTAGCTTCTGGGATTGAAGAGATAAAGATATGGCTTAACTTTACCTATGATCTAGAAACAAATAAAATCATTGGTGAGTTTAGAAGTAGAGATATCGTTATTGTAGATGTCGCAAAGTCTTATGGTGGTGGTGGACACGACCATGCGTGCGGGGCAACATTAAATAACTGGGAAGAAGTCGATAACGTGATTAAAGATTATAAGAAACTAGCAAAGGAGAATAAATAAAATGGGAAAAAAGAAGTTATTAGAAAAAATTAAAGAATACAATACCATCATCATTCACGGGCATATTAGACCCGATGGGGATTGCTATGGGGCACAGTTTGGATTAAAAGACATTATAAAACAATCGTTTCCTCGTAAGGAAGTATATGTGGTTGGAGGGATTAGTGATTATGTGAGTTTTGTCGGTACACCAGATAGTGTCAGTGATGATAAATTTGAAGGTGCGTTAAGTATCGTTGTTGATACTGCTACCCACGATAGAGTAAGCGATCAACGCTTTACCCTTGCAAAAGAAGTGTTTAAGATTGATCATCATGTTGAAAATGAAAAATCATTTTATGCAGACTATTACTGGGTCAATGATTTACTTCCAAGCGCAAGTCAAATGATTGCGATGTTTTTTAAAACATATCATAAAGAATTGAAACTATCCTTTTTAGGTGCTCAAGCGATGTATGTAGGTATTGTGACCGATACGGGTAGATTTAGATACCGTGGTGTATCTAGACAAACCCATGAAATGGCAGGTTTATTACTTGATTATGGTGTTGACGTAGAAGAGATTGATAATCACTTATCAATTGAAACCATGCAAACCATCAAACTCAAAGGTGAAGTACTATCAAACTTTAAAGTAAGTGAAGGTGGGTTTATTTATTTTAAAATGACGAGAGAAGTCATTAATCGATATGGTATTTCTGATGAAACAGCAGCATCAATGGTCAATGTGCTTTCAGGGATAGAAGGTTATCCGGTGTGGGCTTTATTTATTGAATATCCGGATGAAATTAGGGTTAGATTAAGAAGTAGAGGGCCAGAAATAGAAACACTTGCAAGAAAATACAATGGTGGCGGACATCAAAAGGCTGCTGGTTGTAGAATAGAGTCTTACGATGATATTGAAGCGTTTGCTAAAGATGTTGATGCACTCTTAAGGTAGGGTTATGTTAAGAAAGTCACTGATAGATATTGAAAGAAGCATTCAAACAACGTATAGAAAGACGATTTGGGCTAAGTTTATCAAAGCAATAAAGACCTATAATTTAGTTGAAGAAGGCGATGTTATAGGACTAGCTATTAGTGGAGGAAAAGACTCTTTATTGCTTGCCAAACTCTTTCAACTACTTCATAAGTATAGTGAAGTATCCTTTGAACTTAGATTTATTTCAATGAACCCAGGCTTTAACAAAGCAAACCTAGATCAACTTAAAACAAATTGTGCGTTATTAGAAATCCCTGTAAAAATTAAAGATTCAAACGTATTTCATGTTGCAAACAAATTAGCAGGTGAAAACCCATGTTATCTGTGTGCAAGAATGAGAAGAGGTTTTTTATATAACTTTGCAAAAGAAGAAGGGTGTAATAAGCTTGCGCTGGGTCATCATTTTGATGATGTTGTTGAAACCACAATGTTAAATATATTTTATGGTTCACAATTTAAAACGATGGTGCCTAAAATAAAAGCGGAGAACTTTTTGAATATGGAACTCATTAGACCGCTTGTATTAATTAAAGAAAGTGATATAATTAGATTTACCAATAACGCAGGATTAAAAACGATGGCTTGTGGTTGTGATGTCGCAAGTAGGGAGTTAGGTTCTAAAAGAGCCGTAATGAAACAAATGTTAAAAGAACTAAAAAAAGAAAACCCGAATGTGGATCAATCAATCTTTACCTCAGCCACCAACGTCAACCTTAATCAAGTGTATGGTTATGAAATAGATGGAGAAAGAATTTCATTTAATGAAATATATAGAAGGGAGAAAAAAACATGAAAATATTAATGTTTTCAAACGAGTTAAAAATACTTACAGATAATAACATATGGGAGTATGTTATTGTGCCATTTTTAGTGGCGGTTATTATTAGTTTTTTCATTGGATTAGAAAGACAAAACATCGGTAAAAGTGCCGGTGTAAGCCCGCATGTATTAATTGGTGCGGCTGCGTGTGTGATTGCCATTATACAACGCTTTTTATTTACCGATCAAGGGGCAACACCCAATGCGGATAATCAAAGATTAATCGCACAAGTCCTACCAGGGGTTGGTTTTATTGGTGCAGGTGTCATTATGAAGGGTGAGCGAACAATCGCAGGTTTAACGACTGCCGCAACCATTTGGACTGTGGCTGTGATTGGATTAGTTATTGGCTCTGGTTACGTTTTAATAGGCGGAGGCTTTGGCTTATCTGTCTTAGCGTTTGTTTATATAAGAGACTTTAAACGAGGCATTAATCCCTTTAAAGCACATACCCATTATGACTTTGGAGAAATTGATATTGAAGACGAATTAAAACGTCATGCATAATTAGAAAACCGCTATTGAAGGCGGTTTTCTTTTTATACTATATACACGCTACATCAAATATTCTTTTTTTAACCTGCTTTTTTAAACTAAAAATTTAAGCGATTAAATGATTAAAATCATATTTTAAAAATAGACCTTAAAACACAGTTATTATATGATATAATAAATCTACGGAAGTGAGTCTATGATATTAGATACAATTTGTGCCATCTCAACAGCTTATGGAACGGCTGGTATTTCAGTAATTAGAGTTACTGGGGATGAAGCGATAGAAAAAGTAAATAAAGTCTTTAAAGGCGCAAATCTTTTAAAGGTAAAAACCCATACCATTCATTATGGGTTTATTCTAGATAGTGATAAAAGACCTATTGATGAAGTGATGGTTGCGGTTTTAAAAGGACCTAGAAGTTTTACCGCTGAGGATATGGTGGAGATATCTACTCACGGGGGAATATTAGTTACGAATAAAGTATTAAAAAGACTACTTGAAGTAGGCATTCGCCTAGCGAATCCTGGAGAATTTACCCAGCGGGCATTTGTTCATGGCCGGATTGATTTGGCTGAAAGTGAAGCAGTGATGGATTTAATTAGTGCTAAAAATGAAAATGCCTTAAAACTAGCAATGCAAGGATTAAGGGGTAAAACAAGTGAGCTAATTGAATCTTTAAGAGAAGAACTCTTAGCAATTATCGCAGTGATAGAGGTAAATATTGACTATCCAGAATATGATGATACCATCATCATGACCAATGAAGTGATAAAGCCAGAAATAAAAGCCTTTATTAAAAAGTTAGACAAGATATTATATGAAGCAAACAAAGGAAGATTAATGCGTGAGGGTGTGAATACCGCGATTATTGGTAAACCAAATGTTGGTAAATCCTCACTATTAAATGCGCTACTTCAAGAAGAAAGAGCCATTGTTACAGACATTGCGGGCACAACTAGAGATACGATTGAAGCGTCTTTAAATATAGGGGGTATTACCCTTAATTTAATTGATACTGCGGGTATTAGAGAAACCCTTGATGTGGTTGAACAAATTGGTGTAGAACGTAGTAAAAAGGCAATTGATCAAGCTGAACTCGTGATATTGGTACTAGACTTAAGTGAATCCCTTTCTAAAGAAGATGAACTGCTTCTTGATTTAACAAAAGATAAAACAAGAATTTTAGTTGGGAACAAAAAAGACTTAGGGACACAACTTAAGATGAAAGATGTTATTTCATTAAGTGTGTTAAATAACGAGGGGTTAGATCAATTAGAAAAAAGCATCATTGACAAACTACAACTTGCAGAAATAAACGATGATTTTAACTATATTTCCAATGTGAGACATATTCAAAAGATTGAAGAAGCAAAAGCCTTACTTTATAATGTGATCGACTCCATTGATATGGGATTACCGATTGATATGGTTGAGATAGATATCAAAAATGCATGGGCGACTTTAGGAAGTATTATTGGGTCCTACCATCCTGAGGATTTAATCGATGAACTTTTCAAAAAATTCTGTTTAGGCAAGTGAAATTAGCACATATTTATGTTATAATAAGTCCACTGACGAAAGGAGATTTGCAATGGCATACAGAGCACTATATAGAACGTATAGACCAAAAAGATTTGATGAAGTCGTTGGTCAAGAAGTTATTGTTCAAACGCTACAAAACGCTTTAAAATTGAATAAAATTGCCCACGCTTATCTTTTCTCAGGTCCAAGGGGAACAGGTAAAACAAGTATTGCTAAAATACTTGCTAAAGCGGTAAACTGTGAGCAATCCCCTACAAGCGAACCATGTGGCACATGTCACACTTGTCAAATGATTGAACAAGGTCATATTAGTGATGTCATTGAAATGGATGCGGCCAGTAATAGAGGGATTAATGAAATTAGAGATTTAATTGAAAAGTCTAATTACTTACCATCCACTGGTAGGTTTAAAGTCTATATTATTGATGAGGTTCACATGTTAACCAAAGAGGCGTTTAATGCCCTTTTAAAAATACTTGAAGAACCACCTGCACATGTGATTTTTATTTTGGCAACCACTGAGATTAATCAATTACTACCAACCATCATCTCAAGATGTCAAACCTTTGACTTTAGAGGTATCTCGCTTAAACATATCGAATCAAGATTGTATGAAATTAAGGAACAAGAAAACATCTCTATTTCAGATGAAGCGATTAAAGAAATAGCCAGATTATCAGATGGTGGATTAAGAGATGCGATTAGTTTACTTGATCAAACAATCTCGTTCTCTACTGGAGATGTTACTATAGAAGATGTGTATAAAGTTTCTGGTAGCGTGAGCCGAACAAACTTAATGAATTTATTAACCTATATCTTAGAAAAGAAAACAGGCGATGCGTTTAGTTTAGTGGATCAAATTATTGAAGATGGTAAAGAGGTTCCAAAGATCATTAGTGATATGATTGCCATCTTAAGAGATGCCTTAGTAGAGAAAAACATTACCTTTGATATCGATCGTTCAACAAAGTATTTAAAAGACTTAGCGAAGCGCTTTTCCAACGATAGATTTTTCTTTTATTTAGATATTTTAAATCAAGCTCAAAACGACACAAAATGGACCAATCAAAAAAGAGCTTACCTTGATTTAGCGATTATTAAAATGATTGATCATCAACAACTCGATAACATTGTTGAGCGTGAACAAATCTCTTTATTGATGAATAAGTTTAATAACTTAGAAATGGAATTTTCAAAACTTAAAACACAACCGATTAAAGTGATTCAACAAGAAGAAAATCAAGAGACAACATTTAACGACAACATTGAAGAAGTTAAAGAAGCAGAATTTAGAAAAGAGATTACGGTTGAACATGTTGAATACATTTTAAATAATGGTAATGTTCAAAAGAAAAATATGTTACTAAAGCATTGGGATTCTTTAGTGAATATCTCAAATGCAAGTCTACAATCGATTGCGGAGTTTTTACATCAAGCGACATTAGTAGCAGCCAGTGACAATCAACTTTTGTTGGTTTATCCAGATAAAACAACGTGCCTACTCATGTTACAAGAACAAAATAAACAATCCGCATTAAAAGTAATCAACTCAAAACAAAAACTGGTTGATGATTATATTTGTATTGATCAAATGAGTTGGGATATTTTATTTAATGAGTTTAAAAAACAATGGCAAAGTGGTAATAAAACACCAACCCTACCCAAACTAAATTTAGAAATATACGAATCCAAAGAAGAACCTTGGCAATCAGATACATTAAAACTTGCCCTAGATTTCTTTGGGGATATTGTAAAAACAAAGGAGAATTAATATGAATCAAAATATGGTAAAAAAACTACAAAAACTACAAGCAGAAATGCAAGAAACACAAGAAAGACTTCAAATAACTGAATTTGAAGGTAAAGCCAGTGGTGTAAGAATCGTGATGTTAGGTTCGCATCAAGTGGTTGAACTTAAAATAGACCCAGAATTATTAGAAGATATTGATATGCTTCAAGACGCCGTATTATTAGCGATTAACGATGCGGTTGCGGTTGTTGATAAGACAACTCAAGAAGAAATGAGTAGATTTACAATGGGGATGGGCTTTTAATGAATTATCCAAATTCATTTAATTTACTGATAGAACATTTAAAAAGCTTACCTGGTATTGGTGAAAAAACCGCCACCAGATTAGCGATATTTATCTACAGTGAAATGGATTTAGATAAAGCCACCAAATTAGGCGATGCCATAAAGGACGTTAAATCTCTAAAGTCATGCCCAAAATGCGGCATGATTTTAGAGCAAACATGCCCTATATGTTCAAACGAACTGAGAGATCATAACACCATTATGGTTGTTGAATCGTTAAAGGATCTTATGGTTATTGAAAATTCAAATACATACCACGGGTTATATCATATTACAAAAGGCATTATTGATTTATCAAAAGGAATCGAACCTAAAGATTTAAATATCGATTCTTTAATGCCAAGACTAGAACACGTCAATGAACTGATCATTGCCTTTAGTGGAACCATCATGGGGGATTTAACGGGTAATTATATTAAAGAGTTAATTAAGGATAAAGACATTAAGGTTACAAAGATTGCGTATGGCATACCAGTGGGTGGTGATTTATCTTATGCGGATAAACATACACTCTTAAAAGCTTTGGATAACCGTGTTGTATTAAAGTAGGTGGGACAAATGGAAAAAGTGAAAGAGTTTTTTAATGCATTATCTAAAATGTTTGCAAATTTCAATGATTGGCTACAAACAACCTTTTTATTTGATGAAAAGATTGTCAACTTTTATCAAGCGGCCATTGCGCCATTGGCGGAATGGATTAAAATGGTTGGGCTCGTGGTAGCTATCCTTTTAATTATCGTTGGATTTGTGGTTGTTTTGAAAAAGGCATACAAACTAATTTTAACGTTATTAATCATCGGTGTTGTAGCGGGTTTGGTGTTGTTTTTCTTAATTCAATAAATCAAGAGTTTATAGCATATTAAAAACATTTCCCTGTGGTAATATACGGGGTTTTATTTTGTAAAAATCAAATTAAAATAAAAATGACTTGCATTATAGTATGTTATCGTATAAAATAATGTAGAGTTTTTTATAGGAGTTGAAAAAAATGGCACAATTCGAAATGAATAAATCTATGGTTGAAATTGCTGAGGAGTATATTCGCATTCATGGAAAACAAAACATTTATGATTTACTTGAAACGGTTGCGAAAATAAAAGGGATCGATCCATCGGATACAGATCAACTCGCTCAACTTTATATCGACATGACGTTAAGTGCAAACTTCGTTTACTGTGGTAATGAAGAATGGGACTTAAAAGAAAATAATCTAGAACTTTGGGATAAAGACGGTTCTTACTTCAATAAAGATGAAATTATTGAAGAAGAGGAAGAAGAGGAAGATATCAAGTTAGAAGATTACTTCATTCCTGAAGAAGATGAAGAACTAGATTTAGATGACGATGAAGAAGATGAAGACGATGATGAAGATGAGATCGTTATTGATGATGATATTAAATTCCACTCAACCGACGACGATGATGTAGATATCGACTTAGATTTTGATGATGATGACTATCATGACATCATGGATGATTACGAAGATATGTATGAAGAGTAAAAAAATATCCAGCGTGTAAAAGCGCTGGATTTTTGTATCTAGTTGTATAACTTATAAAATCGATCTCTATGGTAGTAAAATAAAACAACGTATGTCGTCTTTTCGGTCTTTGTCAGTTCATCAATGGTTTTTTCTTCCCAAATTAAGTGAACATACTCAGGGTGATCGATAAATGGGTTTCTATTACCTTGAGGGGTGATTTCTTTGCCGTTTGGATCTTTGGCAACGCCGTTATAGATAAAGTCATTTCTTTGTCTTTCTAGTGGACTTACGGGGTCTTCTCTATGCCACTTTAATAACAAGTCCTTTTTACCCATGTAAGCCCCTTTTGGGGTGTAGTTGGTTTCTGTGTTATTGACTAAATCATCAATGATATTGGTTAAGTTAAGTTCTGGATACATTACAATCATATAAAACAATATTCTAGCTACATCACCTTTATGGTCATCACCTGGATAGAAGGCATCCGTTCCTATGGTTACAGCCTCACCTGAACCCTCTTCAAAGTAGCGATTACTTCTGGTTTGGTTGATGCCCGTGATTGCCCTTAAATTATGTAAATCAGACCCTTGGTTTTTACTGTTGTTATCTACTCTAGGAATACCTAGTTTAGAGTTTGGCCAAACGTGTTCTCGTTGCCATGCGCCTTGGCCTGTTCCAATCCAATAGTTTGCGATTTTATCATTATCATACACCCCAATAACGGTTGACTCATCATTAGGATCTCTATCTGAAATAGCTAAAACATAGCGCACATCACCATAACTAACAGGTGTCATATCTTTTTGAATGATGGTTCTTAATTTTAAAAAGAGTTCATTACCAACTAAATGATTAGCTGACTCATAATAACCACCAGAACTTTCTAGATTATAATAGTAATAACCCTCTTCATTTTGATCACTTGAATAAACAATCGGTGTTTTGTTAGGTTGGAGTTTTTCCATGATGGTATCACCATAAAAATACCAAACAACAGCGATACCTATAATCAATACTAAACCAATTAAAATAATAGGTAGTGGTAGTTTTTTAACCTACTTAATATGTTTCTTTTTAATGGTTGTTTTTTTCCTTGCCATTTTATCACGCCCCTTTCATTATTATAACATGCAATAAAGATATTTTTCATGAAAAAAATGATATTGTTTGTTGTTGTAAGGGTGTATTATATTTGGTATAATAATGAAGGGCACACCTATTTGAAAGTCTCCTCTTGGGACTTTTTATTTTATATATTGGAGGTTTGTGATGAAAACTAAGTTTATCTTTGTAACTGGCGGAGTTGTCTCTTCGTTAGGAAAAGGCATTATGGCTTCAAGCGTGGGTCAGCTACTTAAAAATAGAGGTTTTAAAGTCTTTATGCAAAAGTTTGATCCCTACATTAACGTTGATCCTGGCACAATGAGCCCTTATCAACATGGGGAAGTTTTTGTGACCGATGATGGCGCCGAGACAGACTTAGACTTAGGTCATTATGAGCGTTTCTTAGATGAAAACTTATCAAAAGAATCCTCCGTATCTACAGGTAAAATATATTCAACCGTTATTGACAATGAACGAAGAGGTGATTACTTAGGTGCGACTATTCAAGTCATTCCTCATATTACCGATGAAATAAAAAGAAGACTATTATTAGCCGCAACCACTTCTAAAGCGGATGTTGTCATTACAGAAATTGGTGGCACCGTGGGGGATATTGAATCGCTTCCTTTCCTAGAAGCCATCCGTCAAGCAAGAATCGATTTAGGTTATGAAAATACATTATTCATTCACACAACCCTTTTACCTTTTTTAAAGGCCGCAAATGAAATTAAAACAAAACCTACCCAGCACTCGGTTAGTGAATTAAGAAGTTTAGGTATTTCTCCTGACTTTATTGTCTTAAGAAGTGAAGTGCCCGTGAGTCGTGATATTAAAGAAAAGATCGCCCTTTTTACCGATGTTAAAAAGGAAAAAGTGTTTGAATCGGTGGATGTTGATATTATTTATAAAATGATTCTAAACTTAAAAGAACAAGGTATCGATGATCAAATACTAGCGCATTTTAAACTAGAACCTAAAAAAGAAACCAACCTTAGTGAGTGGCATGAACTGATTGATAAGATTAGCCTATTAAAGAAAAGTGTAACCATTGGCTTGGTTGGGAAATATGTAAGTTTGCATGATGCGTATATATCGGTTACTGAAGCGTTATCCCATGCCGGATACCATGTCGATAGACATGTTAAGGTAATCTGGTTAAATAGTGAAAAAATTACCCAAGAAAACGTCGATAAAACCCTTAAACAAGTAGATGGTATTTTAATACCTGGTGGTTTTGGTAAACGTGGTACAAATGGTAAAATGTTTGCCATCCAATACGCAAGAGAAAACAACATTCCACTCTTAGGTATTTGTTTTGGGATGCAACTGGGTCTAATTGAGTTTGCAAGAAATGTTATTGGTATGAAAGATGCCACCTCAAGTGAATTTCATCCTCATACAAAATACGCAGTCATCGATTTACTAAAGGGTCAAGAGCTAGAAAAAATAGGTGGAACACAACGCCTAGGACTACATGAGTTTAATGTATTACCTCACTCACTAGCTTATAAATTGTATAAGCGTAGGAAAGTTAAAGAAAGACATCGACACCGTTATGAGTTTAACTTAGAGTATAAAGCATTATTTGAAAATCATGGCTTAGTCTTTAGTGGTGTTAATGAATTATATGGTGGCTGTGAGATTATGGAATACCCTAAAAATGATTTCTTTATTTGTAGTCAATATCATCCAGAGTTTTTAAGTAGACCACTTAGACCACATCCATTATTTTGTGGATTTATAAAGGCGTCTAAAAGATACGCAAAGAATAAGAAAAATTTGTAATTAACGCTAAAAAGCGTATAATATAAAATGAATGGAGGCATATTATGTTAGTAAGTGCAAAAGAAATGTTACAAAAAGCCCGTAAAGAAGGCTATGCGGTAGCGCAAATCAATATTAATAATTTAGAGTGGACTAAAAGTGCTCTTTTAGTTGCAGAAGAATTAAAATCTCCTATTATATTAGGTGTAAGTGAAGGTGCAGCTAGATACATGGGCGGTTTTAGAACGGTTATGGCAATGGTTAGAGAACTTCACGATTATCTAAATATTACAGTACCAGTGGCGGTTCATTTAGACCATGGTTCATATGAAGGTTCATTTAAAGCTTTAGAAGCTGGATTTACATCAATTATGTTTGATGGATCACATTATCCAATTGAAGAAAACGTTGAAAAAACAAAAGAAGTTTTAAAACGTGCACACGCTGTTGGTGTTTCTGTTGAAGCCGAAGTTGGCGGTATTGGTGGAGAGGAAGATGGTGTGGTTTCAAGTGGTGAACAAGCCGATGTTGAAGAATGCCGTTTGGTTGCATCATTAGGTGTTGACTTATTTGCAGCAGGCATTGGAAATATCCACGGTACGTATCCAGCCAACTGGAAAGGTTTAAACTTTGAATTATTAGAAGAAATTAGTGAAGTTACTGGTGGTGTACCACTTGTACTACACGGTGGAACAGGTATTCCTGAAGATCAAGTATTAAGATCTATTAAATTAGGTGTATCTAAAATTAACGTAAACACAGAATGTCAATTAGCGTTTGCAGCAGCAACTAGAGCATATATTGAAGCTGGTAAAGATAAAGAAGGTAAAGGATTTGATCCTCGTAAATTACTTGCACCCGGTGCTGAAGCCATTAAAGATGTTGTTAGACAAAAATTAACTATGTTTGGTTCAGTAGGAAAAGCTTAATCTTCAATCAAAATAAAAGGGTTTATCAAATAACCCTTTTAAAATGCTTGAATTAAATATTTAAGCATGTATAATTAACTTACATTAGGAGGACGCCATGAAAGATATACTATATCATGATTACGCCAACTGGTTAATAGAAAAATCAAATCTATTTGAAGCGTTAAAATCAATTGATTCTATTCTACTTGAGCGTTACAAATACGCCAGTGATGTAATGAGTCATTTGTATCAAAAGAAAATCGACACAAAAACATTAGATGAAAATGAGGAATCTATTTTTTCCTTTGGTTTTTATTATTTGTTTGAAGAATTTGAACAAATTTCCATCTTATTAGAAAAAACATATAATGGGAATATTGAAAAATTCAATGAAAACGTTGATACAATTATCCTTTACTTAAATGCAGTCGAATTTGAAAATGAAATCTTTAATACCTTTGAAGATATCGATAAAACAAAACCTATTGTCGATTTAGAAAAAGAAATATTATCGTTCATTGAAAAACAAGAACAAGCCCCTAAAGAGATGTATGAGAAGTTTGATGAAGTAAGTATGAAAGTATTTAGTGATTTAAAGATTGACTTTTATCCTATAAATGAAATCTTTTTCGATATTGCCGATGAAATGGGCTTAATTTAAACAAAAACCCCTATCCATTTAAGTGGAAAGGGGTTTATTTTTTATTTATGTCTCATATGTGGAAATAAGATAATATCTCGAATGCTTGCCACATCACAAAGTAACATCACAAACCGATCAATACCAATACCTAGTCCACCTGTAGGTGGCATACCATATTCTAAGGCTTCAATGAAGTCCATATCCATTTCACTAGCTTCTTCGTTACCAAGCTCACGCTCTTTTAATTGATTTAAGAAACGTTCCTTTTGGTCAATGGGGTCGTTTAATTCACTAAATGCGTTAGCGTATTCACGACCGTCAATAAATAACTCAAAGCGATCGGTAAAACGAGGGTCTTTTTTATTTTTCTTAGCCAAGGGGCTAATTTCTATCGGGTATTCATAGATGAATGTGGGTTGAACAATCGTTTCTTCAACATACTTATCAAAGAAGGCTTCAATTATATGGCCAATTTGGAAATGTTTTTCCACATAAATATCATGTTCTTTTGCAAGAGCTTTAGCCTCATCAAGAGAAGTAACTTCTTTAAAGTTTATTTTTGTTTGTTCATAAATGGCATCACACATGGTAATGCGTTTAAACCCAGGTTTGAGTGAAATGTCTTTCCCTTGATAGTTTATTTCGTAAGTACCTAACACCGTATAAGTCACATAAGATAAGACGTTTTCAACCAAATCCATCATACCCTCCATATCGGAGTATGCTTGATAAGCTTCAACGGTTGTAAACTCAGGGTTATGTTTAGAACTCATCCCTTCATTTCTAAATAATCTACCAATTTCATAAACTTTCTCTAAGCCACCCACAATTAAACGTTTGAGTGGAAGTTCGGTTGCGATACGCAAATAAAACTCCATATCAAGGGTATTGTGGTGTGTGCTAAATGGGCGTGCACTTGCCCCACCTAAAATGCCATGCAATACAGGTGTTTCCACTTCAATAAAGCCTTGTGAATCAAAATAGTTTTGAAAAGCTCTAATGATTTTTGGTCTTGTTAATGCGATTTCCCTAGAACGCTCATTCACGATAAGATCTACATATCTTCTGCGTCTAGCCTCTTCAATATCTTGTAAGCCTCCCCATTTATCGGGTAGTGGTCTTAGTGCTTTGGTTAGGTGTGTGTATTCTTTGGCCCAAATGGTTAATTCATTGGTTCTTGTTCTAAAGATATGTCCTTTTATTCCAATAATGTCACCTAAATCACCATGCTTAAAAATTTCAAACGCTTTTTCACCTACATCATTTAAGCGAATATAGATTTGGATTTGTCCATCCCTGTCTTGAAGGGTGATAAAGCCGGCTTTACCTTGAATACGTTTAAGCATAATTCTACCAGCAACAACAACACTTTGGTTAATCTCTTCTAATTGTTCTTTTGTGTAATTGTCATAGGCATCGTGAATCTCTTTGGCGTTATGTGTTCGATCAAAACGACTACCAAAAGGATCAATGCCTTCTTTTTTAAGTTCTTCTAGTTTCTCTCGTCTAAATATTTCTTGTTCTGTCATGGTTTATCCTTTCAATATAAAAGTCACGCATTGTGACTTTCACTTATTAGTTCATACATTAAGTCAAACTGTGAAAGTGAAGTAACCTTCACATTCACGGTCTTCTTATCGAACTTAATGGTGATAACATCACCTATTTTTACCCTATATGAGGGTTTCTCTACTTTATTATTCACACTTACAAAACTACCTTCAGTAGCTTCTTTAGCGACAACGCGTCTTTTTATCAGTCTAGATTGTTTTAAGTATTTATCTAATCTCATGCTTCCGGGTTGTCTTTTACGTCCTCAACCATTTCTACTTCAGATTCTTTATTGTTTTCTTCTTTATACGCACGCTTTAAAGAACCGGTTTCAACAATTTCATCAATATCTTGTTTGGTTAGGGTTTCTACTTTAAGTAGATATGAAGCTATAGTATCTAGAAGGGTTCTATTTTCATTAATAAGAGAAGTAGCTTGTGCATGCGCTTCATGAATGATGTGTCTAACTTCTCTATCAATTTCTAAAGCAACTTGATCGGAGAAGTTTTTCTCTTTAAAGTAATCTCTACCTAAAAAGACGTTACCACTATTTGATTCATATTGGATCGGACCTAAATCACTCATACCATACTCAGCAACCATCGCTCTTGCGATTTTAGTTGCGGTTTGGAAGTCTTGATAGGCACCGGTTGTCACATCACCAAAGACAATCTCTTCAGCAACCCTTCCGCCTAAATAACCTGTGATTCTTGCAAGAAGTGAGGTTTTTGTTTCTAGGAACGTTTCCTCTTCAGGCATCATTAAGTTATACCCGCCCGCTTGTCCTCTAGCAACAATCGTTACTTTTTGAACAATGTTTGATCCTTCTAATTTAAGACCAATGACTGCGTGACCCGCTTCATGATATGCGATAATTTCACGCTCTCTATCGGTGACTTTTCGGCTACGCTTTGCAGGACCTAACATGACTCTATCCATTGCTTCATCTAAGTCTTCTAAACTAATGACTTTTCTGTTTTGTCTCGCAGCTAAGAGTGCGGCTTCATTTAATAAGTTTTCAATATCTGCCCCACTAAAACCTGGGATACGTTTGGATAAATCACTAAATTTAACGTCTTTATCAATTGATTTATTTCGTGCGTGTACTTTTAAAATGGCTTCTCTACCATTGACATCTGGTAAGTCTATGGTGACTTGTCTATCAAATCTACCTGGTCTTAATAACGCAGGGTCTAAGACGTCAGGTCGGTTGGTTGCGGCCATGATGATGATCCCTGAATTAGGGTTAAATCCATCCATTTCAACAAGTAATTGGTTTAGGGTTTGTTCACGTTCATCATGCCCTCCACCCATACCAGCACCACGTTGTCTACCAACCGCATCAATTTCGTCAATAAATATAATACAAGGTGAATTTTCTTTAGCCACTTTAAATAAGTCTCTTACTCTTGAAGCTCCCACACCCACAAACATCTCAACAAAGTCAGAACCACTGATTGAGAAGAAGGGTACGTTTGCCTCACCGGCTACCGCTTTTGCGAGTAATGTTTTACCTGTACCAGGCGCTCCTACTAGTAAAATGCCTTTTGGAATTCGAGCCCCAATATCACGGTATTTTTTAGGATACTTTAAAAAGTCAATAATTTCTTCAAGTTCTTGTTTTTCTTCTTCAACGCCGGCAACATCTTTAAAACTCACGGTTTTTACACTTGAAAGTCGTTCTCTTGATTTTCCAAAATCAAACGCTTGTTTGTTTGCGCCACCGCCACTCATACTACGCCATATAAAGACACCCAATATCACAAGCATCACAATAGGCAGTATGATTGATAATATATCCCAAAAGGAAACCCCAGAGCGTTCTAAATATTTTATTTGAATGCTGTGAGGGCCAAAGTCTTTGGTTTCAACATATTGACTCCAGCCGTTTGCGGTAATATAAAAATCATACGTTAATTTATCGCTAATATCATAAACTTTAACGCGGTATGATGTTAAATCCGTTGCAACCACACTGTAGGTGATTGTCGAATCATTTAAGGTACCATCATCAATTAGTTGTGTAAATTCAACCAATGAAATACTTTTTGGCGCTTCGGCTTTAAATAATCTTTGTAAGAAGAAGAAACTTCCAAATAGTATCAGTGCGAATATTATATAGATGCCATAGCCCTTTAAAGGACTTTTATTTTGTTTTTTCTCATTCATAATCTTTCCTACTTTTACACACTTTCTTTTAATACGCCAACATAAGGCAAGTTACGATAATACTCATTATAATCTAACCCATATCCAACCACAAATACTTTAGGAATGGTAATGCCTATGTATTTAGGTGTGAATGGTATTAATCTACCACCTGGTTTATCTAAAAGTGTGACTACCTCAACACTATTAGCTCCGCGGTGTTTTAATAATCTTACAACCGTATCTAGGGTTTTACCTGTATCTACGATGTCTTCACAAATAATAATATCCCTGTTAGAAACGGATGTATTAATATCCATTCTAATTTTAATATCACCAGAAGAAGAAATCCCCCCATGATAGCTTTTAACATCCATAAACTCTACTTCAATAGGGATATCGATGTGTTTCATTAAATCGCTCATAAAAGGAACACATCCCTTTAATAAGCCTAATAAAATAGGTCTTTCCTTATCTTTGTAGTCAAGTGTGAGTTTTCTACCTAATTTCACACATAATTCTTGAATTTGTTCTTCAGTTACTAAAACTTCTTTAATGTCTTGTTTCATGGTTACCCCCTAGAAAATTTAAGCATGATTTTATCTTTATGATCAGGATGCTCATTATAATACTTACCTAAGATCGCTAGGACGTTATTGTTTGAATCAACAATCAATAAATCTTTATCTCTAACATGTTTAGGTATTTTTTTATCGATATAAAAATCCTTAATCTTTTTATGTCCATAAGGAAAATAAAGCACATCACCTGGCATTCTGTTTCTAACAAATAGCGGCAGTGCTAATTTATTATAGCATAAAATGACATGATAGTTATCTAAATCAGACAAATCTTTAGAAAATTCAATACTAGTATTGTCCTTTAAAACATTAAACATTTCTAAGTCTAATTGTTGAAAAATGTTTAAGGGTGTTTGTTTTGTTTGAAGATAAACTTTATTATACACTTTTTGAAGTACATAATTACTACCCACATCATAAGAACTATTAGGTCCACCCGTTTTTAAAAAGTCAATCATATGTTTAAGTTTTGAGTAACTAAATTCAATTTGTTTATTTTCTAGTAAGTAGGCAAGGATATCTTGCTTGATAATATCATCTAATTTTAAATAGTCACTTATGATAAAATAATCAAACCCTTTTAAGAAAGATATAGACGTCTTTCTAATGTGGAAAAACGCATCTTGAAGCGTTTTATTATATTGAAGTGCTTTCTCTAAAATAGAAGGGTTTTCCTCAATTAACAAAGGCACAATATGATGTCTATATCGGTTTCTCGTATATGTATCACTCTTGTTTGAAGCGTCAGTGAAGTATTTGATATTCTCTTTTTTGGCATAAGATAAAATGGTATCTTTAGATATGGAAAGAAGTGGTTTAAGAAAATAAACCCCATCTTTAAAATAAGATTCCACAAATCCACTATAACCTAATAAATTAGAACCTCTTGATAAACGCATTAAGATGGTTTCTAATAAATCATTTAGATGATGTGCGGTAATAACGACATCTGTTTCATACTTTTTAGCCATCTCTAATAAGTAAAATCGTCTTTGTTGGTGCGCTTCATTGTGAAAATCTTTGGTAATTGATAGTTCAAAATATTCAAAAGGATATTGAAACGTACTTGCGAGTGTCTTAACATATTCAGCTTCAATAATGGATTCAGATCTTTGTTGGTGATTAAAGTGAACAACCACAATATCTGCATTAAGTTCTTTTAATATGTAAAGTAAAACAGTAGAGTCAACTCCACCAGAAACACTGAGTATTAACTTTTTCTCTAAATGCCTTTGAATCACATTATTTACCGCAAATATCATACAATCACCTTACGAAAGATATTATATCACAATAGGCTTAAGATTATTCACAATCCCCCCAGTTTTTATGTTATAATAAAGTAGCCATGGAGGAATTGTAATGTTGATTTTGGCAAGCAAATCTGAAAGAAGAATAAAGTTATTAAAAGACATAGGCTTAGAATTTGAAATAGCGGATCATAAAGTAAATGAATCCTATTCTAAGAAAGCAACCCCACAAACAATTGTGCAAACACTATCAAAACGAAAAGCAGAAGGCGTTTTAAAACTACACCCTGATGCAACCGTTATTGCGGCAGATACAATTGTTGTTTTTGAAGATGAAGTTTTAGGTAAACCGCTTAATGAAGACGATGCCTTTAAAATGTTAAAAAAACTATCTGGTAAAAAGCATCAAGTGTTTACAGGGGTTACGATTGTTAATAAAAATAAGTCTAAAACCTTTTATAGTGTTTCAGATGTTTATATGAAACCCTATCATGACATCGAGATTTATGAATACATTAAAACCAAAGAACCGCTAGATAAAGCTGGTGCTTATGGTATTCAAGGAGAGGGTAGTAAACTTGTAGAAAAGTACACGGGGGACTTTTTCACCATTGTTGGACTACCAGTAAAAGAACTTCAAAAAGAATTAAAGAAATTTGAGTATTAAAAAAAGTTGCGAAAGGCAACTTTTTCTTTTATTCTTCATCTTTGGGTTTTCTTTTCTTTTGATATCTAATAATAAAATATACGGTAACACCAACTGGAACAATGATAATCATCCAAGGTAGTAAGGTTACTAAGGCAAGAATTAAGAATTGTAAGAAAACAATTAAACCATTCCACCCATTTACGATTTGGCTTCCAACTTGCCCCATAAATGACTTCTTAGGTGCTTTATACGATTCATAAATGGTAATCTCTACTGTGGAATAATCAATTAAAGAATCATAAATATTAATACTACCATCTATTTCTGCAATCAATACTTCTAATTCAGACATTCTTTTATTAATAATGAGTGTTTGATCAAAATCAGCGGTATCTAACATGTCTTGAAGTCTTGTGTATTCTTTTTCATAAGTCAGTTTACGATTGCTTAAATCTTGGTACTCTAACGAGACATCTTTTGAAGAAAGCCTAAAAGAATGTAGCTCATAACCACTCTTTAGTGAACTAACAAAGTCATTTAAACGCGTTGTCTTAATGCGTAATCTTAAGAAAATGCGATTGTTTTCTCTAGTTTCATCACTTAGAAAATCATCATCTATCATTAAATTTTTAATGGTGTTTGCCGATTCATTGATATCGTCTTCATAAAGAGTCGTGGTGATTGTGTAGATGATTTTTCGGTTAGGTGATGTCTCTGAAATAAGCGGTGTATCTGGGGTGTATTGGTTATCACCGGGGGCTTTATTTGATTGAGCACATCCAACCAACAAAAAAACCAACGTTAACGCTAAAAGTATTTTTTTCATAGTATCCGTCCTTTATACGTTAATTATACAATGAATGAAACTATAAGACAAGATGTGTTTATTTTTTA
>Ga0265293_10005648_pt1 | contig 20711 bp, 23 predicted proteins | sample Munlanlewell138R_FD_192505 | JGI IMG/M metagenome (GOLD analysis project Ga0265293, IMG submission 192505) | Leachate microbial communities from a municipal landfill in Southern Ontario, Canada - Leachate well 138R | ecosystem: Engineered > Solid waste > Landfill > Unclassified | place: Canada... | reverse complement strand
ATTCGTGTCAACATGAATGGAAATTATTAGAATCCAAAGATAAAAAAGGTTGGATGGGATTCAATTAATATCTAATCGTAAAACAAAAATGTAAGAAATGTGGTTATATAAGAATTAAAAAATATGTTAGTAATTAATGGAAGATTATACATTTGATACCTTTAATATAATTGATATTGATCATTTGACTAATATTAATGATATATCAAAACAGTTTGATTATATGTTCGATTTTGTAGATGATTTAAAATTAAAAGGTAGATATAATCTTATAGATGATTCTATAGATGAAATTATTAAAAATTCAATTGATATAAGCATTGATTTAATTGTGGGATTATTAACAATATGTGGTAGTAACGATGACAATATTAAAAATTATAATAAATTATATTATCACGCAGTACAAAAATGTCAATCGGTATATGATAAAGAAACAACTAATGTTATTTTAACAGGATTACAAAAATATAATTATAACCAATGGTTAATAAGTTGGATAAGAACAAATAAAATTAAAAAAATATATGAGCACAAAAATTTATAATGCCTATAAATTTTTAGGTAAAACAAGTGAAATTATACCCATGCTAAAAGATATTAAAAAAATATATCTTAATGATGTAAAAGAAATGTTAATTAAATATGCAAATATATCCTTTTCTAAAAAAGAATATGATTTTTTAGATAATGATTATTTACTAAAAGAGTTACCTTCATATTATTTATCAGATATTTTAGAAAGTATTATGATAAAAGGTTATAATATACCATTAAATATTCAATCATCCGCAATGGTATACTTTCATAAAGATGATATTTATATTCAGTTTTTTGGATTAAAAAGTAAATATTATGATAAATATAAAAATATTTTAATAGACTTTCATTATCAAAATCAAGTTGATCAATCAAATTATGATTGGGATAAGGAGAAATGGGATGAAATGACAACAGAAAGACAGAAAGAATTAGAAGATGATTGGGATCATAGAAAAGAAGTATGGGACGAAATTATAACAGATGGCACTTTCTCTGAAAATGGGTTATCTTTTGATTTCAATCCTATTGGATATATGTTGACTTATTTTTGTGAAGAAGTATTGCAAACAATTAAAAATAAATAGTTATGAATATTATTAAATACACTAAAAACAAAACTAAAGTTTTAAATGCAATTAGAAAAAATTCTAATGATATTATTATGACATCAGATAAAGATATTTTTAATATTCTTAAACAGAATATGAAACCAATAAAAACATCTGAAGTTGATATACACCTTAGTAAAGATATAATTCACGATATTTTATATTAATCTTGAAAGAAAACCAATAAATCTTTACCCTTTAGGGTTTAATAGTTTGTTGGATGAATTTCAAATTAATTTCAATTATTTTTAACTTTTAACTAACTGATTTCTAATATTTTAAATAAATTTAACTTTCAAATCCACCAAAAATAGAAAAAGTGATTATTTTAATTTAATATATACTAATATGTTAAAGTCGTATAAATATAAAATTAAACCAACAGAAGACCAGAAGGTGTTACTGAATAAACACTTTGGATCTATAAGGTTTGTTTATAATTACTTTTTAAATGAAAGGAAATATGAATATGAGACAAATAGACAAAGTTTAAATTATAATGATAATTCATCGACTTTAACACTCTTAAAAAAGAAAGAAGAATACAAATGGTTAAAAGAAATAAATAGTCAATCACTTCAACATTCACTTAAAAGTTTGGATGATGCTTATAATTCATTCTTTAAAAAAAGAACAGGGTTTCCTAAATTCAAATCTAAACACAACAAAAATAGTTTTAAAGTTCCTCAATTTGTTAAAGTTATTGGTGGTAAATTAATAATTCCAAAATTTAAAGATCCTATTAAAATAATACAAGATAGAAAGTTTAAAGGAAAAATTAGACAATGTACTTTATCAAAGACCCCGACTAACGAATATTTTGTGAGTATTTTAGTAGAAACCGAACACAAAAAGTTTAAAAAGACAGGTAAAGAAGTTGGTATAGACTTAGGAATCAAAGAATTCCTTATAACAAGTGATAGATATAGATACAAGAATAATAGATTTACAAAGACTTATGCTAAAAAATTAAAAGAAAATCAACAACATTTAAGTAGAAAAGTTAAAGGAAGTAATAGATATAATAAACAGAAACTTAAAGTAGCTAAACTATACAAGAAGATAACCAATTCTCGTTTAGATAACCTACATAAAGTATCCACAGTGTTAATTAAAAAATATGATATAATCTATCTTGAAGATTTAAATATCAAGGGAATGATCAAAAATCATAAATTATCCAAACATATCACTGACGTTAGTTGGGGTAAATTTTTAACTCTTCTAGAATATAAATCTAACTGGAACGATAAAAAAATTATTAAAATTGATAGATTTTTCCCATCTAGTAAGCAATGTAATAATTGTGGATATGTTAATCAAAATCTAAAATTAGAAACAAGGGAATGGATATGCCCTTCTTGTGGAACTAAGTTGGATAGAGATTTAAATGCAAGTATAAATATCCTCAAAGAAGGAATTAAAATATCGTTAGGGACTAACGATCACAGACGCGGAGATGAAATAAGACCAGTTTTAACTGGCACAATCGGTGAAACGTTTAAAGAGAAGGTGCTAAGTCACTGGAAACACACAAATCTTTAGTTTGTGTGTAGTTCATATGAAGATGACAATGAACTATTTGATATTAGTATAATATCAGAAGAAATTGATATTGCTAGATATAAAGGTAAAATATATGACGATGAAATAAAAAAATGGTGGGATGTCGTTAAAAAATATGGAGATAATTGAAATTAATGATAAATATTCTGTATATTTGTATATATTAAATACACAAGATTATGATATTAATCTAGATGATATTACTGAAATATGGTATGATGATTATATAAAATCATTAATAATAGTCACCAATAAAGAAGTTGTTAAAATGTTAGAATTTGATTATTTTAGTTACTTAAAATATATCAGAGAAAAAAAGATTAAAAAATGTAAAATAAATTTATAACTTAAAAATAAAACTATATGGATACAATTATTATTTCTATGTCTATCTTATTCGGTCTAATTATAATGGGATTATTTATATTCTCGTTTTATGCGTTCAAAAAACTTAATGGAAAAGAAGACAATAAGGAATTATTGGACAAAATGTTAAAAAACGGTGAAATAAATACCGATACATATCTAAAATATAAATAATATATTTATATATAATAATAAAAACTATGAAGAAAACACTTACTACTATTGAGGATTTTTTAAATTTATTAGAAATAACTGTTAATTCAAAATATTCTGGAACTGATAAAAAATTAATCGAAGGTGATGAAAAATTAGAAAAAGAAAAAAACCTAATGATTAAAAATATTGAGGATACGATACACGAATTAATGGCAAAAGAAGGCAAAATATATAATAGAAAATATACACATTTATATTCTAAAATATAATTTTAATGGTTGTATTAGGTATTATTATATATTTAATTATGGTATTAATGGTGTTTAACACTATTATGAAAAAATATTTTGAAAAATTAACAAAATATAAAGTTGATCTTCATTATATGCCAAATTGGTTCGTAATATCATATATATTTTTCGGGTTTCTGATGTTTGTTTTTTATAAAAGAATAAAAGAATACCGAAAACAATATTATATGGTTAATCAGATTAAATACATAGAATGGTATAAATTATATCATGATTATGATTATGATGATGAAAAATATTATAATTTTAAAAGATATTTAAAAATTAAAAAGGTAAAAGGAGAATTATTAGTTAAATATCAATGATAAATAAAATAAAAAGATATAATATTGTATCATTATTCTTTAGATTGATAAGTCCAGGTTATAGTTATTGTTATATATGTGGTTTACCTTGGAATCATTGTAAAGAAAAAACTATTTGGTATGATTTGCATAGTGGATATTTCGCAACATGTGAATATTGTTGGAATCATAATGGTATTGATGTTATTAAAGATGCATACAATAGATACAATATAGATAATTTAAGACAACAATTATTAATAGAATACGACTTTAAACATCTTATGGATTGCGTTAAAAAAGAATATGATAAAGATGTTTTCTTAAATAGAATTAGGAAAATTAAAAAAATAAAGAGTAAATTGTAATATTTAAGATAAAAACTTTTTTAATTTATTTAACTATAATTAAAAAAAGTTTTATGGAAAAAATTATAAATAAAGTAATATCAGAAATTGATAACGATAATATTATTGATTTAAATATATTAAAAAATAAAGTATCTAAATTATTAAATTCCGATAAAATGGATTATGTTAGAAAAAATGTAGATAGTCCAGAAATTAATCAAAAAATAGAAACATTTTTAATAAATACAGGATTAAATAATACTATCGAAGAATGTAAAATAGAAATAACAAATAATGATTTATTTTGTGCATGGTTTATAAAAGATACAGGAAAACAAAACGTATATGAAAAACTTCAATTTAATATATTAAAAAATCTTTACGGTAAAAATATCAATAAAATACCATCAACTGGTAAAAATTCGAAATTCATAAATGAAAATAAAATATCCAATAAACAAGAAACTTCAACAAAATCATTAGATTTTATTGAAAATTATAATGGTTTAATGATTTATTATTTTGGTAAATATACAAAAGATACTGTTGGGGGAGCACAAGATAATCAGGCATCAGATGCTTTAAGTTTTTTAAAAGATGCATATAATTATACAAATAATGTTAATGATAAATTAAGATTTGTATTATTATGTGATGGTGATTATTATAAAAGTGAAAAATTTAAAAATTTAGCCAATCCTTATTTAACAAATAAAGTTAAATTACACGATATTAATAGTATCAAAAATGAAAAATGGGATGATTAATCACCGTTCAAAAAATATTGGAAAAAATTGACCAACATTTAATTTCCTAATTCACAGATTGTCCTAATGAACTAATCTCCAAAGGCTTTAAATCGGACAAACGGTGCCCTATTTTATATAACTTTATCCCTTCATTTCTTATATTTATTGCAGCATTTAAATCTCTATCTAATAATGAATTACACGATGGACATATCCATTTTCTTTGACTTAATTTTAATTCATTATTTTTAAATCCACAACATGAACATAATTTACTTGAAGGAAAAAACCTATCGATCAAAACAAAATCTCTCCCATACCACTTTGATTTATAATCAATTAGATTTTTAAACCTATTTAATGATAATTCTTGAATTAATTTTGATAAGTTTTTATTTTTCATCATTCCGATTACATTTAAATCTTCCATGATAATCACTTGGTTTTCGTTAATTATCTGATTACTAATTAAATGTAAATAATTTTCTTTAATGTTATTTAATTTTTCATGATATTTAGCTAACTTAATCCTCGATTTATCTTTATTTTTGCTTCCTTTTTGTTTTTTTGATAATCTTTGATTTAATCTTTTTAATTTTCTTTCATTACTTCTCATTGATTTTATATTTTCAAATCTTTGATTATTAGATGTAACTATAAAATCTTTAATTCCTAAATCCATTCCTATAAATTGATTTAAAGGTTTTTGAACTTCTTTGATATCGTTTGTTTCTACCAAAAACGATAAATAATATTTACCTGACTTTGTTTTTGATAATGTTGCAGATTTAATATTGGATTCGGATAAAATATTTTTATATTTTTTAGAACATTTAAATTTTATATTTTTAATTTCACGATTTAATGTTATTCTATTTAATTGGTAATTGTTTTTGGTGCTTATTGCATCAGCAGGAAATCTAACTGATTGATTATTTGAATGTTTAGATTTAAATTTTGGAAAACCATTCCCGTTTACAAAAAATCTTTTATATGAATCAAGTAGAGTTATCACTGATTGTTTTAAAACTTTTGTGTTATGTTCTTTAAGAAACTCATATTCAGGTTGTTTAATTAAATATTGATGAAAATAATTTCCAAGTTCTTTTAAACCAATTGATTTTTTATTTATCGTATATTCTTTTACTTTAAGGTCTAAACATCGATTATACACAAATCTATATGATCCAATTAATTTATTTATATAAATTTCTTGATTCTTATTTGGATATAATTTAATCTTAATTCCTTTTAACATAAAATGGGTATATATTTTATACTATATATTAAATAAAAAATATCACTTTTTCCATTTTTATATACTTTTCTAAGTTTTTCCAAATTTTTTTGAACTGTTATTAAACCCCATTTTATTTTAAATATTCATCTATAATATGACTAACTAATGAATATACCATATCAAAAGATATTCTTTTTCTAGCATAACTTTTACTACTATTTCTATAATTCGTTAAAAATAAAGAATTATACATATCTCTATAATATTCTATTATTTCATTGAATTTATTACATATTAATCTTTGTTCATCTAAATTATATTGTTTATCCAATATTAAAGTAGCAAATGTCCTATCACTTACTTTAGCATAAAAATAATCTTTATTTATTGATAATGATATCCTACCATCATTTGTTCCAGTATCAATAGATCTCAAATAGATATATGAATTTGGTATTAAATCATTTTTATCTCTAACTAACCTTTTAATTTTTAAAAAATTTCCTTTTTTTATAATATTAAAAAATTCATTACCTAAAGTAAAATTACTTTTTAAATTTACTTCATATTTAATTGATTTTTTACTAGGAAAAAATGTAGATTCTATAATTTGTTCTTCTTGTTTATTTTTAATAAATGAGAAAGAGCAAACTGTATAATCAGTATCATCAAATACAGTTTCTTCAAAAATATTCATTTTGATTATTTTAAAATTTGTTAAAAATTCATTTCTTAATTTATAATCATCCCCGCTGAAAAAATTCAAAGGTATTATTATTACTCCTCCTTCACAATCCATTATTGTTTTTATTGAAATTTTATATAAATCATTTAATTCATATTTATCATACAATAATTTATCTTTATTTTTATTTCTTGATAAGTATGGTGGATTGGTTATTATCCATTTGTTCTTATAATCAGGTGGGTTATTTAAAGTATCCTGTTGTATAACTCCTTTTATTTTTTTATCTATATCATAACCGACTATATTATAGTTTTTAACCATTTTAAGTAGATCACCCTCACCACAAAAGGGATCTACTATTGTTGAATCATCAGGAAAAATATCTATTAAATTCCCAACTATATATTCTGAATTTTTTGTAAAAAATTGTCCTAATTGTTTTTTCTTTGTCATTAACATTTATTTATTTTTATAATATATTAAATTAATTATATTAAGTTTTTAATAATATCATTCATTCTATCATTAATATTTTCATCGTATTTAATTCTAAATAATTTAATATTATTTTTAGAACAATATTCATTTTTAATTTGATCTCTTCTCTGTATATTCTTAAATTCCATTTCACCACCCCACAATTCAAAAGGTTTAAAATGTTGTAAACCATCAAATTCAATACAAATATTATAATCAGTTAAATAAAAATCAAATTTTAATAATATCTTATCTTTACAATCTTTAAATGTTTTTTGTTTTTTGAGTTTAATATTATTATCAATTAATATTTTATATATTAACTTTTCACCTTTTGAATCATTATATGATGAACAACCAATACCCGAAATATGTAAATATGCCTTTTGAATAAACATTCCATGTATAGGGCATATTATTTTAATATTATCATGTAATTTATTGTATTCAACTAATGAATAATTATATTTATTGTTATGAATTTTGTTCTATTCAAATATTATACTTATCTTTGTAGTCTTAAAAATTAGAAATCATGATAGAATTAAAAGGAAAATATAATAAAGATTGTAAAATCTTTGCTGACGATGTTGAACAAGAAGCAATATCTTTAATTCAATCTATATTGGATCAACCAGTATCTGAAGGTGTACCTGTTAGAATACAAAGTGACGTACACTCAGGAAAAGGCTGCGTTATAGGTTTTACAATGCCTTTAACTACTATGATCAACCCTGGAATGATCGGAGTTGATATTTCATGTGGAGTTATCGGCGGTACATTTAAACATGATGGTGGATTTGATTTATCTAAATTGGATAAAGAAATTCGCAATGCTATCCCATTTGGAATGAATATAAACGAAACTCCAGTTGTTCATTATTTTCCATTTGATGAGGTTCAAAAGAAAGTTGAATTATTTACATCAATGTATAATAAAAAATTTAATACCAATTATCAATCTCCAATTTTTAATGAAAAATGGTTATCTAAAAAATTGAAAGATATTGGAACGGATGAAAGAACATTTTGGTGTTCATTAGGTACAGTCGGGGGCGGCAATCATTATAATGAATTGGGTGTCAATGAGTTAGGTGAATATTTATATACTATACATTGTGGATCTAGAAATTTTGGTTTAAAGATTGCTAATTATCATATGAATCAATCAAAGAATCAAGTTAATATATCACAGGATGAATACTCTAAAAAGTTAGATGAAATAGTTATGTCTACTCCTAATAAAAAAGATATACCTAATTTAATAAAGTCACTTAAAGAAGAAATGAAAATTGGTATAAATAGAGATTATTTACAGGATGATTACATGTATGATTATCTTACTGATGTTGTATTTACTAGTGTATATGCTAGTTTTAATAGACGATTAATTTTAGAACAAGTTCAAAAAATATTAAAAATTAAAAAGTTTGATAATATAATTGAAACTGTACATAATTATATCGATTTTTCTGATGATTTGTTTATGATTAGAAAAGGAGCAATCAGTGCTAAAAAAAACGAAATGGTTTTAATACCTATTTCTATGAAGTTCGGAACACTTTTATGTAAAACTAAAGGTAATCCAGATTATAACTATAGTTTAAATCACGGAGCTGGTCGTTTAATGTCCAGAGGTAAAGCTAAACAGATGATATCATTAGAACAAATGCAAGATTCAATGAAAGGTATATATTGTCAATTGAATAAAAACGTAATCGATGAAAGCTGTTTTGCGTATAAAAAACCTGATTTTATAATGGAATCTATTAAACCAAATGCTGATATAGTAAGTATATATACACCTATATTAAATTTAAAAGACACTGGTAAATCTGTTTCTTGGAAAGAAAGAAAATTAGAGAAGAAAAAAAGGGATTTAGAAAGGGAATCATCTAGAAAAATGAAAAGATTCGGGAAATAAAAAAGGAGAAATTAATTTTTCTCCTTTTTATTTTTATATATACTTTAAAAATAGATTTAGATTAAATGAAAAAAATTCAAGGAAAACAAATTCAAGATGGAACTATAGAACAAAGAAGTATGAAAGTTCTATCAAACTCAATAACTGAAAATAATTCTGTTACAAATAAAGAGTATGTTTTAAATAGAGTTAGTCAAACAATATCAGGACTTTATCAAGCAAAACTTAATTTGAATATGACCGCATCAGGTGCAACTGCTGGTGAGTTAGCTTGCGAAAGTGGAGTGATTGAGTTTCCGTTAAGTCCAGTTATGGTCAAATTAAATGGAATTTTAATGTCGGTTGGATCAGATAAGGATTTTTATTTTTCTCCTGACGGTGGAACCACAAAAAGAGAAGGAGGGTTTGCAGAAAAAGGAGATAAATTATATTGGAATTCAAGTGATTATGATTTAGATGATCAGGATGAAATAGATTTAGTTTATCTGGTTGGGTATGAATATGTTGATGGGATTAGTGGTTCAGTTACGGAATTAAATCCAATTTATAAATCAATTGTTGTGAAGTTTAATGGTGGATTAAGTGAAACTATGAATGTAGTCATAAATGGAACTGAAATCGAAGTTGGAAATATTGGTGGAAATTTTGTATGGAACATTGATGATCCAATAGATGAACATACATTTACCCAAGTAGGTGAAAGTTATGTATCCACTATAGGCAGTGAAGAATACACAATATGGTTTGACGGTTTTGGATCATTGATTTTTAGTGTTAGAAAAAAAGAAATTAAGGATGAAAATATAGTAAAACCGTTCATTATGCAGGTCAAAACGGATAACACGGGAACAAGTAATGACAACCAATTTCGTATTCCGACCAATTCAAGTTATACATACGACTATACTGTTGAACGGTGTGATGCATCGGGTAACGTGTTGCAGACATTGGAGAATCAAACGGGCGATGTTACCTTAACGTGGGATTTGGCGGGAACATATCTAGTTAAGATATACCCCAAAGCGGATGGGAGCGGGTTTCCTGCAATATATTTCAACTATGACTATGACAGAGATAAACAATTGGATGTTATGCAATGGGGTACGAACAAGTGGACTTCGATGTATTATGGATTCCTTGGTTGTGATAATCTAACTGGATTTAGTGCGACGGATAAACCTGATTTGAGTAACGTTACTGATATGAGTGGTATGTTTGGTGGAGCAACCTCATTTAACGGAGATGTTAGTGGTTGGGATGTGAGTAACGTTACTGATATGAGTGGTATGTTTGGTGGCGCAACCTCATTTAACGGAGATGTTAGTAATTGGGATGTGAGTAACGTTACTAATATGAGTGGTATGTTTGGTGACGCAACCTCATTCAACCAAGATATCAGTGGTTGGAATGTGAGTAACGTTACTAATATGAGTAATATGTTTGAAGGAGCAACCTCATTTAACCAAGATATCAGTGGTTGGAATGTGAGTAACGTTACTGAGATGATTTCTATGTTTTACGGTGCAAGCTCATTTAACCAAGATATTAGTAATTGGAATGTGAGTAACGTTACTAATATGAGTAATATGTTTTACGGTGCAAGCTCATTTAACCAAGATATTAGTGGTTGGAATGTGAGTAACGTTACTGATATGAGTAATATGTTTCGTGATGCAACATCATTTAACCAAGATATTAGTAATTGGGATGTGAGTAACATTACTAATATGAGTGGTATGTTTCGTAATGCAACCTCATTCAACCAAGACCTCTCGGGATGGTGCGTGTCGCTGATACCTACAGTGCCATCAAACTTCGACATAGGCGCAACAGCGTGGGTGCTACCTCGACCTGTTTGGGGTGAGTGTCCAGAATAACTAAAAAATATAAATTATGCAAAAATTAAAATATATTATAATTTTACTACTAATATTTAATTCATGTAGTTCAAATAAAAATCATGTTGTAACTGAAAAACAACAAATTAAATCAGAATTATTAATGGATGAAGAAGAACCCAAAAGTATTGAAATGCGACATGATGAAACTGTTATTTTACCTGCATATTCACGTATAACACAACCATTACCATCAACTATAAATGATAATTTACAAGATGGTACATTAACATATAGAATAGATACTCTATTTGTTGTTGGTACTACATCAAGAGTAGAAGCTAGAATAACTAAAAAAATATATAATGGTGAACCAATTGAAATGATTGAATTATATACTAATTCAACTTCAGGTGAAATAAAAACAAAAGAAATCATAACAGGTGAAATAATGGATATAGATTTAATACCATTAGATATAGATGCCTTTATTATAAATAAAATAAGTAGTAATAATCAAAGAGTTGATGAAAATATAATAACTGAATGGATGTGGGGGATAACCCCTCAAAAAATTGGTAATTTTAACTTAATATTAAAAGTAATTATAAAATTAGAAGACGGTGTAAATATAGATCAAACAATATTTGATAAGATAATAAATGTTAAAAATAAACCAAAACGAAATTTTAATATTTTTTTAGAAAAACCAGAATACTTTAAATATAAGAAAAAAGATAAAATTAAATTAATATTATCTAATACAATAAGTGATAATTATGATTTAAAATGGGGAGGTAATGGCACGATTAACATAAATATTAATAATAATTCAGATTTTAGTATTAACACACAAAATAACATAATCAATGATGATAAAAACTTATATATTTACAATTGGGATATTATACCAAATATAAATAAAAAACAAACATTATATTTTGATATAAATATAATAGGAGACAACGAAATTTTAAATATATATAATGGTAATATTATTGTTAAAACAGATTGGAAAAAAAGAATAAACGAATTCATTGACGCAACAATAAAAAGATGGTATTTTATGTTTTCTTCTTTATTAATACCGTTATTTTTTTGGATTAAGAAAAAATATTTTATTAAAAAGAATAAACAATAAGAATATTATATTATATAATTATTCTACAAAAAATCAAAATAAATAATGTATAACTTCGAAAAAATTAAAAATAATAAAATATTTTCTAATGTATTCTCTTTTATTTTTAATAATGTCACAAGTAACCCATATCATAATAATTATCATTTAATAAATGTTTTTTATAATGTTATGAAAATGAGTGATTATTATGAAATAGAAGATGAAGATAGAATATCATTAGGATTATCGGCAATATTTCATGATTTCAAACACAATGGTAAAATAGGACATGATGATATCAATATCCAAAAAGCAATAAACGGATTTAATACTTGGTATTATAGATTAGATGACGAATTAAAAAACTATATTAAAACAGATGATGTCTATAATTTAATATGTTGTACTGAGTTTCCTAGAAAAAATACACCCAAGAATTTAAAAGAATCTATAATAATGGATGCCGATATGTTATCAGCATATACTACAGATTGGCCAAATACAATTATAATAGGGTTATCAAAAGAATATAATGTGACAGTAAAAGAACAAATAGATAACCAAATTAAATTTATTGAAAATTTAATTTTTTATACAGAATATGCCAATAATATTCACGAAGAAAAAAGGAATAAATTCTTAACAGAATTAAATTTTTTAAAAGATATAATATAATCATATTAATGGATAACAAAAATATTAATTCAATTAACAAATCTATTGCATTTATAGGTAATAATTTTGTAAACAAACACCTATATGAAAATTTTAAAAGATATTCTAAATTAAAACCATATATCTTTAATAATATTAAAGATGTTAGTGGTGATTTTGATTATGTATTAGACTGTTCATTTAATAAAAAACATCAAGATCAAACAATAAAATCATCAGATAATATTAATAAATTATTAATAATAAATCACTGGAAACGAAACATAAAATGTGATAAAAATATAAATATTATACAATTAATAATACCTGATATCTATGGTATAGAACATGATAGTTTTAATAGAAGTGGAAATGGTAATAATTTTGATAATAATATAAATTATTGTACTTTAATATGTGAGTCTATAAGAAGAATCCATGATAGTAAATATGATTTTATACCTAATACATATATAGATTATGGTGAATCTAAATTAAAATATATCTATGTTGATAATTTATATAAACCTATCCAATATGTTATCGATAATATCAATTATACTAGTGAATTTGAAATATATGATGATGAGAAAGATGTGACTAATATATTATCATCAATTAAAAATATAATAGGGTATGAAGGAAGTATTATATTTAATAATACTGAAAAAAATTTTAATAATTTATCTAAAAAATTAAAATTTAAATATAACCATAAATCCATTGATAATTATATAAGAATTATATATAATAATTTAATTAGATATAATGATAGATTTAAAATTTATTAAATTTCAGATAATTGATAATTTAATTCATCATTAAAACTATCTATATCATCAGACCAATCACCATAAATATAATCTAAATTGGGTTTTACTTTATTTACGTTTATATACACATAATAATCTAAAATATCATCCCATTTAAAATTTTCATTACAATTATAATATAAATCATGATAATCATTTATATCTAAAAGTAAATTAATATCTAAAAGAAAACAAACATTACTATCTTTAAATTTGTAAGACTTACCATCTTTGAATCTTTTAAATGGTAATTCAGTCATTATAGAATTTATTAATTCTTTAAATATTTCGTTTTCATATGAAATATTATATGAATGTGACATTGAACGTTTTAAAGATAATATCAAATCATTTAAATCATCTTCATTATTATCGATAATATCAATTATATCATTTTTCAATTTGGTTATATCATTTTCTTCTAATTCATTAATATTTAATATTCTATTATCAATAGAATTAGTTAATAATCCTTTATCATTTAAAATATTTGATATTTCTCTAATGTTTTTTATATCAATTGACAGTATAGATTGAATAGCATCATAATTTCTAATATCATCAATATAATTATGGTAATTATCAGATTCACTATTAAAATAATCATATTCAAAATATTTATCAAGTTCAGTGAAATCTGATAATTCTATACAATATCCTTCGTCTTCCCATTTGTTTAATTCTAATTCATTCGAAATTTCATCATATGTTATCATATTTGTTTTGTTAAACAGATAAATTTTTTCTATGGTATTATTAGGAATTATATTTAATTCTTCATATATTCTAGATATATTATCATGTGATAATAAGTCATACATATTCAATGAATGACCTTGTTTTACTATATCACTTATATCAAAATCATTTGGATGTTCTTTTGTCAATTTTATTATAAAATCAGTAAAATTATCATCATCCACAAAATAATAAAATAATTTATCAGTTGAAAATGTTGTTAATAAACTATAATAATCATAATTATCCAAATCATCCTTTAACTTTAATCCATACTCATTATAAAAATTTAAATATGTGTCCCAATCAATATTATGTTTATAACTAAATAAATTCAAATTTAAAAATGAATAAATGTATTCTTTTATAAATTCAATTAATAAATCATATATTAATTGAATTTTTTCATTATCATCTAGTATATCATATTTATTATTTATTTTATTTATATCTTCTAATTTGATATCTTTTATTACATTAAAAAAGTATTCATTATATGTAATACTTGACTCAAATGTGTTAGCAAATATTCTATTATCTCTGTTTTTTATATGATGTAATAACATTATTATCATATTATCTATATTACTAAATACGTCTTCAATATTTTTACCATATATCATTATAATATTATCTGATAAAATAGAAAATATATCATATTTATTTAAAAATCCATTTAAATTATCTTTATTATTAATTAGTAATCTTTTTAAATCTTCTTCTATTTCTAATTTTCTCGTATGTGTTGACAATAAATCATTTATAATTTTTTTGTCTATGTTTTTAATATTATTATTTTTAATATAATTGAGTATATCCATTAATGTACCATTCTTTAAAATATCCTTAAATTTATCTAATTTTTCTTTTTCTTTTAAAATATTAACATCAGGTTTAAATATGTCTTTTGGTATTCCTGTAATTTCAATCACTTCTTCTAAATTTTTACCTCTATTATATTTATCTTGACACGCACCATACATAGTTTTACCATTTTCATCTATTGTTATACCAAACATAGAATTTGATGATGATGATGGTAAATTAAAATTAAAAATAATAAATTGTGTATTACCTTTACCGTAACCAAAATATTGTTCTTGATAATAATCATTACTATAAACTATGCACCAACTTTGTGATCCTAACTTCTTAATTACATCTTTATTATTTGATTGTATAACTAATAAATTGTTTTTATCATATACTATTTTTATTTTATCTTTATTTTCATTTACTATTTTTAGTATAGATTCCTTGTCACTATTAACTGTATTATTTTCAATATAACTACTAAGTGCATTCATAAAATCCTTTAAAGATATATTATTTGATTCAAAATATTTTAGTGGAGTAAAGTTCTTTTTTAATTCATCTGGTAATTTCATGAAATTATAAGATAGTTCATTTAATTCTCCTTTATCTTCTAATTTGTCTATTTCATCTTTCATTGAACGATATAATGAATTATAAAATTTTTTTATTAATTGTTCTCTATTTAATTTTTCAATATCGTCCTCTAATTTTTCAAAATTTTTATATGTTAGTATATTATTTGGTAGTTGTGATAATAATTGTCTATTGTTTAATATCCAATTTGATACATTTTTAATATTTTCCATTGGTATATTATCATCATATCTAAATTTTACAAAAATTCCTATTAAATTTGGGTTTTTTTTGAACATAGATAATATATCATTATAATCTTTTTCATTGTTTATATCTAATCCCTTTTTATTTAAAATAGATTTTGCCTGTTTAATATTTTCTAATAGTAAGAATTTTTTTAACGATGAAATCATATATTATTTTTTTATTTTTAATTATATATTAAAATAAAAAAGTGTATTTGATATTTCAAATACACTTTCTATAAAAATTATAATAATTAATTTTTTAACATTTTTTTATAACATTTTCTACATAGTGGTTTATATTTTTCATTTCCACCAATTTCAATTTGTGGTCCTTCTGTTATTATTTTACCATTTGAAAATTTAGCATTAATAATAGCTTTTTTCTGTCCACAATTACAACATATAGTTTTTGATTCTTCAATATTATCTGCAATTGTCATTAAAACAGAAGATGATTCGAATGGTTGTTGTTTATAGTCTCCTCTTAAACCAAAACATATAACTGGTATATTTAAATCATCTACTACTTCAGTTAACTGATATATTTGTTCTTTTGATAAAAATTGCACTTCATCAACCAATACTGCACCTAATTTTTCACCCAATATACTTTTTTTATATTCTACTATATCTAGTATATTATCATTATCGTTTATACCAGTGGCATCCATTTGAATACCTGTTCTAGATTTAACAATATCATTACCATATCTATCATCTATCTTAGATGTTAATATTAAGACATCCATACCATTTTCAATGTAGTTATGAGCAATACTAAGTAAATTTAAACTTTTACCGGAATTCATAGTACCGTAACGAAAAGTTAATTTTGCCATATATTTTTTATTTTATATGATTTTTGAAAGAAAACCAACAAATCTTCAGTTTGTTGGATGAATTTCAAATTATTTCAAATTATTTCAAATTATTTTTTAATTATTTTTAACATTTTAACCAACTGATTTTTAACATTTTAAATAAATTTAACGATTAAATCCATTAAAAATGGAAAAAGTGACCTTTTGAATTTAATATATAAATTAAACAAAATAAAGTTTAAGTTTAAAATGTTAAAATCTTACAAATATAGAATATATCCTGATCAAAACCAAAAAGAACTTCTTTCAAAAATTTTTGGACAAGTCAGGTTTGTGTATAATCTAGGTTTAGAAACTAAAATTCAAGCATATACAGGAAACAAAAAACATTTAACTTGTTTTGACTTAAATAAACAAATCACTGATTTAAAGAAAGATATAGAATGGTTAAATGAAAGTCCTTCACAAGCTTTACAGATGGCAATGTATAATTTGGATAACTCGTATACAAATTTTTTTAAAGGTTCAGGATTTCCAAAATTTAAATCAAAATATAGTAAACAATCGTTTCAACTGCCTCAAGGAGTTAAACTATCAAGTGATAAAAAACAAGTTTACATCCCAAAACTTAAAATGGTTGATATTGATTATCATAGAGAATTTAAAGGTGATGTAAAAACTATAACAGTTTCAAAATCAGTTACTAATAAATATTATATAAGTATTTTAGTCGATAATAAAAAAGAAAAACCTGAAAAGAAACCAATAAAACTGGAAACAACTGTTGGTATTGATTTAGGGATCAAAGATTTAGCAATAACTTCAGACGGAAAGAAATTCGAGAACCAAGGTTTCTTAAAATCTAATTTAAGGTTGCTAAGGATCGAGCAGCGTTCCCTTAGCAGAAAACAAAAAGGATCAAATCGTTACAAAAAACAAAAATTAAAAGTTGCACTTTTACATGAACACATTAAAAATCAGAGATTCGATTATCTACATAAAATCACTAGATATCTTGTAGATAATTATGACACAATTTGTATTGAAAATCTTGCAACGTCTAACTTGATGAAAAACAAAAAATTAAGTCGTGCAATTGGTGACGTGGGTTGGTATATGTTTAAATCATTTTTAGAGTATAAGTGTGACTGGTATGGAAAAAACTTAAGTGTGATTGGTAGATTCGATCCGTCATCAAAGACATGTTCAAATTGTGGTTCAATAAATAAAGATTTAACTTTAAATGACAGAGAATGGACATGTCAAGTATGTGGTTCTCAACATGATAGAGATATAAACGCTGCAATAAATATAAGAAATTTTGGGTTGAGGAACCAGCCCAGCGTTACTAAAAGTGAATGGTTGCATTGTGCTTGTGGCGTAGAAACACATCAGTCTTTATCTGTTGTGTAGTTCATATATAACAAATAAAAATAAAAGATTATTTATTTATAATTTGATTATTTGTTTTGTCTTAATATCAATTATTTGGCTAAAATTATTTCTATATACTATTAACCAATCTGTCTTATATCTATCCAAATATTCTGTCTTTGGTTTATATGTTTTTATTTGAATTGATTTATAACCAATATCTTCTCGGTATACTACCATATCCACACCATATAACATATCTATAAAATCACCATCTCCACCTTTTACTAATATATCAAACCCTTCTAGTATTAAATATCTTTCCACTGCATCTTCTGCATGTTGTCCTTTATATGATGAATTTATTATATTTTTAGTAAATTTCATAAAATCACCTAATCCTTTTTTACCATTAACTAATTTACTTTCTGAATTTTTTATTAAATAATATGTTATTATTTTCTCTATTCTATTCTTTATTTCTAATAAACCTAACTTTGGATCATTTATTATATTATTATATACATTTATACCAAATTTTTTAATATTATCATTTTCATCATTCACCATTTTTTTAATAACAAAAACTAATAAATCAGTTAAATCTGAATAATTAGTATTTAGTTTATTAACAAAATGCCATTTATATTCACCGTTCTGATTTACTTTTACAATTTTCATATTATTTAAATTTTTTAATCTCATATTTATATAATATGTTGGGAAACTTGTCTTTTTTAAATATTCTAAGTCTTTTTTAAATTTTTCTTTCTCTTTTGATAAATCAGATTGGTCTACACTGTACCCATTTGAATCAAATATTGAATTTATAATATTCATCATACCTAAACCATTATTATCATAAATCCAATTTTTTAAATTTTCTATTTTATATTTTAATAATGTTTCATTAAACTTAAACTCTGTATTTTCATTCAAAAAATTTTTATATTTTTTCATTTTATAGTTAATATTTTTTTAGTAATTCTGTAAATTTATCAGATTCTCTTCTACTTATTTCTTTACCTATTTCTTGTTTTTTAAATCCATCTTTAATTACATCGTGTCCTGTTGTACTAGGTTCATATTCCAAAAATGCGACTACTCTTTTATCATTTATTCTCATAACTTTTACCCACTCACTAAGAATATCATGTCTTACACCATTTGATTTAACTTCTCTATATATATTATATACATCGTTTACTTTTATACCATTTCTAAATATTTTTATTAGAATTGATATTATATTAATGTATGATGTTGGTATTTTTGCATCTATTAAAGTTTTTTTAAATTCATCATTAACTACATTATGTCTTAAACATTGAGCCAATGCAACTGTTAAATATTGAGTTGGTGTTATATTTTTCTCTGTTACTAGAACAGGAAATATTTGTGACATTATATCATAATCTATAAGAAGATTAATAAATCTTGTTATTATATCACCGTCTCTGTTTTTTCTAGCCTTTTCTTTTACTTTAAGAAACTCTGCAAAAATTCTTTCTCTTGATACATCATCTTCTTCTGATATACCAAATAATCTATTATCTTGTAATATTGCTCTTGATGTTTGTTCATCGATTTTACCACCAGTAACGGCAGCAAATCTTATAGTTCTTAAAATTCTAAGTCTATCTTCATCAAATCTTTTTGATGGATTACCAACAGCCTTAATAACATTATTTTTTATATCATTTAAACCACCCACAGTATCTATTATTTTACCCGTTTTAATATTATAAAATAATGCATTTATTGTTAAATCCCTACGATTAACATCATCCTTAATAGTTATATGTTTACCAGTGTCTACTTTTTTATCATTCCCTTTTGTATTTCTTCCCTTCGAAATATCTTTTCGATATGATGCTATCTCGTATCCTTGTGGTTCTGATTCTGTATAAACTCTGACCACCCCAAAATGAGCACCGTGTATATCTGTTCTATAATCTTTTAAAATATTAACAACTTCATCTGGTTGTGCATCAGTAACCATATCAAAATCATGTGGTTTTTTACCCATTAAATAATCTCTTACTGCACCACCAACAATGTATAATTTTTTATTTGATTTTTCAAACAAATCATAAAATTCATATACATCATCAGGTATATCCATTTTAGACTCAATCCTCTCTAATATTCTTCTATTCGTCGTTTTAGGTTTATACATATCTACTGGATTTAATGATAAATCGTTTATAAATTTTTTTAATTCATCAAAATTACTAAAAATAGGTGAAGATACCAAATTATATAATTCTAAATATTTTAAATATCTATCATAATGATTTCTATAAAAAAATAATAGTTCCATATTTTTATTGAAATCCACTTTTTTTATTAAAATAGTATAGTATTTATCTTCAATATTATAAAATCTATCATCATTATATACTATTTCATTATCATTTAAAAATTTTTTAATTTTTTCAATATCATC
>Ga0265293_10005647_pt1 | contig 20712 bp, 14 predicted proteins | sample Munlanlewell138R_FD_192505 | JGI IMG/M metagenome (GOLD analysis project Ga0265293, IMG submission 192505) | Leachate microbial communities from a municipal landfill in Southern Ontario, Canada - Leachate well 138R | ecosystem: Engineered > Solid waste > Landfill > Unclassified | place: Canada... | reverse complement strand
CACCGGACTCTCACTGCGCCGTATGGAGATCGAGCTGTTCATCGCGTTGCTGGTCGTGGTCCTGGCCGGTCAGCCGGCCGCCCTGACACCGCTCAATTCCGGCACCCTCAGCTACACGCCGCCGTCAACCTTGATCGATCCCACGCCCACCACGGCGACGATTGCCGCGCCCCAGAGTACGTACGGTACCACCGGCTTCACTGGCTCCCCGGCGACGGTGAACATCCCGGTGTGGTGGTACGCGGTGTTGGCCATGACCTCGGGCTTGAATCATGCGGTGGTCGAAGGCCTGCCCTCGGCCTCCGACATGCGCACCTACGAACAACAAGCCCGACTGGCCACCATCGCCGACCCGCGCCTGCGGCAGGAAGTCAGTGACTTCTTCAGCCAGTGCTACATCCCGGCGCGTTCTAAGTACCAGGCCGAGAGGCCGGCAACCGCCGCGATCAATACACTGTTGAGTACCTATGGGCCGGATGATCCCGAGTGGATGGGATCGCATGTCTATCGCGACACGCCCGGTTACTACGACACCCTTCGACCGACCATGCAGATCTCGGGCTGGACCTATAATTCGGTGCGCGACACCGAATACGATCCCGACGCGCCGCCCACGTGGGGTAAGCCCTACTGCAAGGAATGGTGGGAAGACGGATCGATCGGGCTACGGGAGAAATTGATCAACGAGGCCGACGCGACCTCCGCCGGATTTTCAGGACTCGTGGTCGCCGTGGCGCCGGCGCTGGCAACCGAGAAGCAAAACGACGCCGTCGCCCGTACCGTGCTCACCAACTCCCCACCGAGTTGGTCCAACAACGATCTCGTGGCAAACAATTCCGGCAGTACCGGCCTGCTGAGCACGGCCGAGAACTTCGTGAAAGGAGGTCTAGCCTCGGGCGGGGTGGTCACCGCGTCGGCCATGTTTTCGGTCACCATGACCGCGGTCCTGCAGGGACTTCCCATGGTACAGGCCGTGCTCCTGCTCGGCATCTACGCCTTGCTTCCCATGGTGGTGGTGCTGTCGCGTTACTCCATCTCCATGATGGTGATCGGCGCCATGGCCATCTTCACCGTCAAGTTCTGGAGCGTGCTCTGGTACCTGGCGCTGTGGGTCGATCAGAACCTCATCATGTCCATGTATCCGGACGTGAACATCTTCCTGCAGATCTTCGCCAATCCCGGTGAGCACGACATCAAACGCATGCTGCTCAACATGATCACGACCAGTCTCTATGTCGGTCTGCCGTTGCTGTGGAGCGGGATGATGGCGTGGGCGGGGATAAACATTGGCCGCTCTATCACGGCGGCTACGTCACCGTTAGCGCGGCCGGCAGATGATGCAGGGAGACAGGGCGGGAATATTGGAAGGGCGGTTATCTCAAAAGGAATAAAGAGGTAAATCTTGGCTACATATCGTCTTCATACCAGCCGTCTGGATCCGCGCCAGAATCGGCTTTTCCGGTTCGGAAATTGTGTTCACCAAAAAGGTCCGATCCGTCACCCTGCGGACGATCGCTTGTTTCGGGTTCGTCGGTTGATGCGAGTACACCCAGGATCGCTCCGAAGAAAAGACCGATAGCCTTAATAAGCGAAGAAATCCTTTTTATGACGTTCATCGATTTCCCCATTCTATTCTGGGATGCGAATGGTACCGGGCATCAGATCGGCAATGTATAAAATCCTAATCGCCGCATTACCCCATAAAATGAAGGATAGCCGATGAAAATGGGACCTTGATCTACGCCGATATTCAGAGACGACCAAATAGAGGCAGTGAACGGCTGGTTAGTGCATCCAGCGCCAAGTGACTCAGATAAGCGGCGCCGCCAACCAACAGCATGCCCCTTATTACTTTCTCGAAATCATCCCGCGGTTCCCAATGGTAGATCTTGTGCATTCCAGTAGCCAGTAAACCAAACACCGCGATGCTATGAAAAAACTGTCGATGGTTAGGGTTCCCAAGGGCGGGTTCAATCATGTCTGGAAGTTTCCCCAGCAACGCACCAATGGGAATAGCGGCAGCAGGATGATGCAGGGCGCACGTCTTTTCTGACGTGTCGTTTTGAGTCATAACAAGCGCTGCGATCGCGCCTGCAAACTGGTGGGTAGGGCCATTCATGGCTTCTCCTTCAACTATTTCAATTTTCTCTTCACTTCCTCAATCAATCTGTCGCAGCATCCCGAGACCTCGAATGTCAGTGAATCGAGATTACGGCCTTTGACTTTGATTTTGGGTTTTTGGCCATGCTCAGGGCAACGTGCGGATCCGACGGCTTTGGAAATCGAGTCTTGCACTGATTGCAGCATGGCTGACTCGAGTGCATTACCCATGTTTCGTGGAGACACCTTCCTGCCGTTTATTTCAAAAGAAATGTCAATCATTTCGGTGCCCTCAGCTGAACGTATATTCTTTCCAAGGGATACGACTCGGATGGACGTTCCTCAAGAAATTCACGATATCCTTCCGCCCCCAGTAGGTAGGAGTGCCGCGAGAATCTTGCCCCATCAGCACAATAGGCATGCCTGGGAATAGGGGCTGGAAGGAGTGAGCTGCCTGCTGGCATTGCATCTGCGAGTTCAAGATATGACTTTTCACGACCGTGATCGCGAAAGTTACGCCTTGTTCTTTGATGACTGCACCTTGGACTTTTATCATCGGGTAGCCTCCGCTAACGATAATTAGGCTGGCCCCCGGAACTGCTGGGGGCAGCTCACTATTTTTCTTTCCTGACGCCCTTGAACGGGGACTTATCAGTCGTTTTCACATCCATAAATTGCCCGGTCTCGGCATCGCGCTTAACCCAGTTTCCTGCTGGGGTCTTGGTCTGTGAGCGCTGTCTGACGGCGCCATTTCGGCGTCCATCACCTTTTGGAGGGTTGGTGGCCATAGCTGAACTCCTGTGCAACATGTCTAAAGAGCAGGCAGAGACCATCTCTACCCTACAGGCATGGTACGATCATCAAAATGATTAAGTCAAGACACCAAAAAGCGCGCAGTACGAAAAAAGAGTACTATAAGGCGTCATCTTAGGGCAGAATACCTAGCTACTCGGGCCAGGGGAGAGAATTTACGGTGCTGCTGTCAGAAATAAGCCAGGCGCAAAAAGAACGGTTATCCCATATAGATTTCAGGGCATATTTCCTGGGGGAAATCGGTCGAAGTGATCTTGTATCCCGGTTTGGTATTGGGGAGGCGGCGGCGACACGAGACATCACCCTCTATAGAGAACTGGCACCCAAAAATCTCGAGTACGACACACAAGCCAGGTCGTATGTGAAGTCCGAGGTGTTCAAGCCTCTGTTTGACTACTCGCCCGCCCAGGCGCTGGCCGCGCTCTCCCAAGGCTTTGGCGAGGATTTCGTCGGTAGCCACAAGGCGATGATTCCCTGTGAAACGCCAGCCGAGCTGAATAGCCCCCTGTTACCTGTCCTTGCAGTCCTTACACGGGCTATCCATCACAAGCGGGTGGTTCGCATTCAGTACCGTTCCATCCAATCCGGCCTCAGCAGTCGTGAAATAGTCCCCTTTGCATTGGTCGACAATGGCCTGCGCTGGCACGTGCGGGCTTTCGACCGGAAGCGCCAGATATTCACTGACTTCGTCATTACCCGCATCGCATCTCCAAAGATCACCGAGAGTGAGCCAGAGGAACGTGAAACACGCGAAGCGGACATCCAGTGGAATCGCATCGTTGAGATGGAGTTGGTGGCGCACCCAAAGTTGCCGCACCCTGAGACCATCGAAATGGATTACGCCATGCAGGATGGTGTACTGAAGGTCAATGTACGAGCTGCCGTGGCGGGCTATGTGCTCAGACGATGGAATGTGGACTGCACGGAGGATCACAGTCTGGAAGGGGCTGAGTATCACCTGTGGCTGCGGAACAGGCAGGCGCTATACGGTGTTCAGAATCTGGTGTTGGCACCGGGCTATATGGCTGAAGCAACCACTAGCGATCAATAAAGAACAAGTATCCAGGAAGTGCCAAGTGATGATGATTACCGACTACCACGCCAAGCTTTTCGCTCACGAGCTGAGTAAGCGGCATTTCGTAGCGGATGCTGAAAAGCTGGGTATGCCTCGCAATAACTAAAGGGCAATGAAATCATGTCGATCCTGCAAGAAATTCAGAAATGGGCGCCCAATCTCCCTTCGTGGCAGCAGGATGCCATTGCACGGCTCTTTGATAAAGGCGAACTCAGCGCGGACGATTACGACGATCTGTACGCCCTGCTTAAGACCGAGTATGGGATTGCCGACCCCAAATGCCGTGTCGCAAGAAAACTAGAGGCTGAACGAGTAGCCGCGGCTCATAATCCCGAGACACTTATTCAGTTGTTCGCCGTCAAGAACCTCCGTCATGTTAATGCGCTCGCGGAGAATCAATCGCTACCATTTGGCATTAAAGGCATAACTGTTATTTATGGTGATAATGGTTCTGGCAAGTCTGGCTACTCGCGAGTCCTGAAAAAAGCCTGCCGCGCACGCGACCAGAGCGAGATCATCTTTCCTGATGCGAAACTTCCTCCAAAAAGTGCCGGTAAGGCGGAGGCTGTCTTCGATTTGCTGATCGATGGCAATGCTGCCGAGGTCAAGTGGGTCGATGGTGCTTTAGCGCCCGACCCGCTTTCCACAATTGCCATTTTCGATGCGCATTGTGCCAGAGCCTATATCGACGAGCAGGATGATTTCTCCTACGTACCTTATGGTCTGGACATACTCGAAAATTTAGCGAAAGCGTGCAACCGGCTTAAGACAATGCTGGATGCCGAGCAAGCTAATACGATTGGCAATACTGCTGTCTTCACTGCGCTAGCCAATACATCAACGTCAGTTGGTAAGTTGCTCACGGTGCTGTCGGCGAAAACCAAGCCTGAAGATTTGATTACTCTTGCTTCGCTCAGTAAAGAGCAGATTGATAAACATGCTGTGCTTGAGAAGAGTCTAAGAGAAGGTAACCCCGAAGAGAAGGCAAAGCAGTTGACGCTACTCTCAGGTCGCATAGCCAAACTCGCAGAGCGTTGTGCAGCGCAGGTTGCTAAGGTCAGCCATGTCGAGGTTGAGAAACTTCGTTCACTGATAGATGCATACAAGGGCGCTAAGGCCGCAGCCGATCTCGCGGCTAGGCAATTCAAGGAAACATCAGGTCAACTGCCCGGTACCGGTGGCGAATTATGGCAAACTCTTTTTGAGGCGGCACGCAAGTACGCCGCCGAGTCACATCCAGATAAGGAATTCCCACTCCTTGGCCCAGAAGCAGCTTGTCCCTTGTGCCAGCAGCCGTTAGGAGACGCTGCAAGACGAATGGTGAGGTTCGACAAATTTATTCAGCAAGAGGCAGAGAAGACAGCCCGCGAGAGGCGGGCGCTGGCAACGGATGCCTATAATGTTCTTGATAAAGCCAATCTCGATATCAATTTAGATATGGAGTTAAAGATGGAATTGGCGGCATTGGACACTGCTCTGGCTAATGCGTGCGAGAGATTGAAGAAAGATATCCCGTCTCGTCGTGAGGCCATCAAAGCTGCATGCAGTGGTAAACGCGATTGGGGTGACTTAGGTGTAGAGTTATCCGATCCCACGCCAGAACTGAATAATCTGGCCAAAAAGCTCGTTGACGAGGCGGCAGCTTTAGAGAAGGCTTCGGACGAAAAGGCGCGGGCAATTCTGGAGACGGAATTCAGTGAACTTGATGCCCGCAAGCAGCTAGGCCTAGTAAAGGCAGAGGTCCTGGAAGCTATCGCCAATTTAGTGTTGCAAGCGAAGCTGAAGAACTGTCAGAGCTCGGTACGGACCAATGCTATCTCAATTAAGTCTACCGAGCTTACCGAAAAAATCGTTTCAAAAGAGCTGGCCGACACGCTAAATACCGAGTTTAAACGTCTCGGTGTCAGCGAACTTCACGTTTCACTGCGTTCTTCTTCGTCGAAGGGAAAAACCCTTCATAAACTGGTTCTCGAATTACCTGGATCGCAGCGTCCTGCTTCTATTCTTAGTGAAGGTGAGCAGCGAGCCATCGCTATTGCCTCTTTCCTGGCTGAAGTCAATATTGGTGGTGGCAGAGGGGGCGTTGTTTTCGATGATCCAGTCTCATCACTAGATCATCGCCGTCGTGAATTGGTAGCCATGCGTTTGGCTGATGAATCAAAGAAGCGACAAGTTATTGTATTCACGCACGACGTCTACTTCCTTTGTATTCTCCAACAGGAAGCGGAGCGCGCAGGAGTTCATATTACGGCACTTAGTCTGCATAAAAAGCCGGAAGGGTTTGGGGTGGCTGATCAAGAGCTCCCATTTGAAGGCGCAACAACCGCAAAGCGTGTCGGAATGCTGCGTCAGAGGTTGGTAGAGTGTGAGAAGTTGCACAAAGCGGGCAATGACCAGGAATATCGCAAGCATGCACGTGATGTTTACTTTCACCTGCGGTTGACTTGGGAGCGAGCAGTTGAGGAAGTGCTTCTTGGTAATGTCGTGATTAGATTTCGAGAAGGAGTCGAGACAAGCAGACTGAAGGGAGTAAAGGTTGAAAATGAAGATTACGCTGCTGTGGATGCGGGTATGACGAAATGCTCAAAGTATGCGCATGATAAAGCCTCAATTGGCAACATTGCCGTTCCTGGACCGGACGAGATCGCTACTGACATAAATGCGTTGGAGACATGGCGTAAGAGAATTGAATCGCGTAGCCAAGACGTTCGAAAGCAGCGCAGCGTATGACTTCTAAATAAGATAAAAGAATATGGGAAGTAACACGTGAAATTCATACATGCAGCCGATATCCACCTCGACAGTGCTCTACATGGGTTGGAGCGATACGATGGCGCCCCCGTGGAAGAGATCCGCAGCGCAACCCGCCGTGCCTTTGACAACCTTGTGGAACTAGCCATCGACGAGGAAGTGGACTTTGTGCTCCTGGCCGGCGATCTCTATGACGGTGATTGGAAGGATTACAACACAGGACTCTATTTCGTAGATCGCATGGGAAGGCTGCGCGAGGCGGGAATTCGGGTATTTATGGTTGCCGGCAATCATGATGCAGCGAGCCAAATCACAAAGCACCTTCGCTTGCCGGATAATGTTACGGTGTTTTCCACACATTCGCCTGAACAGGTCCTTTTAGAGGACCTTTCTGTGGCTATCTATGGTCAGGGCTTTACCAGTAGGGCTGTAACGGACGACCTGTCCCAGGGATATCCGGCCGGTGACCCTCAGCTTTTCAATATCGGACTTCTGCATACCTGCCTCGACGGCAAGCCAGGGCACGAACCCTATGCTCCTTGCACCCTGGATGGGCTGCGTTCCAAAGGATATCAATACTGGGCGCTTGGGCATGTTCACAAGCGTGAGGAGGTGTGCCGTGATCCATGGATTGTGTTTCCAGGCAACATTCAGGGTCGACATGTACGTGAGACAGGGCAGAAGGGTTGTACCCTGGTGAGTGTCGACGATGGCGAGGTCACAAAAGTCGAACATCGCGATCTCGATGTATTGCGTTGGGCGATCAGTGAAGTGGATATCACAGGTAGTGACTCCGCCGACGATGTCTACGATCTGGTACGGGAGGTGCTACTGCAGGAACTTGACGCTGCTGAAGGGCGACCGCTCGCTGCGCGCCTGGTACTGGAGGGGGCTAGTGGTGCTCATTCGCGATTGCATGCCGAACGCGAACACTGGATACAGGAGTATCGTGCTTTGGCAACGGGTCTTGGCGGCGCGGGAATCTGGTTAGAGAAAGTATCGCTTAAGACCCGTCCGGCGATTTCGATTTATGACGTTCTTGCACGTGATGATGCCCTGGGTGGATTGTTGCGTGGGATTCAGAATATGGAGCTGGATGATACCGCGGCCGCGAGCCTCGCCACTGAAGTGTTGGCGCTGCGCCAAAAGCTTCCTTCGGAAATATTGAGTGGCGAGGACCGTTATGATCCAACCGACTCCCAGCAGCTCAAGGAGGTACTGGAAGACGTCAAAGAACTCCTGCTGAATCGGTTGCTTTCCACGGAGAAGGGGTGATGGAGATTCGGGAGCTCAACCTCGTCGCATTCGGACCGTTCACCGAACGGAGGTTGGTGTTCGATCAGGAAGGGTGCGGCCTCCATATTGTCTATGGCCCCAACGAGGCGGGAAAGAGTTCGGCGCTGCGAGGCCTGAAGGCTTTGCTCTACAACGTCGATGAGCGCACGGCGGACGATTTCATTCACGCCAAGGACAAGCTGCGTATCGCTGGCTGCTTGCGAGCTATGGATGGAGAAGAACTATGCTTTTCTCGCCGGAAAGGACGCAAAAATACCTTGTTGTCACCTGATGGTGAGCCGCTTGACGACAACGCGTTGGCCCCCTTTCTTCAAGGCGTAACAGCGGAGCTGTTTGAAATGCTCTTCGGGATTGATCACCGTGCCCTGGTTCACGGTGGGCAGGAGATTCTGGAGCAGAAGGGTGAGGTTGGACAGGCGCTGTTTTCTGCATCCCTCGGTAGCCATGCGTTGCATGGGGTGCTCGCTCAGCTAGATGAAGAGGCCGACGGACTGTTCAAGGCACGCGGATCCACTCAGGTGATCAACGCAGCCTTGAAGGCGTACAGCGACACGAGTAAGGAGATCAGGGAACGGTCGCTTTCGTCACGGGAGTGGGATGAGCATCGCCGTGCACTGGCGCGGACCAGTAAGGAGTTGGACCAAATCCAGGCCGACCTCGCCAGCGAGCGGGTTGAGGTCAATCGCTTGAAGCGTATACAGCGCGTCCTCCCGAAATTAGCCCGGCGCCACGGACTCTTGCAAAAGATCGAGGCGTTGGGCGAAGTCCTGATCCTGTCGAACGATTTTGGGGAGCATCGCCAGAAGACACTTGGTGATCTGGAGACTGCGCAGGCGATTCTTCAGAAGGCGACGGGGCGGCTAAATGACCTGCAAGAACAGATCGAGAAAGTTTCCGTTCATGAGCCGGCGCTGAATTTAAGCGAGAGCATCGAAGACCTCCATGCACGTCTGGGCGGACACCGGAAGGCAATGCAGGACCGGCCGCATCTTGATGCGGAACGTCAGCAACTGGTGGCTGACGCGGAATCCTTGCTCAAGGATGTACGACCCGATCTGACCCTGTCAGATATCGAAGTGCTTCGACCCATTTTCTCGGGAAGACAAAGGGTGGCCGAACTGGGTGGCCAGCACCCGGTTCTTGTATCGCGGTTAAAGGAGACGGACAAGAGCGTACGAGAGATAGACACGCAGCTGCGTGAGGCTCGGAAGGAACGTGAAGACTTGCCGGATGTTGCTCCACCGGAGTCCTTGCGCAGAGCCATCGTAGCTGCGAGAAAGCTGGGTAATGTAGACCAGACAATCCAGATGGGTCGGCGTGAGGTGGATACCCTACAAAAGCAGTGTAGCGCCGATTTGGCACGGCTTGCACTCTGGGCCGGCTCACTGGAGGAACTGTCACGACTGCCAGTACCGAACCGAGAGAGTATCAGTAAGTTCGAGGATGCGTACACGGCGATCGAACAGCGTATCGAGCGACTCCGGGAAAAACAGGACGATACTGAAGAAGCTCTGCGCGAAGTATGGCAACGGCTCGATGAGATGCAACGCGCGGGCATCGTGCCAACGGAGGAGGATCTGGTAGATGCTAGGTCCGCGCGTGAACAGGCCTGGAAGCTATTGCGCCGCCAATGGCTTGATGGAGAAGACGTTGATATACAGGCGCAGGAAATGGATGCGGAGCGTGCGCTTCCTGAAGGCTTTGAGTATCGGATGATCACTGCCGATGAGCTAGCGGATCGTTTGCGGCGCGAGGCAGACAGAGTTCATACGAAGGCAAGTCTGTTGGCGGCCCAGGAGAACTCAAATCAACGCGCCGGCCAGGTCGCGCAGCACCTTGAAGAGTGCACTGGCGAGAAGAAAAAAATCGATGCTGATTGGGAAGCGCTATGGGCTCCGTGCGGGATTCAGCCGCGTACACCACGGGAAATGCGGGCATGGCTGGAAGGCCTCGAAAAACTCCGTGAGAGAGCTGGCCAGTTGACCACCAGCCAACAGGAGGTCGGCGCGCTTGAACACACCTGCAGTACTCATATCCAGGCACTCAAGGAACAGTTGCAGGGCGCAGGCAAGGAAGCACCTGAAGCGACATCGCTTGAAGCCATGCTTTTGGAGTGCGAGGACGTCGTTGCTGTGCTGGAAGAAACCAAGCGACGACGAGAGACGCTTGATAAGGACATCAGGACCCTGGAACGCAATTTACAGTCCGCTGTTGCTGAGCATGAGGCGGTCGGCAGAGATCTCGATGCGTGGAAAGAGCAATGGAAGGAAGCGGTAGCGGGCTTTGGTCTGAAGGGGGATGCCTTGCCGGCGGAGGCCGCGGATGTTATCGAAAAGCTCCGGCAGTTGTTCGGGAAACAGGGCGACATAGATAAATTGCAAATACGGATTCAGGCTATCGACACGGATGCTGAAACATTCCGTGAGCAGGTTAGTAGCGTCGCTGCCAACGTCGCCCCCGAACTCGTGGATCAATCCGCCGATGACGCGGTGATTCGTCTCAATTCGCTTTTATCGGAGAACCGTACACGGCAATCACGGCGCCAGCAAATCGAAGAACAACTACAGCAGGCGAAGCAGGAAATTCAGGATTCCGAGGCGGTGATCCAAACCATGACCGAACGACTCCAGGGTTTGTGCATGGAGGCGCGCCGGGCTAGCCCCGCCGAACTGGATGAGGCCGAGCGCAGGTCGGCAGAATACGTCCGACTGAAAACGGAAGTTGACGGTGTCGAACAAGAGCTTCTGAGCGCGGGTGAAGGCGCAACCCTGCCCGAACTTGAGGCCGAAGCAGAGGTGATCGATCCAGACGCCTTGCCCGGACAAATCCAGGCGCTTACGGACAAGATCGAAGAAGAACTGGAACCGAGGCGAACGACGTTGGCCGAGGCCAGGGGCCGAGAAACTAAGGAACTGGAACTCATGGACGGCAGCGATGAAGCCGCCGCCCTTGCGGACCAGGGACACTCCATCCTTGCAAACATCCGGTCCAACTCCGAACGATATGTCCGTCTAAAGCTGGCGGCGCGTATTCTCCGGGACGAGATTGAGCGTTATCGCAAAGAGAACCAGGGCCCATTGGTGAAACGGGCCAGCGAACACTTTGCTGTACTTACCCGTGGTTCGTTTGAAGGGCTGAGGACTGACTTCAATGAAAAGGATGAGCCCGTTCTTGTGGGGATCCGGCCAACTCAAGAACGAGTGCATGTAGAGGGGATGAGTTCTGGAACACGTGATCAGCTGTATCTGGCTCTTCGCTTGGCTTCTCTGGAGAAGTACATGGAAAGCGCTGAGCCCATGCCATTCATTGTGGATGACGTTCTCGTTGATTTTGACGACGAGCGATCCGAAGCAGCTTTGAATGCACTCGCAGCCCTCGCGGAGAAAACACAGGTAATTCTGTTTACACACCATTCACGGGTTGTTGAACAGACGAGGGGGCTGCGAACTTCGGCGCAAGTTCAGGTGCATGAGATTTAACCAAACGAGATAGTCAGTGACCAAAGATTGGATCAGTTATCTTTCTGCAGCGTTTCGACTTGTCGACCTTCATGACAGTGCGCGGAGTTTCGGTTCTGCGTCCACTTCTCTTAAGGAGGAGCGGACAGGTCGGCGTGATGGAGTATGGCTCAATCTGGCATGCCATTTACTTTCCTACCTTGATGAATGCGACCTGGAAACAAACGAAGGATGGAATCCTATTGGTCCATTCGTCAAAGACGTTTGTGGGCGATATCGAAGCCTGAATGACGATGATGTCCAACTGGTCATTAGTTATCTGTCCACGCCGACTGAGGTCTATTTCATAAAAGACGAACCGACCAAGGGTCAACAGCGTGTAGCCAGTACAAAGGACACAGCTCTGATTGAACGTCGATCGATTCGAGGGCAGACCGATTTGTGTCGTTTGACCCAGCGTGGCCGCTTGGCTATCACCCTGGCAAAGGCCTCTCATAACTGGCTCTACACCCATCATGATGCTGACAAGCTCATGACGGCGCTTTTGTATGGAGAATTCCACGATATTCCAAAGCAATGTGCTTCACTTGGGCAGTCGATTCGAGCATTTGCGCATGAAATCACCCGGACTATGGAGCAACCCGGACAGAACGAGGTCATTGCGCATTTTCTTGATCGCGGAAACCAGTACCTCGATTCCATCCGGAAGGTTCAGACCGCTGTACAGAATGCACGTGAACACTTGGGGACCGCGGATGTACGAGAGCGCCTTAACCAATGGTTCGAACAGAATGAGGGAATGGGACTTGATCTTGGGGTGATGCGTCGTACGCTGGATGAACTTATGCAGACGGTTGAGCGCTTGAGCCGTCGTTTCTCTGCCTTTCTTCATCAGGTCACTGATACACAACGTGAAGTGGTTGGTGCCATTCCGTTCGAGAAGGCGGCACTCGCGTTCGTGTTTCAGCCGCCTTCGCTTACAGTAATGGATATGTTGACCAGCAATCTTGGGGCGTGGCTGCCAGAAATGTGTTTCGGTGCGCCGGAGGACATGCAGGGCATTCTCCGAGCGGAGATTGATCGGCATCAGGCCAGTCAGCCGAAGGTTTTTGGAGAAGACGCTGGTGCTACACGCGAACGAACAGTCATGGAATTGTTTGTTCACGAACACCGTGAGGCAATGTTTGCTGCCTTGAAAGCAGGCCCAGTTCGGCTCGGTACAGCACTCACAATGGGCTGGGCAAAGATCGGTGACCAGTGTCATTTGACCGAACTCGTCGGCGTCTATAGCGCCCCTTCATGGCTGGGTCGTGGCGCAGACGTCATCCAGCTTAGAATCAAACCAGGCAGCCTTGACGCTCGTGTCGAAGGCTGCACATGGCTGGCTGGAGATGACATCGAAATGCAGTTGGTGCAGGAACAGGGGGGGAACAATGGACCTGAATGATATGGGGCAGCTGCACGCCTTTCTCATGCGGTACCGGTGCATTGAATCACGCCCGCGTAGCCGGAAGTTACGGCGCAACGAAAGTGAACTGGCGGGCATCTTAATCGAAGCCGGCGCTGAAGGCCTTGAGCAGATGAATCGTTTTCTCGCGGGTCAAGGATTGGATCTGATCGAGTTTACGGATACGGACATGCCGGGTATCACTACTGGAGGCCGAGTTTGGGTACTTGCACGCAGTCCGGAAGCCACACCTCCAGCATTCTTTTCGATTGACCAAGTAATGGCGCGCATGAAGTTGCGGGATGATACCCGGGAGGCGGCGGCAGTCTGGTATCTGCATATCTGGCTTATCCACCTAGCGCTACTGTACAGCCACAAAGGGCGAGCAGTGTCTGCGGTCTCTGGGTATCTGGACAGTGCCTTTGAAGAGGAGACCCTAATACAGGGAGTGCGGGATCACATTGAACGGGTTCGAAGCATTGGTCTTGATGCCGGGGCAGAACAACGTGTCTATGCGATCCTAACGGATGAAAGGGGCACGGATGTTGCCAAACGGGTCCGGGCGTTTCTAGGACTGATGGTGGACTCCGGATTACTTGGGCATGCCGACAGCGGCGTTTATGAACAAACCTTACTGGGTGCTGTGGAGATCAGCCAAAGCTTTAGTCGGACTCTGCAGCACATCCTTCCGGACGAGGACGCTCTCTCCAACATTGTTAACCTCTCCGCGCCGGTAACTGAGAAGGGCGAAGAGGAAGAAGCCTGGCCGGAGGAAACGGAGTAACCATGTCGACGATCAATCGCATAGAAATCGCCAATTTCCTTAACCTCAATGGTGAGGGAGAGTCGGAAATATGGGATCCGCGTTATCGCGTTGTGACCTTCAACTTCCATGGTCAGTCCACGGCATTGAACATGACAAACGGGGTAGGCAAGACCAGCAATGTTGAGGCGTGGCTTGCCCTACTCACCCGAGATCCGCAGCTGATTTCTCGTACCCGCGAAAAGATGGCGCCGGAGCGTGATGGTTACTACTCGCACATTCGTATTGAATTCGTCGTCCCTGAGCGGGGTACGGCGACCCAAGATGATTTTTTCGTCCAACAGGGATCGCCGGTAGCCGGCAAGGAAACCTGGGTGTTTGGTATGTATGGCTATCGGTCGGCAGGGAGCATCAACTTCTACTACTACCGTGGCAGCCTGGAACAAGTACCGGTAGCCGATACAACTGGCGGGGCTGTAACTTTGTTGCCTAACAAAGAATTTCGCGCAGTGCTAAAGGCCGCAGAGCGCAATAGACATAATCCCGTCCGAGAGGACTGGATTGCCGAGTTGAGCCTGCATGTTTCCCCCATCAGTATGCGACGCCAAGCGGAGTATCAAAAGCGAGGAGGCGGCGACAAGAGTGCAGAGCTGTTTGCTCTTAAGAGTCGCAAGGGTGAGAACTATGACGTCACTTTCTTCTATGAAGTCATCGCCCCCGAATTGTTGTCCGGACTCATGGATCGAGAAGGAGAAGAAGGCGAACACGAGTTCGAGGATACCATCCTCAATGCTGTGATGGATGTGATTCGTACGCGCCACAACACCCTTCGAAAAAAGGTCGAGTTGGAAAAGGTGGAAGAGGTGCTAGGTGTTCTGGACGAAAACGCACAGAAGGCGGCGGAGGCTGAGCAGGCGCAGAAACAGTATGAGCAGCAACGAAGGCGCATGGCTCAAGACGTTGCGCTGCTTCGGAATTTGGTTCAAGAACAGCCGCTGCCGGGGATCCCTGAATCACCAACCGGGAAGGATCTTATCTCTAAGCTAAAGGCAAGCATCATTGTTGAACCGGGAGATCGTGACTATCGGGTTCTCGATACCGGCATTGCAAGCTTGACCGGGGAATCAGTCGGAGCTCTAAATCAGCGTGCTCGTCGGGTTCATTCAGAAGGGCGTAAAATTACGCAACCTATTGTAATATCTTGTGATAGTTCATCCGGGGAGCGCTCGGGCCCAAAACCCAGTTCCTACACTCCAGCGGCGGCGCGTGAACTGGTTGAATCGAGTAGTAAGTGGGCTAATGGTCTCACTCGACAGATGGCGTCGGAGCTGCTCGATGATCTAGAGACGTGGTTCTTGAGTCAGGCAGCGCATCGTAATCGGTATCGCACTGAGCGAAATGAGCTTGAATACGATATCGAGCAGTTGGGACGGGATTTGAAGGCCCAGCAGGAACGCAACAATACGATCGCACACGAACTCGAAGGCCTGCGCGATCAACAAACGCGTATGAAAGACGATGAGGCTGCGTACAGAGATGTACAGGCCAGCGGAGAATTCACTGAAGACGAATGGAGTGACCCGGGTCGTACAGCAGCACAGGTAGTGGTTGAGTATCAAGAGGCTGATCAGGCTCGGATGAAATTTCTTGCCGAGAAGGCGCGTATCGATGCACGGAAGCCACAATGGGATGACTTTATCCGTCGATTCCCAGAGTCGGCCGATCCAGAAATAGTTCACCAGCAACACGAGGAAGCGAAGCAAAGTGCCGTTCAGCGCCTCGATGAGGTCAGCCGTCAGAAGGATCAGGCAGAAGACGAAGGGCGAACTCTACATGAGAAGGCATTAGAAGGAGAGTCAGCGGTCTCCCGTTACCGGAGCTTGGTGGAACAATTCGCTCGACTGGACGCAGGTCTCGAGATCTATGTCAGGGTGTTCGGCGATGAATCTCCCATCCGGCTGGATAACAAGGTGGTTCAGGAAAAGGTGCAAGCGGAAGCTGATATTAACGCAACGCGCGAGAAGATCGTAGTGTTCGAATCAATGATGGACGATCTGACGCGGTTTTGCAGCGAGACAGGGGCCTCCTCTCCAACCGATTGGTTGTCAGCGTGTGAGGAAGAGCGAGCCAAGCTCCAGGCGCGTAAGCCAGTAGTAGCGCGGGAAAAGTCCGAACTAACACGTCAACGTCAGGACCTCGAGGAGGAACAGGTTGCGGCCAGCCCTTCTGCCAGACAGGCGCTGGACTATCTTGAAGCAGCAAACGTCCCTTTTACTCCGCTACATCGTGCAATCGAAGCAATGAGCTTGGATGATGGTCGGCGGCGTGAAGTGCTTTCCTGCTTCTCTGCAGTCCTATTTGCACCCGTGGCGGCAACGGATGACGCAGCTCTCGCGGCAGCAGCATGTCTTGCTCAATACGATCTCCAGATCCCTGTGTTTATGGCCGCAGCCTTGGAGTCCTTCGCACGGGACGGGGATTTGAAGGCCGATAAGGACCGGGAGTTTTACTACGGGCTGATTGCCGGTGTGACCACCCGGGCTGTCGCGTGCCTACTAGATCCGGGCCTCGTGGAACGCGAGAAGGAACGTCTGGATAGTCTCATTGGCAATTTGGTTCAAGAGGCAGGTGAGATCGAGCGCAGGTTAAAGGCAACGGCCGAAAGCGCACCGTTGATCGTACTGGCCCGTAAGGCGCAACTCGCGGTCGAGGCCAGTGCCGAATCAGAGCTAACGCAACAGCGCGAGCATCTGAGGACTGTCGAAGACCGTCTACCTATCTTGAAACAGCGCGCATCGGACGAATCACTGAATGCCATTCGGGCAGCTCAGGAGTTTGACCGGCTCGGTGGTCAAAGGAAACGTGATGAGGTAACCCACAACCTAGAGGAACGGGAACGGCTTCTGAATGACCTTCGGCGCGCATTGGAAAAGAATCGAATTCAACGCGAAACTTTGGTTCAGGACGTGACTGGGGCACGGCGGCGTTTGGAGGAAGCGTACCCTGCTGATCTTATGGCGTTACTGGAACAGGCGAAGCAGTTCTCGATTCAAGGAGGTGTCGAGTTCCTCAAGTCCGCACCACGCCGCGAGCAGGAACTGGAAGAAGCGTTGAGGCGGGCGAATGCCCGCAAGGAGTACCGTCTGAGCCTAGTTCGGGCGGCAGCATATCTGACTGCAATGCAACGGGCACGAGAGGGAGAGGACATCAACGGGCTGATCGCCAAAAAGAAGGGTGAACTCAAGCAGGTGAAGACAGAGGTTGAATGTGTGTCCGAGAAACGGAACGAATTAATTGCGCGCCGCAAGCCCTTGGACGACGCAATGAAGGCTGTCGATCAGGTGGCTCAGTTGGCTCAGCAGCATTTTCAACCAGCGTCGAGGGTGGCTCTCGATCTGTCGGTGAGGGATATTGATCGCGAACAATTGGAATCCAATGAGATTTTCCAACAAGCCAAAGTGCTACGCGTGGCAGTTGAGAGAAGCGATGACCTGGCGGAGGTGGTTCGAGAGGCGGAGGCACTCCAGGATCTACTAAGTCAGATGGAGATTGAAAGGGACCTACAAGAGCTGCGTAGCCTGAAAAATCAGAGTGACAGTCACAGGAATGCATTTCTTGAGTCAGTGCAGCAAGCGAGCAAGTATGAAGGGTTAAGCGATGTCGAGCGAGAGAGACTGCAGACAGTTCTGGACCTCAGCGGTACTCAACTAGTCATTGCTATGGCACGGGATATCCGTGAGATCTATGAGCGAGAGCGATCTCTATATGAGCAGGCCGCGGAGGCTGAGAGCGAGAGCCGCGCACTAGTGACAAAGCGGATCGGTTACTTTATTGAATCCGCACAGGACAATCTAGATTTATTTAAACGTGTGGCCAGGGCAAAGCACGGCGATGAGCCGGCACATTTCCAAGTATCAGCGGATATGATCTCGCGTGAGGAATCGGAAGCATTGATAGAAAATATAATCGCCACGCTGGATGAAGAGGAGGCGGCACGCAAGAAGCGACAAAGACGAGGGATGGAAAATAGCGAGAGTGATGATCAGTACCGAGGGCGGCTGCGTGATCTCATCCGACAAAATACCTATCGCCGTATTTTCAGATCGCCATCGGTTAAGTATGTGAGTCCTCATATTCGGAATGACGAACGTCCACGACCCTTAACTCAGAGCCTCAGTAGCGGGCAGCGCACGGCCATGACCTTGCAATGGATTATCCGGCTGGCGGAGTTTGCTATATCTAGAGAACTACAAGGATCTATCTCACGAGTTTCCGCACGTCGGCGCGCGAGAGAGCGTGCGCAGAGCATTCTCTTTATTGATGGGCTGTTCTCGGACCTATCTGATGAGCAGCTTATCCGGGAAGCCATGAGCGGCATTCGTAATACCCGAGGGCGCTTCCAGTTGATCGGCTTGATACACAACACGAAATACACGAACGACTTCGATGTGTTTCCCGTACTGCTTTTAGGAAAGGTAATCACTGGTCGCAATGGTTCCGGAGGGTGGGTCAGTATCGACGAGCAGAACGAAGAGACCAGTACGTTGGCTGACACGGTGCAGCTGGCCGAGATCCGCAAGGAGACACGGCCAGCTGTGATTGATGGATGAGCTACATGTTATTGTTGCGCGACCGCATTACCAATAATCTCCGAAAGAGAGCCCGGACGAGTTCCTCATTACGTGGGAATGGGTTGGTTGAGCGACTCGTGCGTGATCTCCAATGCGATCGCACGGATGTACTCCGGGTGTTCCGGGAACTGCGCACAGAAGGAATCCTTGTATGCGATGATTGGCTACGGGACGAACCCCTCAGCAAGGTAACCGTCAATCTTCCGGAGGAATCCAATCCGACTGCAGATATCTGGCATGGTGTGCTGGAACAGGCGGCCAAAATACAGGGCGAATTCGCGGCATTGGAACCTTTGGCTGAAGTCATGGAGGGGTTCCATGCATCCGAGATGTCGAGGCTATTGAGTGGTCTCATCTCATTGAAGCAAGACCAAGACCGTCTGCAGAACACGCCTAGGTTTGAGGTTAGTGCCCGGTATCTACTCGGCTCGTCCAAGTTGCTGGACACTTTGCCAACCGCGTCTTTGCGGCAGTTCGGCATTGATGTCAGTCGTTTCCCGACCTTTCCCGGGTATGTCATGGTGGCGGGCCCACCCGATCCATGCGTAGTAGTATTAGTTGAAAACCCACACTCCTTCGAGTGTGCGATCGAGGCTCTGGGTACGGACAGAGCAGCTTGGGTGTGTACCTATGGTTATGGACTGAGTCTGAAGTACAGCCAACATGGTGAGCAGCTTGCTGCGATTCTTGAGAGCCGGATTCCTCCGAGGACGCTGGTTCGGAAAGGCAGCCCGCCTAGTTGGGATGTTCTTCTTCGTCATGACCGAGTTCGCTTTTGGGGGGATCTAGACCTTGAGGGCCTTGCGATCTTCGAAAGACTACGTAGGTACAATACGAACATTGCGCTGAGTGGACTATATCAGCCGATGGTCGATCATTTACGCGAAGGTGGAGGGCATCCCTATTGTAAGGCGGTGGGGAAGGTAGGGCAGGTGCCCAATTCATATGGTGACGATATTCAGCCATTAGTAGTCCTCTGCCGGGAACAGGCGGCGGATCAGGAATTTGTTTCGGAAAGCCAGATTTCGAAGTGGTGGGATACTGAATTCGAGATTTGAATACAGGGCTATTTATAAAAATGCGCAGCAGGCAGTCTTTCGGACTTCTTCCGTGCGACGCTTCGCGTTTATGCAAGTTTGAACAGGGGGCTGGGGTTGTTGTCAGGTATGACCAGGGTCAGGGAATTTCTTGCTCGGCTCAGTGCCACGTACATTTTGCACTTCGCATAGAAGGTTGTGGTGAACTGACCTTTATCGCACGCCATAAGCAGCACGTTGTCGCATTCAAGACCTTTGGCCTTGTGAATGCTGCTGAGAACGCGCTTGGGCGGCGAGGGCCGAGCATACGAACGCTTGCGAGAGATTTCCGTAAACGCCTCGTCGGCACTGGAAAACTGGCCGATGCGGATGGCATCCCTAAACTCTGTACGAAGATCGAGTTTCACAGTGTCGAAACCGGCCGCCTTAGCTTCGATATATGTCCGAATCAGGTCCAGAGCCGCAGCCGCGCCGGTATGCGAGGGATCTTCCAGCAGGCATCGGGCGATGGCTTGAATGTTGGCGGGCTTACCGGTCGTAGGGCGCGCAGCCGCGTTTCGTATCTCATCAATAAGGCGGTTACCGTGACTGGATTTGCTGAAGCCCACGGCGACGGTGCCAACAAACGCGACCAGCCCTTCGGCTAGTGCTTCAGCGTTCCCGTGACCAGTCCGAAGGGCATTGACCAATGCGGCCAACGCTTCGCGCGTGTGTCCTTCCCAGATGGGGATAGTTCGCCACCAGAAGGCGCGAAGCGCGGAGACCAGGTCGTTCTGCGAAGCCAGGATCATGAGTTGATCGCTGTCACGAACCAGCTTGTCAATCGGCGGCCGGTGCGCTTTCGATAACTGATAACTTGTGCGCGTCTGCGCGGTGTTGTTGCCGACTAGTATTCTGAGCGACCCCGGCAATGGGCCGGTAAGGTCGATCGGTTGCCCGTTCTCCAGGCTTGTCCTCGCCGAGAGAATCCATTCGCCCAGGGCCGGGCATCCATCTTTCCAGCGATGAGGAAAGTCCAGCTTGTCGGTGGCGCCGGCGGCCTTGAGCGCTTCCCATCGCGCGCGATCGATCCGTGCAGCCTTGTCCGTCTTCGCGCCGTAGATGCGTTGCAGTGGATCGCCGAATATGCGCAACACCGCGCCGCCGTCGCGCAGCGCCATTACGACGGAGTGCTGATCGACACTGGAGTCCTGATGCTCATCGCAGATGACGATGGGATAACGCTGCGCAAGTGCACGTGCGACCATCGGCCGCAAGCGAAGGAACGCGGCCACCTTGGTTGCCATGATGTCGAAGCCCTGGCCATTGTCATGCCAGGCCCAGGAAGAAAGATCGCGCGGC
>Ga0265293_10005646_pt1 | contig 20716 bp, 21 predicted proteins | sample Munlanlewell138R_FD_192505 | JGI IMG/M metagenome (GOLD analysis project Ga0265293, IMG submission 192505) | Leachate microbial communities from a municipal landfill in Southern Ontario, Canada - Leachate well 138R | ecosystem: Engineered > Solid waste > Landfill > Unclassified | place: Canada... | reverse complement strand
ATTCCCTTCTCCTTTGTGTTGGTTGGTTTTGATCAACTTATCCTATCACAAAGTTGGGTTTGAGCCTTTTTATCTGCTCTTATCCTTATGCACTTGAATTTTCAATCCGGGCATGTAAATGAGAATCGCTTTAAAAATAATAAATCTTGACACGAAAGGATGGAATGTATAGAATGTATTCTGCATGTTTGACCGTTCACTAGCCCCGTCCGGAGAACATGCCGAAAAATCGTTTACAGTGTACGCACTGGGAGGAAGAGCCTGATGAAATCATATATGGCAAAACCCGGCTCTGTGGAACGCAAATGGTATCTTGTTGACGCCGACGGAATGGTTTTCGGCCGTCTTGCAAGCCAGGTTGCTTCCATTTTAAGAGGAAAGAACAAACCGGAGTTTACGCCTCATGTAGATACCGGCGATTATGTAATAATCATAAACGCAGAAAAAGTTGTTTTTACCGGCAATAAGCTTGCTCAAAAGGTTTATCGGCGGCATTCCGGTTACGTAGGAAGCCTAAAGGAAACCAAATACGAACACCTTATGGCAACAAAACCGGAGTTCGCAATGTACGAAGCGGTAAGGCGTATGCTGCCCAAATCCAAACTTGGCAGACAGATGCTAAAAAAGCTGCGCGTCTATAAGGGCGGCGAACACGAACATTTGGCGCAAAAGCCAAGTCTTTTAAAGCTTGAAGGCTGACAGGAGGATAAATAACGTGGCAAAAACACAGTTTGCAGGTACCGGAAGAAGAAAAAGCTCTGTCGCGAGAGTTATAATCTCCCCGGGCAGCGGTAAAATGCAGATTAATAAAAAAACAATTGACGAATATTTTGGTTTTGAGACGCTGCGTATGCTTGCCAAATCTCCGCTGGTACTTACCGAAACGCTTAATAAGTACGACGTTGTTATTACGGCGAAAGGCGGCGGATATACAGGACAGGCCGGAGCAATCCGTCACGGCATATCACGCGCATTGATAAACTCCGAGCCGGAATTAAGGCCTTTGCTTAAAAAGGCAGGATTTTTGACAAGAGACGCAAGAATGAAGGAAAGAAAGAAATACGGGCTTAAAGCCGCAAGGAGAGCGCCGCAGTTCTCCAAGAGATAATATTTGTTATCGAAAAGTCTTTACAGTCTTGAAAGAGATAAGGAATAGAGCCTGTACTATGATGGTACAGGCTTTTATTTTTATAAAAATATAATGGTATAGTTGCTATGCGGTTACGCCGTGTGCGGGCGACGCTAGTTCCGCTGTGTTCATTATCCGCGCGAGCGCAGGGTTGACGCATACACTCCTGTTATTTTGCTTGCAATTTGCGAAACTGCGTGATAGAATACCCGTGCTGTAGATTTCGAGGAGGTTGTAAATGGGCATTGTAGTGCTTATAATACAGTTGGTGCTGTGTATATTTTCGCTGTTTATGATTGCCGTGGTTTTGCTGCAGTCCGGCAAGAGCGCGGGTTTATCGGGCGACATAGCGGGCGGCGCGGAAACTTTTCTTGGCAAAACAAAAGCCAGGAGTTATGAAGGCAAATTAAAGAAGCTTACAAAAATAGCGGCAGTCGGCATAATGGTATTGGCGATTGCGCTCGTGGTCATACAAGTATACGCTTTGTAAGTGTTTCCGCCGGTTTAAAGCAGCAGCGGTAAAATAAGCGGAGTTGCTTTTAGACTATACTGGCGGAGACGGAACGAAGGTATAAGAATTACGCTTTTCCGGATGTGTGGGAGGCGTTTTTTATTGCGAAAGCATTTTGCGGTACGACTAAGGGCAATCTACAGATGTATGTTAATTAAGAAAGGTTAATAATTGAATACTGCCGAATGGTTAATGAACGAGCTTAGCGCTTGTGAAAAGAAAATAGATTTTAATGAGCTGGCACGCAGGTATCCGGGAGATTCCGCGGAATTAAGAGATACCGTAAGAGAACAAATAGCGCATGGAAATATTCTTGCGTCAAAACGCGGCAAGCTTTTTTTGCCGGGCAGTTTTGGTACTGTGACCGGCAGGCTTGACGTGAAACGCTCCGGATTTGCGTTTCTGCTTAACGAACAGGGAGATATATTCATAGCGCCGGATAAAAAGGGCGGGGCAATGCACAATGATATTGTCGCGGCAAGAATAATTGAGGATGCCGGAAGGCGGCGTGAGGGCGAGATTATCGGCATTATAGATAAAGCAAAAACGAGTATAGTGGGCACGCTTGAAGGGCGTTTCGTAAAACCCGATGATGAACGTCTTGACGGGCTTTTTATAGAAAAGGGCAATTTGGGCGGCGCGAAAAACGGACAGAAAGTCGTTGCTAAAATTACCGGCCGCGCAAACGGAGCGCATAGTGCGCAGGGGCGGGTTACGGAGGTTTTAGGGTACGCCGGTGAACCGGACGTTGAATTAAAAAGCGTTATACGCAGTTACGATCTTCCGGAGGATTTTTCGCAGGAGGCGGAAAGGGAAGCCGAGCGCGCGGCTTGCAAGATTGATAGTATTGGCGGCAGGGAAGATTTTCGGGGTGATACGATATTTACAATTGACGGCACGGACGCGAAGGATTTGGACGACGCCGTTTCAATACGAAGAACTCAACACGGATATCGGCTGGGCGTACATATTGCTGACGTTGCGTTTTTCGTTGACGAAGGGTCGAAGCTTGATAACGAGGCGTTTTCGCGGGGCACAAGCGTATACCTTGCGGACACGGTTCTGCCTATGCTGCCAAAAGCGCTTTCCAACGGGGCGTGTTCGCTTTCCGAGGGCAAAGAACGGCTTACGCTGTCTTGTATTATGGAAGTTGACGAGCGCGGAAACGTGCAAAGCGCGCGTGTCTGCGAGAGCGTAATATGTTCAAAGCACAGGCTGACGTATACTGATGTCGGGAAGATACTTAAAGGCAGCTGTAGGCGGCTAGAGCGCGAATACGCCGATATAGTTGATGATTTGCGTACTATGGGGGAGCTTGCGTCCAAGCTGCGGGTTAGGCGTGAGGATAAAGGCAGTATAGATTTTGAGATAGATGAGACTGAGTTTAAATACGATGAAAAAGGGAGAGCGATAGACCTAAAGCCGAAGGAGCGCGGAGACGCCGAGAAGCTGATTGAGGAGTTTATGCTGGCAGCCAACAAAGCGGTGGCGCAGATGTATTACTGGCGGGAAATACCGTTTTTATATCGCGTTCACGAGCCGCCGGACGAGGAAAAGATGCGCAGCTTCGCGGCGTTCTATGCAAATTACGGCAAGCTTAAAGGGCAGCCGTCAAATGTGCATCCCAAGACGCTTGCAGGTATACTAAAGGATATTAAAGGTATGCCGCACGAGAATATAGTAAGTCAGATAATGCTGCGTTCATTAAAAAAAGCCGAGTATTCATCTGAATGCAAGGGGCATTTCGGGCTTTCGTTTACGCATTACTGTCATTTTACGTCTCCGATAAGGCGCTATCCCGACCTTGCGGTGCATAGAATAATAAAGTACGATATATACGGTAAGCTTAATGACAAAGCAACAGACAAACTTGCGAAACAAACGCCGGTTATAGCGCAGCAATCCAGCCGGCGGGAACGCGTTGCGATGGAAGCCGAGCGTGCGGTGGATGACATAAAACGCGCCGAATACATGTGCGGAAAAGAAGGCGATATATATGACGGCGTTGTAAGCGGAGCGTCTAGAAATGTAATATTTGTACAGCTTGACAATACGGTTGAGGGTGTGATACCATTATCATCCCTCAAAGACGACTACTATGTTTACATGGAAAAGCTCTATTGTGTTATAGGAGAGCGGACAAGGAGGCGTATAAGCCTTGGGGATATGATGCGGGTGCGCGTTACAAGTGTTAATGTGTATCCTCCGCGTATAGAGTTTGAGCCTGCGGTTGTGCGCGGTAAAGATGGGAAGTGGTCTTGATGAATGAGGCTGTAAAAGTTCTGATAAAGAACAAAAAGGCGCGTCATGAATATTTTATTGAGGAAGCAATGGAAGCGGGGATTGCGCTTGCGGGCAGCGAAGTAAAATCCATACGCGCGGGTAAAGCCAATATCACCGACGCGTTTGTGCGTATACAAAATGGTGAAGCTTTTATTCAGAATATGCACATAAGCCCTTACGAAAAGGGAAGCGTGTATAATGCGGAACCGCTACGTGCGCGTAAGCTGCTGCTGCACAAAAGGGAGATTACAAAGCTTTTCAGCGTTGTTATGCAAAAGGGATTAACTCTTGTACCGCTGGCGGTGTATCTTAAAAAGGGTATTGTTAAGATTGAGATAGGCGTTGCTCGCGGTAAGAAGCTTTACGACAAAAGGCAAAGCATTGCGGAGCGCGACGCACAAAGGAAGAAGGAAATCGCCAGAAAGATGGCAAGATAAAACTATGGGGGCGTATATGGCTTTCGACGGAGGTTTGTCGGGGTTAGATAAGCGGGTCGCAGTTCCGGAACACTGCGTAAAAAAGCCGGACCTTAAATTTAGTTGCAGATAGAACTGAACTAGCTTACGCTGCCGCTTAAGGCAGTGTAATGTCTTGCCGGCGTTCCCCTAAGCGCCGAGCCAAGGCACCATTTTTTAGGGCAACCGCCTTTGCAAAGCTTTGAGCATAGGAGAGATTTATGAAGCTACCGCTCGGCACGACCTGCACATGGGGCGTGCCGCGGGGGAAAATTAATACCTGTGCTGCACCCGGAGAAAATCTGATTTCGAAACTTTCGGACAGGGGTTCGACTCCCCTCGCCTCCACCAAATCAAAAACGTCAATTTTGATACAATGGAAATCCTTTGGTTTCAAGGGGTTCCCATTATTATTGGAACAAAATCGCCTTTCCGGATGAGCGATTTTATCTAAAAATATTTCTCACATATGCACCCATAAGCCTTGATCATCAAGGCTTCGTGTAAAAGTATAGAAATCGTGAAGGTGCACCCAAATATTCGCATATTTTGTATAAGTCCCATAGCGAAGTCACGATAATAACCGCATTACCTGTGTTATTATCTACGCTGAGACGGCTACAGTATAGACTATTTTCTTCTAAAGGACAGGTGGTGAACGCAAACTGTCTGATGGGCGTGCGTCTTATATCGAGAGGCTATTTAAGGGCTTTAATGTAATTCGGTATATTTAATTGTTGACTGAGTTTATTCACTGGACTATAATTATATAAAAATCGGTATTAGAAGGTAAACACAAAAGTTAAATTGTGCTAAGACACGATAGAAATGATTTACGAATATTTAATTACACAAGGGGGGGGAGCGGAATGCCGCGAATTACTAAGGGGCCGGAGGAACGGCGCGAGGAAATCATAACAATAGCCAAAAAACTATTTGAGGAAAAGGGATATGAAAATACGATGATGTCTGATGTGGCACAAGCCATTGGTATTTCGCAGGGCTTGCCCTACCGGTATTTTAAATCAAAGTTGGAGCTTTTGAATGCAGTGGCAATAAAATATGGACAAGAATATATTCAAATGCTTCAAACCATAACCTTTGAGCCAGGTACGAATGCCAAAGAAAAGCTGGATATTTACTTTAAGCATATCGTGAAATATGTAATGGCATCAAAAATGCTTTATGTTTTGCATGAAAAAGACAACGAAGAACTACACCGTCGTATAGCCGAAAAATGTATACAAAGCTTAGTGCCGCTGTTTCGGGATTTAATTATTCAGGGCAATCAGGAGGGATGTTTTTATTGCCCTTACCCGGATCAATGTGCAATCTTTTTGCTCAATGGGGTAAACGGTATACAGACAGCCACCCCAATCAATTATGAGGAAGGTAAAGAAAAAATGTACGATGGCATGAAAAATGTGCTTGTGATGTTTTATCGGGTTCTGGGCGTAAAGCATGAATAAGAAGATTATATGGGTTTTACTGGTTCATTTTTTACTATTTGAGTGAATAAACTTATTCACTAAGGAGGCGTTTGCATGAGTTATATTCAATTCGAGGATGTCACTAAAGAATACCGAAGCGGGGTAACGAAAGTTTTAGCTGTAAATAGAGTAAGTTTTGCGATTGAGGAAGGTGACCTGTGTGTAGTGCTGGGGCCTAGTGGTGCAGGAAAAACCACCGTGTTAAACCTGTTGGGTGGTATGGATCGAGCCACGTCGGGACGTATCTACGTGGATGGAAAAGTAGTTACGGACTTAAATGATCAAGCATTAACGGATTACCGCCGCTTGGATGTAGGATTTGTGTTTCAGTTCTATAACTTGATGCCAAACTTGACTGCACTGGAAAACGTGGAGCTTGCCCGGCAGGTACGCCCGGATCCCCTTAATTCTAAAGAAATTCTGGAACAAGTGGGGCTTAAGGATAGGATGAATAACTTTCCCGCCCAACTGTCGGGAGGTGAACAGCAGCGTGTATCGATTGCTCGCGCACTGTGCAAAAACCCCGCATTGCTTTTATGTGATGAGCCTACGGGAGCGCTGGATTCCCAGACAGGATTGCAGGTGTTGCGGCTGTTGTGCGATGTGTCTGAAAAATTTCATACAACGGTTGTCATAATTACTCATAATGCATTGGTTGCTCCTTTGGCAGACCGTGTTATTCGTATGAAAAACGGTAGTATTGAGGCGGTGGAGACAAATAATGCACCTATATCGGTGGAGGCGCTTACATGGTAAAAAATATACTATCAAAAAAACTTTTCAGAGATATGATAGATGTGAAATGGCAATTTCTTTCTATTATTATTTTAAGTGCTTTGGGTGTTTTGGTGTTTGGCGGCTTGGATGCATCATGGAGAGATCTAAATATGTCCATAAACCAATACTTTGAAAAGCAGCAACTGGCTGATTATTGGGTGATGGCACCTTTCACAGACCGCAATACGAAAGCCAAAATCGAGGGGCTGGAAGGGATAGAAGTTATGCAGAGCCGGATTAGCGTGGAGGTTGCTGCGGATCTTCCCGGAGAACCTACCCTCATGCTTCACGGGCTGGATGGGGAGGCGCGCATTAATGTTCCTTTGATTCAAAGTGGTACATCCCTTGCCAGTGACGACCTAAAGGGCTGCTTGTTGGAACAGCAATTTGCAGAAACACAAAATTTATCGGTAGGTGACACGTTGACCGTACAGGCAGGGGAGCAAGAGCAACCTTTTATCATACGAGGATTGGTTATCAGTCCTGAGTATGTGATTACTGCCAAAGATCTTTTGCCGGAGCCGAGATCTTACGGATTTATACTTGTTAACGGCGGGGCGATCCCTCAAATACCCATGAATGAAATTACCGTACTGCTTTCCGATACTGCTGATCACGGATTTGTTAAAGAAGCCATTGAAACCGCTTTGCCCCATACCCTTGTCCGTGACCGCAGTGCCCATCGAAGCACTAAATTAATCAAGAGCGAGATTACGCAATTCCAATCGTTGTCCATCGTTTTCCCCATCTTGTTTTTTGCCGTATCGGCGTTGATTGTGCTGACCACCATGGCTCGGATGGTGGACAATCAACGCACACAAATGGGTATTCTGAAGGCCTTGGGGTATCGTGGCGGCAAGCTCCTTCGACACTATTTGTCTTACGGGCTTTATCCCTCTTTGCTCGGTTCTGCCGCAGGGCTATTGATCGGCAGATTTACGCTGCCTAGTTATATGTGGGAGTTGGAGTCCGCTTTTTATGCATTACCGCCTAGAGTCATAGCACCATTATCCTTTATTGCCCTTATGGTTTGCGGTGTATCTATTCTGCTAAGCTGCTTGATTTGCTACCTTGTATGCAGGAAAAACTTCAAAGAAGCTGCGGCGGACTTGCTGCGACCCAAAGCACCTAAAGCGGGTAACCGCATTTTGCTGGAACGTTTCCTCAGGCTTTGGGAACGGTTAAAGTTTAACTCGAAAATGATTTTGCGCAACCTATTTCGCAGCAAAACACGAACTATTATGGTGCTGCTCGGAGTGCTGTGCTGTACGGCCCTTATCATTACGGCATTGGGCATGCAGGACAGTTTCCGAAATTTAGTTTCTACTTATTATGAACAAACCCTCCAGTATGATCTGCGTGTGGAATTAAACGAAGATGCGGAAACGCTGGAGGAATATCAAAGGCAAATTCCGGCGCAGACTGTTGAAGGGTTAATGGAAAAGGCCGTCAGCGTTCAAGGGAAAACCGGGAGCCGTATCGCTTTGTTGTCCATATTGCCTCAAAATCAAAAATTAATTGATTTGGGTTTTAAAACACAATCCAGGGCCCTTCCTGCCGAAGGAATCATTATAACAAAGAAGCTGGCCGAGGTAATGGAACTAGAAATTGGAGACACCATCACACTGAGAATGCCCGGGGATACAAATCCCATTCAAATTACTATTGCCCACTTGGCTTCGGTGGGTTTAGGTCAAGGTCTTTATTTATCGGCAGATCTATGGGAATCTTTTGGCAAAGATATCTTTAAGCCCACTGCGTTACTAATTCAGGAGCCATTTGAGGCAGGTGTTAAATATTTAAGCCGTTTGGACGAAGTGGAAGACATGGAGTGGACTTTCTCGCAAAAGGAAAAGACCATAACTGGTATGCAAAGTATAATCAGCGTGACCGTATTAATGGCCGTTTTTGCATTCATCCTTGCTTTTGTGGTTTTGTACAACATGGGTATTCTAAACTTTATGGAACGCGCCCGTGAATTTGCTACCCTCAAAGTACTTGGCTATCACCAACAGGAAATACGCTCTTTGATTGTGTGGGAAAACGCATTGATTTCCTGCTTTGGAATTGTGCTTGGCATATTTCCGGGAATATGGTTGACAGCGCTGGTCATGCGTGCCAGCGAACCGGATGATATGGTGCTTTCCCCCTTTGTTTCTGTTTTAAGTATATGTATCGCTTGCGCGTTAACTCTTGTATTTTCGCTTATAATACAACGTGTTCTTACTCGAAAGGTAAAATCTATTGATATGGTGGAAGCGTTAAAAAGCGTTGAGTAACTGCACGAGAGTGGTAGTTGAGAAGGGCAGCTTTGTGGAATCGCCATAAAACATAGGGGGTGTTTCGTTTCCCTTGCGACCTAAACTCTTATATTTTTTTCTCTATCCTATCACCGATGGCTTCCTTATTCATGGAGAATTGTCAATCTTACGGCTTGATAGGAATTTTGAGCAGGTATGGGATTTTTGCGGCTCTGATATATGGGTAGTTCCAGACGGAACTCGAAAGGCTCTCCAAATTGTTGATGATCGTATATTATTAGAGGATTGGAACGGTATTAAATACATTCTCAATATGGATGGCAAACTTGTTGCTGAAGGCAACACTTTGTAACATACGTCCTTGGAGAATTAAATATGAACTATCATTATAAAGCAGGTTCAATTTACGGACAAACTATACTAATCAATTCATAACGTGATAAGATAGCAAAGATGAAGCAGATTTGTGATTGCAAGAGGATGTGATTAAATGAAAATTGCGCTTACAAGAAAATTGACGAAAGCCCTGGAGGTAAATACTCCGACTGAATACGAAGAGGAAAATCCGCTGTTTTCTTGGACGGCAAATTGGACAAAGGTATGGGATAATCGTCGTTCTGAGGATATGCTTATACTGGTGAATAACGCCACGCGTTTTACTGTCGCAATTTATCAAGTGAAGCGAAAAGATTTGAAAAATACAGCTGAGATGATGAGAGAGGCCATTTCAAATACATTGCATTCCATGAATCTTAATACTGCGATTGTTGAGGAATATATGCGGCTGGCAGGCAATGTGGTGTTTGTCCAAAATACAGGCAGCCAGACAGCCGCATGGGTAACAAAAGCGGGTTTGGAATGTGCGTTCCATGTAGCGAATGAGTATAACGGTATTGCGAAAATGTTTAGCGATACCGTGGGAGTTTCTATAAATTATAGGCCGGTCAATTATTCCGATAAACGTAGTGAGGGTTTTATACCCTATGAAGCGATGTTTGAGGCGCTTTCTAAACTGACCGGAAAGCGGATATATAAATACAGAGCGTTTGAATTATTGGTAACGCTTGATTTGGAAGTATATAAAGCGACACGAAGGATTATTGTGCCTGCCGACTTGGAATTTACACGCCTGCACAAGGTTCTGCAGTCTGTGTTTAACTGGGAGGATTATCATTTATATGATTTCTCGTTGTTTGCTGATAATGAGAATCAGAAGGCTGTCAGACTTGTTCCGTCGGAGTATGACTTGCAATACGACGAAGATGCTGTTTTAATGAAAGGGCATACCTTGGCTGAGTTTTTTCCTTGGTGCAAGGCTATGCGCTATACATATGATATGGGAGATAACTGGAAACATGAAATTCAGCTTGTACGCGTGATAGATGAATACGACAAAAATTCACCCTATTTGCTGGAAGCAAGCGGTCAAGCTCCGCCGGAGGATGTCGGCGGTGTGGGAGGATTTGTGAACTTCCGTGAAATCATGCTGAATCCAAACCATCCGGAATATAAAGAAACGAAAGAATGGGCAAAGTATTGGACAACTGAGCTTGGCGAATGGGAAAGCCATCCTAAAGTCATACATGATTAAGCCGGAAAATGATATATTAGCGATTCTGGAGGCGGTTATATAGTATGTCTGATATAGTTAATGAAGTATTTTGCCCCGCGCTTAAGCGCATGATTGACATTGGATACTGTTTTGAGCTTGAGATGGCCTCTGATGACATGATTATATGGGATGGTATGGAAGATATATTTGAGGCATCCCAAATAGCCATTTGTAAGAAGTGCCCAAAGAGAGAGGACCCTACAAAATAAATTGATGCAATTACTGTTAAAAAAGCCCCCGAGAAATGCTTTTTACGGCTTTAAGTTTACGTAATATAACAATTAAGCTTTTTTAAAACCAAATTAAATTTATGTTACATAACCCAATCATTCATAGAGACATTTTATCGCGAGACTATCACAAAGATAACAACCCAAGTAAAAACGATGCTTGACAATAAGAATAACATGTGTTATTATGAAAACGTTTTCAGGGGTAATTTTTTAATGATAACGTTTTCAAAAATATAAGTTTAATTGGGACGAAAAATTTTTTTATAAGTATGAAAACGTTTTCAGAAAGGGTTCTAAGATGCATGTAACAATAAGGGAAGTTGCCAAAGAAGCGAGTGTATCCATCTCTACCGTTTCAAGATATATTAATTCGCCCAACATGCTAAGCGACGAAATTCATGCAAAGGTTAAACTTGCTATAGACAGGCTAAACTTTAAACCTAATCCATTGGCAGTCAGTATGAGAACAAATAAAACAAATAATATTGCAGTAATAATACCGACTATAACAAACATGTATTATGTGGATTTATATGAAAGCATTTATACTATCATTCATAAGGAAGGCTACAGGGTTTCATTATTTACAACAGATTATGATAAAAGAGAGCTATACAGATATTTTGAAGCGCCTTTTAGATATTTATACGATGGAGTTATACTCGCCTTCTTAGATGAACAAGATACATGGGAAAAAATAAAGGAAATACAATCTCAAATCCCCGTAGTCGTAATAACATCCGATCCTAAGCATACGGAAACAAATAATATTTTTATTGACGCATATGACGCGATATATCAAGCGACCGCTTATTTGATCAATAAAGGAAAGCACAAAATCGGTTATATCGGAGCGGTTAAAAAAAGTATCATTTCTCTTGAAAAAGAAAGAGGATTTATTGATGCATTAAAGAATGCAGGCCGTGATGTTGATTACAATTATATTTTCAATGGTGAAAGGCAGCATTTTTTAACCGGGGTTAAAGGCGTCGAATATTTTGCAGCGAAGGGAGCAATACCGGATGGAATCGTGTGCAGCACCGATGACGTTGGTATTGGATGCATTAAAAGGTTGGTTAAGTTCGGAGTGTCCGTTCCTGAGCAAACCAGCGTTATAGGGTTTAACGGAATATCCATACTTGACAGCTACGAGCCGGAACTTACAACAATAGCGCAGCCTATAAAAGATATCGCGGAAAGCGCAACATCATTGCTTATGAGTCGTATTGTTGACGGTTCCGCCGCCAATAGGCGCGTTTGCTTTAAAGGGACGCTTAAGGAAGGGAATTCTTCAAAATAGGGAATTATAGCTTTAGTATATCGCGAAGTTTAACAATTAAGTATAGCAATTTATTTACCATAAGGTGAATAATAAATCCATATTGAAAAAGGAGAAAGAAAATCATGAAAAAGTGTATTGTAACTGTTCTGCTTGCAATGATGATGATTGCTTTAGTTGCAGGCTGCAACCAGACGACGCCTACACCAACCGAAGATGTACCTCCAACGGGAACGTCTTCAGATCCAATCGACCAGCAGCCCACCATTGACTGGCCAAACAAGACTGTTCAGGTGATAGTGCCCTTTGGGGCCGGCGGAGATACTGACTTGCATTGCCGCACTATCTGCGATGTTTTGTCAAGGGATTTAAATCAGCCGTTTGCATGCACCAACATCACCGGTAATGCCGGTATTACCGGCGCCCGCCAGGCTAAGGATTCGGCTGAAGACGGATACACCGTATTGTTTCACCAAAGCTCTTTTATGGTAGGCAGCGCTATCGGTCTTGCGGATTTTGATTATTCGGATTTGGATACTGCATCCATAATATGCAGAGACGATTCGTCCGTGCTTTTTGTCAACAAAAAAATAGGCAAGTACCCCGATTTGGATTCTTTCGTGGAATTCGGAAAAAACAATCCGGGCGAATTGCTGTACGCGACAACGATAGGCGGTTATTCGCAGCTGCAGGGTCTTGCGGTCGCCAATGCTTTAGGTATTGAAGTTACATGCATTGATATCGGCGGCAACACAGAGGTAATTCCCAGTGTGGTGTCCGGAGAGACTGATTTTGTTATAGGCATCTATGGTACGTTTAAGCAATATGTTGATTCTGGCGATTTTGAGCCTTTGTGCGTATTAAGCCCGGAGCGTCTTGAGGCGCTGCCAGATGTTCCGACGGTTGGCGAAGCTGCCGGACTTGATTGGAAGCTTACAAAATGGTTCGGATACTTCTTCCCGAAGGGCACCGACCCCGCGATTATCGCCAAGTTCAATGCGGGCGTTGAAAGCGCCGTGGCTACCGATCAGTTCAAAGAACATTGCGACATATACTATGTCACGCCTTACTACCTTGGTGGCGAGGATGCCGTCAAATTACTCGACGATCAATATGAACTTACGCTCGAATATAAAGAAATGCTGATGGGTACGCAATCTTAGGTTAGAAAAGTTATAGGAACACTCTTAATCCCCCAAGGCCGGTACTTCGGCCTGGGGGGATTAAAAACCAAGAAAAGGATGTGTGGCAAATGGAGGATACAAAGAAAAGAAACTTTTCTATCTTTTCCCGTTGCTATAAAGACGTTTTGGTAGGGGCGGTACTGCTTCTTATTTTCGTCCTTATCATAATTGGCGCACAAAGTACGCAACTGCTAGTGTTAGCTACAATTACCGCTAAGTTTTGGCCTACGGTTATAGGAATAATAGGTTGTGTATTAAGCGTTGTATTAATAGCTCAGGGATTCATCAGTGGAAGAAAGCTCGCGCTTTTGGAAAACAGCGAGTCTGCGGTATCGGAAAAAGGGGAAAAACTGTTTGAGGGCGGTAACCGGCGCACCATACTGACATTTTTGCTTGTCGCCCTTTATATAATCAGCATTACCCTTTTAGGCTGGATACCCTCTACTCTTGTGTACTTATTTTTGCAGATATCACTGTTAACTGAAAAGGCTAAACGTAAACCGTTACGCATCGCGATAATAACGGTTATATTCACAGCGATAGTATATGTGCTTTTCCGTTACGCTTTTATGCTTATGCTGCCGCCAGGCACGATTTGGCAGATTTGGAGGTAAAGAAAAAATGGATCTTTTATTAAGCAGTTTTGGCCAGATAATCACGCCGGAAATAATATTGCTGTTATTTGCCGGAGTGGTAATTGGCATTATATTTGGATCAATTCCGGGGCTGACTGGCGGCATGGCAATCGCTCTGTGTTTGCCCTTTACCTTTAGAATGGACGCGGTGCCAAGCTTTGCGTTGCTTTTAGCTTTATACATCGGCGGAATTTCAGGAGGGCTTATTTCAGCCATTTTGATAAACATACCGGGTACTCCGGCTTCTGTGGCCACATGCTTTGACGGGCATCCCATGGCCAAGAAAGGCCTGGGGGGCAAGGCACTGGCGACCGGTGTTATTTTTTCATTTTTCGGTACTATATTCGGCATATTGATACTGATGTTTTTGGCTCCCCCTTTAAGCCAGATAGCACTTAAATTTGGAGTATTCGAGTACTTTTCGGTAGCTATATTCTCTCTTTCGCTGGTTTCCGTACTATTGGGCAAATCTATGATTAAAGGGCTTATCGCCTGTCTTATAGGTCTGTTTCTGGCGAGCGTGGGATCGGCTCCCATAGATGGTTTCCCGCGTTTTACTTTCGGGATTCATGCTTTCGATGCGGGTTTTGCTCAGGTTCCTTCGCTTGTGGGTCTTTTCGCGCTGACTGAAATATTTAAGGCGGCAAAAGACAGGTCGAGCTATCATATAACAACGAAAGATTCAAAAATAAAAGGCGTAGGATTTACCGGTAAGGAATTTGTCAAGCAGGTGCCTAACGGAATTATTGCCAGCATAATAGGTACGGTGGTAGGCATTATGCCGGGGATAGGCGCCGCAACCTGTAATGTTATGTCGTACGGTGTAATAAAAAGATTGTCAAAGCATCCGGAGAAATTCGGGACAGGCATTATGGACGGCGTGGTCGCGTCTGAAGCGTCCAACAACGCGTCCATAGGAGGCGCCATGGTTCCGCTCATTACGCTTGGAATACCGGGCGACGCGGTGACGGCAATATTGCTGGGCGCTTTTACAATGCAAGGGCTTCAGCCCGGTCCCATGTTCTTTACGGCTAATATGAACTTTATTTATATACTGTTCGCGCTTTTGCTGCTTGGCAGCTTTATGACGGTTATCGTTCAGTTCTTCGGAATGAGGGGGTTCATAAAGGTGTTGAAGATACCCAAATCGGTACTTTTGCCTATGGTATTGGTTATGTGCCTTGTCGGTTCGTTCGCTATTAACAATGTGGCGTTTGATATGTGGACGTTTCTGATATTTGGAACTGTCGGGTTCTTTTTGAGCAAGTTCGGTTTTCCGCTTACCCCCGTAATTATGGGTTACGTGCTCGGGCCTATTGCAGAAATCTATTTAAGACGAGGGCTTATGGTAGGCCGCGGAAGCTTTTTGCCGTTTATTACGCATCCCATATCGGGTGTTTTTCTGGGCATGTCAATAATTATAATAGTCTATACATTTATCAGCCAAACGCTGCAGGCAAGAAAAAAGAACCCCGCAAAAGGGAAAATTGCCAACGTTTATGACGACTGATACAGAAAGGAGTTTAAAATGGAAGTAACACTTAAAAGCAGGCTGAAAGAAGTTTTAAAAAAAGGGGATTGTGCGCTTGGCGTATTTTGCAGCATAAACGCGCCTTCTATTGTCGAAATACTCGCTATAAGCGGTTTGGATTTTGTTGTCATAGACATGGAGCACGGCCCTATTAACGTGGAATCGATTGAGAACATGGTGCGTTCCGCCGAGATATACGGTATAACGGCTCTCGTTAGGATACCTGATTACGACAACAAGCTTATAGGACGCTTGCTCGATATAGGAGCGCACGGCGTGCAGGTTCCTATGGTTCACACGGCGGAGCGTGCGGCGGAAGTGGTAAGAGCCGGAAAATATGCGCCAATGGGCGTGCGCGGCATGTCTGCCGGACGCGGTCCAAAATGGGGCGGCATTGAGAATTACAGGGAAATCGCTAATAGGGAATTGACGACTGTTTGCATGTGCGAGAGCAAGGAAGCGGTTGACAATATTGAAGAAATAGTGAAAACCCCGGGGCTTGATATTATATTCATAGGAGCGGTGGACTTAACGCAGTCGCTAGGATGCCCCGGAGAGGTGAGCAATCCGGTTGTTGAACAGCATATACAGCGCGTTCTAAAGGCATGTCAAAATGCCGGAGTATATCCGGGTATTGTAACTTCCGGCGTAGAGGAAGCGCATATGCGTATAAAACAGGGATTCCGCTATGTAAGCATTATGAATGATATGCGGCTTATGATAACCACAATCAGTAAAATGGTTTCAGATGTAAAAGAAATATTCTAAAAGCCGGTGCCCGTTCTATAGGATGTATCAGTCTTTATTGCTATGGCTTATAAATAAAGCAAGGCTAAGCCGGGGCGGGAGAAAAGGGAGAGTTTTATGTATGTAGGGAATATAGAAAATGCGCCGTGGTGCCTTATGGAAGCGCCGTATGAACGGATACTTCGAGTAATGGTTTCACCCGAGCTTGACCCCGGCCAGAAGGATATTGCCGCGGGCGTTGTGGAGCTGTCTCCGGGGTCAAAGTCTGACTGGAGAGGGCATGAAGAGGGAGAGCTGTTTTTCTGCGTGTCGGGGCACGGGCATATACGGGTCGGTGAAGACTGTTTTAAATTTGAGCCGTACACGGCGGTATACGTACCAAGCAACGTGCCGCATCAGACGTATAACGATGTGGGACAAGAGAAAATGGTTATTATCTGGGTGCTGATTTCACCGTTTGGCGGCGATAAAGCGATAATCAAAAGGTGGAATGACATGGGTCGGCCGCCCGCAAATCAAAGTACTAATCTTTAGCACGTAAAGGTTACTATTACATTAATAATAGTGCGCCGTATAATTAAGAAAGTTGTAATGCTGCATGAAGGGGAATTTTTACAAACAGATTGTGCACACCTGGATGTTTGGTAATATGGAGATTGAATCCGTTTCGAGCATTGTAAAATCTATAGGATTTGACGGGTTGGATTTATCCGTAAGTTCGAAAGGGTGTGGCGCCCCGGGCAAGTATCTTTCTTCAAATGTACGGCGCATTACCCATGATTATGGAATAGAAATATGCGCGGTTACCGCCATGTTTGATGATAAAGGCGTCGACCTTAGCAGCCCCGATAAAAAAACACGCGAGGCCGCTGTGGAATTCGCGAAAAGATGCGCAGACGTGGCCGCGCATTGCGGGTGCGACAGGGTGCTCGTTTCGCCGAGCCATATTACCGTTAATCATGGTATACATACGTCGTATGAGCAAGATTGGAAAACCTCAGTCGAAGCGCTTCATGCCGCCGGCAGATACGCGCAAGACATCGGTGTGATGCTTATGGTGGAACCGATAAACCGCTATAGGGTATCGCTGGTACATACCATATCGGAAGCGCAAAAGATGGTAAAAGATATAGGGCTGCCAAACATATATATCGTTCCGGACACGTTCCATATGAGCATGGAGGAGAGCGATAGCGTAGCTGATGCCATAAAAAGGGCGGGGAAGCTTATGAAATGTCTGCATATTGGCGATAACAACAGGATGCCCCCGGGGTATGGGAATATTGATTGGAAAGAAATTATACTGGCGCTTGATGAAATAAAATTCAGCGGGCCGTTATCTTATGAGACTGTTTACCTGTATTTTGACGCGAAAAAGGTTGAACAGTTTCCGGAATACAGAAAAGAATTTCTAAGCCATCTGGAGACGGGAAGAAGATACCTTCAAACACTGATTGATACTGTATCCACAGGGTAAACCAGCTCCTTGCCGGCAAACAACTTAATCAAGAGAGGACAAGCAACATGGGAAAAAAGGATGACAAAAATATGTTCACAAGAATATCGCAGGTAGGGCTTGTGGTTAAAGATCTCGCGAAGGTGGTCGAGGGTATTGAAAGGGTTTTGGGCGTTAAGCCCGATGTGTACGGCGAAACGCCGGACAGCGGAAAAAAGTACCGCGGTAAGGACGAAGATTTCTGCGCCAAGCTTGCGTTTTATCGTTTCGCTAATATTGAAATAGAGTTAATTCAGCCTATACGCGGTGAAAGCATGTGGAAAGAATTTTTGGACAGCGGCAGGGAAGGTCTGCATCATATACGTTTTAGCACCGACAGCTTTCAGAATGTTGAAGATGCAATGAAGGAAAAAAATATCGATCTTTTGATGGAAGGCAGATCGGTAGGAGGCCCTAAAATGCGGTGGGGCTGTTTTGATACTGAGGACGATATGAAATTCATTTTAGAGATATTTAACGAATTTGAGGTTTGATATATTTGATTAGCTTAAGCGGCGCGAAGTAAAATTTACAATTGTCTTTATACGTGAGGATATTGGATGAAAAAGAGCAAGCCACTGCTGTGGACAAGAGACTTTATAAGCATTTGCGCGGTGAACGTGCTTTTGCTGTTCGGCTGGCAAATGCTTCTGCCTACGCTGCCTTTATTTATCAGTTCGTTAGGAGCCGAAGACTATGTTGTAGGCATTGCAACGGCCGCCGCGACGCTTGCGGCGGTGATTATCAGACCGCTGTGCGGTTTGGGATTAGACAGGCTGGGCAGGAAGCGGATATTTTATGTGGGGTTGGTAATCATGATAAGCGCAACCCTCGCGTACGGCTGGCTGCCGTATGTTGGAGTAATAATTATTATTCGCGCCCTGCACGGTTTCGGATGGGGTATATCCTCAACATCCAGCACCACCATTGCGACAGATACGATACCAAAGCGGCGTTTTGGTGAAGGTATTGGTTTTTTTACACTGACACAAAGCTTTTCATTGGCCTTGGCGCCCGCTTTGGGGCTTATGCTCATCTCGGCAATAGGTTTTAATAATCTTGTTTATTCAACCGCGGGCATACTGCTGTTCGCGGTGCTGTTAGCGTTTTTAGTAAAACACCGGCCTGCAAAAGTGACGGAAAAACGAAAAGGATTTATGCTTTATGAAAAAGGCGCTATCCGTCCTTCTTTTATACAGATGTTTGTCAGCATGGCGTTCGGTACGACCATAACCTTTATATCTTTGTACGGCAAAGACAAGGGTGTGGAAAATATAGGGCTGTATTTTACTGTATGCGCGAGTACATTGCTCGTTTTGCGTGCGTTCATCGGTAAGTTTATTGACAGGTATGGCTTTAACTTAGTTGTTTTTATTGGGTTCGCGTTTTTCGTTTTTTCCATGATATTACTGGGAAATGCGCCTAACCTTACATGGTTTCTTGTTGCCGCCGTAATGGAGGGCGCGGGTTACGGGGCTTTGCAGATGAGTTTGCAGACAATGGCAGTAATTAACGCTCCGGAAGACAGGCTCGGTATAGCAAACGCGACCTTTCTTACCGGCCTTGACAGCGGAACATGTATCGGAAATCTTATTGCGGGCGCGCTCGCAACGGCGGTAGGATATAGTCATATGTTCATGTTTATGTCAATGCCGCTAATTATAGGCGCGGTATTCTATTTCGTTATAATTGGTAAGGCGAAAAAGCAGCGAAGTATAGGCGCGGAAAGCGCTTGCGGTAATTGAAAGCGCCGGTAAGAAAAATAGCGCCGTAACAAAGGAGGATTATAGATAATGAAGGTTAGCTGTCTGCCCGTATCATTATTCGACAAAATAATAGGCGGGGAGATGTCTCTAAAATCATGGGCGGAGAACGCCAAATCAGCGGGGCTTGACGGTATAGATATAAGCTTAAGCTTTATCAAAAGCCATGCCCCGTCATATATTAGCGGTATAAAAAAGGATTTAAAGGAAGCGGGTATGCCGGTAATAATGGCCACTACATATCCGGATTTTACTCATCCGGACAGCACGCAAAGAAACAGGGAAATGGAATATATACGGCGCGACATCGCGCTTTCATCGGAACTGAACATTCAGTATTTAAGAGTGCTCGCGGGGCAGGCGCATCCGGGATTAGGGCATAAGCAAGGCGTTGCCGCGGCAATAAAAGGATTAAAAAGGAGCGCCTTTGCCGCGAGAAAGTACAGCGTTAAGCTCCTGTACGAAGACCACGCAAAACCGGGCGCGTGGGAATACACGGATTTTAGTTACCCGCCCGAAATATTTTTGGAGGTATATAAGGGGGTAAAAGGAACCGGTATAGGAGTAAACTTTGATATAGGGAATATAACCGCTTACGGCGAAGACCCTCTTCCTATACTTAAGAAGGTAATAAAGCATGTGGAAACAATACATGTGTCCGATATGAGGGAAAGCGGAAGTTTTTCCCCCGTGCTAATAGGTACGGGCGTTGCGCCTATAAGGGAGGTTTTCTCATACCTTAAAGGAGAAGGATTCGATAAATGGCTTTGCATAGAGGAAGCAAGCTTTATGGGTATGGATGGCATTAAAAGGGCAGTCGATTATGTAAGGGAAACCTGGGCGACGGCCTAAAGATAAAGGAGATAACGATGAAAAAATATATGATAAGATGCGACATGGAAGGGGTAAGCGGTGTAACCACATATAGTCAGGTTGTACCGGGGCAGAGCGGCTACGAACAAGGCGCGAGATATTTCATGTCGGATCTGCTGGCGGCTATAAACGGTCTTTTTGACGGCGGCGCGGACCAAGTGCATATATACGATGAACACTGCGACGGCAGAAATGTTGATTTGTCCGCTTTGCCCCGAAACGTTTTTGTATACTGCGGCAAAGCAAAATATATCGCCGGATGGGCGGGAGGGCTTGATTCTTCGTTTAAGGGGCTGGTATTGCTGGGACTGCACTCTAAGGCGGGCACGGAGGACGCGTTGCTAAACCATACTTACGAAAGCGATATTATGGACATAAACGTAAACGGCCGGTCAGTGGGTGAGATAGGGCTTGAAGCGGCAATAGCGGGAGAAATGGGCGTACCGCTTATAATGGTT
>Ga0265293_10005644_pt1 | contig 20720 bp, 17 predicted proteins | sample Munlanlewell138R_FD_192505 | JGI IMG/M metagenome (GOLD analysis project Ga0265293, IMG submission 192505) | Leachate microbial communities from a municipal landfill in Southern Ontario, Canada - Leachate well 138R | ecosystem: Engineered > Solid waste > Landfill > Unclassified | place: Canada... | reverse complement strand
AAAGTGAACCAGCCGACTGCATAATCTAGTCGTTTAAATAATTTTTCAGTCATAGTTTATATTTATTTTATGAATTAAAAATAAAAGCGTAAAAATAGTAATTTTATTATAATTGAGAAGTTTATTTTGTTAAAATTGTTTAAAAATTAAGACTAATTTGCGTTATAAGATAAACTTATTTATATTTGCAAAAAGTTTCTTTTATAACATAAACATATTGAAAAATTAAATTTCTTTCTTTTATAACATAAACATATGCTAAATACTGTTAAATATCGTCCTTATTACTTCTCAAAAATTGAGCCTTTTATCAATGATAGGTTAATAAAAATTCTTGTAGGACAACGCAGAGTGGGCAAGAGTTATATTTTAAAGCAACTTAGTCAAGAGATTTCGTCTCGTTATCCTGATGCTAAAATCTTATTTATTGATAAGGAAAAATATGAGTTTGATTTTATCAAAGACTATAATGATTTGATAGTTTATATTCAGGAAAAAGTGAATTTACAAGTAAAAACCTATCTTTTTATTGACGAAGTGCAGGAGATTGAAAATTACGAATTGGCACTACGAAGTCTTCAATCTGATGGTAATTTCGATATTTATTGCACAGGTAGTAATGCAAAACTTTTGTCTGGAGAATTAGCTACCGCATTAGCCGGTCGGTATATCCAGTTTCGCATTCATTCGCTTAGTTATAAAGAATTTTTAGATTTTCACAAATTGTCGGCTTCAAATCAAACTTTGTACGATTATATAAAATATGGTGGAATGCCACATCTTGTAAATTTGCGTAAAAATGAAGATGTATATTACGAATATCTCAAAAATATTTATGATAGTATTATTTTGCGTGATGTTGTAGCTCGATATAATATTAGGAATGTAAATTTTTTGCATAATCTAATTGAATTTTTGGCAGATAATGTTGGCAGTATTGTTTCTGCGAAAAAAATTAGCGATTATCTTAAATCGCAGCAAATCAACATTATACCACAAACTGTTTTAGATTATTTGGTCTATTTAGAGTCTGTATTTTATATAGAAAGAGTGAAAAGAAAAGAAATTGGAGGTAAAAAGATTTTTGAAGTAGGCGACAAGTTTTATTTTGAGGATTTAGGAATGCGTCATGCTATTATTCCATTTCAACAGAAAGATATAAATAAGGTACTCGAAAATTTAGTTTACCATCATTTGCGTACTCATGGATATAGGGTTTTTGTTGGAAAAGTTGGAGATAGCGAGGTGGATTTTATTGCCGAAAAACAAGGCAAAACCACATATATACAAGTTGCATACATTATTGTAGATGAAAAAACTCACGAGCGGGAGTTTGGAAATCTATTAAAAATTCCAGATAATAATCCCAAATATGTTGTTTCAATGGATGAATTTGCTGAAAATACCTTTAAGGGAATATTCCACTGGTCGATTATGAAATTTTTGTTAGAGTTTGAGTAAAATAAAAACTTGTTTAAAAATAAAATAAAAAAGGGTAAGCTACTTATATCGCACCGCTACGACCGCCTACCCTTGCTTCATTCCTGACCTGGGGGAGTTCAGCGGGAGCTGGTCGTATAAGACTTACCCGATGCAAAAATATATAAATTATTTTAAAAACAAAAAAAATAGTGAGTTTTTTAAAAAATCTGAATATCTTTGGAGTTTAATTTAATTTGAAAAACATGGGAAAGAAAACAAAAATGATTTTGAGCTTAGGTGCTATTATATGTTTGCAGATGATTCTTATGAGTGTTATAGCCTATGCTTTTGAAATGAGTGATGCAAAATGGTTCGGATACTTAAGTTTCTTGATATTTATCATTACTATTGTTTTTGTTCAAAAGTATTATAGAGATAATTTTTATGATGGATATGCAAACTATTCAAAAATTTTTGGTGGAACTTTTTTAATGATTATAGTGGCTTCTGTAATAGTTTTTTTATATACATTTTTATTTTATAAATTTGTTGCACCAGAACAGATTGTTAAAATGCTTGAAATGGCTGAAATAAATTTATATGAACAGGATAAATTAACTCAAGCACAAATTGATACTGCAATTAATTCCATGAAAACTTATGTTTTTACTCCTATAGCTCTATCACTATCTTCTGTTTTAACTACTGTTTTTCAAGGAGTGATTGTGGCTTTAGTAAGTTCAATTTTTATTAAAAAAAATCCAGATGCTTTTGCTGATGCAATGAAAGGTATAGATAATGAATAACGAAAAATTAGATATTTCTATTGTAATTCCTCTTTTAAATGAAGCAGAATCTTTAATCGAATTATCAGAATGGATTGTTAAAGTTATAGAAAAAGATAAAAAATCTTTTGAAATAATTTTTATTGACGATGGTAGCACTGATAATTCTTGGCAAGTTATTGAAAGTTTAAAAGAAAAATTTCCACAAATTAAAGGAATTAAATTCAGAAGAAATTATGGTAAGTCTGCTGCTTTGCAAGTTGGGTTTGAAGCAACGCTTGGTGAAGTGGTTTTTACTATGGATGCTGATTTGCAAGACAATCCTGAAGAAATACCTGAGCTGTATAAAATGATTGTAGAACAAGATTTTGACCTAGTTTCGGGTTGGAAAAAAGTTAGGCATGACCCAGTTTTTTCTAAAAATATTCCTAGTAAATTTTATAATTTTATAGTTAGAAAAATGACTAGAATAAAGCTACATGATATGAATTGCGGGCTTAAAGCATATAAAAGCCGTGTGGTGAAAAGTATTGAAATTTATGGAGATATGCACAGATTTATTCCTGTTTTAGCAAAATGGGCAGGTTTTAAAAAAATAGGCGAAAAAGTTGTTAAACATCAAGAAAGAAAATACGGACATACAAAATTTGGTTTAGAAAGATTTATACGTGGTCCCCTAGACCTAATGTCTATTATGTTTATCTCAAAGTTTGGCAAAAGACCAATGCACTTTTTTGGCGTTTTAGGTACTATGGTTTTTTTAATTGGTTTTGCCTTAAGCATGTATTTAGGAATCCATAAATTAGTGGCTGTAAATCAAGGAATAAGGATAGAAAGAATTACTCAAAATCCATATTTTTATTTAGCTCTGCTTTCTATGGTAATCGGTACACTGTTGTTTTTAACCGGATTTTTAGGAGAACTTATTGCCCGTTCTGCAAATGATAGAAATGTGTATTTAATTGATAAAAAGATATAAACTATGGGAGATAATCAAAATAAAGAAATTGATATTTTAACTCTAATAATTAAAATATCAAAATTTATAAAAAAATATATTATTGTTTTAGTAAGTTTTACTATACTTGGCATAGCTGGCGGACTAGCTCATTACTTTTTCTCTAAAGAGATTTATAAAACTAAATTTATTGCTTCAAGCCCTATAGTAGATAGTAGGATTGTTTATGAATTGTTAGAACCTATAAAAATTCATATTTCAAATAATAGTACTGATAGTGTAGCAAATAAATTGGAAATTAGCCTTGAACATGCTACTGAAATACGCTCTGTGTCTTTTGATACAACTGTAAATAATGCTATAATTATTAACCTAGAAGTATATTCTAAAGAAAATATTATTGTTATTTCTGATGCTATATTAAACTTTTTGAATAATTTAGAATATATTAATAAGGGTATTGATTGCAAAAAGAAAGATTTAACAAAATATATTGCTGTTTTAGATAATGAAATCTCTAAACTTAATGATTTGCAAGAGGCTATTTTGAAAAATGCTCAGTCTAATTCCAATCTTTCTATTAGTAATACATATACAGAAATGTTAATGTTATATCAAAAGAAAAGAGAGATTGAAAAAGAGCTTGCAGGTTTGTCAAATTTTAAAATTATAAATAAAAATATTGTTTTTATAACTTCAAAATCTATTTTAAAAAGTGTTTTGATCTTTGGATTTTTAGGTGGCTTTTTAGGTTTAATAAGTGCAAGTTTTCTTGAGATTAAAAAACTTTTAAAAACAATAAATAAATAAAATTAGAGAATCTCATCAATATATTTTTCTAAAAAACTTAAAACTTTTCCCACTTGTTTAGTATCTGTGGGAATATTTACAACATGTTTTGAAATAAAATCAGCATTAGGATATTTCTCTGGATACATTTCCCACTTTTCAAAATTATTTTGAACAGGATGAATAGGTGAGATAAACCAATCTCCTAACTCAATTTTAGTCTTACGAGCTAAATTGAAAATTTTTTCTCTATCTTTTACTAAAATAGGATATTTTAAAAATGAGTGGTTCTCGAAAAAGTCTTTTTTAACATGTGTTTTCTTGTTATTAATTAAAAAATCTGTGTATTTAATTGCATTATCTTTTCTTAATTTTAATAACTCAGGAAGCTTTTTAATATTTCGCAATCCTTCTTTTGCTTGAGTTTGTGAATAGTCCATCAAAAAGTTTTTAGGAATTTTGATGTCTGAGATTTCATTGCCGGACGAAGAGCCTGTAACTAAATTATTTTTGCTTAGCCATCTATAGAAATTCATTAAAAACCAATATGTGGAGTTTTTAAGAAAATATCTTTTTACGAAAAATAAAACTTTAAGGTTTAGTTTAGTCTTAAAGCTTGGTTTTACTTTTTGTTTTTCTATTTCATTAATTTTTTTAATTAGCTGATTATTGCTGATTGTCATAAATCCACCTATCCCGCTTGAAAATGGTTTGTTCCATTGCATTGAGTAAAAAGCAGCATCACAATAACTTCCATTGGGTTGGTTTTTATAAAAACCTCCAAAACCATGCGTGCAATCTTCTATAGTATATAAGTTGTGCCTTTTTGCAATTTCTACAATAGAGTCAACATTTTCTGAAAGACCATAAGTATTTTGACATATAATAACTTTTGTTTTATTAGTTATGTGTTTTTCCAAAAGCTTAATGTCTATGCACAAGCTGTCTTTGTCAATTTCTATATAAACAGGCTTTGCCCCCAAATATATAATTGGATTTGGAACAACTACACAGGTGTATGCAGGAATAATAACTTCATCTCCTTCTTTTACACCCATAGCTTTTAAAATAACATAAAGCGAAACTCTTCCTTTATTGTGAAAGTAAATATTGTCAGTTTTTAAATATTTAGATATTTCAGTTTTTAAACTCTTGATATAATCAGCCATTTTAATCTTTTTTTATTGCTATAAATGGTAATTTTAAAATTCCAGTTAAAGAACCTATTCCATACGAAATGTGTAAAATAAAAAATGTGTAAACCAAGTTGAAAAAACTTGTTGTTTTATCGTTTAGCTTAATTGAAATACTTATGATTAAAAGTAAATACAGAATAAATGAAAATACACTTATAATACAAATTGGCCAATAAATCAATGCGAAAAGCAGAGGTAAAAACAATGATAAAACAAAAAATAAAGGAACAAAATGCCTTAGTGATAAGGAAGTTAAATCTTTGGTGTAAAATACTGTTAAAATATTCCACATTCCATTTTGAAAATTATTTTTAGAAATTTTTCTAAAAGTCTCTCTCGCATAATATACACATTCTGCATTTGGCAAAAGATAAATTTTTTCACCAGCATTAATTATTCTTTTATTAAATTCTATATCTTGATTTCTAGTGAGTTTTTCGTTAAAAAAGCCATGTTTTTCAAAGCTTTCTTTTCTCCAACAACCAAAAGGTACAGTATCAACCTCCATTGTTTGAGTTACACCAGTTCTAAAATGAGCGTTTCCTACTCCAATAGGATGAGATAAAACTTTTTTAATCGCTAAGCTTTTTTTATTTTTATTATATACATCTGTTTTCCATACTACCCCAACATTTGCAGCATTTAGTTTTTGCAAATTTTCAACTAAATATTTTATGTAATTTTTAGAATAAGAAGCATGAGCGTCAAGTCTAATTATTATTTCTCCCTTGGCTAGTTTTATAGCTTTATTTAATGCAAAAGGTACTGTTTTTTTAGGATTGTCTATTAGTTTTATAAAAGAGTGTTGTTTAGAATATTTTAATATTATTTCACGAGTTAAATCATTACTCATTCCGTCTATAAAAAAAACTTCAAGTTTATCAAGAGGGTAATCAAAATCTAAAATTGAATTTAAACAATTTTCTATATACTTTTCTTCGTTATAGCAAGGTACTATTATTGAAACAGACTTCTCCATTTTTAAATGCTATTTGTGTAAAAATTGATTAATTTTTCTTCTTGAGTTTGCCAATTGTATTTTACTTCAACTGCTTTACGTCCGTTTTTACCCATTTCTATTAATTTTTCATCAGTAGATGAAATAAGTTGAAGAATTTTTTCCCTAATTTCTTCAGGATTTGTTTGGTCAACACAAATTCCACAATTATTTTCCTCAATTATGCTTTTCCATAATGGAAAATCAGATGCAACTACAGGTAGGCCAGCAGCCATATATTCAAACATTTTTACTGGTAAAGAAACAATATAGCTTGGCGTTGCTTCTAATATTACCATTCCAGCTTTTACCTCAGATAAAGCTTGATTTACTTGTTGTCTGTTTAAATATCCACGATAATCTACATTAGACCATGCAGGGTGAGATTTGCATTCAGCCTCTAGTTCTGGTGGTGAAAAAAAACCTCCAAGTATGAGTTTTATTTTTGTGTTTTCTATAGCATCTAAACTCTCGATTATACCCCTTGTTTTAAATATACCACCAATATAAGCAATAGAGTTTGTTCTGTTTTCCCAATTTGAGTTAAATTCAATTTCATCAATTATTGGAAAGTTATTGATATCAATGGTGGTTTTATTTATTTTTAAAAATCTTTCTCTAATATGAGGAGTTGCTGTAATAATTCCATTTAACTTTTTAGAAATTTTATTTTCATAATTTTCTACTATTTTAGAAACAGTATTTCTTATAATTTTAGGAATATATGTTTTATTTAAAATTTGTCTGGGCAAATCTTCGTGTGAGTCATAAATAACTTTTGCTCCTATTTTTTTTAGCTTTAAAGCTATTCTAAGTAATTCAGGGTCATGTAAATGATAGATTTCGGCTTGTAATTCTTTTGCCTTACTTAATGCTAATTTGTTAAAGTTTAAAAATCTATCTTTTCGTGATTTTGGTTTTCCAATATCATGTATTTGAACATTGTTCTTTTTTTCATCTCCAAGTCCATCAGCAATAATTAAATGTACTTCTTTGAAGCTTTTTGATAGAGAAACACATTCTTTTAAAAAAATCCTTACATCATAACGAGGATGAACTGTACTTATATGGCAAATCTTCATGTTTTTAACTAGAAAATATTATTTGACAAAAATATATAAATAAGTTTAGAATTAAAATTCATATTCTGTTTTGTGAAAAAATTCTTGTTTATTGCTACGATTAATTATTTTTGTGAAATATTTTGTATAATGTTTAAACAAATTTCTAAAATAATTTCACCAAGCTCAGAGTTTTCAAAAAACTTTTTTATTCTTTTTAAGGGTACAGTTATAGCACAAATAATTCCTATGTTGCTAATGCCAGTGCTAACAAGAATGTATTCCCCTGATGATTTTGGGATCTTAGAGCTTTTTGTTTCTGTTATTGCCATTTTGGGAAGTGTTGCTAATTTACGTTATGAATTATCTATTGTATTGCCCGAAAGAAAAGAAGACGCTTGGAATATTATGAGTTTGGGCTTTATTATTGCTTTTATTTTATCTATTTTTTTACAAATTATTATTGGGTTTTTTGCTGAAGGAATTGCTAGTTTATTAAATAATTCACAAATAAAATTTTGGTTATATTTTGTGCCAATTACTGTATTTGTTCAAGGTGCTTTTAATATGCTCAGTTATTATAATACACGAGAAAAATTGTTCAAAAGTATCTCTACTGCCAGTATTGCAAGGTCTAGCTCTCGTACCGGTACGCAAATTGCTTTGGGCTTTATATCAAAATCCCCAATGGGCTTAATTTTAGGACAAATAATTGGATATATTGCTTCAATAATCCCTTTGATGTCAAAAATAAAACTAAAATTATTTATAAGAAAAACTTCCTTAGCAAATATGAAAGTTCAAGCAAAAAAATATAAGGACTTTCCTAAATATACTATGCCTGCAACTTTAGCAAATGTGTTAGCTATAAATCTTACTAGTATTTTAATTTCTGCACTTTACAATATTACACAAGTAGGGTATTATTCTTTATCTAACCGAATTTTGGGCTTGCCTAGTGCTATAATTGGCACTTCTATGCAAAATGTATATTATAAAGAAGCCCACGATCAATTGAAAAAATATGGACATGCAAAAGAAGTTTTTTTAAGTACTTTAAAAAAACTTGGATTACTTTCTATCCCAATTATTATTGTTGTGTTTTTTCTTGGAGAATGGCTTTTTGCTGTCATTTTTGGTGCAGAATGGAGAATAGCAGGTTATTATGCTAAAATACTAATCCCACTAATAATGATTAGGTTTGTAACTGCTCCTTTGTCTATAAGTTTATCGGTTTTTGAAAAACAAAAAATATCTTTGTTCTGGCAAATTGGACTGCTAGTTTTAACTGTGTTAATCTTTGGTTTTGTTAAGTTTTTTAACTTGAATATGATAAGTTTTATGATTTTGCTTTCATCTATCTTGAGTTTGTATTATATTTATTTTTTATATTTATTATATAAAGTGGTTTCTGGTAAATTATAATAAAAATGGAAATATTTACAAAGAAAAAAATTATTTCAGATTTGCAAAATCTAGGGCTTAAAAAAGGCGACATTATTCATGTTAAGGTTTCAATGCGTTCTGTAGGAAAACTTGAGAATGGTGCAAATACTTTATTAGAGGCTTTGTTGGAAACTATTGGAGAAGAAGGTACATTAGTTGCAGACTCTTTTGTAAATGTTTATCCCTTACCATTAAATTCTTTGCAAAAATTGGATATAGCTGACGATAATACGCCTTCAAATGCTGGTGTTTTTGTTAACGAAATGATTAAGCATCCAAAAATGTTTAGAAGTAAGCATCCAATTCAAAAATTTGTTGCAATTGGAAACTTTGCAGAAAAGATTTGTGCTCAACATTTACCAAATTCAGGAGGATATGATTTGTTGAAAAATATAATAAATCTAAATTCAAAAAATTTGAATATTGGTGAAAATATTATTGGTGTAGGAACAACTCATTTGGCTATTGAATATTTGAATTTTAAAAGAAAACAATTAAATTTAGGAAGATTGTATAGAACTGAAAAAGGAGATATAGAACTGGCAAAAGTTAACTGGAATGGAGGTTGTTCTAATGGTTTTGTTAATTTTTTACCCTATTATGAGAATAATAAAGCAATTATTTCTAAAGGAAAACTTGGAAGGACTCAAGCAATTCTTACAGATATGAAAAAAACTTTAGAAATTGAAATTCAAGAACTCAAAAATAATCCTAGTTTGTTTTTTTGTTCTAATCCTGCTTGCTATTCTTGTAAAATGACTTGGGAACACTCTGAAAAAAATAAAATAAAATTTGGATTTAATTGGTTGCGTAAGAATTTTAAAAACTTAAGTTTTAAACGTATTCTTTCTATTTTTAAAATTGTAAAATAATTGTTTTAACGACACATAAATTTAACAATAAAAATATTTTATGCAGAAATCTAATACTTTATTATATTTGTGAATTATTCGCTTATGTATTATGATTAAAATTTTTATTCAAAATAAATTCCTAGCAGAAAAAAAATATGTATTAAACTTTATTTTTGGGGAAATTTTTAAAACAGAATATGAAATTTTAATTGATAATGAACCTCTTTATAGATTTGTATCAGACAATTGCAGATTAATTATTGATGATGTCTTTTTTTCTGGTTTTGAAGATGGATATAAATATTATAAAAGCTCAATGAATATCCCCAAAGAAGTGGATTTTATGACTTGCGAAGGTTTTGATTTTGCTTTCCCTGTTTTGTTTGGTAAAGATGAACTTAGAAATGAAGATGGTTTTATTTTTTGTGGAAATGATATTATTGCTGCTATATTTTTTATGCTTACAAGATGGGAAGAAATTGCTAATAACTCAAAAGATATTCATAATAGATTTAATGAAAAAGAAAATCTTTCAATAAAATTTGGTTTTCATAAACGACCGGTAGTAAATGATTATATTAGTGCTTTAGTTAAAATGTTAAATGATTCAGGTATTGAAGTCGCATTAAACAATAGGGAATTTCGCGTGTTTTTAACTCATGATGTTGACTATATTGCCAGATATGACAAGTTTGGTAAAATTGTTAAAGCACTTTTAGGAGATATATTTAGACGGAAAAGTGTAAAAACATTTTTAAAGACTTTTAAAGCAGTTTGTAAACAAAAATTTGCTAAAGCAACTGACGTTTATGATAAATTTGATTTTTTAATGGATATTTCAGAAAAGAAAAATCTTAAATCAAATTTTTATTTTATTCCGGGTTTGAAAACTGAGAAAGATGTACAATACAGTATTTTCCATAAAAATGTTAAAAATATCATTAAAAAAATTAAAAATAGAAATCATATAATTGGAATTCATCCCTCATATTCTAGTTTTAATAATTCTTCACAGTTAAGGAAAGAGTTTAATAGAATTTCTTCTTTTGTTGATGGTGTTTCGGAAGGAAGGCAACATTATTTAAGATATTTAATTCCTCAAACTTTTAGGGATTGGGAGGCTTGCAATTTAAAAGTAGATTCTGGAATTGGTTTTTATGCTGACATTGGTTTTAGAGCTGGAATTTGTTATGAATACCCAATTTTTGATATTGAGTTGAGAAATCAGCTGGCTTTACGAGAACGACCTCTAATTGTTATGGATACAGCTTTGCGTGCTAAATATAAAACTAAAGAAAATTGTTTAAATCAAGTCTTAAAAATTGCAAATATTGTAAAATCATATAATGGTGATTTTGTTCTTTTATGGCATAATAGTAATTTGTCTGTAAACGAGTGGGAGGGATGGGATAGTGTTTATCAAAAAATTGTAGAAAGAATTTAAAATGGAAGTAATTTTTGCAATATTTTATCTTTCAGGAATAATAAAAAGTTTTTTAATTTTTTATAAGATTCCGTTTATTGTTGACTTTACTCTTTTTGCCGCATTTTTAGTCATAATAGCAGTTTTTATAGAGTTTAAAAACAAAAAAATTCCTATTGTCTTCAATAAAAATAATTTATTAGCTTTTGTTTTTTTATTAATATTTTATTTGTGGATGATTATAAGCTTGATTTGGACTCCATCAAATAATTATTCTTTTAAAAAAGTCTTTTTCTTCCTGCCAAATATAATTAGTTTTGGATTTCCACTTATTTATAAAAGATTTGATATTGCTAAGTTCTTTAGAATAATATCTATAGCTTTGATAATAGTTAGTATAGTTTTTTTGAAAATTTACTTGGATTATAGTGCAGATAAAATATCTAGAGCTTATTATCAACCAATTTTAGGTTTATATTTGACTTGTTCTAGCTTAATGGGTATCAATATTTTAGTAATATTAGGAGCTAAGAAAAAGGTTTTTAAAAATTTATTTATTTCCAGTTTTGTTGTTACTCTCAGTATAATTTTAATGTTTTTACTAGGAGCTAGAGGACCGCTTATTTTTGTTCTTTTGCTTTTAATACCGCTTTTATTTATTAAGTTTTTTAAATTGTCGTATTTTAAAATATTATTAAGTTCTGATTTTAGAAAAGTTTTGTTTAGTGGTTTTACTATTTTATTCTTCTTAACTTTTTCCCTTATTTTTGAAAACGAAGTTAAAGTTTTACTTGATCGTTCTGCATATAGGTTAGGTTTATTATTGCCCTTGCCAGAGTCTGAAACTAATAGTTTACAAAAACAAGCTGGTTCAGAAGGCTCTGCAATGGGAAAGTCTGTTGATTTAAGAGTTGACCAATTGAGATTTTCAACAAATCTATTAAAGCAAAATAAATTAGAATCTATTTATGGTTTTGGAATTGGTAGTTTTGGACTTCTATATTATGCTAAGGATTTTAGGTCTTATCCCCACAATATTTTTCTAGAAATATGGATAGAGCTTGGATTAATAGGATTGATTTTATTTTTAATCTTTCTATATTTTATTTTTACAAAAAATTTGAATGGAGTGAATTACATTAATATTTTAGTTTTAATGTATATAATTTTAAATGTTCTAAAATCAAGTTCGTTTATTGATATTAGAATTTTTATGGCTGTTTTTGCATTTTATATGCTTGACTCAAATGATAAATATTTGAATAAAAATGAGAATAATATTATTTTAAAAACTTCCTAATTTTATAGAAACAAAAACCCCTGGTGAAGAAAAAGCAGATGCTGGATATAAGTCAGGGGGTTTAGGAAAATAACTATATTGATATTCAACACCAATTGCAACTTTTAAAATGTCAATAATATCATATTCTATTGCTAAAGAAGGATTAAAACCCCAGAATATTTTTGTGTCAGTTTGTTGAAAATTGGTGTTTATTAGTTTTGTGTTTCCAAGACTAAACTTCATTTCTGCTAGTCCATGTAAAGCATGCTTTTTAAAAAATGGATAGCCAAACCATAAGCCTCCTTGGGCACAACCAAGTTTATAATTAGTATAAATTGAATCGGATTTGGAAAAAGAATTTGAAATTCCATTAAAAAAAGCTCCTATTCTAAAATCTTTTACTACAAAACCTCCACCTCCACCTGTGTATAAAGCAAGTTTATTGTCTAAATTTCTAAAATTTATCATTATTGCCCCAAAACCTTCTCCCCGAGGATTATCCTTAGGTTCTTCAACTTGGGAAAATAAGGATAGACTAATTATTGATAAAATAAATAATAATAAAGTTTTTTTCATTTTAAGAAAATTTGAATGTAAAGATATAAAATTTTGTAATAATGTAATTTTATAAATTTGTTTTTATTATTTTTGAACAAAATATTTGTATTATGAAAACTTTACTTTTTGTTTTTACACTTTTTATATATAGTAGTTTGTTGTCCCAATCTATGTTTTCACCTGCTTTAGTTTCAGCTTTAGGTCAAAAGAACACAGATTATTTGGACATAAATATTTATTTTCATTCAATTTATAATATCTATGATTTAGCAAATGACTTAGACGCTAAAAAAGCAAGTTTTGATTTAAGAGTCAAATCCGTAAATAATTTATTGAATAAAAATGCAGAAATTTCTATAAGTGAATTTTCGCAATATTTAGATTTTATTTTAAATAAAGATTCAAGAGCAGTAAAAAACATTAAGTTTTATCGCAGTATTAATATGGTAAATATTGAAATTAAAACAGAATTTATTTATTATTTATCAGAACATAATTCAGTTCGTTTTATTGATATAAACTCTCCAAGATATAAAATTATTGAATCAGAAAAACTTGAAAATTCTAAAGCTAAGCAGGTTGGTGGTGCTGAGTTAGGTTTAAAAGCAATAAATGCACATAAACTTTGGGAAAAAGGATATACAGGGCGTAATATTTTATTTTTGAGTATGGATACAGGTGTGCATCCTAGTCATCCAGCTATTTCAGATAATTTTGCAGGAAATAATTTCCCCTTAAGTCAGTCTTGGTATGGAGTTCGTAGCCCCGAACCAGTTGATAACGCTGCTTCAAGTCACGGAACTCACACAACTGGAACAGTTTTAGGTTTAGATAGAGCTACAAACGATACAATTGGACTTGCTTTTAATGCAAAATGGATAGCTAGCGATCCTGTAGCAAGTAGCGACTCAGATTTATTGACACCAACCGATTTTATGGATGTTTTTGAGTGGGTTTTAAATCCTGATGGTGATGAAAGCACAACAGATGATGTGCCACGAGTAATAAATAATTCTTGGGGTTATAATTATAATTTGGCTCTTGCTTTTGGAGCTTGTGATTTGCCGGAAGCGGAAATATTAGTTGTTTTAGAAACAGCAGGAATTTGTTCTCCTTTTTCTGCAGGTAACGAAGGTCCTGGTGCTGAAACTAACGGTTTTCCTGCTATGTTGGCTTTTAATCTTGTAAATCCTATGTCTATTGGAGCTGTAAATGGAAATAATGAAACTTTTAAAATTGCAGATTTTTCAAGTCGTGGTCCATCGCCTTGCGTTGAAGAAGAAGGTAGATTGAAAATTAAACCTGAACTTGTTGCTCCTGGCGTTTCTGTGAGATCTGCTGTTGGTACTGATTCCTATGCTTATTTGCAAGGAACTTCTATGGCATGCCCTCATGTATCTGGAGCTTTATTGCTTTTAGCTGAAGCTTTTCCAATGGCTTCGGCTTATGAGCTAAAACTTGCACTATATGAAACGGCTATTGATTTAGGCGAAGAGGGTGAAGATAATGTTTATGGAAATGGAATGATTGATCTTCTAGCAGCTTTTGATTATTTATCAAATACTTATACCGCTGTGCCACCAATTACAAATGAATATGATTTAAGTTTAGAACTAATCTCTCCAAATCAAAAGTTTGTTTGTAATGATGATAAAATTGTAAATATTAAAGTTAAAATTAATAATCTTGGCGAAAATCAAATTAATGGTTTTAATATTAAACTTTATCTTAATGAAGTTTTGATTTGCGACTCAATTCTTGACCTGAGTATTAGTTCTGGAAATAGTTTTGAATTTTTGAACTCAGGTGTTGAATTATCTAAAGGTGAAAATTATATACATGGAATTGTGAAACCATTAGAAAATATTACTGAATTTGATAGATTTAATAATGCTTTTAATTCAAAATTATTTTTAGCAAACCAAGTTAATTACGCATATTATCAAAATTTTGAAAATATTTCAAATTTGAAAGAATCTGAATTTTTAGTAATTAATCCTGATTCTAGGAATACTTGGTCAATTTTAAATTGGGGCGAAAATGATGAACATAAAGCTGTGGGACTAAATTTTCATGATTATTTCCCAAAAGATTGGAATATAGATGATTTATATTTGCCTGAAATTTCTATACCCACAGAAAATGATTCTGTATTTTTAAATTTTACTTACGCATATAAAGCTAAACTTTATCATGTTTATAATGATAGTTTAATTGTTGAACTAAGCACAGATTGCGGATTGAATTTTAATGAAGTTTTGTTTGCAAATGGAGGACAAAATATGGCAACTGTCGAAGGAAATTCAATATCAAAGTTTTATAAACCTGTTGAAGCAGCAGAGTTTGATACTGTTAAAATAAATTTAAGCGATTTCTTTGGCGAAAAAGTTTTGATAAGGTTTAGAACTAAAAATGATAATGGTTCTGTCTTATATATTGACGAGATAAGTATTGATGATTTGAATAATAATTCAATTTACAACAACCAATTTTTAATTAAAGAACCGGAGATTTTTCCTAATCCTGCTAGAAATCTTATTTTAATTAAGATTTATGAAAGTAAGGAAATAATAAAAATATTTGATTTAAGCGGAAGACTAGTGATAAATCAGGAACTTAATGATGAAATAAGTGAAATAAAACTTGATAATTTATTTGAAGGAATTTATTTTGTTCACTTTTTAAGCTCTGGAACAACAAAAAAATTAGTTAAACAGTAATTTTTTTTAGTTTTTTATTTTGAACACAATAATTTCATGATATATTTGCATTTTAAATTAAATTTTAGTATTTTTACAAATATTTTAAAAGAGAATATTATGAAAAAAGTATTTAGCATAGGTATTTTATTGTTTATATTGGCAAGTCTGTCTTTTCAATCTTGTACTCCTGAAGATACTCAAGGACCAAAAGTTTATGTTTTAGACCCTGCCGGCGATGTTTTGCATGGCGCAGATAAAGACACAACTTTATTATTGTGGTCAAAATATAAAGACCCCGGAGTTTTTGTTGAAGATAATTCTACAAAAAGTTCTGATATTATAGTTACTAATGATAGTGCAAATGTTTTTCCTGCAAATAAAGAAGGATATTTGAGAAGTACTAGGGGAACTCTTGATGAATTTGCAAAATTAACTTATACAGCTAAAGATTTAGCAGGAAATGTGGGCTATAACGAACGCCCTTTTAGAATTGCTAATGTATCAGAAGCTTATATTGGTGCTTACACAATATCAAGAAAGGCCATGCACGTTAAAGATACTACTTATACTTCTAGTATTACAGCGGATTCTAGAGTTGCAGGTCGATTGAGATTTAATAAAGTTTATGCGCATAAATGGGATAATAAAAGCACTTATTTTAAAGTTAATGCAGATTTGTTCTCACCAGAACTTTCTCCATCTGTTTTTGATGAAAGATACGGTTATATTGGCAAAAAAAACGACCCAAGCACTGCTTATTATTCTAATATGACCTATACACCTGCTATGAATGAAATTTATAATTATACTTATTTGAAGATTGATGCTCAACATTACGAAGACGCTTTAAATAATAAAGTTTATATTAGTGGTGTAGCAGATATAAATGATATTCCACTTTCTAGAATTGAGTTTTTAGGAGAATCGCGTACTATTACTAAAATTGTTTTAGAATTAAACGTTACTAAAAACGGACAAGTTGATAGAGTAACCGAAACATACATACCAAGATAAGGTTTAGTGAATATTTTCAAAACGTCAGCTAGATTTTCTAAGTTGGCGTTTTTTTATATATTTATCTTTCCTTCAAAAACTAATTCAGCAAGACCTTCTAAAATTATATTTTGGTAAGTTTTGTTTTTATAATTAAAACTAACTTTTAGTTCCCCACCTTTTGCACTTAATGTAATTTCTTCTGAATTTATTTTGTTTGAATAATGTAGTGCCAAAGCAGAAGCTATACTACCTGTTCCACAAGCTAAGGTTTCATCTTCAACTCCTCTTTCAAATGTGGATATAAGAATTTTGTTAATTTGAATTTCTACAAAATTTACATTTGTTCTATTTGGATAAAATCTTGCTTGGTCTGAAATTTTCCTGCCCTCTTCTTTTATATTAATAGAATTTATATTCTGAACAAAACTAACAAAATGTGGCGAGCCAGTATCTAAAAAATATCCGTCTTCATAAACTTTTATTTCATTAACATTATTCATTGAAAGTGAAACCGAGTTTTTATTGATTTTAGCTTGATGTTTTCCGTCTATAGCTAAAAAATTCACCTCTTGATTTGAAATTTCATTCATATATGCAAATTTTGCAATACATCTTCCACCGTTTCCGCACATTGTTCCTTCTTTTCCGTCAGAATTAAAATACTGCATATAAAAATCAGAATGATCGTTTTTTAAAACTAGCATAAGCCCATCGCCGCCAATTCCAAATCTTCTATCGCATAAAAATTTTATTTGTTTTTGGCTCAATTCAAATTTATTTTCAAGCATATTAATAATGATGAAATCATTTCCGGCTCCTTGATATTTTGAAAAATTTATTAGCATGATTTAAAATTTATGTAAAGTAAATAAAAAATCTACTTGTTTTAAAATTATGTATTTAGATTTTCTTTTGCTACAGATTGCCAAATACTCCAATCTTTATTTCCCCATTCATGGTAAATGTGGAGTAAGATAGGCTTGAATTCACTTTTAAAACCATTTTTTGTATATCCAAGATTTTTATGCCAAGCAATATCATTATTTGCAAATTCACAAATCCAATTAAATTCTTCAGGAATATTTGTATGATTTTCTAAACCAAATTTCCAAACACTTAAAGCTAAAGTGCCTTGGTCGCGTGTTTTTGTATAAGGGTTTGAAAACTCTTTAATTGTGATTTCTTGCCAATAATTTAAAAACTCTTCAGATTCGTCATTAAATAAAAATACACCTCCGTTCCAGTGTTGCCAGTTATTAGGAATTTTAATACCATATTCTTTTTTTAAATATTCGCTTAAATGTGAACATTTTGGAACTTTAAATTCGTATTTTTCACCTTCTTTAGTCTCCCAGAAATTACCTTTAGCATTAAATCTTATTCCTGCTTTACCCCATAATTTATTTTCATAATATGGATAATCGAATAATATTATTTCGTTTTCCTTATTATACCAACACTTGTTAAACTTTAAAAATATAAATCCATTTAAGCTAAATTTTTTGATTGGAAAAATATATCTTTTAAATAAATAAGAAACATTTGTAAAAAAATATTTTATTGGTTTTTTTCTTAATTTTTCAAAAGTTTTTAGTAATAATTCAGACTGTTTTTGAATTTTTGGATTTGTGAGGTTTATTTTTCCAAAAAGCTCAGATAATTTTTCATTGAAAATATTTTCTTTTTTAGCATCTTCCTCTATACATTTGCAGTTCATGGCATGAGGCGAAAATTCTTCAAAAACGCAATGATCTTTTGCAAAAGTAATGGGTGGTTTATAAAAATTAAAAATTTCATCAACTTTTTCATTAATTGCCACAATATCTCCATCTAAATAACAATAATTATGAGCTTTAGGTAAAAATTTATTTAAACCTGTTTTTATAAAAATACTGGCTTGATGATTGTCAAAATTTTCAGGCGTATCAACTTGAATAATATTATTGTGTTTAATTTTTATTTCATTTCGTTTTAAATCGCTAAGAACAATTATTTCATTTTTAGAATACTTACGTAAAAATTTTAATGAAAAATTTAACTCTTCAATATGTTCTTTTCCTCCGCAAACTACAAAAACAAATTTATTCATAAAGTATATAATTTATGTCATCCATTTTTCAAACCATTTTTCCAAAACTAATATTTTCCATAAACGCCAATGGTCTTTTTGTTTAATATAATGATTTATAGCTGATTGATTAATTATATTTTCTTCAACTAATTTTGAGTTTTTTAAAGCCTTTTGATAAAAGTCAAAATTCATATAATATTCATCTGGTCCTGTAAATCCTTGTTTTTTACGATTTAAAATATCTTTGGGTAAGTCTTTTTTTAATAGCTTATAAAGAATTATTTTTTGCTTTTTCTTATTAAAATACATTTTTGGGTCTAGGCTAAACATTTTTTCACATATTTCTTTTTTTAAAAATGGTAATCTAACTTCTAGGGAATTTGCCATGCTGGCTCTATCCATTTTAGTTAATACCAATTCGCCCATAAATGCCTTAGTATCAATTATTTGAAAGCGTTTAGCTTTGCTTGTTTTGGGGTCAAAATATTTTTTGTAAAATTCTTGTGTGTCAGTTGGTATATCTTCGTGATAATTTTTATTCAGCAAAAATTTTAATTCTTTTTTGTCAAATTCACCCATTGCCATTGCTTTTGAGTAAGAATCAATGTCGAAATTATTTATTGGTAAATCCCAATTCCATTTTTTAGCATTTTTAATTTCAGGCCTTGAAACTTCCCATAAATATTCTTTGTGCCAACTATAGCCTGCAAAAAACTCATCTCCACCTTCGCCTGATAAAATGCTTTTATTTTTTGTTGAAGCTAATTTACAAGCAAAATATGTAGGTATTATTGAAATGTCGGCAATTGGTTCATCGTAATAATACATTAATTCATCAAGAATATTAAGGCTGTCCGGGGTTAAAATTTCCGTAAAATGATTAGTTTTATAAATTTCTGATACTTTTTCTGCATATTTATGTTCTGACTTTTCCCAATTTTTGAAGCCAATAGAAAAAGTATTTATTCCTTGTTTTATTTCTGAAAAATATTTTACTAAAATTGAAGAATCAAAGCCTCCACTTAAAAAACTAGCAATTTCAATTTCAGAATCTGTTTGCTCTTTTATGGATTCTTTAATAAGATTTTCAACTTCTTTAATTAACTTGTTTTTTCTTTGTTTTTGATTGTCAATTTTAATTTCAAAATATTTTTTTTGTGAAATATTAAAATCTTTGTCTATTTCTAAATAATGAGCAGGAGGAATTTTAAAAATATTTTGAAAAATTGTGTTTGGCGAAGGAATATACCTATATATAAAGTATTCGCTTAAAGATTTTTTATTGATTTCTCTTTTTATGTCATTGTTTTTAATAATTGCTTTTATTTCAGAGGCAAAAATAAAATTTTCTTTATCAAGAAAATAGTATAAAGGCTTAATTCCAAATCTGTCTCTTGCAAGTAATAGTTTTTGAGAGTTTTCGTCCCAAATTGCAAAAGCAAACATTCCGTCAATTTTTTCTAAAAACTTTATTCCCCATTCTTCGTAAGCATGAATTATAACTTCACTATCTGAGTTTGACTTAAATTCATGAGAATTTGCCTCTAATATTTTTCTTAATTTTTTATAATTATAAATTTCTCCGTTAAAAGTCAAAAAAATATTTTTCTTTTCATTACTCATTGGCTGAATTGCAGAATCACTCAAATCATTAAAAGATAATCTTCTGTGTCCAAGAGCTAATTTTTCGTCATAGCTAAAATAAGAATCAAAACCATCTGGTCCTCTATGTATTAAAGAATCACGCATAGAGTGAAATAAATCTTTATTAATTTTTGAGTTTTTACTCCACCAACCCGTTATTCCGCACATAGTAATAGTCTTTTTTGAGTTGGGATAAATTCAGTTTTTTGGAAAGTTTTAGATATTTCTCATATTCCTTTAATGAATTAATGTATTCTTTTCGTGGCTTTTCTAATTCAGTTTTTGATTTTAAAATAAACCTATATTCATTACAAATAGTATTATAAATCTCGTAATTATAATATTCCCAAGCAGAATCTTTTAATAAATTTTCTAAAACTTTAATGTTGTTTTTCTTAAACTCAATAATGTCGTAATTTTTTGAAGCTCCTTTAGGGTGGTCATTATAAACAGACCATATTTCATTAAAATATTTGAATTTAGAATTTTTAATAATTTCTAAGTGTAAAGCCCAACTAAGCGATAGAGCTGTAGCC
>Ga0265293_10005643_pt1 | contig 20724 bp, 46 predicted proteins | sample Munlanlewell138R_FD_192505 | JGI IMG/M metagenome (GOLD analysis project Ga0265293, IMG submission 192505) | Leachate microbial communities from a municipal landfill in Southern Ontario, Canada - Leachate well 138R | ecosystem: Engineered > Solid waste > Landfill > Unclassified | place: Canada... | reverse complement strand
ACTTGCCAGAAGGTTTTCTGGCAAAACCTCATATCTTTCAAAGAACTAGAATATTATACAAGAAAGGAGACGGCAATTCCTCCAACGGCTGAAGACCGTTGGTTTCCTTGCCGTAAAATTCATGAAAAAACCTGAATGGAAAAACGGAAAGCCTGTTCTTAATACGGGTTGTAAAACTTTCGATAGCTATATCAACTATATCGGAACAGGAAATGTTTGGGCAAATGGACTGTTCGCAAACTATATCCGTCCATATAGCGAGACTGAATGCAATGGGCGGGAAAACGAACCTGGCCATTTGCTGAAGTTTGACTTGGACGCCTATAAGCAATATATGTTCTCCCCTACCCGCTATCAGATTGAAAAACGGATGAAAGAGATGACGCAGAGTGCCATTCTCTATATGTTTTACCACAAGAGCCACGGCAAATATGTAATTCATGGGTTTATCCTTACGACGGCTGACCATCGTTTTATTACCGATTTTGTAACTGGCCCTACCTATAAGAGCCAGCAGGTAATTCTCGGAGTCCGAGATTATATCTGCGAACCAGAAAAGGTAGCAGCAGGGGCTTGACATTCTATTAGGTTCATCCTAGGTTGACATCTTGAATAGCCAAAGGGCAAATGTCACAAACAACCAAAGGAATAAAATGAGCCTAATCAACAGAAAAGCAGTCAAGCAAGCAATCCTCGATACCGCGAAAGACCTAGGGAGGACCGAGTTCACAAGAGTCGGTTCAGGATCGTTTGATTTTCTTGAGGAAGTTCTCAAGAAGACCATCCAAGACGAAGTTCAGGGCCACGGCACGATTGGCAAGACTATCAACCTCGGAGAAGTGGCCGTAGAAGACGGAACTCCCAAGGAGACTCCCGCCCCTGAAGTCTCCCCCGAACCCGCTGCCGAATAGTCGGCCACGCAATAGCGTAGGCGTTATACCCAGGAGTATTATGAAAAAGAGTACCCATATCTATGTCGAGTTTCAAGCCCCAGGAATCCTGTTCGCAGAAATGTGGACTGAAGATGTAAACTCAACAGACCCCAACGATGTAAAATGGCCCGATAACGCCTACGCTTTTAGAATCTACAAGAGAGAAGATATAGAAGATAATGGGAATATCTACAAAGGAACCGCCTCTCAAGTTGGCCCTACTTATTACCATCCAGATAGCAAGGTCGAAACTCTAGCCCAACTTGAAGCAAGAAACGACCCGAAAAATAAAATCCTTGTCAGTAATATGAAGAGAAATAAATGGAATGAAGTCGTTTGGTCCCGTTGGGGAAGTTTCCCACAACCGTATGACTCAAAACATGATTGCGTCCTGAAAGCTGGGAAGACTTTGAAACAGCTCGCCAGGGAAACCATGCTGAAGAATATCAAGGTTCGTCGGTAATTTCACTTCTTACAAACACCAAAATAATTGGTTGACAGGATGAACCCTCAATGGTATAAAGGGGGCATGAAAAATCCAATTCACCTGTCCAAATGAAGAAAGTTGAGGATCAAAATGGGAACTACCACAAATGCCCTGATTGCGACGAAGCCGATTGCATCTGCATTGATGCCCCTTTTAATGGCAGCAAGAAGCCTATGATTGTCCCTGACCGCTGGTATGACGCCGAAACCACGAAACCTGACCTGAAGAAGCGGGTTGAAGTATTCTCTGAAGAATACGCCAAGAGCGGATCCTTCAGCCCGTTCCAGTTCGCAAAATGGATGGGAGAGGCTTCTGGTGGCTGGGTCATCGATGGCGGTAAGCAGAGCCATGTTGATGTTTCCCATTGGCGGAAGCCCAGCAAACCTCAATGAAAGCCAAGCATCCATTCAAGTTGGCACTTCTCCATATCTTTTGTTTCCTCGCCGTAATCTTTCTTTGCCCTTTCCGATACCTAGCTGAATTCTTCCGCCCGTTATTTGGAGAGAAATACAAGAAGTGGATCCGCTTGAATATCCCAGGGATTGGCGACTATATAAAGTTCTTAAACTATTAGTTGACAAAACACAACACCTGGAATAAGGTGGACTCATGAAAATCCGAATCAAAGCCGATCGTTGCAAGACCGATGAAGACCGCGAAAAAATTGCCGTCTTCCTTTCAAGGATGTTTGGGGTTGATACTTATCCAGGAATCCCCTACAAGCCTACCGAATATGACTCGTACTTCTGGACCATTGACGCCGGCAACGACTGGAAGGTCTATTTCTCAAAGGAAGACCCTGGCCTTTTTGAAATCCTCCATCGCTACCAGAAAGAAGAGGCCATCAAGGGCTTTACTCTCTGGGCAGCATACCGCCTTACAGGAGAAGTGGTTCAATGAGCGGCCGCATCCATAAAGAGAAGTCGAAAGTCCCTGCCAAGGTTTCAAGGCTCCGCATGCTGAAGGGCGTTCGCAAACAAGTCGGACAGTCCCTCATCGAAGCGGAACATGGCGGAATGGCTGATGTAGCCCATCGCCTCCGCAAGCTCGCAAAAAAGATTGACGATTCTGGACTCTTGTGAGATAAGAGAACCATGAAAAATGAAGTAACAAGCCTAGAGGGTTCTTTAGGGGTTCAGAAGTATCTCTGGACTGTAAACCAACAGGTTGTTGTCTCTGGCTATATGGGGTATCGAAAAATCGCGAAGATTGATCGCATTACTTCAGGGCGGGGCGGAACGATTTATGTCGGCAAGGATTCTTTTGACAAGTACGGCCACCAACGCGGGGCGGATACTTGGACGCGGGGACATATTGAACCCGCAAATGATAAAATCGTCGCTGAAATCAGGGCCGACTTCTGCAAGAAGAGACTGAAAAACTTCGATTGGCTTTCTCTACCTGATTGGCTGGCGATTCAAATCGTCGAGGCCGTATCTGCAAAAGATAAGAGGATTGATTTGAAGGCTGGTAAGTTCATCCCCAATCCAGAAGCGTGAAACCAATGAAATCCATTGTTGTTCGAGTTGAGAAAACAGTTTTCGCAGAAATCGAAGTCCTTGTTCATGATGAGAAGGACGCGATTCCCACGGCTATTCAAGTCGCCATCGATGGCTTCCGTCCTATCGATTGGCAACAAACAGATGGACATAACGCTGAAATTATCAGAAGGAATGACACATGAAAATCCGTTGCTACAATATCCGCTACGACACCGATGGGCTGAAGGTAAAACTCCCGAAGGAACTCTTCTTTGAGAGCGATGAGCCGGACTTCGACCCTCATAAGGAGGCTGCAGACCTCATTTCTGACAAGACCAGCTGGTGCGTCTTCTCGTTCTCTTTGGAAGAAGTGAAGGAAATCCCCGCCGCCGCCAGCGCTGGCTACACCCTCATCGAGATGCTCGTCTGCATCTTCCTGGGATTCGTAGCTTGCGGCGTTGTCGCAATCATCTGGGTGGTCTGTCACTTCTTGGCAAAGGTCTGGTAATGGGAAAGCCCGTTCAAGACCCAAAGCAGAAGTTTCTACAGGGGATTGAAGATACCCTGAAGGCTCATCCAGAGTGGTACGAAGCAACTCGCGGGAAGATGCGAGAAATTATTAAGCCGATTACAATCGCCTTGCTGAAGAAAGACCAGGCCAGAACGTCAGAAGTGATGAGGAAGGCTGGCGACCTTATCCAGCATCCTGTTAAGGTCGTAGTTACTCTTCCGAGTCCTCCAAAGAAGAAAACTCTTTTGGAGTTGTATCATGAAAAGAAGGGTTGACAGAAACAACCCTTAATGATAGAACACCATTATGAATGAAGTAGCTCAAATTATTTATGACCAACTTGGCGGCGGGCGTTTTTCTGCGATGACTGGAGCCAAGAGCTTTATCGCCAGCGACAACAGCCTTTCCTTCAGCCTCCCGGGTTCTGGAGGTTTTACGAAGAACGGAATTAACCGAGTCTCTGTAGTCCTGAACTCAATGGACCTCTATGATATTACCTTTACTCGCGTCAGGGGAGCGAAGGTGACGCCTGTAGAGGAAAAGACAAACATCTATGCGGAAGACCTGCAGATGGTCTTTAAAGAAGTCACAGGGCTTAATACTAGCTTATGAAAACATCTATTCCAGATCCCAATAACGAGCGAACTCCTGTCAAAGACCCTGTAAAGATGTTTGCAGTAAGAATGATTGGGAGAAATGTCCCTCATACTGAACCTACATATTTTGAAGATGAAGCTGAAGGGTGGCTGGTTCCAGGGAGCGAGATTGTTGCCATTACCATTCTTCCATACGAACCCTCCACGCAATGACATCATAGGTATTATATGAGTACTATTGAAATAGATGAAAATGGGAATATAGTAAAAGAGAAAGACGCCGGATGCGGCTGTTGCGGTTGTATTGTAGGAATCATCTGGATTGTTGGGTTCTTTACAGTCTTGGGCTGGCTTTTCAATCCTACTTGACAAATGCAATAGTCAATGGTATAGATGTGTCATGAAAAATAAGAAATCAACTGGCTGTTATCTCCCAGGATGGGCGGTTGCTGGATTTCTAATTCTCTGGATGATGGGGCATTTTTGGTACGGCTTTATTCTTTTATTCATCGTTTATTTCATCTGCAAGAAAGCAGGCAAATAATGATCGAAATTTTGTATTTAATAAGAGAACCATGAAAGGAAACACCATGAAACAAACCCTCCGTGAAGAACTCGCTCAGAAACTCGCCCTCATCTACGCTGAACAGGCCAACAAGAAACTCGCTCGTAAGTACGCCGTTCTCAAGCGACGGCTCCATAAGGCCAGCCTCGTCCAGCCTCACAAGCGGCCCGCTGGCGGCAAGCAACATCTGGTTGCCTTGGTCGAAGCCCTCCGGAAGCATACCATTCTTCCGCATAAGAGGCTGATTGCGGAAGCCATGAAGCGTGGAGCTAAGTCCTCCTGTCGCAATCCCGAATGGCCTATCCATGCCATCCTCTGTCGCCATCCTCGTATCTTCACTCGTCCTGCTCGCGGCCATTGGATGCTCGCCAAGGGGTGGGAGAAGCCCTACGCAAAAAAGGTTGCGTAAGAGACTTGTAATCCCACATCATTTATTTGGAAAATATCTTAAAATAAAGGGAGGATTTTTGTAGAACTTATAGAATAACTTAATTGTGAAGGCGATTAAGGTTAAAATCTATCCAAGAAAATGGCAAAAAGAGTTAATAGAAAAACACTTTGGCTGTTGTAGGGTCGTCTATAATTATGGCCTAGAAAGAAAAATAAAGATCTATACGGAAACTAAAAATAACATTTCCGTCTATGCCATTCAAAAAGAACTCCCAAAACTAAAAGAGGAGAAAGATTGGCTTTGTGAAGTGAATGCCCAATCTCTTCAACAGTCTTTAGTTGATTTAGATTCTGCATTCTCTCATTTCTTTCGTAAGAATAATTCCTTCCCAAAGTTCAAATCGAGAAAGAATCCAAAACAATCGTTTAGGGTTCCTCAGTCATTTGAGGTCGATAAAAACCATAAGGCAATCAAATTACCAAAACTCAAATGGATTAAGTTTCGTGACAAATTCAATCTTCCAGAAAACATTGAATTTAGAAATATAACTATATCAAGGGATGGGAACGAATATTTTGCCTCAATTTGCTATGATGACAAAAAAGAAACACTTGAACAGAGTCCAATTAAAGAAATTAAAACTCTCGGAATAGATTTAGGGACTCGGCATTTAGCAATATTTTCCGATGGAACAAAAATAGAGAATCCAAAACACTTCAAGAAGTATGAAGACAAGTTGGCTTTTGAACAAAGAAAATTAAGCAAGAAAGAAAACGAATCCAGTAAATCATATCAAAAGCAAAAGGAGAAAGTTCAAAAAGTACATAGAAAGATAAGAAACACAAGAAAAGATTTCCTTCATAAATTAACTACAGGCCTGGTCGATAACCAAGATTGGACCAGTTATGCAATAGAGGATTTAGCGGTTCAACAAATGGAACAAAATAATCCAACTCAAATGTCTAAAGCGATAGGAGATGCTGGATGGAGAATGTTTAGACAAATGATGGAATATAAATGCAAAGATGCTGGTAAAAATCTTCTAATCATAGGGCGATTTGACCCATCTAGCAAAACTTGTTCTGTTTGCGGGAATATCTATCAAGAGTTAGAAAGAGGCGAAAAAGAATGGGTTTGTCAGAAATGCCATACTAACCACGATAGAGATGTTAATGCTGCTAGAAATATAAAGAATTTCGGATTAATTAAAAGTCTGGGCAAAGACTTTGACGAGCGAAAGCTCGCCTAGAACCTGCGGTTCGCCGTAGAGTATGTCAGTATTAGGTATGGTTTGGCTAAATAACGCACCCAATCTTTTTCACTTCTCCTTCACGCAATACGCATAACATAGGTTGACAGAATCAAACTTCAATGGTATAAAGACACCATGAAAATTGAATTGAAGAAACTCAAAGTCTTTGAATCTGGTTCCGAAGAAACCTACTGCTTTACCGCCGACATCTGGATTGATGGGCGTTATCAAGGCTCTGTCAGGAATGACGGCCAGGGCGGTCCCCATATCATCTCCCCTCCGTCCATTGAAGCACAGATGAACGCTTGGGGAAAGACGCTTCCTCGCTACGACCTTGGAATCCCTTCTCATGAAGACCCTTCCAAGACGATGATGGTCGAACAGGACGCCGAATCGCTCATTAACGACATCGTCGAAAAGCATCTTCAGTCCAAAGACTTGAAGAAACTCATGTCGAAGCATATCGTTTTTACTCGTCGTGGAGAACGCGGGGTTTTTCAAGTCAGGCCGATAGCCAAACCTTCCGATGTTTTGAGTCGGACGGTGAATATCGAAACGATGAGGGAAAAGCATAATTCGGACTTCATCTTAAACATTCTTCCGTTTGAAGAAGCCCTGTCCATCTATATCGAGCAAGGCAAATGATTATCGACCCTAAATATGGTCCTCAATACGATACGAAGGATGGAACAATTGGAAAACTCCAACTCGTCAAACGTTGGGTCATTGGAATGCCCGACCTTGAAATGGCGGCTCTGAAACTTCAATATCCGAAAGACTTGGCTGACATAGAATCAGGATTTCTTGTATGGCGCGGCAGGAATGGACAGGATACCTATGCGACCAAAAAAGAAGCCGAAGAGTATATCCGCCTCGTCATCAAGAACAATCGTCCAGGACTCTATCCTGAAGGACTTGTACCACTTCATGCTTGGTGTTATCCAGGACATTTTGATTTTTCTGGATTTATTGAAGCGGAACTTCCAAAAGAGATAGCTGTTAAAAATGCAGGAGCTGGGATTTAACCAGTTGACAAACACAATTTTTAATGATACAAGGTTCGTATGAAAATTGCGACAGTCAATAATCAAACAGGCGAGAAGCAATACATGGAAGACATGGAAGGCAAGCCTATGGAGTGGAAGGACCGTCCGGACGCCGAGAATCAAGTACGCCTTCTTAAACTGACCTGCGGCTCTGGCCCATCCGAGCCTCGGAACTTCCAATACCTCATTGAGCCATGAAAAAGACTACCCGTTGCAAAAATTGCGAGACGCAAACCGAGCATCGTCTGTATAAGACGATATCGACTTCCGGAACCGTATTAGTCGGATGGGTCTGCCTTCGCTGTAATTCCTGGACTAGGAGTAAGACGGGCGGCTATTGGATTTCTCATACACTTCTCAAACAACACGGCGTTGATATTGACAGTCTTCCAGTCAAGCAAGATGGTCCTGGAATTGACCCGAATCAGATGACAATGTTTTAGTTGACAAATCCAGACTCTTATGAGATAAAGGGACTATGAAAACAAGATTGCTCGCTCTAGTCGGAAACGAAGTTGATGTTGTCCGTAAACCCGACGACCTATTCAACCACGACTTTACGGGTTTCGCCTCTGGAATCCGTAATGGAAATCTGCAGGTCCGCGATGCAGATGGAAATGTTTGGGAAGTCGATGCCGACCAATGCTCTATCTCGGAATAAAACTATGACTCCTTTCTTTGAAGAATTGCCGCTCCCCGTCCGAAATGCTTTGCTCTGGAAAATGGACTTCCCGATGAATGTCGAGGAAAGCAAGGCCGACATCATCCATCACCTTCTGCATGAAGCAGGAGATGATGAAACTCAACGGTTTATCATCCAGAACTTCTGCAAGGCGTTTTCTGATGAACAACTCGTTGAACTTCTTTATTCTCTTGAAGAAGGAATGAAGAAAGACCTTGCCACCATCCAATACCTTATTCGCAGCACGAACGGGGAAGGGGCATAGAATGTACCTAGAACTCGCTCATTCTAGCCCGAAAGCCCGCAATTCAGCCCTGCTAGTATATGGAGCCTATATCGAGGATGACTCTCCGATCGGCCACGCCATCGCCCGCGCAGGCTGGAGAAAGCCACAGTTTGCCGCTCCCCGACTCCCGGACAACTACCCCTGACTGACACTATTCAGACGGAGACATACATCCAGCCCGCCGGTTCTGCGATGTTCCAAGGACAGACAGATGACGAATGGAAAAGGAACTCAAAAGCTTTGAGGAGTGAATTAGCCGCTCTAGGCTATCGCCTCGGACGCCCTCGCAAGATGTCTATGCAGGAATGTCTCTAATTGACAAACACGAATCTCCGTGCTATAAGATAGCTATGAAAATTTATCAGATTGTCAATGACGATGGAGTCGACAAGTCTTTCCTTGGAGATAATCGCTCTTGGATTGGGGAGATTGTAAAAGGACAACCAGCCCCTGAATTATATCCCGATGCTGTGATTGTTGAAAAACCTTTTGGTTTGCCAGGGACTTATACAGCCAGTGCAAAAAACTTCAAAGAAATCACTCCCGCTGTTCTTTAGATTCTCTATTGACAAACACAGACTCTTATGCGATAAGAGAACCATGAAAACAAGATTGCACGAAGAACTCCTAGAATATATTGAAGAAGGACAACGAAGCGAACGCCTTAAACGCTCAATGTCTGATTGTCCCGATTTTGAGAATCCTCTTTTTAGGAAGGCTTGGAAGGCTGGTTTTTATTCTTCCTTACATAAGGTCTCAGCTCAAGCTGCTTTAGAGACTCTTAAAAAAGAGATTGCCAGTTGACAAACACAGACTCTTATGCGATAAGAGAACCATGACTATTCAACTCCTATGTCAATGCGGAAACGCCTTTGCTGAACCCAACTGGAAGAAGTCGATTCATTGCCCATGCGGAAGAATGGCCTACCCCAGACCCGACCCAGAGCCTTACCGCCCTATTCCCAGGGGAACTCGCCTGCGCTACTTCTGCAACTGCGTCCGCTGGCCTTCTGACAAGGTTGAAGACCTAACGGAGATGATTGGCAACTCCAAGGAACTCTCTCGCAATTCCTTCCTCAAGCATGTTGACCTCGATGACCTGCAACTATTGTCCGCCGAACTGGGCTACCAACGTCACTCCTTACGGAAGATGGCAAAGGACTATCACATCCGATACTCTACAGGCTGGTTGAAAGGCCATAAGGTTTACTTCTTTACATGGAGTGCTATTGAGTATGTCTTTACCGAAAACGGAGAGTTTCCAACTTCCCCAGGGAGAAAGATGCCGCAGCCAAAATATGCGGTTGACAATAACATACCTCTGTGATACAACAGAACCATGAAATTAATCTGTATGTCATTCGATGGGGATTTTCAACGGGAACGGCCTTCCTTTGAAACCGAACAAGACGCTTGGGAATATGCCAATGACATTGGCAGCAAATGGTATTTCTATCCGTTCTATTTCCTGGTTTCGGAAAGCGGGTTGACCATTGTAGACGCCCCTGAACTCCTCGAATGGACCGTTGGGAAACGGGTTTCCACTATTGCTCGCATCTTCAAGAGTTGTTCAGAATTGGAAGAGGCCAAAGGAATGGGAGTTGACCCCTTTGTTTTCCTGCTGGAAGTCGAATGGGAAAATCTTTATCGGGCGAAACAGCCCTCTTGACAAACACAAGCATCTATGAGATAACGGAACCATGAAAAAGAACTTTGAAATCGCTCACTTTGGGGACTATCATGAGATTCCCTATCACGCCCAAAAGCATGATTGCAACGGCGAGGAAATTGGTGGATTCTTCCCCAAGGGTTGCAAACCTATCGCTGGCCAACTGCGCTATTGGGGAGTCTTCTGGAAGGGGCCGACGAAACCGAAACGGGTGAATGTCCTTAAAGCCCTCAAACCGATGATTCAAGAAGTCGACGGCTTCGATTTGAAATACGCCGTCTATCGCTAAGGAGAAATCATGAAACAGCCCGACCAAGCCCTGATTGACAAGTTCGAAAGTGAAGTGACCAAGAAGTTTGAGGCTTCCGCCGCCGATGCCTATCTCTTGCAGAACGAAGACCTCAAGAGCCTGGCAATAGGATGGGCCATCGCCAACGGCCTGTCTGCCGAAGACGCCTATTCCTTCTCCACTTATCTTGCGTATAAAACCGATCTTCTCTAGTTGACAAATCCAGACTCCTATGGGATAACGGAACCATGAAAACACCAACTCGCAAAGAACTTGAACATATCGGCTCCATGATTACAATCAAAGGGACCGACAACTGCCTTGGATACTTGATGTCTTTCCCTGGCAAAGGCGTCTATGACGCATCATTCGGGAAGATTGACATTACCCAAGAAGAGGCCGATGCCCATAACAAAATCTTGGACGAAGCCATGCTGAAAGGGCTGGACGAAAACTGCCAAGTCGGACAAGGCGGAACCTTCTATTTCAATGAGGCTAACAGGAATGTTACAACCTTTATGGGAACGGTTGTCGCAAATGCTGCCAAAAATGGAAAAGCAATTACCTTCTCCCGCAACGGGAAACTCTATCGTGGTCGTACCCAAAAAGATGCAGACTGTTTCAATTTCAAACGCATCCATTGACAAATCCAGACTCCTATGATATAAGTAAGTCATGAAAAAGAAAATTGAACTCTGGCTTTGCGAATCAAAGGGTGGACGGGTTGCTATCCATCTCATTTCCATCGCTCTGTACGGAGGGGTTGCTTGGCATATTGCTGGAATCGCAAGGGAGTTTAAGGGAGTATGAGTACCGAATTGACCAATGACCAAATGAAAGCCCTTTTCAAAAGGCAGAAGGCCGCCTTGACCAGAGCCAAGAAGAAGGGTCCGCAAGCAGTGATTGCCGCCGTCAACAAGGCCATCGCTGAATGGGATGAAAGCTTCCCTGCTTGGCCTGACGACTGGCGTATCTGGCAGAACGCCAAGGACGATGCTGAATATCATATCCGAACTGGCCACCCCACAAACTCTTGGAAATAACTATGGACTCTCCTTCATTCCAATCCAATTACCTGAAGCAAAAAGCCGCCCTTGCCAAGGCCAAGAAAGATGGTCCTCAAGCCGTCCTCAACGCCGTAGAAATCGCCCTAGCATCTTTTGAAGAACATGGCTATCCCGACCAATGGCACGATTGGGAACGAGCCAAGGATGAAGCTGAAATGACCCTCTTGTACGGCCGCTAACCACTTTTGACAGACAAGGATTAGAGCTAACAAGTCATAGAGTCGTTTAAATGTACGATCGAACCTCTCTAAACCAAGTCTGTCTATTTTAGGAGAATACAATGACAAAAAATCCTATTAAGTTGCAAGATGAAATTCAACGGCTAAAGACCAATATCCGTAAAATTAAGAAGAGTGTAAAAGCTCTCCAGGCAGACCGCCAAGCCCTCGTCAACGCTGCAAAAGAAGCGAAAGCCCATCTCGACAACCGAGACGATGCAGACGCTTGGACCGTTCTCGATAAGGCTTTGAAAATCCAGGAGCCGAAATGAAATACCCCGAAGTTGGAGACAAGATTGCTTTTCGCCTCGACAATAAATGGGAAGGTAAGGGAAAAGTAGTCCCGTTTAACATAATCCTTCCGAAAAAGGCATTCAATGTTAAGTTGGATGAACCTTGTAAGGAATTCGATACGGGAGAGGAAATCATTGTCTGGCTGGAAGAAATCACCGCCTGCCACGCTTGACAATTCATAACCTCGATGCTATAAGGGTGTCATGAAACTCGCACCAAAGACCAAGTTCTTTCAGTTCCTCCGTTTCACCCAGAACGATTACGGCTATCTTTCTGAAGACGGCTGGGTGATTCGCAGGGAAGAAGGCCTAACGCCCAACGGGAATCAACTCAATGGCCGTTGGGTTCTTCGGGATTCAAAGGGAAAGTTCGTTGATTTCGACCAACACCGCAACGACCTGATAGAACGCCACGACATTACCCTTGTCATTGGCCCTCCCGAAGGACAGAAACACCCCTGGGAAATGACCGCCGAAGAGTTTGCGGCCGATGTTCCTTCCTATGACTGGTTCCGCTGGTTTGGCTGGCGGGAAGGCCATCACTACTGCCACGAAAGCAAAGAGTACGCTATCAAGACTGGCTATCCAGGGATTCTTCAGAAAGCTCGCAAAATGGGACTCATCAAGTAGCCATGAACACAATAATGAACGCAATATGCGAAATAGCGAAAGCAGTGCTTCAGGCGACAATAGCCATCGGATTGTGGGAATTGTTTGGTAAAGACTTTGTAACATGGGACGGATTTGGAACGCCATTTCGCAGGAAGAATCGCAAGCCAACAATCGGTTGACAGAACGAAACACCGATGCTATAAAGGCCTCATGAAAATCCAGAAGTTCAAAATCTCTAACCTCAAATGGAAAGTCGGACCCTATCAGCAGGACGACTTTGACGAGTGCCAATCATCTGGCTCCATCAAGAGCAACTACATCGTCGACCTTGCTGAAGACGAAATCCCCGATGAAGTCATCCCCCAGCTCATCGCCCAGCAGTCTGGTTGGACGCCGACGAGTTGGACCGCCACTCCCTACCAGAAGCCTTCATGACCCAAAAGCTCGTCATCATCAGGGGCCTTCCAGGAAGTGGAAAGTCTACCATCGCCAAGAGCGACCCCTACAAGGGCTTCAAGCATTTCGAGGCCGATATGTACTTCGTCAACGACAAGGGCGAATACGTCTTCGATAAGGCCAAAATCTCCAAAGCTCACAAGTGGTGCCAAGACTCCTGCAGGACCGCTCTGGCGGAAGGCCATAGCGTTGTCGTCAGCAATACCTTCTGCCGGTCTTGGGAGCTTGTTCCCTATGTTCTTATGGCTCGCGACCTTGACATCCCCATTGAAGTCGTTGAGGCCAAAGGGGAGTATAAGAACATCCATGATTGCCCCAAGGAAACCATTGACCGTATGAAGGCCAATTGGGAAGCCTACGAACCCCCTCCACGCAATACGCCCGCATGAAACATATCTCTACAACCCCTTGCCCTCCTTGTATCGCTGATTGCTCCTGCGGCCATCGCCCTGTAGTCGAGCAGTACCAACTCGGAGGAACCTACCTCATCCCCTGGATGGAGTACCGCTTCCACTGTTCAGCCTGTAGTCTTACTGGAACCAGGCATGAGAACTTCTCCTGCTCCCGGGACTCTTGGGAAAAACTCATCAATCCGGAGGGCAAATACCAGCCCCACGCAATGCACCCGCCCATGCCTAAAAAAGCTGTTGACAAATGCTGAAGTTATGCTATAACGGATACTGAAAGATGCCATAAGGCCATTAATGAAAAAGCTAAATGCAAACAGAGAGCGAGGCCCCCCGATGTAAGCACCATTTTGTTTTTCTTTTTTGTTGATATATAATGATGAAAATGTTGTTCGCTCCCTCGGCTCGTAGCCGGGGGAGCCTTTCTTTGTACACGCAATAGCGTATGTGCCTATTGACAGAAAAAGCACCTTATGATATACCAGAAACAATGAGCGATAGTCTTACAACTTATCCAGAGATAAAGAAAGAGATTCTTGAAGGGGATCTTGAGCTTGTCTTTATCGATGTATATGAAGGCTATGTCGTCTTTGAAATGACTCCTTCAAAAACAAAGAAAGAGTACGAAGCCGATTGGCTTGAATTTACTCTCCCGAATAGCCAATTTATCGAGATGATAGAAGAAGGCCTTATCTGCTTTCATGAAGATACTAAACCAGCAACAGAGGATTTTGTTTGCGCTGTTTTGGAAGCAGACTTGAAAAAAGAGTTTTCAACCTCATCTTTGAACAGGGCTCCGCTTACCGAACTCCTTGCAACCGTTTCAACTGAATGGGAATTTGCCGCTGACGGCGGATTGAAGAAATCCAAGTTTTCTCCATCAAAAAAGAAAATCTATTACGAGGACGGCGATTGCTACGAATGGGCAGAAGGAGAGGAAAATCTCTACTACGAAGACAAAAACGGCAACAGGTATGAATATGGCCCAAGGTCTAATCCCAATAAGCCCAAAAAGATTTCCCCAGAACGACAAGCCGCTATCGAGAAAGCAAAGGCTGAAGTAGAAGCAAAGGAAAAGGCCGCTGCTGTCAAATCTCAAGCCCAAACAGTTGCAAGACAGGCCCTTGATTTAGTTGCAAAAAGGATACGACGATGATTTCGGAACTTACAGAACCAAAATGCAAGTTTTGCGACAACCCTATTGAGTACAAATATGAATACTCATATGACGATTTCAAAGCCGTCTTGGATAGCCATGAGCCTTCATACAAGCCTTCATGCAATCACCCCAGGACTTCCGCTCCTGTAGCTACTTCAGTCCAGCCCGCCTCCCAGGTCAAAGCTCAAGCCAAAGCCATCGCAAGACAGGCCCTCCAAATAGTGGCTGCAAGGACGAAACGATGAACTTGAAAAAATATATCTACAGGACCGATGACGGAGATTGGGCCGTCGCACAACCAGACTTGAAAAATTGGTATCTCTTCAAAGACAAAGAAGATGCTTGGATGTGGGCCAAAAGGGTCGTCGAATATCAATTGGCTTATGACGGCTACGACGACGAAGACCCCAAGCCTGAACCCCCCAAGCCTCCAACGGATATCGAAATCGCCAAGGTCATCTCAAGACGGGTCCTCGACGAGCTGGCTGCCAAGCTCAAGGCCCGCAACCGTCGTTGAAATCCATCAACCCAGCCCGCAGCCGCGACTCCTCCAGGCTCGCCGGCGAGATGCTCCTCCGTCGTCCTGAACTTATCCTTCGGTCACGCTTTGCATTATACGTAGAAACCCCAATGAATCGCTACTTTTTCTAAATAGTGTATTTATCAGGCAATTCAAATTCCGAGATCCGATGACCTCATCGCCTTCGGCAGCACCCGGGGGATCCCAGGCCTCCTCCGTCGTCTCGCCCGCAACCTGAAAACCCCTGATTCCATCACTCCTCACGCAATGCGAATATATATGTTGCGTAAGAACTACTTATGTCTTCAGCCCAAGGAGTGGCCTCTCGAATTCCGAGATCCCCTCATCTCCCTGATGACCTGCAGCCGCGGTTCCCAGGCGTCCCTGGATGACCCGAGATCGTCGCTCGGTTCAAAAAACACTATTGAAAAATCCTGAAAGAAATAGTTGACAAGAATATCTAACTGATGTAAAACAAGACCATGAAAATGAAACAAGGCAAGTTGTACGAATGGAACCCCTCTCAATCCGTCCCTGTTTGGGGAAGACTTGACCCCTCTCTACCGACCCACGGCGAATTTGTTTCCTCTTTCGGTTCTATCCCGACTGTAGGCGACCCAGCCTTCGGGGAAATCTGCGTCTTTGAAAACCCCGACTCTACCATCTTCTTCGTCCCTCTCAATATGATGGCCGATATTACGGAAGTTGAATGATGAAAGCGAAAACCATCCAAGCTGACTTCAGCAACCATAGCCAATCTTGGTTCTATACCAAAATTTCAATCCTTGGCTCCAAGAAATACCGTATCCGTATCCGTCGTAATGCCTACGATTTTCAATCTTACGCCGTCGCTGAACTCTGGAACGGCCAAGAATGGAAAGAAGTTATCTCCCGACCTATCGAAAAAATGCTCTGCTCCAAAGTCTCTTATACCAAAGAAACCTTAACCCTCGATGAAACGGGCTTCTTTGAGTTTGATGCAGAAGAACTGCTCGCCCTTGCCGATACAGTCTCCCAATAAAGGAACCCACTCAATGCACCCCAATGACGCCAAAGCCTTCGCCCAAAAAGTCGCCCTCCAAGAAGCCTACGGAAATAAAAACCGCTGGGTTCTTATCAAAGCCGAGAAATATGGCAAAACCCTCTGGATGTCCCGAGCGGGTTTCGTAGAAGACAAGACCAAAGCCCGACCCTTCAACTTCGATGCTGACGGAATTGCCGAACAACTCTTTCAATCCGCTCTTCAGACTGGCCACCTCCTTGATGTCGAACCCGTCCCCGCCGACCCCGACGCCGATGAGTTTGAATGCGAAAAGTGTCATCGCATAGGAGATGTCGAAGACTCCCGAGCCGCTCCTGAAAATCGCCTCCTCTGCGACGATTGCTACCAGCAAGAAAAACCCCAATGAACTCCCAAGCCTTCAGCCTTAAAACCCATAACGGGAAGCTGACCATCCGTAACCCAGCTACCAACGGCCACCGCACTTTCTCCATCAAAACCCAACCCGAGAACGCTCGCTTCGCCCCAGGAGAACGCATCGTAGCTCTCCTTACAGGAAGTGATAATACAGCCTCCTATACTCCCTTCGGCTTTATCCAGCCTGATGGCTCCGTCCGACTCTTCCGTTCCAAGGCTGATGGCCTCTGGCTGAAGTACGCAGATATGGTTTCCCGCCCCGACGCTTACCCTTCTGCCGAATACCTCTTTGAAGGGCATTGTAGAGTCTGCAATAGATTGCTAACTCATCCAGAGTCCATAAAAAGCGGTATTGGGCCAAATTGCGGGGGAAAGGCTCGCAAGTCCAACCAAGCCAAGTACCGTCCTGTACGACCCGCCTAGCCAAAAGCAAACTCCAGAACTTGCAAAGACCAAAAGCAAGCCCCAGAGGCTGCATCCCGCCCCGCAAGACCTGCGGGGCTTTTCTTTGGACTGAAGTAATCATATGAAGTGTTTGTTCGAATTCCGAGCTCCGACCCCAGCCTTCGGTTCTGCAGCCGCCGCCGGTCAGGGCCTCCGCCGTCGTCTCCTCTGCCGACCTTCGCTCGCTTCCTTCATCGACTTCTCAACATAATCTCGTAATTCATTGATTATCAGTGGCTTACTAAATCCGATGTGAAAAGTCGATGACAGACAACCAGAACCAGAACCAGAACTCGATGACGCCTCCAGGGGACTGAAGGACGCCTTCCCAGGGGACCTGACGCCCGCGACCAGGATGTCCTCAACGAACTCCCCTCGATACCCATTATCGACTCCTCCCAATTCCTTCAGCCTATTGGAACCGCTGAACTCTCGATGCTGAAGGAGGAATGAATCTTGCCCCTAGGATGCCCCTAGGATGCCTGCAAGCAAGTCGGCAATACCTTGGCTCCCCCAGAAATGAACCAGCCTTAAAAAGCCTCTGGCGGATGTCCATTTTGAATAGTCGACGAACCAGAACTCGACGACTCCGAGATGCCCAGTCGCCCGCCACCGTCGCCCGCCGTCGTCCCAGTCGGACTGAACTGAACTGGCCTCGGACTCTTCCGTCCACTTCTCAGCAGTCCTCCTGCCCAAAGAAAAACCCCCGCCCTTTCGGGCAGGGGTTTCAAGCCCTAGGCTTACGCTTGGACGCTCTCCCCCGCTTGGATGTCTGCCAGCAGGGAGGCAATCTCCGAATCGTCTACCGCAACGCCAAGCCAATCCTTTGCCGTTTCGGGGGAGACTACCGAAAACTCCCCGTTCGCCCCGTCCATCGTTATGACTTTCTTGGCGATGGAAAGAGAGTCAAACTTTTCGGGGGAAAGTTTGAAGGTACGATACTTGTCCCGACGCAATTCCAACGCCTTGCCGATTGCATCCTTGACGGCTTTGGCCTCCGTTGTCGTCTTTTCCTTGTACCCCGCCAAGACAACGCCGTTTTCATCCTTGCTCTCGCAAGAATAATGGGCATAACATTCCCGCAAGTAGAAGGAAGTACGCCCTTCCTTGTCCAGCGTAAACAACCCCTTGTCTCCCTCGCCTTGATAGTCGGCCTGTCCCGTTTGGGACGGATTGGTAATGCTCCGCTGAATGTCAACCAAAGCGGTAATTACCCGCTGGTCGTTGAAGGGAATCGGGTAGTCCAGTTGCATAATGCTGGTACAGAACTTTTTAGTATTCGCTGAAACCTCAACGGGCTTGGTCGCAGAGAAATCCTTATGCCCCGAAATCGCAAACTTGGCTCCCCGACGAATCCGCAGAGAATCCCCAAAGGAAGGAATATCCCCCGCTTCGATGGCCTCAATGCAAGCCTCAATCTTCGCCAAGTCGCTCGCTTTCGCTCCCGCATACCCCGCCCCCCGCTGTTCGCTGGTAGGACAGAGGCGAATCCATTGGTCGGTCAAAACCCCTTCGTTGGAAAGATACTTGCTGATGAAAACGAATCCCCCATTGGGATGATTGTTCAATTCGCTCGCCAGCGTTTCAATATCAACCGTTGTCCCAATGTCTGAACCTTTGATTGCGATAGTTGCCATAATCTTTTTCTTTCGTTTGGTTGTTTTGTTCTCGTATCCTGCCCCGTTTATATACCTTGAATATCTATATGTCAATCCCCAAAACCAAACTTTTTTCAGTTATTTTTTAGCCCGTTTTCAAGCCCCATTAATGAGACTTGGTTTTTCCCCTCCCTATTCATAGTTTTTTCAGTTTGTCAAGCAGTTATTTTCCCAAGAAGTGTGAAACCCCGTAGTATATCATACAGAATTGAGAATTGTCAAGAACTTTCTTCAGCATATTCGCCAGAAGTGTTTGGATACCATTCCCCCCTCGATTCGCCCGCCCAATGACCTCATCAGGACCTGATCCTGGATCCCGCAGCCAGGCCTCCGCCGTCGTCATCGAGATGACCAGCAGTCCTTGACCTTCGTCGACTTCTCAAGAAATATATAAAAACCCCAGCGAATATAGGTTTTTCAAGAGAAGTGTCTAGCCCGAAGAAATCTGCCTCATCAGTTCAGGTCATCAACCAGGGACGGCGCGGCAGGCCAGGTCCCGTTCGCAGGTCGTCTTCATTTCCCTCGGAAACCATCAAACCACTTTTCCGAAAACCCTCCATAAATCTGTTGACAAAAATAGACTCTTATGAGATAACAGAACCATGAACTTTTACAAAATGCTTTTTGATTTTCATTCAAAACTTTTTGGTTTCAAAATCGAAACTCCAAAAGACCTTCAAGACTTTGTAGAATATTTTCATAATTTCAGTTCCAAAAATTTCCCTCAAAACAATGCAGAAATAAGTCGAGATGTCAATATAATGAAGGCTGAACAATTTCATTTAGCAAATGGAGGAATTATCGTTGTAGATGAAGAAATGGCAGAGGCTTTCGCCAGAACTGATATAGACAATATCTATATCGAAGACATTTATATGCCTTTTCGCTCTATTGAATTAGCCATCCCCAAAACAATTTGCGAACGGTTTGGTATAATGCCGTTAATAGTCCTCCCTCCAGAAGGATATAAAGATGGGGAAATGTACTATACCGCATATGTTTGTCCTAAAGATGATAATTTAACCCCTTGCCCTTGTTATCATAAGGCCAATAATGTCTTAATCTCTCCAGAAACTAAAGAACAGGAAAAACTTTCTTATTTTTCAAAACCTGTAAATGTTAAATTTTTTCAATCGTTATTGGAATCAGATGATGTTTCCGAGCGTTCTTGGAGGTTTTTCCTAGTCGTTATGCTCTATCTCCAATCTCAAGATGCTCAAAAAGCACTTGAGGAAACTTCCATTAAAGTCCTGAATCAAAACCCCGAACAAGTTGGGGTCAAGAAAATGCGGAAGAAGTGTAAAAGCTATAAACTTGTCAATATCCTTTCCCGAAAGAATGTCCAATATGTCGGCACAACTGGTCGCCATCATGCTTCTCCAGAAGCTCATTGGGTCAAAGGATATATGCAGTATTTCAAGCATGAACGCTACTACCGCAACCCAAACGGTTCAATAAAAACACATTGGGTTCTTCCATATCCAAGGGGAGAAGGAAAAGATAAGTTGGATATGCGAGCATTGCGAGCTTTGACCGCTTGACAAACACCAGCCCCTATGCTATAAGGGACTTATGAAAAATAAAATCTACTGGAAAGAAATCCCATCAAAGGCAAAAGTGATAGATGAAGGTTCCTTCTATTCCTATGAAGGACGATTCATCTACTGGCTCGGTAATGAAGCCAGCGAAGCCCAAACCTTCCTCAAACGCTTGGCTAGGAAATCCTGATGAAAGAACTACTCTTCATCCTCAAAGTCCTCCTGTTCTCAATCGCACTTTTTGTCTATGGCTATTCGTCCATCTTCCCGATTGACCTGTCCATACCTGTCGAGTGGAATCTCAAACTCGACCTGTCCCTTCCCGTCCTGTTCGTTATGCTCGCTTCTTACCTGTCCTTGGTCTGGTATCCCCTGCGGTACAACGAACCCTTTGTCAAGCCGTACAAGGGCTACGACAAGAACTTTAAGATGGTTGCGTTCAATCCTGCTCCATTGCTTACAGCCTACTTTGGCTTCCTAGCCATCTTGTCTGCCAACAAGAGCGTTGGCCTAGGAACTTTCTTCTACCTGCTGGCTGGCTACTTCTTCTTCCTCATATGCCATCGGAGAGGCTTCAGTATCATCCAGTCTTGGTACGAGGATGCGGAAGGGAAAGTCATCTATGTCCTACGCCGTTAACCCATCTCCCAACCTATGACCTAACCTATCTCCCAACCATATGCCTATGCTGAAGGGGCCTAGGGCCTAAGAAACACTTCTCATAAGTGTAAAAAATCAAAAAAGCCTA
>Ga0265293_10005641_pt1 | contig 20730 bp, 28 predicted proteins | sample Munlanlewell138R_FD_192505 | JGI IMG/M metagenome (GOLD analysis project Ga0265293, IMG submission 192505) | Leachate microbial communities from a municipal landfill in Southern Ontario, Canada - Leachate well 138R | ecosystem: Engineered > Solid waste > Landfill > Unclassified | place: Canada... | reverse complement strand
GATCATCAATGGATTCCATGGGGTTCCTCCGCAAGAAAAACCCGAAGGATGGCGTAGCTTAGGCGCCGTGAACAGGTGGCTGGGTTGGACGCTTACTATCCATGTCTTCCAGAAACTGCTCCTTGCGAGTCTTCTTGCGATATTTTTCAAAGCCGTCGGTGAGCGATTTTTGGTGCATGGATATCGATCTCATGTGGTCCTAAACGATGAACGTATTATCCCAAATATTGGGAATTAATCAGAGAGTCCTTAATTTACAAAAGCGACCCTTGGTGCGATTCCAAAGGCTATCAATAGATGGAGTTGACCCGTTTCAGTGGACATCTGACCATTTGAGTGCAAGCAGGAGGTAGAGATGCCACGAACAAGACCCCCATACCCGCCGGAATTCCGCCAACAGATGGTGGAACTGGTGCGCAACGGCCGCACACCCTGGGATCTGGCCCGGGAGTTTGAACCCTCGGCCCAGACTATCATGAACTGGGTGGTGCAGTCGGAGCGCGACAACCACGAGCGACATGACGGCCCGACCAGTACAGAACGCGAGGAGCTGCGGCGGTTGCGCCGCGAGAACAAGCGCCTGCGTGAAGAACGCGAGATATTGTCAAAGGCCGCGGCCTGGTTCGCTCGGGAGACCGACACCGTGCCACCGACATCTTCGAGTTCGTCGACGTGAACCGGGCCAACCACAAGGTCGCCACGATGTGCCGCGTGCTGGGCGTCTCCACCAGCGGGTACTATGCGTGGCGCCATCGCAAACCGTCGGCACGCGAGATCGACGATGCGGCGCTGACACGGCGTATCAAGGCGATTCACGCCTGGTCCGACGGGACTTACGGCGTGCCCCGTATCCAGCCTGAGCTGGCTGATGAGGGCTGGCACGTCAGCGGCAAGCGCGTGGCCCGGCTGATGCGACACAATGGCCTGCGGGGCGTGACACGGCGAAAGGGCACCTTTACGACCGAGCGCGACCGCAGGCGCTGCGCCTACCCGGATAGGGTGGAGCGCGTATTTGAGGCCGATGCGCCGGATCAGCTCTATGTCGCGGACATCACCTATATTCCCACATGGGAAGGGTTCCTGTATCTGGCCATTGCCCTGGATGTCTTCAGTCGCCGGATCGTTGGCTGGTCGATGGCTGCTGACCTGCGCAGTCAGCTGGTGCTGAACGCGCTGGAAATGGCGCTCTGGCAACGCAAACCCGAGGCAGTGATCCACCACAGCGATCAGGGCTGTCAGTACACCTCGATCGCTTTCGGCGAGCGATGCCGTCAAGCCAATGTTCAACCCTCGATGGGATCGGTCGGCGATTGTTACGATAACGCTATGGCCGAGAGTTTCTTCGCCACGCTGGAGTGCGAGCTGCTGGACAGACGCACCTTGCGGACTCACAGCGAAGCTCGCTCGGCCATCTTCGGATTCATTGAGGGTTGGTACAATCCTCATCGTCGGCATTCGGGAAATAGCCAGGTATCACCGGTTAATTATGAGAGACAATATCTGAAAACCCAAAGCTCGGAGGCGTCCACCGGAGCGGGGTAACTCCAAGATCGATAAAACGGTATAAGAATTAACGCACGTAAACACTCAACAAACCCCATCTGTTGCTTCAATGCCACTATCACGCCAATTTCTTTCCTGAGAAGCCAGCAGGATGATATCGTCAGACAAGGCCACCCGTTGCAACATCATTTTAATGACTGGAAACAGCGTGGTCTGTCTCTGTGAGATTATAGTCCGCACCATCAGTTGACCTTCTCCAGATTCTGGCACAAGCGCTGCATGGTTCCCTTCTTGTAATCTTCCATCACCGTAGCGTAGCCTTATGCCCCCCTATAAGGGGGCGTTATTGCCAGCCCTCTGAGAAGACTGGCCGAACTGTCCCGGCGATGAATCACTTGCCCAGACTCATCTGAACTTGGCGCTTCTCTTGCTTCTCCTGGTACTCGGTAAAGAGCTGGCGTATCTCGGAAAAAACTGGGACAAGCTTACTGTCTACATAGAGGATGGTCGCTTGAATATTGACAAGAACCCGGCATAGAATGTCACCCGATCATTTGTAGTGGGCAGAAAAAACTGGCTCTTTAGTGTGTAGTGATGGTATTCACCTGACACATGGCCGCTAAAAGAATGTGGCCATGTTGCCCTCTCTGAATTAAAAGATAAGTGACCAAACCAATCTTTGACTTGGAGATAAACACCATGACCACCGATGAGAAAGTAGCACGTCGCAAGCTCAGTTTGCTAGAGCTTGCCTAGGATATGAACAATGTGTCCAAGGCCTGTCGCGTGATGGGTTATAGCCGCCAGCAGTTCTACGAGATCCGCAGGAACTACCAGACCTATGGCTCTCAGGGCCTCATAGATCGATTGCCGGGCACCCGTGGCCCACACCCTAACCGGGTGTCGGACGAGATCGAACAGGCGATCCTTGACCATAGCCTCAAACACCCCAGCGACGGCTGCCTGAAGATATCCCAGGCCTTGGCTTTGCAAGGCGTTCAGGCGGCGTTCGCGGGGTCTGGATCCACCAGCTGGTCTCAAAACACGAGCGGCTATTGCGGTTGAAAAAGCATCATAGGGAAACCGGCTTTGAATTGAACAGCGACCAGATCAGATTACTGGAACGCTTCAGCCCGGAATTTCGGGAACGCCATATCGACACCCGTCATACCGGCGACCTGGTGGCGGTCGATACCTTCTTTGTCGGCACCCTCAAGGGTGTCGGCAAGGTTTACTTGCAGTCCGTCATCGACTGCTACAGCCGTTATGCCCTGGGACCGGCTCTACACCAGCAAAATGCCCGTGACAGCGGTGCACATTCTGAATAACGATGTCCTGCCATTCTTTGAGCAACACCATGCCAGTATCACGACCATCCTCAGTGATAACGGGCGGGAGTTCTGTGGCCGCCAGGACAATCACCTCTATGAACTTTTCCTGCAGTTGGAGGGCATTGAGCACCGAACCACACGGGTTCTCAGACCTCAGAGCAATGGCTTCGTGGAACGCCTGCACAAGACGTTGCTGGATGAACACTTCCGCATTAAAGGCAGAGAGATATGGTATGAATCCGTCGACCAGATGCAGTCAGACCTGAACGATTATCTGGTTCTCTACAATACAAAACGGCCCCATCAGGGCCGCAATATGAAAGGCAGGGTTCCCTATGCTGTCTTCAAAACCGGCCTACCCAAACCGATGAAAAAAACGGAGGTGAAAACCGATCAAAATGCTGCTTAACTATTGAAGACCCAGAGAAGTGGACCCCGAAAACTGGACACTCGCTTAAGTGGACTCACTGCGGTACTTTAACCCCGTAGAGGAGTCATATCATGAAACGTAAACGTCGTAATCACTTACCTGCCTTCAAGGCGAAGGTGGCCCTGGCGGCGCTCAAGGGCGACAAGACACTTGCCGAGCTAGCAGATCAGTTCGATGTCTACCCCAATCAGGTCAACGAGTGGCGTCGGCAGCTGCTGGAGAATGCCGCCGCCATCTTTGGTAGCCAGCAGGACAAGCAAAAGATGGACGAGGCGCAGCTGAAGGATCTGCATGCCAAGATCGGTCAGCTGACACTGGAAAACGATTTTTTAGCCAAAGTGCTCGGTCGCTAGACCGGGCACGCAGACAACAAAAAATCACCAATGAACATCCGCTGCCGAAGATCCATCAATGCCGCTTGCTCGGAATTTCCCGGTCAACGGCATATTATCAATCCCGGCCTGTCTCCGAGGAGGACTTGATGCTGATGCGCTTACTGGACGAGCTGCACCTGCGCCATCCCTTCAAGGGCTCCCGGCGGCTACGTGACGACCTGTGGGACGATCACGGGCTGCAGGTCAACCGCAAGCGCGTACAGCGGCTGATGCGTCTCATGGGGCTGGAGGCCCTGCATCCCAAGACCCGGACCACACGGCCAGCCAAAGGGCACCGGATTTACCCCTATTTGCTCAAAGACCTGGTCATCGATCGACCCAATCAGGTCTGGGCAACGGACGTGACCTATATCCCGATGCGCAAGGGCTTTCTGTACCTGGTGGCGGTCATCGACTGGTTCTCCCGCAAGGTACTGAGCTGGCGGCTCTCCAATAGCCTGGATGCGGCCTTCTGCACAGAGGCATTGGAAGACGCTCTTGCTCACCATGGTACACCGGACATTTTCAACAGTGATCAGGGATGCCAGTTCACCAGTGGTAACCGTTCATTCCGAGCAGTAGTTGACAGCCTATAGCCCAGGCGATTTCTTTTTCTGGATATCGATGACGTTAGTTCTGCTGCCTGCCTCGTCGATGACTGGCGACAGGAACTGCGGCGATACCTTCCAGCGGCGACCGTCTTCCGTCAGCACACTCACTGTCTTTTGGTTGAACTTGATCAGGGTGCCCACCTGCATCCCGTGCTTACCAGCGTCGAAGCATACCTTGCTACCCAGCGCCAGCTTCATCATGGCGTCGATGGTATCTGCCGCATCCAGGTGTTTCAGGCGGGCGATGATGCGGTCATTCAGTTCCAGCAGTTCGTCGTAGGACAGACCGTCGATATCAATGCTCATGGGTAAGGTCCGATCTTAGAGGGTTGTCGGCAAACAGAGCCTTCCAGACCCGGGGGGTCAGTTCCTCGACCTTGCTTGCCGGATGGATAGCGACACGCTGGAGCACGTCCACCAGGTAGGTGGCCGGGTCAATGCCCTGCAGCTTACAGGTGACGATCAGGCTCTGGATTATCCCCACGTGCTCCGCGCCCAGTTCCGTCCAGCAGAACATCCAGTTTTTCCTGCCCATGGGGACCACCCGCAGGGCACGCTCCGTGTGATTGTTGTCCATCGGCACTGCCGGGTCCTCCAGGAACACGCGCAGGGCATGTTCCCGGTTCTGCATATAGGCAATGGCTTTGGAGAAGGGGCTGCTGGGCAGCAGCTCCGGCCGCTGCCGCTGCTGGTCGAACCAGGCAAATAGCTGATCAACTACCGGCTTGCTGTGCTCCAGCCGGAAGCTGCGTTTTTTCTCGCCTTCCAGCTTGGCGTCTCTGATCCGGGCTTCTACCTGATACAGGTGGCCGATGCTATCGAGCACCTGCTTCACCAACTCAGGCTCATCAGGCTCGGCTTCGACAAACTTGCGCCGGCCGTGTACCCAGCAATTGGCGTGGGTAACCTGCTCATTTTTGGCCGCGTAGCTGCTATACGCCGTGTAGCCATCACTGACCAGGGTCCCGGTGAACAGGTTCTCCAGGATACCCTCAATATGGGCCCTGCCCCGGCTTGAGGAGTAGGTAAAGGCGATCTCATCATGATCCCCCATCAGGGGCCAGAACCAGCCCTGTTTCATTACCCCTTTGCCCTTCCTGTTCTTGGCGGGCCCAGCCTTGATCGGGGTTTCATCCATGGATAACACCCGGCTCTGGAGGATGTGAGCCAGTTGGGCCTCGGCGATGGGGCGCAGCAATTCGATACTGCGCTTGCACAGACTGGTCAGTGTACCCCGGCTCAGATCGATGCCGCTTTGGGTTAAGCGCTGGTGCTGCCGGTACAGCGGCAGGTGGTACAGGAACTTGTCCACCAGCATCCCCACCAGGAAACTGACATCGGCGATGCTGTTGTCCAGCACGTTGAAGGCCGCCGGGATGGTGCTGACCGCGCCGGAGTCCTTGCGCTTGAGTACCGGACGCTGGAAACGCAGGACTTCATAGGCACTGTGGTGCTGGGCCAGGCGGTGGCTGGTTTTGTAGCCAATAATCTCGTACTGGCCGGCATCGGCGCCACTGAGCTCCGGGGCGTCGAGTGTGATGGTCTTGACGGGTACCTCGGGGCCGAAGCGCAGACCGCTATCGGTGACACAGTCGTCGTCCCGGTTCTTCCGGGCTTTGCCGCGCTCGTAGGTGATCTTCTGCTTGTCACCTGACGGTAGGGGGTTGACCGGTTCGCCCATCAGGCCGGTGAGCAACGGCTGCTCCGGGTTGTCGATGACCCGCTTCTCGGATCTGCTGCCAAACAGCTGCCCCTTGAACCAGGCGAGCTGGCGTTTCAGCTGGGCGTTTTCCTCGCTCAGCGCCTGCACCAATGCCGCGGCATCGGAGGTAGTGGCAGGGCTGGCAGCGGCGCTAGACATGAGCTGTATTTTACCAGAGCCCGCCTTACGTGGGGTGGGAATAGCGCTTGTATTGACGGGATTTTTTGATTTCGATGCCGTCGAGAAGGAGCTTCAGCTGGGTCCAGTTCAACGCCTTCTTGCCGCCGGGATCGTCGCGCACAACAAACTGTCCCTGTTCCAGTCGCTTCGACCAGATGCAGTAGCCGGAGCGGTCGAAGTATAGGATTTTCATCTGGTTTTGGCGCCGGTTGACGAAGACAAACAGCTCGCCGCTGAGGGGGTCGTCCTTAAGTTGGTTCTTCACCAGGGCGCTCAGGCCATTGTACGACTTGCGCATATCCGTGGGCTGCGTATACAGCCAGATACGAACCCGGGACTCAGGATAGAACATCAGGCCGTGCGTATTCTGAGCACGATATCGGTACCCAGCGCCAACTCTACTTCCCAGCCACTATCACCAGGACTGCCAGGAGAGGGAACGGACGAGGTACGAGAAAGTGGCTCGGTGACATCGATGAAATCGCCGCTATCAGGCTGCCCAAGGATCCGCTGCCAGCGGTTCAGGCTGCTGGCGGCCACGCCATGCTGCTTGCAGAAGGCCACCTTGGTGAGCCCGCTGCGATGAAAGTCATCGAGCAGCGACTGCCACTGGCGTCGCGAGCGATTGATGCGTTTCTTTGGCCTGGATTGTTGTGTAGACGGAAAGTCTACGGCTGTGGTGGATTCGATCATCGGAATTCTCCTGTGTTTGAGGAGAAATCTACCTGCGGATCGGGCGTAAGGAAATGACGTCCCGGAATGAACGGTTACCACCAGTGAGGAGTTTACCGCCGTGCTGAAAAACAAAGGCATCCGGATCAGTATGGACGGCAAGGGCCGATGGGTCGACAATGTGTTTGTGGAACGGCTGTGGCGCAGCCTGAAGTATGAGGAGATCTATCTCAAAGCCTACGACACCGTGGCGCAGGCCACTGCCGGTATCGAGCAATGGCTGACGTTCTACAATGAACAACGGCGTCATTCCAGTCTTGACCGGCACACGCCGGATCAGGTGTACTACAACCTGCCGTCCGGCTTGCCCCTGGCGGCTTAACCCATGCAGTCGAATCCACTTAACAACGGGGTTTCACTGTCCAAGGATTGGGGTCCACTTCTCAGAGAGGGTACTGTCAGGTGATTACCATCACTGTACATCTTTAGTGCTACTGTTCCCGGTGCAAAAGCCAGAGCCAATGTATACGGGCTGATTGAAACCGCCAAGGCCAACAATATCGATTCGTATGGTTACCTTCGTCAGGTTTTTAATGATCTGCCCAGAGCGAAAACGGTTGAGCAAATAGAAATGCTGTTACCCTGGAATGTTGAATTGCAAGATGGGGTTTATTGAGCGCTTACCAAAACACTAACTGTTATTCAATAGCCCTATATATCAAAGGCCCTATTCCTACCTTATTTGAAATCACTTGGCAATAAAGTGGTTCTTTAGCATGGTCATGGCGTCTTGTGACCAGTGATCCATTTCAGGAATAAACACATCGGAGCCATTAGCCCGAATCAGCGGTACAATCACATGAGGAGCAATGACCATCATAATCAACGTCCATGTCGCATGCTCAGTATCCAAATCTCGGCGGTAAATGCCACGTTCCACCAAAGAATCAATTAGCGCCTGTAAGCAGGGAAATAAATTCCAACCACGCTTTTTTGAGCTTTCGCAATAATTATTCTTAATCACTGATTTCGATCTTAATGCCTCGACAACAATGATCGAAATGGCTTCTCTTTGATTGTAGTAAGCGTCAAAGAGCATGCGCACGATAATTTCAGTATGGTCAATGTCATCCCGCTGCAACATGGATTCCAGCTTTTTAAGCTGCTTACTTCCCTTGACTGAAACATCTTCCAAAATTTCAGAAAACAAACCATCCTTACCCGAATAATAATAATTAATCATGCTTGGGTGAGTATCCGCATCAGATGCGATTTCCTGGCTGCTAAGATCAAGATGACAACGATCCTTCAATCTGCTTATAGCAGAGGTAATCAGTGCGTTAGATAAGTGGCGATTTTTACACTGTAATGGACGGCCCTTCATTCTCCCCCCCCCTAGTGCCAGCATAGTCTTATAACTTGAAAAGCATATTGCTCATAACACAGTAAAATCATTATCGCAGAGCCTTAAACTTGTCGCCGTAAATTCAATTTGTACATATCTCGCCTATGCTCTACATATCGTCAAAGCTAATTGTGCACTAATGGAAGCCTGATTAAGCGATGGTTTAGCTCACTAAATTAAAATTTTATGATTTATAATAATATAAATGGAGCTATTGTCAAATCTGGTGTTCACCAATCTGGTGTTCACCGAGTTGATCAGGCGGCGGCCTGGTCGGTTGTTTTCACCTCGATACCGTCTTTAAATCTGACCCCGGTAATCACCTTGGCCAGATAACTGAAGCCGCGCTGGCGGCGCCAGTTCTTCTGTGCACATTCCCCCAACTTGAAGATCATGTGCAGCATGCCGTCTCGCGTCAGGCAACCCTTTGATCGCTTCGTTCGGTGCCGTATCGTGCCAAACGTCGATTCGATCGGATTGGTCGTCCGCAGGCTCTGCCAGTGCTGCGCCGGAAAGTCGTAAAACGCCATCAGTTCGTCCCGGCCTTTCTGCAAGCAATGCACCGCTTTCGGGTATTTGGCTTCAAACAGTTTTTCAAACTAGTCGAAGGCCGCTCAGCGTTCGCTTTCGTATCGGCCTGCCAGATGTCGTGCAGCGCCGCCTTCATCTTCGGTTGCACCGACTTGGGGGCGCAGTTCAACACATTGCCGGTCTTGTGCATCCAGCACCGTTGTTGCCGGGTTTCGCTGTACACCTCGTCCAACGCTGCCCAAAAGCCCATGGCGCCATCGCCCACAGCCAGCCTGGGGGCGCTCATGCCGCGAACCTTCAGGCCCAGCAGCACCTCACGCCAACTCTGTGTCGATTCCCGCACTCCGTCCTCAATCGCCAGAAAATGATTCTCGCCCCGCTCATTGACGCCAATCACCACCAGAGCACACAGCTTGGCATCCTCGGCCCGCAGGCCGCTGTAGATGCCGTCCACCCACAGGTACACCCAGCGATCCCTGTCCAACCGGCTCTTCCGCCAAGCCTGGTACTCCTCGCCCCATTGCTGCTTCAACCGGGCCACGGTACTGGCTGAGAGACCCTTGGCTTCGGAGCCAATCAAGGCGGTCAGTGCCGATTCCATCTCGCCAGTGGACACCCCCTTCAGGTACAGCCACGGCAAGGCCGCCTCCAGGGACCGGGTTTTGCGTACATACGGCGGCACCAGTGCCGAACGGAACGTCACTGGCCGGCCGTCCTTGGCCCGTACCTTCGGTATCTTCACCGTCACCGGACCAATGCCGGTCTGAATCGGCCGCTCAGGCTGATAGCCATTGCGTACCACCGCGGCACGGCCATCATCCAGGCGGCGGCTCTCAAAACTTGCCATGAACTCCGCCAGCTCGGCTTCCACAGCCTGCTGGATCAGTTCCCGCGCCCCCTGCCGAAGCAGGTCGGTCAGCGGGTCAGCAATCTCTTCTCGACCTGTTAACCCAACAACGTTACTCTTACCCATAGCGGCGTACTCCTCGGCTGACTGTTTTGTTTGGCGACTAACAATCAACCAGATACGCCGCTTTCTTTCAACTCCTCAAACACCAGATTCGGTTATGTGCGACACGAAGTCGCTTTGAGAAGTTGTTACCACCTCCGAGTCGGTAACCATCTGTGCTACCAGATGAATCTAGGGGCATGAATAAAGAGCTGTCCTGACAATGTAGCAAATCGCGACATATCGCGAGGGGTATCAATCGTGAGAGGCATACTCCCCTGGTAACCACAACCGGGCAAGCGCTAGATAGCCGGTAAGGTGAAGGTATCTGAACCTGCGATAAAGACTGTGAATCTGAACAAGCGTAAGTGGTTGACACGCTTGAACCAAACGGTGCTGGAAGTCGGTGGAACGATTATAACGTGCGTTCCCGTGGCCACGAGACTTCCCGGTCGATAGCAGGCACCTAACCCGGCGCACTTCTCATTGCGGAACGTGGGAACCTCGTATTGCTCCCCATAATTGGGGAAAGTGCGCCGTGAGGCGTACCGACAGTGATGCGGGTGAGGATGCCGGAAAAAGCGAATGCCTCGCTGTAATGGCGGGGATACGGGTTTCAACGTTACTCGGCACGAAAGTGAGCAGACGTCCGGCGGGTCTTTCATTGCGAGAGAGTTTGAAGAACCGACTACATGGAGAAAAGCAAATGACAGTGTCCAGCATTACCGGCGCTGGTGCAGCTTCAGCGGACTTGACATGGGGCGCCATCGACTGGCGCTCGATTGACAAGCACGTCAGACGGCTTCAAGTGCGTATTGCAAAGGCAACAGCAGAAAATAGATGGGGCAAGGTGAAAGTCTTGCAACGGCTATTGTCACACTCCTTCTCTGCAAAATTACTGGCTGTAAAGCGGGTGACTGGAAATCGGGGAGGGAAAACACCTGGTGTGGACGGCCTGCTGTGGCACACGTCGCAGCAGAAAATGGAGGCAGCATTGTCCCTTAAACGCAGAGGCTATCGTCCTCAGCCGTTGAGACGGATCTATATCCCGAAGAAAAATCGTCAACTGCGCCCACTCGGTATCCCGACGATGGTTGACAGGGCTCACCAGGCATTGCACTGGTTGGCCCTTGAGCCAATATCGGAAACAAGAGCAGACCGGAACGCCTACGGCTTCCGGCCTAAACGGGGGGCAGCAGACGCCATTGCACAGTGTTTTAATGTGCTATGCAGGAAAACTTCGGCCCAATGGATTCTGGAGGGGGATATCAAAAGCTGCTTCGATAAAATCGACCATGACTGGTTACTGGCCAACATACCTATGGACAAGGAAGTCCTTCAAAACTGGCTGAAAGCAGGCTACATGGAGAATAATCTCTTCTACCCAACCGAGGATGGCACCCCACAGGGTGGCATAGTCTCGCCAACGCTGATGCTGATGACATTACGAGGCCTGGAGGATGTGGCGACTCAAGCCACAATCCCTCAGGATAAAGTGCATGTTGTCGCTTATGCCGATGATTTTGTCATTACCGGCGCCAGTGAAAATGTGCTCAGGGACAAAGTGTTACCGGCAGTCGAAGCGTTTCTCAGAACGCGTGGGTTGGAGCTCTCGAAAGAGAAGACACTGATCACGCATATTGAGCGGGGTTTCGATTTTCTTGGATTCAATGTGCGAAAGTACAGCGGCAAACTGCTGATCAAACCAGCCAAGAAGAATGTGCTGGCCTTTTTAGCGAACCTTCGCGGCACGATTAGATCCAAGAAATCGATCTCATCCGGCGAACTGATTCGACTCCTCAATCCTAAAATCCAGGGTTGGGCGAATTACTACCGGCATGTGGTCTCGAAGCAGACTTTCTCCTATGTTGACCACTGTGTATTCCAGGCAATCTGGAAATGGTCCCTCCGCCGGCACCCGAACAAACGTGTTGATTGGGTAAAACGGAGATACTTCCACAGTGAAGGAGTTCGCAATTGGGTATTTGGCGGTCAGACCAACAATCGGTCTGGCGCGATAACCATCAGAAAGCTGGCTCGCGCTAGCGACACGGCGATATGCCGTCACATAAAAGTCAGAAGTGAGGCGAATCCCTACAGTTCGCTAGACGAAGAATACTTCGCCATGCGGGCAAACCGTCGGGACCACTCTTATCTGACACAATTCGCGCATTCGGCGCTACCGGTGTTTAGCCGACATTCTGTCTGACGACTGCATCCGGGTCCAATTTTGGGCCTTTGAAAGGCTTGAGCCGTATGCGTGGAAACTCGCACGTACGGTTCTTGGGGGAGCCAAGGTCAGTAATGGCCTTGGCTTACCCGACAACTCGGCTAGCTTCACTTAATTAAGTAGGGAATTCTGCTAACTGAGAACTACATAACTGTACGTTTAAGAAAAACTTGCTGCCATCAATTGTTGTTAGGTAGGGGCTGTAGACTAAACTAAGTTGCGCTGCGGCTGTCGACCGATATCCCAGCACGCACTGGTGCCTAACTGCATTGCCGACAGGAATTGCCCCAGCCGTTGTTCTATGACCGGTTTCCAGGGAACGAGACTAAACGCCATGCCATCGTCCAGCATCGCGAAGCGACCACTGGCGAGCATCAGGCTGCGGCGGTAGATGCCGCTGATACGCTCACCTTCGGCAGGCTGCCGATGCTCCAGACCGGTTTCCGCCGTGATGCCTTCCGCTACTTTCGCCAGTTCCTTGTTGCGCAGTGTGGCCAGCAGATTGCGGGCAAGGATGACACGCTGCCCTCGTTTCTCCGCCAGGCCTTCTTCCACCAGGAAATCAGCTCGCTGTTGCAGGGCCTTGCCAACCTCGTTACCGAAGCCCTGGCCACCACCGACATTCCTCCCGTCTATCAGTTGCTGGTCCAGCCAAGTGGCACCTATCGCCCGGGCTTGGCGCTCGATGGAAAGGTGGGATTTCAGGGTCACGGCTATCCCACCACTGCGCTGTCGATCATATTGGCGACCCTGCTCCAGTAGATCGGCCGGTACGCGCCAGACATCGTTTCCAACGCGCTCAACGATGCCTGCACTACGTAGGGCTTCCAGGCGTCGACGGTGGGCGTTCACGACATCCTCTGGATCACGGGCGGTTGCTTTTACTGTCTTTTGGAGCCGGTGCGGATCCACGCAATACAGGCCTTCCTCGGCCAGAGCGGCAATATCGCGATCCACAGCGCGGGATTTGGCAATGCCCCTGACCTCAACCACAGCTCCCATGGGGTACTCAGTCAACTCTGCTTTGGCGGGCAGCGCCACATAATGGGCCTTGCCGTCGATACCATCGAGTATCAGGTAACACCTGTCGTTCAGTTCATCCGTTAGCCCCTTGGAGGCTACGCGGCCGATGATGTGACTCACATTTTCCTTCGGATCGAATACGGCCAACTCTCGCTGCTGTCCGCCCATTGCACGCTGCATGGTGCGGATGATATCGCCCCGCTCACCCATAGCGCGCAAGATGGGCTCCGCCTCGGGATGGATCCTCCATTCACCGGTTTGGCGTTCGGTAGCCAGGCCCATGCGTTGTAGACGTTGCAATCGGCCGATCAATAACAGGTGCTGGCGTTGCAGACGCGGCTCCGCCAGCTTTTTTCTCTCAAGCAGGCCGTTCTCGGATTCGTACTTGAGAGTGCGATCCAAGCCGGTCCAGCGCTCCTGTTCGACCTCCCGTTGCAAGCTGCGCTGGATCTCCAGCTCGGTACGAGGCCCTAGCCACTCGGTGGCCAGTTCACAGGCGCGACGTCTCATACCGTCACTAATATAGTCGCGGGAGATAATCAAATCCTTGCCCTGGTCATCCTTGCCCCGAAGGACGATATGGGTATGGGGGTTATCGGTGTTCCAATGGTCCACCGCCACCCAGTCCAACCGGGTACCCAAATCCTGCTCCATGCATTGCATTAGATCGCGCGTATAGCGGTGCAAGTCTTCCAACTCCTCGGCATCTTCTGGGGAGACAATAAAGCGGAATTGATGTCGATCTCCTCCGCCCCGCTGCTCAAAGTCAGCTAGATCGGCATCGTCACTCAGAGCGCTGTAGGCCCTGCCCTGTTGCCCGTCACGGCCTACGCCTTCACGCTCAATATAGCGTAGATGGATACTGGTGGAACGCGTCCCGGCTTTAGATAGGTTCACTAGCCGGGTCTTGATGGTGACACGCCGTGCATTGGCCGATAGCGACTGCCCGGCAAAGCGGGCCGCCACATGCCCTCGTCCCAAACGGGCACCTGGACGCCCACTACCCTTTCGGGTGCGGGAACCCACTTTGTTGGCTTCTTTCAATACCCGGTTGATATAGCTCTGACCACGATTTCGGGGCGCGCTGGGGCTGAGTCGAAAGCTGTCACCGTCGTCATTGCGGCGTCGACTCATGGGGAACCTCCAGCGAAGTCCAGCAATAGGGGACGCAGGTGGCACGCGGCGATATCAGTGCGGACGTGGCGTTGGCGCTTGTGACGGCACGCTACACGCCCCAGGCGCGTGCCGCGTCCACCCCATGTGCAGACTGCCTTTTCGCGCACCGAAGTGCCGCGACCTTTTATCTTGCCCTGCATCTTTCCCCGGCCTGTAGGCTCGGGGACGCGATGCCCCGGCGACGCTGCAAGGCCAGCAAGCCGGTCACCGGCAAGCGCCAGCCCTGCCAACAGCAATGCGCGCTCGGGGCAAGTGGTCTGCACAGGGGACTGCCGCATTACGCGCGTTGCGAATGCACCAGTAGAGCAGCGGCAGGAACATGAAACGTCCATAACAATTGATGCAACTTGCGCATTCATTGTGGTCACTCCAGGTCCAGTCGCTGCGCCACACCGATCACCGATTCCACATCGATCGGACCAAAGTAGCGGCTGTCGAAGGAAGCCGGATTGGTAATGCTGAGCAGGAACAGTTCGCCCTCAACAAGCTGACGGCATGGCGTCCAGGACGGCAGTGGACGTGCCTGTGCATCAATGAGCAACACGTGGGCCACAGGTACGCCATCAATACGCACGAGGCCACTCTGAATGCAGACATGCTGTGGTGCTACCGCACCAACACGTTTCAGCAGCGGGACATCCAAAGGCAGGTAGCCACGTTGATCCGCCAAAACCGCAACGTCATCAGGTAAATCAACCAACACAATACTATCCACCGGTATCGCATTTGCCTCCGATTCAATAGGCATCACGCGATACCAGCCGATCGGCACGCTGTCGGAGGCGTTGTAGACCACCCGCGCCGTGGGCGGCGTGAATTCCGCCCAGACCAGTGCGACCAAGCCGCCAATCATCAACACCAGCACGGTGAGACAGGTCCAGCGACGTGAACGGGAATATTCATTGGATATCGCTTTCATTGCAGCTCCCTCTTTGCCAGCCAGGCGGCATGACGGTCAGCGTCGTATTCAGGCAGCGGCAGGTGTGCCGCCAATCGGTTGTTGAGTAGTCGCCAGTACGTCGGCGATACGTCGACGGGTTCGAAGCACTGCGCCTCGATGGCATCGATCTGTGACAAGACGGCGCGCACATTTCGCTCACCCTCGGCGGTCAACAGGATGTGTGCGCCGGGTCGCACACCGCGAACCCGTTGCATACCCTCTTCCGGTCCGCCGGTTTGCAGTACCATGAGTTGCCAGCGCGTGGTGCCGTAGTCGTTCGATGCCCAATGGATGCGGCAGAACCGTTGTGCCGGTAAAAAGACAGCGCAGCGTCGCCACCGGTCGATCTGGTGTACGCGTAGCGGACAACCGAAACGCAGGTACAGGTTGATGCGCTGCTCGATGTAGAGCAGCGACACACGAGTCAACGGCTGGTCGTCTTCCGGTCCGGCCAGTGGTTTAGTCGGGTTCGGAGACAGGCCGATTTTCGTAGGAAGGTTTGCCATCACGCCCTCTCCTCCGGAAACTCCCGTTCCAGCAATGCGCGCAGCAATTCCGCCACGGTGATGCCTTGGGTGAAGGCCGTCACCTTGATGCGGGCGCGCATTGCCGGTGTCACGTCCAGTGTCAGCCGGGCAGTGTAGAGTTCACCCTTCTGTACGGCACTGGCATCGCCCTGGCGAACCCAGGCGTCCGCCACTGGATCGGCCGGTGGAGGTGCGCCGATGGCAACGCGCCTGTTGCGTTCACCGCTCATGGTGATCCCCGCAACAGTTCGTCGACCAGGGTGGCGATCTCGCGGGCCGCCGCGCTGTCCGGCGCGATTTCCCGTGCCAGTCGCCCCGCCGCCACGCTGTCGGCAAAAACGATGCGCTGGCACACCTCTGAAGCCAGTGCGGGGAACGGTTGTTCGTCCAATGTCCCGCGGGCATCGCGGCCGATCACCGTACGCACCACGCGCCGGTTGATCACAAAGGCTGCTGCGAGACCTTGTTTGAATATCTGCGCCTCGCGGATCAGGGCCACCATCTCGCTGCTGGCCCACAGATCGTAGGGACTGGGTTGCACCGGGATCAGCACCTGCTCTGCAGCCATCAGCGCGGAACGGGCGATAGCGGCAATGCGAGGCGGGCCATCAATGACGATGTGATCACAACGTCGGGCAAGCTCCGGCGCCTCCTGGTGCAGGGTTTCCCGGGCGAGCCCCACAGCGCTGAATAAGCGGGGCAGCCCTAACTGGCTGCGCCGCTGCGTCCAGTCCAGGGCCGAACCCTGGGGATCGGCATCCAGCAGGATGACCTGCTGACCGCGCAGTGTGAGCTCCCCGGCGATGTGGGTGGCGAGCGTGGTCTTGCCGACACCGCCCTTCTGGTTGAGCAGGGCGATGATCATGGCAGTGCCATCCCCTGTTCACCTTTGATGTCAGGATCAACGCTTGCCCGATCAGTGTTTGCCGAGTCAGTTTCCCAACTTATCCACCGCCCCAAGAGGTAATAAAGTGTTAAATAAAGAGGTTGATTGTTAGGTATTACGTTAGAGAGAAGCGCAGGCCCCGTGATCAGTGGGCTGGCGGCGAATGCGTACGCCTGATGGCACGAGTCGCTTGCGCCTGATAGCACGAAGGCCCCTACGCCCGATAGCACGATCCCGCTCACAGCTTGTTCCGCAGTTATCAACGTGTCATGCGCGGCACGGGCCGAAACACCAGAATTTCCGGCGAACCGGGTCGGCGTTCGATGGACAGCTCGTACCCCGGCAGCGACTGCCGCATAACCAACGCGCGCAGGTCGCAGGCGAAGTCGCTGGGCCGGGCCAGGCTGCCCGACTTGCGGTGCAGGTAGTGGAAATCGAATCGCCACCCCTCGGGCTGGCGGCCGCCGTGCTTGCGCACCAGGCGGTACAGCCAGCGCTCGATACCGCCGGTCAGCCGGAAATACGCCGGGTCGATAGTGAGCACCAGGGCCTCGTCCAGCACCCCGGCGAAGAACCAGTCCGCCAGGATCAGTTCGATGCCAAGCGGTCGCCCTTGGACATCCGCGCACTCCTTCCATTCGTTGATCCACGAGAAGCGATGCAGGCGCCGCCCGGTGGTCTCGCGGATGGAGGTGGCCACCGTGGTGGATTGCAGGCGATCCAGGGCGGCCCTGAGGCGTTGGTAGTCGCGCTGCGATGTACCCCGTCCGATAAAGCGCAGGATCTCGTAGGGTGTGGCGCGCATTCGTCGCGATGGCCGGATACCTGCATCGCAGGCCTCGACAATCTGGCTGGCCGCCCAGATCAGGATATCGGCATCCCAGATGGTGGCGATACCGTGCGCTCCTGTGCCCTCCACACGCACGGTAACCGGCCCGGATTGAAAATCGATGGGCACGGTGCGCCGCGACTTGGCCAGCGAAAAGAACGGATAGACCATCAGGTCCTGGGCGTCGCGGATCGCCATCTCTCCCGGCAGGGCGCGGAACAGATCGAGCTGTTCCCGCCCGTTGCCCGGGCTTGTGGAGAGAACCATGGGTGGACGTGCGTTCAGCGTTCATGGCGGCTGTCGCCGGCGTGGCGTTCGATATACTCGGGATCACAGGTCGCCTCGTAGCTGCGGGCGTCGGCCCAGGCATCCAGGTCACTCACCGCGTACATCACCCGACGGCCGAATTTGCGAAATCGCGGGCCACCACCAATCACGCGCTGTTTTTCCAGCGTCCGTGGTGACAAGCGAAGATAGTCCGCCGCCTCATCGTTGGTGAGATAACGGGAAGGAGGAACGGCTTGTTGCGTGGCAGCGGGAGCGGCGGAAGGCCGCAGTGGCGTGGGTCTCATGACAGGGTTCTCCATCGGTCTTGGTCGATGGCCACGTTGTTGTGGCCGGATGGAGACAGTCTGGAGAAAGCGGGACTCCCTGCTCAGGGACGATCTGTGGGTAAACCGGAACGTCCCCCTTCAAGGGAAGGCGATACCAGCTTGCGGTAGCCGCCCCGCATCAGGCCACGGCCGCGACGCACCAGCCGGCGCACCCGGGCACGGAGGGCACTGTCAGCATGCCATTCACGGGCAACGGTGGCCGCACCAAAAAGTACAGCGGCCACGGCGCGTAGGGACGCGCCTGCCAGAACACCGTCCAGGGCCTGCAGGGTGTGAAGCTCCAGCAGTTCGGTCGCCGAGGGACGGGCACAAGCCATCGCGTTCGTCACCGCCCCGGTCACCAATTTTTCGGCTTCATTGGCCAGATTGCGGCATGCCGAGGCGCGCGCCGCGCAAACGTAGGCCATGCCCTCCCCCAGGCCGGGTGCAATAGCCAGGCGCAGACAACTACCGGCCCAGCGCGTGGCCACCAGCAACCGACGCCCGTCATGGACCAGGCGCTTGCGCCCGGGAAGCCGCCACAGGCCGAAGCCCTCGGCGTCGGGTGGCGGATCAAGATCGGGATGGAGTTGGATCATACCGGCGTGATCGGGACACCACAGCGGTTGCGCGTCCCGCGCATCCAGGGCAGGATCTTCCAACAGGCGCAGCCCCCAGTGTGCCGCCGCATCAGCATGACGACGGCGGGACGTCCAGTCGCGCCGGTAGTCGGGGTGTCGACGCAGGTACTCCCAGGCCAGTGCTGGCCCATCGAGATACAGGACGTAGAGATAGGCGGCACCAGGGTGCCAGTGCTCGCCAGACTTGGCCACGACGCGGCTCCTCCCTGTCGTTCAGCGGGATACGTCGCGCGAAGTCGGCGGTTCTGGCGGAGGGAGCTACAGCGTTATCGGCGTACCATCTTGCCCACTTCGTCAAGGGCGCGCGTCAAGTCCGATTGGCTCCGGGGCATTGTGCGGATCGTCCGAATGCGACGGCTGCGCAGAACCCTTTTCCGCGCAGCACCGGATACCCTGCCCCATCTCGCCACAAACATCCTGACTCTTTTCGTCTTGGCTGCACTCTGCTGGAGCAACAATGTGGAATGTTGCACCTGAGGTCTGGCGTCAGACCGAAAAAGGCACAAAAATCCCACCAAGGCAGTACTACTGCCAGCCCACCATCGCGGGCTGGCAGGGCCGATCACTCCAGGATCGACCCGTTGTCGCGAGCCAGCGCCGCGTACTCGGAGAGCGTGCGCCTGGATATGAAGTGCAGGTCACGCTCCACCGGCAAGCCCAGCGGACCGCGGATGGTGGACAATTCGGAGAGACGCACACTGCCCAGCTCCGGCATGCCCAACCCCAGGTCGCACAGGCCGAAGGCGGTATCGCCATCCTCGGGATCAAGTTCCGTCAGCAGCCAGGTGGCCTGGGCATCCGGCGTGAACAGCTTGACCACCGGCGGCGGATCAATGTCCTGCCCTTCGGCATGGGCCTGGCCGTTGGCCAGCAGTTGGGTGCGTTGTTGTTCGGTGATGAGTGTTTTCATGGTCGCTTCCTCTGATGGGTTCGCTCCACGGCGGAGCGAGGCGACACCAGGCGCGGACAGGCCGCGCGGCCGTCATACCCCAACACGGTCCGGTGCGGGCCGGGGTTGACGGCAAGCGGCGAGCGCCAGACTCGCGCACTGTTCGCTGTGGAATGAACCAAGAAGGCGATCCTGAAATGCACGAAACCGGACTTGCGCCTTTACCACAAGGCACGAATGCGCAAACGGGGTTTTGCCCAAAGATACAAAGCCGTATCTACGGAAATAAGCAAAACCATGAATCCGGCAAATCGTAATCCGGCATCCCCACCAAAGCGGTTTTCCACAATTTACGTCTGTACGCATAAAAAGAGGCTCTGTCACAAAACCCCTTCCATCATAGGTCGAAAACAGCAAATGAGTTATCTTTAACGTGGTTTTTATTATGCCGCGAGACGACGCTCTCATGTATGAAGAAGCGTCCAATCCAACGCGGCCGCCCAACCGGCGCCACCACCTATGAAGCGGAGCCAGCACGGGCTTTTGGCGAAGCCGTGCGCGCCCTGCGCACGGAACGGGGCGTGGCTCAGGAAACCCTCGCCCATCTGGCGGACGTGGAACGCTCTCACCTGGGGAAAGTCGAACGCGGCGAGCACATGCCGACGCTGGCCCTGATTCTCAAGATCGCACGGGCACTGGAATGCAGCTCCGCCGAACTGATGGCGGATACAGAGCGACGCCTGGCGAATCCTGAATCCTGACACACGGAAAACCCCGCCACGATGGGCGGGGCGTATGCCGTGACGATCACTCGCCCTTGTTCCGGGACCACAGCAGGTTGTGCTTGCCGTCATCGCCCTCGATGAGACGGGCGTAGACAGTCGCGGGAAATGACGGATCGTCGAGGGTCACCGACAGGTAGGGACGCTCCGCCTGGCTGACTTTCTGCCAGGCCGCGCCTACTTCCAGGCCGTTGGCTGCCAGGAGGCGGTAATCGGGAGCGTTCTCGCTGCCCTTGTCGTTGGGAACGAACTTGAGTTTGACGTTGAGCGCCAGGGTGCGCAGGGTGCCGGTGAAGCCGTCTTTCTCTGCGGTGAAGGTGCCAATGTTGGCCATGATGTGTACTCCTTTCGGGTTGCCAAGGTCGCGCCCATCGCGTCCTTGTTGTGATCCGGTCGGCGTGGGTCGGGCGGGCCGCACCGCGCAGCGGCCGCAACAGCGTGGAGGACCTGAAGGCGCAAAGAATTTGTGGCGCGAGGAAGGCGCCCAGCGCCGGGGAATATTCTTTGCGCCGACGGGTTGCGACAA
>Ga0265293_10005639_pt1 | contig 20737 bp, 13 predicted proteins | sample Munlanlewell138R_FD_192505 | JGI IMG/M metagenome (GOLD analysis project Ga0265293, IMG submission 192505) | Leachate microbial communities from a municipal landfill in Southern Ontario, Canada - Leachate well 138R | ecosystem: Engineered > Solid waste > Landfill > Unclassified | place: Canada... | reverse complement strand
GACGCCGTACGTCTGACCGTGCATCACGACGTCGTCGGTGTACTGGCCGGCGCCGGTGAGGAAGCGCCGGTCCTCGCGGCGCAGCAACGGCTGGCCGATCGGTGAAACGGGGGCGTTCGCAAGATCCGTCATGACGTCCTCCGCGCTCAGTTGCCGCTGGCGGCGACCTGCTCGATCGCGCGCACGATGTTGTGGTACCCGGTGCACCGGCACAGATTGCCTTCCAGGCCCTCGCGGATCTGGGCTTCGGTCGGATTCGGGTTGTCTTCCAGCAACTGGACGGCCGACATCACCATGCCCGGGGTGCAGAAGCCGCACTGCAGCGCGTGGCATTCATGAAAGGCCTGCTGCATCGGGTGCAGCTCGTCGCCCGTGGCCAGGCCCTCGATCGTCGTGATCGAGGCGCCTTCAGCCTGCATGGCGAGAATGGAGCACGACTTGATTGCGCGCCCGTTCATGTGCACGGTGCAGGCACCACACTGGGCGGTGTCACAGCCCATGTGCGTTCCGGTCAGTTGCAAATGCTCGCGGATGAACTGCACGAGCAGGGTACGGCGGTCGATACGGGCGGAAACGGGCTTGCCGTTCACCGTCATCGTCACGGTCTCTTCCATGAAGCCTCCTTTGGCAATGGGTCGTCCACCGCGGATTCCGGGCAGTGCGACCTTCTGGTTCTGTCCGCCCGTTGCCCGGGCGCTGCTCTGCGGCAGTTTGCGGGCCATGGCCATCGGGCGTCGATAGCCAGTGCATGGGCGTGTGTCCGGTATCATGCATCAAACGGGATGCATCCGTCTCCCCTTGTGTCGTCTGCGCCGTCGCCGGCTGCACGATTCATCGTGCCGGCGATTTTTCTTCCATCGCGTTCCAACCGAACCATGAGCGTCAAACCGGACCACTGGATCCGCCAGCAGGCGGCACTGGGCATGATCGAGCCCTTCGAGCCCGGACAGGTGCGCAACATCGATGGCCGCAAGATCGTCAGTTACGGCACGTCGAGCTACGGCTATGACGTACGCGTGGCGCGCGAGTTCCGCATTTTCACGAACATCAACTCGACGATCGTCGATCCGAAGGATTTCGATGCGGATTCCTTCGTCGATTTCACCGGCGACGTCTGCATCATTCCGCCGAATTCGTTCGCGCTGGCGCGCACGGTGGAGTATTTCCGCATTCCGCGCGACGTGCTCGTCATCTGCCTGGGCAAATCGACGTATGCGCGCTGCGGCATCATCGTCAACGTGACGCCGCTCGAGCCCGAGTGGGAAGGGCACGTCACGCTGGAATTCTCGAATACCACACCCCTGCCGGCGAAGATCTATGCCGGCGAAGGTTGTGCGCAGGTGGTGTTCCTGGGCGCCGACGGCGTCTGCGAGACCTCGTATCGCGATCGCGGCGGCAAGTACCAGGGGCAGACGGGCGTCACCTTGCCGCGGGCTTGAGAACGTGCGAAGCAATCGGCTGCGCCCGGGGCTTTTTTCTTGCAGGCTATCGGCAATGCCGTTATATTGCTGCAATGCATGATCAAAGCGGAACTCTCCGCTGCTTCCACGGTTCGCCGATCGTCGCCGACGCACGTTGCGCGATGATGTCGAGCCGTTCCGATTTCACGTCCGGCAAGCGGACGTGGGCCGGCCTGCGTCTGCTGGTGACGCTGGGCCCGCTACTGCGCTTCGCGCGCTGATTCCCTACCCCCTCTCCCTCTCTTTTCTCTTGCCTTTCGTTGCCTCCCGCACGGGCGGGGTTGGCATTACAGGAGCGTTCCATGGCCGACAAGCTCATCATTTTCGACACGACCTTGCGTGACGGCGAACAGAGTCCGGGTGCGTCGATGACGCGCGAGGCGAAACTGCGGGTCGCCCGGCAACTGGAAAAGCTGCGCGTCGACGTGATCGAGGCCGGATTCGCTGCCGCGTCCGTGGGGGACTTCGAGGCCGTGCAGGCGATTGCCCAGGCGATCCGGGAATCGACCGTCTGTTCGCTGGCACGGGCCAATGACCGCGACATTTCGCGGGCAGCCGAGGCGCTGAAGGGGGCGGCCTCCGGGCGGATTCACGTGTTCATGGCGACCTCGGCCCTGCACATGGAGAAGAAACTGCGCATGACGCCGGAGCAGGTCCACGAACAGATCGGCCTGGGCGTGCGTTTTGCACGCCAGTTCACCGACGATGTCGAATTTTCACCGGAAGATGCGAGCCGATCGGATTTCGATTTCCTGTGCCGGGTGCTCGAGACGGCGATTGCCGCTGGCGCGCGCACGATCAATGTCCCGGACACCGTCGGCTATGCGGTGCCCGAGGAATTCGGCGAGCGCATCCGCACGCTGCGCGAGCGCGTGCCGAACTCGGACCAGGCGATCTGGTCGGTGCATTGCCACAACGATCTCGGCATGGCGGTGGCCAACTCGCTGGCCGGCGTGAAGGCTGGCGCGCGTCAGATCGAGTGCACGATCAACGGGCTGGGCGAGCGCGCCGGCAATACCGCGCTCGAGGAAGTCGTGATGGCGGTGAAGACGCGTCGCGACTACTTCGCGCTCGACGTCGGTATCGACACGACGCAGATCGTGCCGGCTTCCAAGCTGGTATCGAGCATCACCGGCTATCCGGTGCAGCCGAACAAGGCGGTGGTTGGCGCCAATGCGTTTGCGCATGCTTCGGGCATTCACCAGGACGGCGTGCTCAAGCACCGCGACACCTACGAGATCATGCGCGCCGAGGACGTCGGCTGGAGCGCCAACAAGATCGTGCTGGGCAAACTGTCCGGGCGCACGGCATTTCGCCAGCGGCTGCAGGAGCTGGGCATCGAGCTGGAATCCGAGCAGGAACTGCACGCCGCGTTCCAGCGCTTCAAGGATCTGGCCGATCGCAAGGCCGAGATCTTTGACGAGGACATTCATGCGCTGGTGTCCGACCAGGCGGTGCATCAGGAGGCCGACGAGCACTACCGTCTGGTCGGCATGGCGCAGACCTCGGAGACCGGCGGACGGCCGCATGCGAGCGTGACGATCGGCATCGGCGACGAGGAGACGACCAGCGAAGCGACCGGCAACGGTCCGGTCGATGCCGTCTTCAAGGCGATCGAGGCGCGCGTGGCCAGCGGCGCCGAGCTGATGCTCTATTCGGTCAATGCGATCACCACCGGCACCGAGTCGCAGGGCGAGGTGACGGTGCGGCTGGCTCGCGCCGGACGGATCGTCAACGGCATCGGCGCCGACCCCGACATCGTCGTCGCCTCGGCCAAGGCGTACGTCAATGCACTGAACAAGTTGCACACCCCGGTCGAGCGGATCCACCCGCAGCCAGGGGTCTGATCGGAGAGAACGCCAACCTGCGCTAAAATCGCGGTCTGCGCCGCCGTCCGACGGTGGGCGCAGGCCGGCTGGTGCAGCACAGGGTGCTGTCCGACGATGTCGTCACCAGCCACGGCAAGGCACGGCACCGCGTCCCGGTGGTGCCGCAAGTAGAGACATTGTTCCAGGGGAAAATCATGTCTATCGGTACTGTAGAAAAGGCGAAAATCGTCGCCGACTTCCAGCGTGCGGGCAACGACACGGGTTCGCCCGAAGTCCAGGTCGCACTCCTGACCGCCCGCATCGTCGATCTCACCGGGCACTTCAAGACCCACGCGAAGGATCACCACTCGCGCCGCGGCCTGCTGAAGATGGTGAGCCGGCGCCGCAAGCTGCTGGATTATCTGAAGAGAAAAAATCCTGCCAGCTACCGCGCATTGATCGAGAAACTTGGCCTGCGCGGCTGAAACCGGAGGGAACCTGTGCGGCGATCGATGTGTTCGCCCGGCATGCGTGTCCGGGCAGCGCTGGTCACTTCGCATGTTCTGAGCCAGAACCCGCAAGCCCTGCTTGCGGGTTTCTTGTTTTGGCACTGTTCGTAAGGAATTCAAGTGTTCGAAATTGCAAAGAGGACGTTTCAATGGGGCGGCAACACGGTCACCATCGAAACCGGTGAGATTGCGCGCCAGGCGTCCGGTGCGGCCCTGGTCACGATGGACGACACCATCATTCTGGCGACGGTCGTCGGCGCGCGTACGCCGCGCCCGGGGCAGGATTTCTTCCCGCTGACCGTCGATTACACGGAAAAATTCTATGCCGCTGGCCGTATTCCCGGTGGCTTCTTCAAGCGCGAAGGGCGTCCGACCGAACGCGAAATCCTGACCTGCCGGCTGATCGATCGCCCGATCCGGCCGCTGTTTCCCGAGGGCTTCTACAACGAGGTCCAGGTCATCATCCATGTGCTGTCGAGCAACCCGGACGTCGACAGCGACATTCCGGCGATGATCGGTGCGTCGGCGGCGCTGGCGCTGTCGGGCATTCCGTTCGACGGGCCGATCGGCGCGGCGCGTGTCGGTTACTTCAACGGCGAATACGTGCTCAATCCGGCCCGTTCGCGGATGGCGGAGTCGAAGCTCGATCTGGTCGTGGCCGGCACCGATGCCGCCGTCCTGATGGTCGAGTCCGAGGCGCAGGAACTGTCCGAGGAAGTCATGCTCGGTGCCGTCACCTTCGGTCACGAGCAGATGCAAAGAGTCATCACGGCGATCGATGAACTGGTGGCCGACGCCGGCAAGCCGGCCTGGGACTGGCAGGCGCCGGCAACCGATTCCGCGCTTGTCGCCCGTGTCGAGGAAGTGGCTGGCGAAGCGATGCGCGCCGCCTATGCGCTGCGCGACAAGCAGCAGCGCACCGCGCGGATCCGCGAGATCGAACGGGAGACGATCGAACGCCTGAGCGTGCAGGAGGAAGGAGCGGCCGGTGCCGCGCCGGATGCGAACACGCTGTCGAACATGCTGTTCGATCTGCAGGCGCGCATCGTCCGGCAGCAGATTCTGGCCGGCGAGCCGCGCATCGACGGGCGCGATACGCGCACGGTGCGTCCGATCGCCATCCGCACGGGCCTGCTGCCGCGTGCGCACGGCTCCGCGCTCTTCACCCGCGGCGAGACGCAGGCCGTGGTTGTGGCCACGCTCGGCACGTCACGCGATGAACAGATCATCGATGCGATCAACGGCGAGTACCGCGAGCGGTTCATGTTCAACTACAACATGCCGCCGTTCGCCACCGGCGAGGCCGGCCGTTTCGGGGCGCCCAAACGCCGCGAGATCGGCCACGGCAACCTGGCCAAGCGTGCGCTGCGGCCGCTGCTGCCGACGCCCGAAGAATTCGCCTATTCGCTGCGCGTTGTCTCCGAGATCACCGAGTCGAATGGTTCGTCGTCGATGGCGTCGGTGTGTGGCGGCTGCCTGGCGCTGATGGATGCCGGCGTGCCGATCCGGGCGCACGTGGCTGGTGTGGCGATGGGACTGATCAAGGAAGACAACCGTTTCGCCGTGCTCACCGACATTCTCGGTGACGAGGATCATCTCGGCGACATGGACTTCAAGGTTGCGGGTACTGCTGCCGGCATCACGGCACTGCAGATGGACATCAAGATCCAGGGGATCACGCCCGAGATCATGCAGGTGGCGCTTGCCCAGGCACGCGAAGGCCGCATGCACATTCTCGGCCTGATGCAGCAGGCGATCGGCGGGGCGCGCGAGGATCTGTCCGATTTCGCGCCGCGCATGTACACCATGAAGATCAATCCGGAGCGCATCCGGGACGTGATCGGCAAGGGTGGCGCGACGATCCGCCAGATCACCGAAAGCACCGGCACGCAGATCGACATCCAGGACGACGGATCGATCACGATCGCCGCTGTCGACGGCAACGCGGCCAAGCGGGCGCAGAAAATCATCGAGGATCTGACGGCCGAAGTCGAGATCGGCCGGATCTACGATGGCACGGTCCTGAAGATTCTCGACTTCGGTGCGATCGTTCAGGTCATGCCGGGGCGCGATGGTCTGCTGCACGTCTCGCAGATCGCCAACGAGCGCGTCAATCAGGTCTCCGATTACGTCAAGGAAGGTCAGGCGATCCGCGTCAAGGTCATCGAGGCCGACGACAAGGGGCGCCTGCGACTGTCGATGAAAGCGGCGGCTGCGGATGATGCCGCGGCGGCTGCCGCTGGCGAGTAGAATCCGTAAAGACGCGCTGTCTGCGGCGAAACTGACTTGCCCTGTTACCCGCGCCAGCCGGATCGGCGCGGGGCGGTAACAGGGTGGGCACCGCAGGCAATCTGCTTCAGGTACGGTCCGGCGCCATTCCGGCGCGCCCCCGCCGCACTCAGTGGCTGGCCGGGCCCGGACCTTTCTGTTCCCCGGCAGTCAGCTCCCAGCGCTGCGAGTCGGCTTCCTGGGCACGGTCTTCGTCGCGCAGTTTCAGCAGATGCGCGAGCAGTGAGCTTTTCGCAATCGGATAGATGATCGGATCCACGTCGTCGTAGGCGAGCGGCACCAGATCGTCGAGCGTGCCGCCACCGGTGGCAAGCAGCGCGGCCATCACCTTCTCTTCACGCTGCAGGCGATGCGCGATCAGGCGGGCGACTTCGTCCTTGCCGCGCGACATCACGTGCCCGTGCGCCGGCAGAATGAATTCGAACGGCTCGTGCGCCAGACGCTCAAGGGAACGGATATAGGCGAGCATGTCGCCATCGGGCGGGCTGATCACCGTGGTTGAACCGCAGAGGATGTGATCGCCGGAGAAGAGCAGGCCATCTTCCTCGAGCAGCAGGCAGACATGGTGCTCGGCGTGTCCTGGTGTATGCAGAATGCGCAGCGTCGAGTCGCCCGTACGCAGACGCTCTCCGTCTTCCAGTTGCCGATCGGGGCGAAAGGCCCACTCGCGGCGGAAATTCGGGCCGCTGGAACGCCCGAGGACGGGAGCGCCGGTTTTCTGCTGCAAGGACCAGGCGGCTGGAACGTGATCCGGATGGCCATGCGTGCAGATGATGGCTTTCAGGCCCGTTCCGACATGCTCCAGGATGCGTTCGATATGCCCGCTGTCCGCCGGACCGGGATCGATCACGAACCAGTTTCCCGGTGCACCGATGAAATAGGTGTTCGTTCCCGGCCCGGTCATGGGTCCGGGGTTGGGTGCAGTCAGGCGTGCCACCTGGCGCAACAACGGAACGACCCGCTCCGACTGCCAGTCGAGATGATGTTCAGCCCGCCCGTCAGGGCTCACGAGCTCGAGTTCCCCGAAGGGCAACTCTTCCTCGCTGAATCGCTGCAATTGACCGCCGACCCAGCCGGCACGCGGACACGAAACGACGATCTTTTGCTGCGCCTGCGTGTGCGCCAGGATTTCCTCGGTATCCCGGAATTTCGCGAGCCGGCGCAATGTGCGGATCGTGGGGAAAATGATGTTGAACTGACCCTGCTCGTGAAGTTCGAGCCCGCGTGCGGGATTGATCCAGACCGGTTCGAACTGCTCCTTGCGATCCGCCTCCGGCCTTTGATGCTCGGGCATGCGCGCCATGAAGAAACAGGTATCGAAGCGCTTGGGAAGATCCCGATCGGTCACCCAGTGACTGAGCCAGAACAGCTGGTCCAGCGCGAGACGCAGCCCGGCATCTTCGAGTTGATCGAGAAAATGGTCCGGGTGTGTACGGTCCATCTCCCGGATCAGGCGTGCGAGCTCCTGCGAATCCGCCATTCCATGGGCGAGGAGGACACCCAGTTCCTCGAAGGCTTCACGCAATGCCGCAACCCCAAACGGCAGCAGCTCGTCAGACTGGTCGCCCCGGGAGGTGGTCAGTCCACGCCGGATGGCGAGCTGATCCTCGCGTTCCACGACCCCACCCGGAAAGACCCAGGCCCCCGGAGCAAAACTTGCCCGCAAGGACCGACGGGTCATCAGGATTTCGGGACCATCCGGGGTGTCCCGCAAAAGCAACAGAGTCGCCGCAGGTCGGGGCGTGACCGGCTCGTGCCAATCGTGAAGCCGCTTGTCAACTCGTACCATTGCCTGTCTCTTGCCGGAAAACAAGATGGTACCGCGCAGGCCGCAGGCCCTCTCTGTCGACCCTTCTAGTGCGGCAATGTCTTCCTGCGGCCTTTGCGCGACTGCGAAATTGCCGCATTGAGCACCAGTCTCGTCGTCGTACGATTGTTGATCAGCGTGATTCCATTGCGGCTCGTCAGGATTTTTTCCCGCTCCAGAGGGCCGCACAAGCCGAAACCCTGGGCGTAATCGACATCCAGCTCGATCAGCGAGCGGATGATATCGTCGTTCTCTGCCCATTCGGCTATGCAGGCCATTCCAAGCGTACGGGTCAATTCCACGATCGCACGCGCAATCGCGTAATTCGCCGTATTGGAATTGATGTTCAGAATGAAGTTTCCGTCGATTTTGACGAAATCCGCCGGCAGTTCCTTCAGGTAACTGAACGATGTGTAACCGGCACCGAAGTCGTCCAGTGCCACCTTGGCACCGAGGAACTTGACACTGTCGACGAATCGCCGGGTTGTGTTCAGGTCATACAAGGCGATGCTCTCGGTGATCTCGAAGCAGATCTTTCGACTGGCCCGACGGTGATCGCGGATCAACGCAATCGTATCCTGAAGGAACTTCTCGTCATTCAGCGAAGCTCCGCTGAGGTTCAGGGTGCAAAACTCCAGCTTGTCCAGATGAGACGGGTTTTCATCCAGCCACTCCAGCATGTCTCGTAACACCCAGCGATCAATCTGCGTCATCAGACCATTGCGCTCCGCCGCAGGTATGAAGCGGGCAGGAGACTGCACAACCCCGTTAGCGTCACGCATCCGAATGAGTGCCTCGTAGGACAGGCCAGCATCCGGATGGCGCAGTGAAATGATCGGCTGGTACACCAGGAAGAAATTCTCGATCGGCAGACGCTCCTTGATCTGCGCAACGATCCGGATTTCCTCAAGATAATCACTCAGCTCTGAACTGTCGGAATCGAAGCAGACAACCGAACGCCCTCCTTTCCGCTTCGCCTCTGAGCATGCCCGATCACTTGCCGTCAGTGCATCCCCCGGAGTCATTCCAGGCAAAATGCGGACCACTCCAATGCTTGCGCTAACCGTAAATGCCTTGTCCTGATATTGATAGGGCTGGTTACTCAACACTGCCCGAAGCCGTTCACAAAGCGACCTCGCTTCTTCCAATGGTAGCGAATCAATAATCAGAATGAATTCATCGCCCCCGACACGGGCAGCGATGTGTGGAGGCGCTACCACCGTGCGCAGACGTGATGCCATCTGCCGCAGGATCTGGTCACCAGTTGCATGCCCGAACAAATCGTTTACAAGCTTGAATCGGTCCAGATCGACATAGGCCAGAGAGGTCACTCGTTCCCCGGCCAACTCAGTGGCACGCTCCAGCGCGGGTTCTACTCCACGGCGGTTAAGAATCCCGGTCAGAGGATCATGGTTTACTAAAAACTTGAGTTGTGATTCGGCTTCCTTGCGTGGAGAAATATCCTCGATCCAGATCTCGTGTCGATCAATTTTTCGGAAAGCGCGAATATGGAACCAACGCTGTTTTTCTCCGTTGGGAGGTATACGGATTTCAGTATCGAGTAAAGTTTCATTAGTCAGTTGATTGTTTATACTTTGAATTAAGTTAGTGTTAAAAATATTGTCGCAGTTAAGGCCAATCAATGATGCTTGTCGGCCTCGTTCGGTAAACATGCGTAAAAATGCTGGATTGTGTTCAATAACGTGTCCGTCGAATTTAACCGAAAAAATTCCAATCGGTGTTGTATTATAATTTTGTCGAAACCGTCTAAGAGCGAGTATAGCGCTATTTTGCGCATTGATTCGTTCATATCTCTCTAGTTGAAGTTTTGTAGAGAGCGCGACTCCAACAAGTAGTACGGATGAGATTGCTGCGGTTTGACTATTTATTGCTGTTGTCAGAATGTTGGAGAAGCCGATCGCATTAAGAATCTCTCCCGTCATTCCTAGTCCGCTAATGACCCAAGAGAGCGAATACCAAAAACTCACTAAGGACCAAGATTTTCTTAGTACTTTAGCTAAGAAAATAAAAACGATTAGTATGGTCGCCACCCCGCTGACCCAAATTATCTCTATCATGAGACGTGGCGAGAGAATCAAGCTTAAGGCGAAAAGCAGTGTGTAGCTCAGGTAGAAAAGTCTGAATATTATTTTTTTACCGCGACTATCGAGCTGTGCTTTAAATAACTCTTCGAAAAGTGCCAAGCTTAGGAAGATATGTAATTGAAGAGTTATGTTTTTTACGATCGGGACATAATCCTTAGAAATATTCCAGCCAATCCACTGTAGATCCCAGCCGTAATTAAATCCAGATACTCTTAGGGTCGTTAAAAGAAGTGCAGATAGATATAAAAAAGCCTTGTCTCTATTTATAATCGCAATCACTGCGCTAAAAATAGATAATCCGCCAACACCACCGAAGAGCAAGCCACCAAATTTGTTGTCTCGGAGGCTATAGTCGTCATAAGTTTCTTGGCTTTTGACTATTATTTGCGGTTTTACAATTGATTCAGAGTCAATTTTTCCAATAATTTGAATTTTCGAAGAATCGTGTGAAATATTTCTGAGTATAATTCCGCTCTGATTCAGCGTATAGGATAGAGCTCTGGGTGTAAATTCTGATCCCTTTTCCTTACCTTGGCTTAGCTCCCAAAAGGAAATATTATCTCCCCGTAGCTGTCTGATTTCGATAATTGGCGGATAAGGATCAGAGCCGCTCTCGATTTCTATAGCGAACCAAAATGTACCGGATGGTGTTAGTCCCGATTGAGGCTTATCGTGTAGTTTTTTTAATAGAGTTTTTACGATATCACTGTTTAGCTGCTCATAGTTATTGTTTTCTAAGTAGCTAATCTTTGCGGCGGCTGAATTTGAAGATTCAATGCCATCGGCAATGATGAGTATGGTCGAAATAATACCGAGAAAGAGCGTTAGTAGCGCGAGACTTATCTTTAGTGTATAGAGAGTGCGCTCGAGTCCTTTTGGCATATCAGAAACACCTGGGCTCGGAATTTAAAAGGCTTGTCATTTTCGCGTTTTATTGGCTAGAATTACGCGAATATTTTATCAGTACGCTAACTCCCATGCCACAGTAATTGTCCTGTTGTTCCTGGAGGGTTCCGCCAATGATAGTGCAAGAGCGAAAACGTTCCGGTAATGTTGGCATGATCTTATAGTAGGAATTAAATGATTGGAAAATTGAGATTTCGCTTGTTGGCGGGGATAATAGCGTGATTAAGGGTAGCGCGATTTTTGGACCAAATACCGCTGACAGAATCAAAGATTTTAATATCTTCGTGAAGGTCTAGGCACATATATTTATATAAGGGATGGCTCGTTTCTCGCCATTTTTGTTCGCCAGTTCGCACGTTGAAAGAAAGAAGGTGAGCGGGAATGTTATTGCTAGACTCTAGTCGAACCATTCTTTTGTCTTGGTAGACATATTCGAAATTTAACTGTAAATATTCGAGATGTCTTGGCGGAATTCCGGTGGCCATAATCCATTCGATTTGGGTGGCTAAACAGTATCTGTACAATGCCTTAAAGAGCCCCATTTTAACATTCGTACCATAGCGTCCGGCCGCAATTGCGAGCCTGCCAACCTGAGCAATTTTTTTTGTGTGGTATTTTTCTGGTAGGTATAATTCCCTTTCAAATTCAGTCCTGCCATAATGGTTAGTGTGAATTCGAAGAGTTCCGACTGCATCGCCTGTTTCTTTTGACTCCGCTAAGAGAATAATTGAATCCGGATACTTGTCTTCATTCTCTTTGAAACTTAGAGTATTTGCGATGGATGGTAATTTTTTTGAGTAGCGATTTTTTCGTAAATTTATCGCTTTTTCCATTTGTTCTTCTGTTCTTGCCAGACTAATTGTGTACGATAGAACTTCAGGGAAGAGGCGTCGCGTCGTAGGGTGATGGAGACGATTTCGGTGCATTGCTAGCCTTAGATGTTCTTGCTAATCAGTCGTGATTGTTGCGATAGTGTAGGAGAGGCTATGATCAGTTCAGCAAAGGTAGTTGTCAAGAGTCAAGGTCGTTTTAAAAGAGTTCTGTTAAGCGTTTTGACTTCGATGAAATTCGAGAATAAATCTCTTGAAACGAAATTTATTAATGAATTTCGCTTGGCTGGACTATTGTTTATCAGATTTGCTTTATTTCTAGGTATTTTTTCGACCTTACTGTTCTTCTTGCATGTAATTCTCCGGCCGGATGAAGAGTATCCGTTGAGTGATCGTCAGATAATCAGGCTGTCATTATTTATAATTTTAGCGCTTGTTATGGTATTTATCGAGATGAATAAAGAAGTTGCGCTAAAATATTATCTGTATATTATCGGGGGTTGTTTTATATTATCGGTCCTGGCTATCGGTGCCATGAGCTTGCTGCCAGCCGACCTTATTGAGTCGAGGTCAGGCAGATGGGCTATTGCCATGGTACTTGTTTGTTGGTTAGCGTTTGGATTTTCGCGAATTCCTCCCTTAATGGCTTTAATAATTTGCGGTGTAGGTTCCGGTTTAGTTTTGGAGAGTGCGCGTCTTTATAATGACGAGTATTTGGGGGCGCTCTATATCTATCTATTAATGGCTAATTTGATTGGATGGGTACTATCACGACAGATTGAGAGGCGAGAGAGGGACGTCTTCTTTGCTAAAATAGAATTGGGCGAAATGTATGAAGAATCCAATTTACTTGCAAAAAAAGCCCAGGCCGCCAATCAAGCAAAGTCAAGAATTCTGGCCGCAGTAAACCACGACCTGCGCCAGCCGCTCGCCAGTATGGCGTTGTACATGCAGCAGTTGAGAGAGCAGTTGTCCATCAGGGATCCGGATCTGCTGGAGACGGCGGACTGTCTGGATGCCTGTGTGACAGCGATCAGCAGCGATCTGGATCATCTGGCGGAAATCGGGTCGGAAGGGCAAGAGTCTTCGGTGCCGGTTGTCGTGGTGGACCTGCGTACTGTACTGGAACGCGTCGAGCGTGTGTATGCCAGGCTTGCACGAGATTCCGGTGTTCGGCTGGTCATCCGGATGCCGGAGCCCGGACGCTGTCTGGTGATGAGCAACGAGAGCCGCCTCTGGGACATTCTGTCGAATCTGCTCAGTAACGCGCTGAAGTTCCGTTCGCATGATCGGGCTCCATGGGTACTGGTACGTGTCCGGCGCAATTCGGGGTGGTGGCGGCTGGTGGTTCAGGACAACGGAATCGGCATTCCGGGCAGGGCGCACGAGCGGATTTTCGAGGAATATTTTCGTGTGACCGGAGCGGAACGGGCACGTGGCAATGGGCAGGGACTTGGTCTGGCCATCGTCAGGGACGCGGCCGGGCGACTCGATGACCATTCGATCTGCTTCGATTCGCGCCCGGGCACGGGAACACGGTTCAGCTTGCGGATGCCGGCTGCGGCAGCCGATGCCGTGGTGTCGACGGCAGTAGCCTCTGGGGCGATGTTGATGGGTGATGCCGGAAGCAATCGGGGGGCTGCGGGTTCGATGACAGCGCTTCCCGACGAGTCCCTGTATCCGGTGCTGCTCGTCGAGGACGACGAGGCGATGTCCAGGGCGCTGGCCCGCAGTCTGGAGCGGTGGGGATATTCTGTACGGCGCGCTGCGACCGGAGAGGAGGCGATCCGACTGGTCGAGGATGCACAGGATCTGCTTGTGGCGATCATCTCCGACTTCCGTCTTCCCGGTGGCTGGGACGGCTTGCGGTTGATCGAGCGTTTGCGTGTTCTGGAAGGACAGCGTACGCCGGCGCTGCTTCTGTCCGGTGAATTCCGTGTGGAGACGCTGCGAAACGATGCTCCCGACGATGTCGGCATCCTGTCCAAACCTCCGGATATCTCTCGCCTGAGAGCGTTCCTCGACGACGCGAGACAGAGTCAGATCTTCTGACCGGGTGGACGGGGTTTCAGCTGACAACGTACGCGGCAGCGGCGGTGGCGATGACGGTTCCGGTCTCGTTGACGAGTTCGGAGTGTGTCGAGCCGATGCGCCCGCCGAGTCGCATCGTGCGTGTGGCGGCCGTGAATTCCCGGCCTATGCCGGGACGCAGATAGTCGACACGCAGGTCAATCGTGCCCATGCGCTGGAAGCGGTGCATGACTTGCAGCGCATCCTCGCTGCGAAATTTTTCGGCAATGGAACACATCAGTGCGAAGCTGCCCGCTGCATCGAGGACGGCCGAGATCACGCCACCGTGCAGGCGTCCGGACAGGAAGTGTCCGACCAGATCGGGACGCATCGAAAACGAGATGCGCGCCTCCGCGGGGTCGAAGGACCGGATCCTGATGCCCAGCAGCCTGTTGAAGGGAATCTGTTCTTCGAAGAGCAGGCGCAGCGCGTCTTCCAGCCTGCGCTGCTCGCCTGCGTTTCTCGGCGTCTGTGAGGTCGTCTGCATCAGCGTGCCGGTATCCGTCACGGTTACTTCACACTCTGCCAGTATGCAGCATGCGAGAATGCGCGCGCCCTTCGCTGGCGGCACCCCGACTTTGCCTGCGTCAATGACAAGCCTGTCCCGATGAGCAGTCCGGATCACGATATTCCCCTGTATGTCGATCTCGATGGCTGCCTGCTGCGTACCGACACGCTGTGGGAGTCGTTTGCGGCGGCGTTGCGCGCGCACCCGGTCCTGACCGTTCTTGCGCTGTGCTCGCTTGTGCGCGGTCGCGCCGTGCTGAAGCATCGGCTGGCGATGATCGGTCGGCTCGACATCACCTCGATGCCACCGCATCGTCAGTTCCGGCAGTGGCTGCTCGGGCAGCATGCGCAGGGTCGTCGGATCGTTCTGGCGACGGCGGCGGACGCCCTGATTGCCGCTCAGGTGCTCGACCAGGTTCGCGATGACCAGGGCAAGCCCCTGTTTGCCGCCGCTTTGTCCAGTGACGGACAAAGCAATCTCAAGGGCGCTGCCAAGCTGACAGCCATTCGTGCCGATGCCGGCGATCGGTCATTCGATTACTGCGGCAACGGCCCGGAGGATCTCGTCATTTTTGCTGCCGCCCGCGGCGCGATTGTCGTCGGTGCCGCACGCCGCACGCTTGCGACGGCACAGCGTGCGGCAAAGATACTGGCGGTCCACGACCCGCGCCCCTCGGCCGGTGAACGTCTGCGCGCATGGCTGCGCGCAGTGCGCCCGCACCAGTGGCTGAAGAACCTCCTCGTCCTGGTACCACTGATCACTTCGTTTCATTTCGACGAAGCGCGTGCACTGGCTTGTGCAGTGCTCGCGTTCGTGGCCTTCAGTCTGGCGGCCTCCAGCGGCTATCTGCTCAACGACCTGCTCGATCTGGCCTCGGATCGCCAGCATCCGCGCAAGCGGGCACGCCCGTTCGCGGCGGGCGAGTTGCCGGTGCGCGATGGTTTCGGCGCGGCGGCGCTCCTGTTTCTCGCGGCCATTCTGCTGGCGCTGCTGATCGGCCCGGCGTTCACCGCGTGGGTGCTCGTCTATCTGGCGATGACCGGCCTGTATTCGGCCGTCGGCAAGCGGATCGCCCTGCTTGACGTCACGATGCTGGCGGGCCTGTATACCGTGCGTGTGCTGGCCGGCGGCGCCGCGATCCCGGTCGAGGTGTCGTTCTGGCTGCTGGCTTTCTCGGTCTTTCTGTTCTTTTCGCTTGCGCTGGTCAAGCGATGCGCCGAACTGGTGGCGCAGGTCGAGCGCAACGAGCGCACGGCCGAGGGGCGCAGCTATCTGCCGGGCGATCTGCCGGTGCTGCAGATGCTGGGGGTGTCGACGTCCGTCGCCGCCCTGGTCGTTCTCGCGCTGTATACGCAGATACCGGAGGTGCTGCAGCGCTACGGGTCGCCGAAAATGCTCTGGCTGATTCTTGCCGGGCTGCTGATCCTGCTCGGACGCCTGTGGCTGGCGACGGCGCGTGGGCGCATGCATGACGACCCGCTGGTGTTCCTGATGCAGGACGTCGCCAGCCGCTGGATGATCGCCCTGTTGCTCGGGCTGTTCACGGCGGCTGCGCTGCTGCGCTGGCCGCTGTGAACGAGCCGGCCGCGCTCAGTGTGTCGCGGCAGCGCTCTTCGGACGCGAATTGCGCGGCTTCTTCATCCAGAAGATCGGCTTCGGTGCCGGCGCGCGCGGGGTGATGCCCGCCGCCTCGAGCGCCTTTTCCAGTTCGCGACCTTCCGGCTCCGCCAGCGCAGCCTTGATGGCACCGCGCAGTTCCTGTGCGGCATCGCTGGTCGGCGGGACTTCCGCCTTCAGGGCACGGGTGACCAGTGTCTCGAAAATGCGATCAAAATTCGCTTTTCCGCGCCGGTGCGTGTCGCCGTATCCCTTGAGGACATGCGGGACCTCGGCCAGGGCAGCGCCGAATACCGGCGAAACCGGCAGCATCTTCTCCAGCGCCTGCAACCAGCTCTCGATGGCTTCCTGCTCTTCGCGAAAGCGCAGCGAGCCGCGCCGCAGACCACGCATCCGGGCGAGGAAGCGCAGCATCAGGAAGCCCGTGACGTGCGTGCTCGGCAGGTACATGCCGCGGTTGAGCGTGTCGAGCTTGTTGTTCTTCACGGCCCAGTCGCGCAGCCGCTTGCCGAGTGCGCCAGGCAGCACCGAGGCGAGTTCATCGACGCCGGGCTTGAAGTATTCGACGATGCGGATGATCTCGCCGTCACGGGCCCGCGCTTCACCGGAGATCCGCTCGACGCGGCTGCGCCGAGACTTCAGGTCGGCCACGCGGATCACGTCCTCGTACGACATCCACAAGGCGAGATAGCGGGCGGCTTCCGACAGTCCCTGGCCCACCACCGGCTGATTCTGCGCATCGCCGGCGGCGCGTACGAGGCGCTGCAGGCGCTCGATGTACAGCCGTGCATAGGCTGCATCCTGATAATCGAGCACGCGCACGACGCCGTGCGCCGCCATGTCGCGCATGGCGGCCGGGAGGGTCGCCAGCAGCGGCGTCCAGACTTCAGGAACCATCTTTGCGGCCGGCTGGGCCGCCTTGAACGATTCTCGTGCCGAGCCCATCGTCACCGCGTCGTATGCGGCGGCGAATCCGGCCAGGCTGCTCTTGACGCCGAGGCCACCATCACGGATCACCTGTTCGCAGACTTCCCGCGGCCAGGGCAGGACGCCGGCGCCGGCCAGCGCACCGAACATCACGGCGCTGATGATCGTGCGGTGTTCGGCGGCCAGTTCGGCCATGTCCAGCGTCAGGTATTTGGCGGCCAGCCGTGCAGCCGCAGCATGCACGAGCGACTCGTCGAAACGGCCGTCGCTCATCTGCATCTTTTCCTGCGTCGTGTAGACGCGGCTCGACGACGAGATCAGTGTCGTGCGCTTCGGATGCACATAGCCGCGCTCGACCATGCGCGCCGCCTCGACCAGCTCGCTGGCGATGACGACATCGACGCCGCCGGGCATCGGGTTGAGTGCGAACACCGGCTGGGCACCGTCCGGCACCGGCGTCGGCATCAGCTCGATGTAGTAACTGGTCGAACCGGTGCGCTGCGACACGCCCGGCACCGACGTTCCCTGCACGGGCAGGTTCTGGTGATGCGCGCAGGTGACGATCCAGTCGTTCAGGACGCCGCCGCCTTCGCCGCCCAGCGCGGCAATGAGGATCGTGAAAGGACGAGTTTCGTTCATGTCTTCAGGCCGGTTGCAGCGGGCCGATGATCATCTGGCGCAGGCGTGCCTTGATCCGGTCCCAGCGGCTGGGGTTGGTGATGATCTCGCAGCGCCAGAACGACGGGCACAGCGTCGCCGCGTGCGCCACTTCGCCGCACAGGCCGCAGCCGACACAGTCGTTCGTCACATAGGCCACCGGATCGACCTTCAGCGGGTCGGTCGGCGTGCGGATCGTCAGCGTCGGGCAGCCCGACAGGCGGATGCAGTCGTGATCGCCGGTGCAGGTGTCTTCGTCGACGCCGAAGCGGGTGCGCACGACGCGCTTGCCCTCGGCCAGCATCTTCGCGCGCTGCGGCTTGACCCGGCGCTGACGCTCGAGCTGACACTCGCCGTCGGCGATGATGACCTTCAGGCCCTCGTAGGAGGAGCTCAACGCGTCCTTGACGATCTTCCTGACGCGGCCGACCTTGTAGCTGTTCACCGAGTGGATCCAGCGCACGCCCAGTCCCTTGAGCGTGTTCTCGATCGTCACTTCGGTCGGCGTGGCACTGGTGCCGCCGGCCTCGCGCCGCGCCTCGACGCTCGGCGTCGAGATGATGTCCTGCGTGCCGGTGGCCGAGGTGTAGCCGTTCTTCAGGATGATCAGCACACCGTCGCCCTTGTTGAGCACGGACGAGGCGACGCCGGAGATCATGCCGTTGTGCCAGAAGCCGCCGTCGCCCATGATCGCGATCGGCCGCGACGACAGGAAGTTCTGCACGCCGGCACTGCTGGCCAGGCTCATGCCGTAGCCGAGAATCGACTGGCCGAACGAGAACGGCGCGAAGGTCGCGAACGAATGGCAGCCGATGTCGGTCGAGATGTGCAGCTTGCCGATTTCGCGTTCGATCAGTTTGAGCGCCGAGAACACCGGCCGCTCCGGGCAGCCGGTACAGAAGTTGGGCGGACGCCCGGGCAGGAGATCCTTGAATTCCTCGCTGGCCTGCGTGCGCAGCAGGTCGATCTCGCGCAGGAACTCGTCGGCACCGCTGCGCGGCAGCTCGGGCGCATGCTCGGCGATGAAACGCGACATGCCCTTGAGAATGAGCTCGGCCGTGTACTCGCCGCTCAACGACATCAGATCCTTGCCGTGCAGCTTCGTCTGCACGTCGGCACGGCGCAGGATCGTGCTGATTTCCTGTTCGAGAAAGTCGGGCTGCCCCTCTTCGAGCAGGAACACGGCGCGCTTGCCGATGAAGAAGTCGGTGATCTGCTCGGGGACGAGTGGATAGGTGACGTTCAGGTTCAGGATCGGGATCTGCGTCTTGCCGAATGCGTCGGCCAGGCCGAGCGTCTGCAGCGCCCGGATCAGGTTGTTGTACAGGCCGCCCTGCACGACGATGCCCAGCGAGTCGTGCGGACCCTCGAAGAGCTCGTTCAGGCCGGCGTCGACGATGTATTTGCGCGCCGCCGGCAGGCGCACTTCGTGCTTGAGCTTCTCGTGCGTGAACGTGGACGGCGGATGCGACAGGCGACCGTAATCGAAGTCGGCCGGCTGCATCTGCAGGTCGTTCGTCGAGATGCGCGGCTTGCGGTTGTCCTTGCAGGTGAAGCTGCCGCGCACGTGACAGGCGCGGATGCGCAACTGCAGCATCACCGGGGTATTCGATGCTTCGGACAGTTCGAAGCCATGCTCGACCATGTTCACGATGGTCGGCAGGTTCGGGCGCGGATCGAGTAGCCAGATGCCGGATTTCACGGCGAACGCATGCGAGCGCTCCTGGACGACGCTGGCGCCCTCGCCGTAGTCGTCGCCGACGACGATCAGCGCACCGCCCATCACGCCCGGCGAAGCCAGGTTGGACAGCGCGTCGGAGGCCACGTTGGTGCCGACCACCGCCTTCCAGGTGACGGCGCCGCGCACCGGGTACATGATCGATGCGCCCAGCATCGCAGCGGCGGACGCCTCGTTGCTGCACGCCTCGACGTGCACGCCGAGTTCATCCATGTAATCGCGCGCCTGCACCATGACGTCGAGCAGGTGCGAGACCGGCGCGCCCTGGTAGCCGCCGACATAGGTGACGCCGGATTGCAGCAGCGCCTTGGTCACGGCAAGAATGCCTTCGCCGTGGAAGGTTTCGCCGTTGCCGAGCGCCAAGGAGCGGATCTCGTTGGTAAATGAGATTTCCACCAGATTCTCCCGTGAAATCAAAGGGTCGGACCGCGAGCGGGCGGAACACCGGATCTGCCGGTGCGCCCACTGCAGGGGCAGGGCCCGACGGACTGCAGGTCCCGGAGTGGCAGCTGTGCGACGGTCGCAGGCACAGTCGCGGCCACTCTTGGGCACCCGGTACCTTAGCGACCGGGTGTATATTGGTCAAATGGATTATTCAGATTTGCAGAATTGATTTCATGAATGTCAAAAGGCCAGGACCGGATTCTGCCGCAGGCTCGTCCGCCCTCGGGAACGGACCGCCGGCCGGCAGTATCGGAGACTGTCGATTCGCAGGCTCTTCCGGAGCACAATGGCCATGTCCGAGCCAGGGTCTTGACCGATGAAAGCGGCCGCCAATCCAGGGATTGCACAGGGAGCAGATCCCGGGCCGGATGAGAATCGACGGGACGCGCACGCCGGCGCCGATCCGGTGTCGGATCCGCGCTTCTTCGCGCGCCTCGATCTCAATCTGCTGCGCGTGCTGGTGGCGATTGCGCGCTTTCGTTCGGTTACCGATGCCGGGCGGCATCTGTCGCTCAGTCAGCCGGCCACGAGCAATGCGCTGGCGCGCCTGCGCGAGGCCTTCGGCGATCCTCTGTTCGTTCGTGCTCCAGGCGCGCTGAGACCGACCGCGCTGGCCATGCGCATTGCGCCGCTGGTCGCGCACCATCTGGACGAACTCGAAACGGCCCTGACCGAGCCCGGGCGCTTCGACCCGGGCGTCAGCACCAAGGAATGGCGCATGTCGCTGTCCGATCTGGGCGAGATCGTCTTTCTGTCGGCGATCGTCGAAGCCGTGCGCCGGGAGGCGCCGCACACGCGCCTGACCAATGCGTCGGTGCCGGTGGCGCGCGTGGCCGACGCGCTGGCGCATCGTGAAATCGACCTGGTGGTCGGCATCATGGATCCGAAGCAGCGCGGACTGCGCTCCACCGTCCTGTTTCGCGAGCGCTACGTCGCGCTGAGCCGGCGCGATGCGCCACCCGCCTGGCGCACGAAGCGCGGTTTCGCCGATGCGCCGCTCGCGGTTGCTTCGCCGACGGCGACCTATCACGGCGAGATCACCGAGCGCGTCGAGCGCATCGG
>Ga0265293_10005638_pt1 | contig 20740 bp, 16 predicted proteins | sample Munlanlewell138R_FD_192505 | JGI IMG/M metagenome (GOLD analysis project Ga0265293, IMG submission 192505) | Leachate microbial communities from a municipal landfill in Southern Ontario, Canada - Leachate well 138R | ecosystem: Engineered > Solid waste > Landfill > Unclassified | place: Canada... | reverse complement strand
ATTACATGATATTTCAAAAAATTTATGGTGGTGCTGGAACAAAGAAGCAACTGAAATGTTCAGAATGATTGACAGACAGAAATTTTCTGAATTTTCTAATAATCCAGTAAAACTGTTAAAAAAAATAAGTCAGAAAAGAGCAGAAGAATTAGCTGAAGATAAAGATTTCATAAAATTATATAACCGAGTGTGTACAGAATTTGAAAGCTATATGAATCAGACTGATACATGGTTTAATAAAAATCATAGCGATAAAAAAGATAATAAAATTGCTTATTTCTGTGCAGAATTTGGTGTACATGAAAGTGTTCCAATTTATTCAGGAGGGTTAGGCGTTTTAGCTGGGGATCATGCAAAATCGGCAAGTGATCTTGGGCTTCCTTTCCTGGGAGTAGGTCTTCTTTACAGACAGGGCTATTTTGAACAGGAAATTGACAATGAGGGAAATCAGAAAAATGAATTTTTCTCTCATAAATTTTCTGAAATGCCTATTTCTTTAGTTAAAGATGAAAAGGGTCAGGAAGTGATTATTGATGTAGATATTCAAGATAGAAAACTTTATGCGAGAGCCTGGAAAATGCAGGTTGGAAGAATTCCACTTTATCTTCTTGACGCTGATATTGACAGAAACACTGAAAAAGATAGAGAAATTACTTTTAAATTATATGGTGGCGATCAGGAAATGAGAATTTCACAGGAAATTCTTCTGGGAATAGGTGGGGTAAGACTGCTTGAAAAACTTGATATAAAACCATCAGTATGGCATATGAATGAAGGTCATTCTGTTTTTCTTGGTCTTGAAAGAATAAAAAAAATTATTGAAGAAAAAAAACTGTCATTTTATGAAGCATTAGAACTTGTCCGTGCAGATACAATTTTTACAACTCACACACCTGTTCCGGCAGGAAACGATGCTTTTCCTTTAAGTCTTAAAGATAAATATTTCAAAAAATACTGGGAATCAGTTGGGCTGTCAAGACAGCAGTTTATGGAATTAGGCCTTCAGGTAATGCCAGAAGGATTTGAGCTTTTTTCTCTTACAATTTTAGCTTTCAGAATAGCAGGAAGAGCAAACGGTGTTAGTAAACTTCATGGTGATGTATCTTCAAACTTATGGAAAGAAGTGTGGAAAGATATTCCGGAAAAGGAAAATCCAGTAGATTTTGTTACAAATGGTGTTCATACATTAAGCTGGATGGCTCCTGAATTTCAGGATATGATGGATAAATATCTTGGTGAAGACTGGAAATATTTTATTTCAAAAGAAAAAACATGGGAAGGAATAGATAAAATTCCTGCAGCAGAATTGTGGGAAACTCATAAAAAATTGAAAATTAAGCTTATTGATTTTATGAGAAACTGGATTAAAAATCAGAAATCCAGAAATCTTGTATCAATGAATGATATAAATCAGGTTGACACTTTTTTTGACCCAGATGCATTAATAATAGGTTTTGCAAGAAGATTTGCAACATACAAAAGAGCAACCTTAATATTCAGAGATCTTGAAAGACTTCGAAAAATTCTTTCAAAAGATGGAAAAAAAATCCATCTGGTCTTCTCGGGTAAAGCTCATCCTGCTGATAAAGGTGGGCAGGCTCTTGTAAAAAGTATTCATGAAATAGCAAAAATGGAAGGATTTCAGGGGAAAATTTTCTTTCTCGAAAATTATTCATTAAGAGTATCAAGATATCTTGTGGCAGGTGTGGATGTATGGCTTAATAATCCAAGAAGACCACTTGAAGCTTCAGGAACAAGTGGTCAGAAAGTTCCTGTTAATGGCGGACTGAATTTTTCAATTTTAGATGGTTGGTGGGATGAAGGCTTTAATGGAAAAAATGGCTGGGCAATTAATCCAGAGGTAAAAACATTTGAAGATGAAGAAACTCAGGCGATTGTGGATTGTAATTCACTGTATGACATACTTGAAAATGACATACTTGAAATGTATTATCAGCGTGACAAAGATGGACTTCCTCAAGAATGGATTCAGTTTATGAAAGAATCAATGAAAACAGTTTGTCCAGTTTTTTCAACTGATAATATGGTTATGAATTATTGTAAAAAGTTATATATACCAGCAATAAATACAGGACAACTATATAACGAAAACAACAATGCAGCTGCTAAAACTGCTGCAACAAAAAAATACGATATAATGTCCTACTGGAATTCAATCACTGTTGAAAAAACTGAAGGATTAGATACAATTAACGATAAAATTCTTCCAGGTCAAAATATAAAACTCTCAGTTGTTGTAAATCCAGGAAAAATTTCCTCAGAAAACATAAAAGTTCAATTCTGTATTTATGATAATAGTGAGAACCCTGTAGAAATAATAGATTTCAACAGTAAATCTGAAAAAGATGGAAATATGATTTATTCACTTGATTATAAATGGAAAAACAGTGGAACTTTTTATGCTGGTGTCAGAATAATACCTTGTTTTGATAATATTATACATCCGTACGAGTTCGGACTTGCATACTGGATAAGCTGAGGAGTAGTTATGTTTGATTTAGGTGTAATTCTTGCAACATTTATATCAGTATTTCTTGCAGAGCTGGGTGATAAAACTCAGCTCTGCGCTTTTTCAATAGGAGCCAACAAACCTAATGCATGGTTTTCAGTATTTATAGGTTCTTCTATTGCACTTGTTTGTACAAGTCTTATTGCCGCTCTTTGTGGAAAATATGTCGGAGTATATATATCTACTAAATATTTAAATATTGTTACTGGTTTGTTTTTTATTGGCATGGGAATTTTCTTTTTAATTAAAAAGTAACTTTAAATTCTTTTTTTTAATCCATAAAAATCAAATATCTTTAAAATACCGAACTGATTTTAAAATAAGATTGGTTCGGTATTCTTTTTTTTAAAAAATACATTTATGCTAAAATGGTAAAAAGGATAAAAATAAGTTAAGAAAAACAAGGGATTGATTATGCCTAAATATGAAAAAAGGCAAAATCGAGCTCGTGGAATTAGTATAAAATAAGAAAAAAGATAAAAACACTTGACGGATTTTAAAATATATGTCATAATAATCTAAAGGGTAGAGAAATAAACGCTGAAAAAAGGAGGCTTTAAAATGCATTTTGGTGAAAAACTAAACATTCTGCTTAAACAGAAAAAATTAACTCAGAGAGAACTTGCGGAAGCTTTAAACATTAATGTTCAGGCTATCAACAGATATATCAAATCTGACAGACAGCCAAGATTATCTTTTTTGAAAAAAGTTGCTGAAATTTTACATGTACCGGTGACCTATTTTGTAAATGATTACAAAGACCTTCCATCGGTGGCTCGTGATATTCAGGATGGTGATTTTATTAAATTGAGAGTAATTGGGATTGTTCCTAAAAACTGGCCTTTTGCAGCAGTAAGAGAATTTATGGATGAAGTATATGTTCCTAAAAGAGTGTTAGGAAAAAATAAAGTTTATGCAGTTAGAGCAAATAACGATGATATGGCTCCGGTTATTGAATCAGAAGATTATATTGTGGTTTATGAAGAAAATGAACTGACAAACGGGGATGTAGTGGCAGTAAGATGCTATATTGATGGGGAGATTAAACTTAGAAAATATTATAAAATCGGCGATGAGATTTTATTTGTGCCAAGAAACTCTCATAAAGAAGCTTTCAGTGTTAATATTAAAAATTTTGATCCAGATCCAGCTAAAGGGGATTATGAAATTTTAGGTAAAGTTGTTCATCTTATCAGAACAAATATCGTTTAATAATTTCGGGGTTTTTAATAATAAATAAAAAAAGGTCTGGATATTTTTCCAGGCCTTTTTAAATTTTCAGGTAATTTAAGAATTGTTGTAACATAATGTAACTTCACGTTTTCAAAATTTCCAGTTAAGATAAATATAACAACGAAAAAACTGGAGGAGTTTATGAGAAAAACACTTTTGACTCTGTTTGTTTTAATGATTTTAGTTACATTAACCTATACTAATGATAATACAAGTCTGTTTTTTGCTGAAATGGAAAAAATAGGTGTTGAAAAACAGGCTGCTGAAACAATATTTGAAAAAATGCCCCAAGACGAAAAAATAGTTGTTTTATGTATTATTGCCGCTAAAAATAATGGCGATTTAGATAGTCTGCCACCATTAAAAAATGAGTATGAAGAAATTGTAGCTAATAATCCTGAAGCTGTTAATCTTATAGACATGTTTTTTGAAAGAAATGTTATTGTAAATACCAGAAGTTCTGAAAATACAAGAAATTATTATTCAGGTGCAAGATGGTATTATGAAAATGATTCAATTTATCTTAATTTCCAGGCTGGAAGATTTGTTGAATATATAGAATTAGACTGGACAACCAATTCCAACTATTCAAATGCAAGTGTTCAGGTTATTGCTGATGGATACACTTTATACTCTTATGAAAGTGTAAGAAACGGAAAACAGAGATTTAATGTTAATAAAAATGTTTATAATGAACTTTTTATAATTGTAAGAAATGCTCCTGTTTATGTTTATGGAAACTATGTAAGTTATGGATATGATTATAATAATAATTATGAATATGGTTACTCATTCATAAGAAATGTAAATGTTGAAAATGTAACTTATGTTGACATTAACAGAACTATTTCTGATTTCAAATTAAAAATCAATCAGGGCAGTGCTTATATAACAAAAGTTATAATGAATACTAATGGCAGAGATTATCAGATACCTGTAGAAAGAAATTACTATGCTGGTTCAAGTTATGATCATAATCTTGCAAGACCTGCTTATGTAAATTATATCAGAGTTGAATGGAATACTTACAACAGAGCAAATGCAGGAATTTTTGTTAAAGACAGTTATGCAACAAACCCAACTCCTACTCCAACACCAAATCCAGGTTATGAACCTGTTCCTTCCTATGTTTCAGTAACACATTCAAAAGTTTCAAGTCCTTATCAGGCTGAAAATACTTACTCACATTATGCTAAAATAGATTCAGGTTCTGCGGTTGGTAGAAAAGTTGTTGAAACATTAACTGAAAAATTGAGAAAAAATATGGGTGAAAATGAAAGAGAAGCGCTTAGAGCTCTTTCAAGAGGTAATTTCGTAATAAGAAGAGTTTCATCAACCACTTATAGAGTTATATGGTGGTAGTTTAAATATTATAACTGTTAAAAAAAACGGTTCCTTCATGGAACCGTTTTTTTTATCTTTTTTACTTCGTTATTTTTCGGCGTTACATGAGGGGTCAGGCCGTCCAAATTTACCGCAGGTAAATTTTTACTGCGCAGACCCCGGGTTCATTCCCGTTTCACCCGCGATTCTCACGCGTTTTATTCGCGATTCATCCGTGCTTTATTCGCGATTCATCCGCGTTTTTCCAAAAGTTGTTTAATTATTAAAAATATATTACAATATTTAATTATAAAGAGAGTTCAGAATAAATCAGGAGGATATAATGGCAGGAATATTCAAAGCTTATGATATCAGAGGACTTTATCCTCAGGAACTTGACTGTGATACAGCTTATAAAATTGGTTGTGCTTATGCTCAATTTATTGGAAAATCCCCGATTGTTGTTGGTCAGGACATGAGAGATACTGGTGACGAACTTGCCGAAGCTTTAATAAAAGGTATTAATGATATGGGATTAGATGTGTTTTATGTCGGAGTAGTAGAAACTCCTGCAATAAATTATTCTGTTAATATTTTAAAAGCAGCCGGTGGAGTTATGATAACAGCTTCTCATAATCCAGCAGGATATAATGGATTCAAATTCTGTAAAGAAGAAGCAAAACCAGTAAGCTATGAAACTGGAATAAATGCAGTTGAAAAACTTGTGGGTGAAAATTCTTTTAATAAGGCTGAAAAGAAAGGTAGCTGTTTGAAAAAAGATATTTATGAAAGTTATATTGATTATTTAATTTCTTATGTAAAAAACTGGAAAAATATGAAAGTTGTAATTGATGCGGGGAATGGAATGGCTGGTAAAACAATTCCACTTTTTTTTGAGAAGTTAAAAAAATCTAAAAATATAAATGTTGAAATTATTCCACTTTATTTTGAACTTGACGGGAATTTTCCAAATCATGAAGCTAATCCTTCAAAAGAAGATACTCTTGAAGATTTAATCAAAAAAGTAAAAGAAACAGGGGCTGATATTGGTGTAGCATTCGATGGTGATGCAGATCGTTCAGGTTATGTTGATGAAACTGGTAGAATTGTTTCAAGTGATTATATTTCTACGCTTATTTCCATGGAGTATTTAAAAACTAACCCGGGCTCAACAATTCTATATGATATCCGTTCAACTCAAGCATTCAGAGAAACAGTTGAAAAACTTGGAGGAATAGCCAAAAAAACCAGAGTAGGTCATGCATATATTAAAGAAGCACTTAGAAAAGAAAATGCTATTTTTGCAGGGGAACTTTCAGGTCATTATTATTTTCGTGATAATTTTTATACTGATAGCGGTATAATTGCAATGATACAAATTTTTAACCTTTTCTGCGGAGAAAATAAAAAATTCAGTGAAATTGTAAATCCTTTGAGAAAATATTTTGCCTCAGGCGAAATTAACAGTAAAGTAAGTGATCCTGATAAAAAAATTAAAGAAGTTGAAAAAATTTACTCTAATGGAAATATTGAAAAAATTGATGGACTTTCCATTGAATTTGATACATGGTGGTTTAATATTAGAAAATCCAATACAGAACCTATTTTGAGACTTAATCTTGAAGCTGATACAAAAGAGGAGATGGAAAAACACAAAAATACTCTGCTTGGAATTATCAGAGGCTAATTTAAAAAGGAGGGGTTATGGCTGATCTGGCTGGCTGGGTTTACTGGGTTACAGGTGGTGTGATTCTGTGCATTCTTGAAATGTTTACAGCAGGCTTTTTCTTTATGAATATTGGATTATCAGCTGTTATAACCGGAGCTTTTGCGTATTTTGGATTTAATATTTATTTTCAGTTTGTAATTTTTTCCATACTGAATATTATTTTATTTGTTTTTGTTAAGAATTTTTATGAAAAACTGTTTGGAAAAAATCCAGATGTAAAGACAAATGTTGATGCTATTACAGGCAGTTCAGGTATTGTTCTTTCCAGAGTTAAAACTGGAGAGCATGGTGAAGTAAAAGTTAAAGGTGAAATATGGTATGCTTTGCCATTAATTTCTGAAAAAGTCTTTGAAAAAGATTCAAAAGTTATTGTAAAAAAAGTTGAAGGTTCAAAAATACTTGTTGATTCGGAGGAATAATAATGGGACCAATTCTTGTTTTTTTAGCTGTTTTTGTAGTAATTTTAATTGTTAAAGGTATTGTAATTGTAAGACAGGCTGAAGTTATTATTGTTGAAAGACTTGGTAAATATAACAGAACTCTTCAAAGTGGTATCAGTATAATAATTCCATTTCTTGAAACTTCAAGAAGTATAAAATGGGAATTTATTAAACAGGATTTTCAGGGGAATGCTTATTATCAGATAAAAGAATTAGTGAGAATTGATTTAAGAGAAACTGTTTATGATTTTCCAAGACAGAATGTTATTACAAGAGATAACGTAACTCTTGAAATAAATGCACTGCTTTATTTTCAGATAACTGATGCAATGAAAGCGGTATATGAAATTGCAAATCTTCCAGAAGCTATTAAAAAACTTACTCAGACCACACTTCGAAACGTAATAGGTGAACTTGATCTTGATGGAACACTTGCTTCCCGTGATGTAATAAACACTAAACTTCGTGTTATTTTAGATGAAGCCACAGATAAATGGGGAGTAAAAATCAACAGAGTAGAACTTCAGGATATAAATCCTCCGAAAGAAATTAGAGAAGCAATGGAAAAACAGATGAGAGCAGAAAGAGATAAGAGAGCAAAAATTCTTGAAGCTGAAGGCGAAAAACAATCTGCGATTCTTAAAGCAGAAGGTGAAAGACAGGCTAATATTCTTGATGCTGAAGGTAAAAAGGCAGCTCAGGTTTTAAGAGCTGAAGGTGAAGCTGAAGCTAGAGTTAAAATTGCAGACGCAGAAGCTCTTGCAATTGAGAAAGTAAGAAATGTTTCAGGTGGTTCTAAAGAAGCTTTGAATTATCTTATTGGTCTAAAATATATTGCAGCATTTGATCAGATTGCAACAAATCCATCTGATAACAAGACAATATATATGCCTTATGAAGTGTCATCTGTAATGAGTTCAATTGGTGGTATTAAAGAGCTTTTTAAAGAAAAATAATGAAAAACTTTCTTATAATTGAAAATAAAAATTTTGGCCTATTGTGGTTTGGTCAGCTGGTCTCACAGCTCGGGGATAAAATATTTTCCATAGCTGTAATGTGGTATGTCCTCGAACTGACAGGTTCTCCTGTATATGTTTCTTATGTAATGTTTTTTACCATGCTTCCTTCAATTTTGTTCGGGCCATTTTCAGGTGTATTAGTTGACAGACTGGATAAAAAGAAAATCATTGTTTTATCTGACTTAATTCGCAGCATACTGATGTTTGTTCTTTGTTATTTTGTTTTTAAAAATACTGTTACCCTTTTTCATATTTATACAATTATATTTTTAACAGGAGTGGTAACATCAATTTTCAATCCGACAATTTCTGCCTCAATACCAGTTATTGTAAAAAATGATAAAATTGATAATGCTATGGCATGGCAGTCTGCAATAAGAGATATGTCGTCTATTTTTGGATTTGGTATAGGAGGTGCTCTGGTAGGTGCATTCGGAGTGTTGCGTTCTTTTTTAATTAATGGGTTAGCTTATTTTTTATCAGCTGTTTTTGAAACTCCAATTAAAATTAAGAAAAATATTGAAAAAACAGGCAATCATTTTTTTTCAGATTTAAAGGAAGGGTTTGGATTTGTTATTAAAAACAACACACTTAAACACATGCTTACTCTTTTTGCTGTTTTAAACTTTTTTGGTCCTCCTGTAATGATAATAATACCAGTTATTATCAAAGAAACAGGTCTTTCAGGGGCTTATTTAGGTTATTATCAGATGACAATGGCAATAGGTTCCTTTCTTGGCGCTCTGACAGTTTTAAGTGTTACCCCTAAAAAAAATCTGATTTCATTTTTAACTGTTACATTAATTATATCAGGAGTGATTCTAATAATAATGGGATTTAATCAGGGTGTAGTTTTAATGCTTTCGATGCAATTTATAATGGGATTGGTACTGGCATGGATTAATATTAATCTTATGGTATTTTTTCAAAAACTCACTCCTGATTATATAAAAGGAAGATTTTTTTCTATTCTTGAAACACTGGCAATGTTTATTGTGCCATTTTCTTTCCTTCTTTTTGGTTATATGGTTGAAAAATACGGATTTGAATTTAATCTTAAACTCTGTGGAATGGCAATTGCTGTTTCTTCGGTTTATTTTTATTTTATTCCAGGAATACATTCTGTTTTGACAGGTAGCAAACATGAGTATATCGATTGAACAGGCTAAAATAAAAATAAAAAAATTAACTGAACAGATAAATCAGCATGATTACAATTATTATGTTCTTGATAAACCTGATATTTCAGATTATGAATATGATATGCTTTATAAAGAGCTTGAGGAACTTGAAAAACAATTTCCTGCGCTCAAAAGTGAATTTTCTCCCACAAATAGAATTGGTGGAAAAATACTCGATAAATTTGATTCAGTAAATCATGAAGTTAAACTTTACAGTCTTTCAAATACATATTCTGTTGAAGAGGTTAAAAATTTTATAAATAGAGTGGAAAAACTTGTCATGAGTAAATTTTCACTTGTTTCCGAGCTCAAACTTGACGGATTAAGTGTGGTTCTTACCTACAAAAAAGGAAAACTTGTTCAAGCAGCTACCCGTGGTGATGGCAGTACGGGTGAAGATGTTACTTTTAATATTAAAACAATACGTTCAATCCCTCAGCAACTTAAAACTGAAGATGATTTAATTGTCCGCGGTGAAGTAATAATGAAAAAAAGTGTTTTTAATAAGTTAAATGAACATGAAAAGCTTTTTGCAAATCCAAGAAATGCAGCAGCAGGGTCTTTGAGGCAGCTTGATTCAAAAGTAGCAGCTTCAAGAAAACTTGACTGTTTTGTATATGATATTTTAAAAACAGCAAGAAACTTTAACACTCATGCAGAAGAGCTTGAATTTCTCAACACTCTTGGATTTATGATTGAAAAAAATTACAAAGTTTTTACTGAACTTGATGATTTTGAAAACATTGTTGAATATACAATAAAAGAGAGAAATAGTTTTGACTTTGAAATAGATGGAATTGTGTTAAAAATTAATGAAAAAATGCTATGGGAGAAAGCAGGCTGGACAAATAAAGCTCCAAGATTTGCTTTTGCCTATAAACTTCCAGCACAGCAGGCAATAACAAAAGTTGTTGATGTTATATTTGGGGTTGGAAGAACAGGAGTTATAACACCTGTTGCTATTCTTGAACCTGTAAACATAGGTGGAGTTACAGTAAGCAGAGCAACACTGCATAATTTTTCTGAAATTAAAAGACTTGGATTAAGAATAGGTGACACTGTATTTGTTGAAAGGTCAGGTGATGTAATTCCAAAAATATTGAAAGTTGCTGAAACATCGGGGGACTTGTTTGGTGGAAGAGAAATTAAAGAGCCTCATAATTGCCCTGTCTGTAATTCCATATTACAGAAAGAAGAAATTCTGCTTAGATGTATTAATCCTGAATGTCCAGCTAAAAATTTAAGAAAAATTCAGCATTTTGTATCAAAACAGGCATTAAATATTGAGTTTCTTGGAGAAAAAACTGTTGAATTTCTTGTAGAGTGTGGAAAAATTTCCAGACTGAGTGATATTTTCAAGCTTAAAACTGAGGACTTTAAAGGGTTTGAAGGGTTTGGCGAAAAATCTGTTTCTAATCTTTTAAGCTCAATAAATAATTCAAAAAAAGTAACTCTTGACAGATTTTTATATTCACTTGGTATTGATGGAGTCGGGGATTATATTGCTGGAATTCTTGCCAGAGTTTTTAAAAGTATTGACAGAATTCAGCAGGCTTCAGAAGATGAACTTAAAACAATAGAAAAAATAGGTCCCACAGTAAGTAAAAACATTGTAAGCTTTTTTGAAAAAACTTCAAATATCGAAGAAATTGAAGAGTTGAAAAAATTTATTGAAATTGAAATTATTGATAATAATGAAACTGGCATTCTTTCCGGTATGAATATTGTTGTTACAGGCTCTGATGATAACTATTCAAGACAGGATTTTGAAAACATTATTAAGAAAAACGGAGGAGTTTTTCAGAAAAGTGTGGGAAAAAATACCAGTGTTGTTGTTTTCGGTGAAAATGCCGGCAGTAAACTGAATAAAGCAAGGGAGTCGGGCATAAAAACTATTTCAATTACAGAATTTTTAAAAATGGAAGGCTTAAAGTTATGAATATTGCAGTAATTTTATGTGGTGGAAATGCAACAAGAATGAATATGAAAGGTTCAAAGCAGCTTATTGAACTTGAAGGAAAACCTGTATTTCTGCATTCGTTTGAAAAATTTGAAAACCACCCTTATTTTTCCCATATTATTGTTATTTATAACTCGGAATATAAAAAGGATTTTGAAAAATGGCTTTCGGGTAAAAATAATTATTCTCTTGTTGAATGTGGGAAAGAACGTTATGAGTCATCATATAATGCATTGAAGTTTATTAAAAAAAATTTTTCAAATGCTGAAACAGTTGCAATTCATGATGGTGCAAGACCCTTTTTTAAAAATGAAATGATTGAAAATCTGATAATTAAAATAAAAAAATTTTCAGCAGCTATTCCAGTAACTCCGCTTAAACCAACAATAAAACAATGTGAAAACAATATGGTAATTAAAACAGTTCCCCGACAGAACATTTACTGTGTTGAAACTCCGCAATTTTTTAATTTTAATAAAATATACTCCTGTTATACTGACTGTAAAGATATGTCAAATATTACAGATGATGCTGAACTTATGGAATTAAATGGCGAAAAGGTTGCAACAGTAAACGGAGATGAGAATAATATAAAAATTACCACTCAGAATGATATTATGCTTGCAGATTTTATTTTAAAATATGGAGCATTGAATAAATGATTAATATTAAATCCCCTGCAAAAATAAATCTTGCCCTTGATATTCTTTATAAAAGAAATGATGGTTTTCACGAAATTGATACTTTAATGGCGAAAATTAAACTATGTGATGATATTTTAATCGAAGAACACTCAGATTTAAAGGTTGAATGTGGAGATATATCTCAGGAAAAAAACCTTGTTTACAAAGCCTGTATGAATTTTTATAAACTTACTGGAATAAAACCACTTTTTAAAATTAAAATAAATAAAAAAATACCTCAGGGAGCTGGACTTGGCGGTGGTTCTTCAAATGCGGGAACAATTCTAAATTTTCTTGGCAGAAAATATAATATTGATAAAAAAGTGCTTATGAAAGCAGGAAGTATGACAGGTGCTGATGTAAATTTTTTTTTAATTGATAATGCTTTTGCAAGATGTACTGGAAAAGGTGAAATAATTATTCCAGTGGATGGAACAGTAAACTCAAAAGTAATAATCTTTAAAAGAAATTCCAGTTTTTCAGATACTCCATCTGTTTATAAAAATTTAAAATTATGTTTGAAAAATCCGACTAGCGGTATATCCGGGGTGATTTTTGATTTATTGTCAGGGAAAATAGATAATTATTATAATAAACTGTATAATGTACTGGAAACATCAGCTTTCAGTTTATATCCTGAATTGAAAGAAAATAAAGAAAAACTTGCAAATAAGTATGATAATGTAATAATGTCTGGTTCAGGAGCAAGTTTTTTTGTTTTAACAAATGAAAATAAAAAAACTGAACTTTTAAGTGATTTTTCAGCTAAAGAAAACTTATATGTTTTAACAGAGTTCTGGAGGCAAAATGAAAAAAATTAGTATTATAATCTTATTATTTTTAATAATTACAACTTCTGTTACAGCAGATGAAAGAAGAGCAGCAAGGGAAAAAAATTTTATTTTAAGACTTTATAATCAGAAATATTATAGAGAAGTATTAGATGGTCTGGATAATTTTGAAAATTTATATAAACGATATATGGATGCAGACCTTTATCTTGTAAAAGCCGAAAGTCATTATAATCTTGGTGATTATGAGAAAGCTATTGAAAATTACATAAAATGCCTTGAAGCGTCAGATAAATATGAAAGATATGCAAAATTTTCAATAGGATATTCTAATATGGAGTTGGGAAGATTTATTAAAGCTCTGGAATATTTCAGAGAGCTTGCTGATAATGCTGGTGAGCATACTGACAGAAGTATTCTTAACACTGCAAGAATTTATAATAAAATGTTTCAGGCGGAAGAATCAGCTAAATATTACAACAGGTATTTTGAAGAAGTAAAAGACATAGCTGTTGAAATAACAGTTGAATATGCTGAGGTTCTTTTTAACCTGAACAAAAAAACTGAAGCTGTAAAAATGCTTGAATCGCTTCTTGAAAAAGAGTTGAAAAAGAATGAAAAAGTTAAAACACTTGAAATGCTTGCAGAATTTAAAAGAAAAAGCGACGAATTTGAGAATGCTTTGAAAATTTATGATGATTTAATAGCTCTTACAGGAGATGTTAAATATAATTATTTCAACGGTGTAATAAGTTTTCAGAATTCTGATTTTAAAAAAGCCTCAGAATATTTTTCTCTTGTAACAGAACATTCAGAGTTTGGCGAAATGAGTCTTTTTTATCTTGCTCAGAGCCAGTATTTGATGCTTTCGTTTGAAAAAGCGATTTCAGGGTTTGAAAAACTTACATCTTCATCTGATGAAACGGTTTCTGCAAAATCCTTTTATCTTATAGCAGCATCTTATTTTCAACTGAGAAATTATAATAAAGCGCTTGAGTTTATTCCAAAAACAAAATTCCCCGGCGGTGAATATGCTGAACTAAGACGTGATATTTATATTGCAATGGCAAAATACACAGAAGCAATTGAAGAAATAAGAGTGCTTCTCAAAGAAAATGTTAATGTAGCAAATAACTATTATCTTGCAGGTCTATGTTATTACAATATGAAAAATTTTGAAAGAGCAATTGCTAATTTTGAACTTGCAAAAAATCGAGCTCAATCAAATGAAGTTAAACATAACTCTATATTTGAACTTGGAAATATTTATGTTCTTCAGAATAATTTTAATAAAGCGGTAGAAGAGTTTTCACTTATTCCTCAAAATTCTTCCCTGTACAGGGAAGCAAGACTTAAAACAATAGATATTTACCGAAGAGAAAAAAAATATGATGAAATTATGAAAATGCTTGATGCGCTTGAAAAAAATTCTAAAGATGATTTTATATATTTTTCCAGAGCGGAAATTTTATATGAACAGGGAAAATTTGACAAAACTTATGAACAGCTTGAGAAAATAGAAAAATCATCAACTTATTTCTGGAGAACAATAATACTGAAAGCTGAAATATTACAGAAAAAAGGAATGGTTTCAGAAGCAAAAAAAATTCTTGATGATAATAAAAATAGTCTTGATAAAGCTTATGAGATTGATTTTATCTATGCATATACCAGAATTGCTTTTGAGCTTGAACAATATGATGAAGTTATTAATCTAATTGAAAATTTTGTTTCTGAAAAGGGTAGAAACTTCAGAATAAGAGATGAAATTAGATTGCTTCTTGCCGAAGCCTATCTTAAAATAAGAAATCTTTCTCAGGCTGAAGGAAATGCTTTATATGTAGCTGAAGAAAGTGATGATAGAAATCTCCGTCTGAAAGCTCAGTTTCTATTGGGGGATATATTTTTCTCTTTTGAAAATTTTAAACAGGCTGTGCTCGAATATCTGAAATGTGCTTTTATGGATCCAGGAAGTATTTATGCTGCTGAAGCATATTTCAAAGCGGGTGAATGTTATGAAAAACTTAAAAGACTTGATGATGCAGTAAGGTCATATCAGAAAATAATAGATGATTATAAGGATTCAGAGTTTGTAAAAAAAGCGGAAGAAAGAATTAAAGCGTTAAAAATTTAAAAAATTAAAAAAATTAAAGTAAAATATATTTTTTGACGATAAGTATTAGATTGGTTAATTTTAATCAGAGGTAAAAAAGCTTCAGGTTGACAAAAGTATTTTTATTATTTAAAATTACTTAACTGTTCACTCACAGAATGAATGGTTGACAGGGAGGTCATCATGGTTGGAGGAAAAAAATTGATAACTGAAATTAGAGAAGCTGTTGCCGAGCTTAAGGAAGTCTATGGCACTTGTTCGCTAAAACTTGGTACAGAAGCCGAAGCAAACACTTTTGAAGATATTGAATACATGCATAAAAACCTCGGTGATATAATACCAATAATTGTAAAAGTTGGCGGCTGTGAAGCAAAAAATGATATAAGAAAAATGTCTGAAATTGGAGTAACAGGAATTGTTGGTCCGATGATTGAATCCCCTTATGCTTTAAAAATTTATTTTAATACATTAAAAGCTTATTATGAAGATTTATCAACTGTTCAGAAAATTATTAATATCGAATCAATCAATGCTTTTGAAAATCTGGGTAAAATTTTATCTGCTCCTGAATTTGACATGGTTGATCAGGTTACTATTGGAAGAAGCGATTTTTCAGCCTCTCTTGGATTGCATGTTGATGACTCAAAAGTATATGATTTTGTCAGAGAAATAGTCAATGCCTGTCATAAAGCGGGTAAAATCACTTCAGTTGGCGGTGGAATAACACCGAGTAATGCTTTAAAAATCAAAGATTATATTGGAACAGAAAAAATTAATATCAGAACTGCTGTTATTGAACTATCAAAATGTCCTGACATATTTGTTGCAATAAAAAAATGTCTGGAACTTGAAATTCTTATATTAAAAAATAATATGAAAGTTTTTCCGCAGTACACCCCTTATTTTGCAAACAGAATTGGCGTTATAAAAGAAAGAATAGCCTGCTGATATGCTTGTTGTTATTGGTGGCGGTCTTTTTCAGAGTTTTGCCATAAAAAAAGCGGAAGAAATTTCTATTAAAACTGTTTGTGTAGATATTGACAATAATGCCCCCGGAAAAAATCTCTGTTCTCATTTTATTAAAAAAAGTACGAGAGATTATGCTGGAATAATAGAAGAACTTGAGAAAGAAAAGATAAAGCCTTCGGGGGTTATAACTGTCGGAACAGATATGTCAAGAACAGTTTATGAAGTGTCAAAACACTTTGGGCTTGATCCTGGATTTAATAATCCAGACGTAGTTGTAAACAAAATCGAAATGAGAAAAAGATTAAAAAAATTTAACATACCTCAACCTGATTTTGTTTATGGAAAGAGTTTTGAAGAATTAAAAAACAAAATAATTCAAAGTAATCTTAAATTTCCTTTAGTAATAAAACCTTCTGAAAATATGGGAGCCCGGGGTGTTGTCAAAATTTCTGATTTTGAGGATTTGAAAAATAATTTCGAAATATCCTCAGGTTTTTCTCCTGATAAAAGAGTTATAGTTGAAGAATATATGGAAGGTCCAGAACTTTCAATTGAAACAATAGTTTATAATGGAAAACTTTTCCCACTGGTAACAGGTGATAGACATATTGAAAAGGAGCCATATTTTGTCGAAATTGGGCATTCATGCCCTTCAAAACAGTCAGAGGAAATTTTAAAACAAGCTTTTAAAGTTATGTCAGAAGCGGCAGCTGCTCTTGGAATATACAATGGACCTGCAAAAGGGGATATAAAAATCTCCGGGGGCAAAATAAAAATCGGAGAAATTGCGGCAAGACTTTCTGGTGGTTTCATGTCTTCTCATACACTTCCGCTTTCCACAGGTATAGATGGAATAAAGCTTGCTGTAAAACAGAGAATGGGACTGAAAATTTCCGAAGAAGAATTTGAACCTGTAAAAAACATGGTATGTCTTGAAAGGGCGATTTATTTTGAAAATGAATTTGTTATAAAAAAAATTGAAAATGTTGATAAATGTTTAAAGATTCCAGGAGTTGAATTTATTCATTTTAACTTAAAAGAGGGTGATAAATTCAAAATTTTAAAAAATAATATTGGTAAAATTGGCAATTTTATTGTTAGAGCAGAGAGTTTTAAAAAAGCAGAAAAAGTGGTGGAAAAAGTATTTAATACTTTGATAATTAAATGAAAATAAATATTTTTAAAAACAAATGTTTTAACTGTGCTTTGTGTAATGGCAAAAAATGTGGTGGAATTATTCCTGGAATGGGTGGAGCAGGGAAAGGATTAACATTTATCAATAATTTTATTTCGTGGGAAAAATTGACAGCTGAGGGTGTAATAAACCGGATAATAAATCCTGAAATTATCGGAGTGGCTCCCATGACTGGTGTTGATGAAAATATGGGTGGGAGTATTTCTGAAAGGGAATTTCATCAAAAAATTATTAAAGGTGCTATGAAAGCTGGTTTTTTTTCCTGCATAGGTGATGGAACACCTGAATATAAGCTGCTTTATGGCTGTGAAGCATTAAAAGAAAATAAAGTTAAAGGTAATATAATTATAAAACCCTTTGAGAACTCAGTTATATTTGAAAAAATTGAAAAAGTAAGAAATCAAGCCTGTGCAATAGGAATTGATATTGATTCTGTCAATTTAATTACCATGGATGGGAAAGCAGTAATGAATAAGAAAAACGCAGATGATTTAATTAAAATAAAAAATTATTCAAAATGTCCTTTTATAATTAAAGGTGTTTTTTCAGAATATGATTTTGAACTTGTAAAACAGGTAAAACCTGAGATTGCCATTATTTCAAATCATGGTGGAAGAGTGTTTGATAATGGTGAAGGAACGGGGGATATTCTTAAAAAATATTCAAAATCAGTTAAGAATTATGTAAAGGAAATATGGGTTGATGGCGGAATAAGAAAAAAAGAACATATACTGAAAGCTTTAGAATATGGAGCTGACAGAATACTTATAGGAAGACCATTCGCAGTAAATACAATTTTACATGGGATTGATGGAGTAAAAAAATTCAGTGATGAAAATAATTTATGTTTTTAAATCAGGATTAAATTTTGGTTCAGGTCATGTAAGCAGGGCTAAATTTTTATCTGAATATATAAAAAATAATATAATGGATTGTGAATTTACATTCATTGGTGAAGACAAGGATGATGTTTATAAAAAAATACTTCCTCAAAGTATTATTGTAAGTTCAGATGAAGAAATATTAAATTATATAAAAAAAATCAAAGCTGATTTTGTTTTCTTAGATAGAAGAATTAATTCAAAATTTATACTTGAAGAAGCAGGGAAAATCTCAAAAACAATTGTAATAGAAGACCCAGAAATTTTGCCACATCAGGCTTATGTTATATGGGATTCAAACAGAAGTGAAAATTCAAAAAAAGCAGAAAATGAAATTCTCGGGTTTGATAACGTATTAATAAATCCAGAAATTTTACAATTTTCAAAAAAAAAAATTCGAAAAAAAGCTCATAAAATTTTTATATGCATGGGTGGAACAGATGTCAACAGAGTTATTCCAGATATTGTATGTAAGCTCTCCAGTAAATTTAAAATCACCGTACTTCCTGGTGTTCATTACAATGATTATTTGAAATTAAAATCTGTCAATGTTAAAATATTAAATAGTAATAATTTTTGCTGGAAAGAAATTGCTGAATGCGATTTTGGACTTGTTTCCGGTGGTATTGTTATGTCAGAAGCGCTGAGTTTGTTTATGCCTTTAATTGTATGGCCTCAGGTAAATCATCAGATTGTAAACGCGAATGAACTGAAAGAGAAAAATTTAATTACTGTTTTTGAAAAAAAAGAAAACATTGTTAATATTGCTCAAGAATTTGCCGATGATTACAAAACAAGGCATGAACTGAATGAAAAATTAAAAAAAGTTCAATATGGGCGGGGAATTAATAAGGTTTTAAAATATCTGGAGGTATGCAATGAATAAGAAAGTAGTTATTGGGGTGGTTGTTGCAGTTGTTGCAGTGCTTATATTGTTTATGACTACTGGCAAAGAAAAAGAGGAAGTTGTTGTAACACCTGAAAAAACAGAACTTACTGTTGTAGAAACTGTAAAAGAAGAAAAGAAAGTTGAAAAAAAAGAAGAAGCACCACGACCAAAAATCGAAGAGAAAAAAATTACAACATCAGCTGCTCAGGTTGAGAAAGTTGAGTTGAAACCTGAATTTACAAGACCACTTAAAACAGAAAAAAAAGAGTTTGTTTATGTTGTTCGTCCTGGCGATACTCTCTGGAGTATAGCGTTGGAATACTATAGAGATCCTTATGGTTTTGAAAAACTTGCAGCTCATAATAAAATCAGCCAGGCTGAAGTTATTTATCCAGGTATGGTTATTAAATTCCCTGAAACATATTATGAAAGAGATTATGTATATACTGTGAAGAAAGGTGATACTTTATGGAAAATTACCAAAGAAGCTGACAGTTTAAAAAACCCAATGCTATGGTCTTTTCTTGCTGGATATAATGGAATAGATGTTGAAAAAAGAATTGTATGGGAAGGTATGAAACTGAGAATACCTTATGAAATTGGAAAGTATGAAGTTAAAGAAGAAGGAATGGATTTATTTAAAATTGCTGAAAAAATCTATGATTTTAAATATGCAAAACTTCTTGCAGCAAGACTGGCAAGATATAATAATATTGATTATGTTTATTATGTAAAACCAGGAACAATAATTTACTATCCAATTTTTTAAAATAAAAAAGGATTAAGAATCGAGTGAAAATATTGTAATTGTTTTTGCTCGATTCTTTTATTATTTATGAAAGTAAAAATCTGTGTTGTTGGATTAGGCTATGTAGGATTGCCGCTTGCGGTTGAGTTTGCAAAGAAATATGAAGTTGTGGGATATGATATTAAAGCAAAAAGAGTAGAAGAATTAAAAAAAGGTATAGACAGAACAAGAGAAGTTGATAGCGAAGAATTAAAAAAAGCACAGAATATTGTTTTTACTGACAACATAAAAAATTGTGAAAAATGCAATGTTTTTATAGTTACAGTACCAACTCCTATTGATGAGTTTAAAGTTCCAGATTTAACTCCTGTTGTTAAATCATCAGAAACAGTTGGAGGGATTTTAAAAAAAGGTGATACAGTTATTTATGAATCAACAGTTTATCCAGGAGTGACTGAAGAAATCTGTGTTAAAATTCTTGAATCAAAATCCGGGTTAAAATTTAATAAAGATTTTTTTGTAGGTTATTCTCCTGAAAGAATAAATCCAGGAGATAAAGAACATACTTTCAGCAGTATTAAAAAAGTGGTGTCAGGCTCTGATAAAAAAACTCTTGATTTTGTTGCTGAAATTTACAGTCATGTTGTTAAGGCAGGGGTTTTTAAAGCTTCATCCATAAAAGTTGCCGAAGCTGCCAAAGTTATTGAAAACACTCAGCGAGATGTTAATATTGCTCTTATAAATGAACTTGCAATGCTTTTCAATCACCTTGGTATTGATACTGGTGATGTACTTGAAGCTGCGGGTACCAAATGGAATTTTCTTCCATTCAGACCAGGAATAGTTGGTGGGCACTGTATAGGTGTTGATCCATATTATCTTACCTATAAAGCTCAGAAAGAGGGGTTTCATCCTCAGATTATTCTTGCCGGAAGAAGAATTAATGATGGAATGGGTAAATATGTAACTGAGCAGGTAATTAAAGAAATGACCAAAAGAAAAATACTTGTGTGGGAAAGTAAAATTCTTATTATGGGATTTACTTTTAAAGAAAAC
>Ga0265293_10005637_pt1 | contig 20742 bp, 21 predicted proteins | sample Munlanlewell138R_FD_192505 | JGI IMG/M metagenome (GOLD analysis project Ga0265293, IMG submission 192505) | Leachate microbial communities from a municipal landfill in Southern Ontario, Canada - Leachate well 138R | ecosystem: Engineered > Solid waste > Landfill > Unclassified | place: Canada... | reverse complement strand
CTGGCCGCCCATGGTGGGCAGCACCGCATCCGGGCGCTCCTTCTCGATGATCTGGGCGATGGTCTGCCAGGTGATGGGCTCGATGTAGGTGGCGTCGGCCGTCTCCGGGTCGGTCATAATGGTGGCCGGATTGGAGTTCACCAGGATGACGCGGTAGCCTTCCTCGCGCAGCGCCTTGCACGCCTGTGCCCCCGAATAGTCGAACTCGCAGGCCTGACCGATCACGATAGGACCGGCGCCAATGATGAGAATGCTATCGATGTCAGTTCTTTTCGGCATAGTCTTGGTCAGCCACGCAAGTCGAAGAAAAAGCCCAACCACGGGGGACACGGGGAACACGGGGGAAAACATCGATTGAGCATTGATTCATCCCCGTGTACCCCGTGGTTAATTCTTTGTCTTCAATGACTAATTCTTCCTGTCGTTGATGGTTGCGACGAAGCGGTCGAACAGCGGGCCCACGTCGCACGGGCCGGGGCTGGCTTCGGGGTGGCCCTGGAAGCTGAAGGCCGGCCGGTCGGTGCGTTCTACGCCCTGCAGCGAGCCGTCGAACAGGGAACGGTGCGTGGCGCGCAGGTAGGACGGCAGGGTTTCTTCGTCCACTGCGAAGCCGTGGTTCTGGCTGGTGATCATCACGTGTCCGGCGTCGATGTCGATGACCGGATGGTTGGCGCCGTGATGGCCGAATTTCATTTTCACCGTGCGCGCACCCGAGGCCAGCGACAGCAACTGGTGACCAAGGCAGATGCCAAAAATGGGCGTATCGGTCTTGAGCAGGCGTTGGATGGCCTCGATGGCATAGTCGCAGGCGGACGGATCGCCGGGGCCGTTGGCGAGCATGATGCCGTCGGGATTCATGGCGAGCACGTCCTCGGCCGGGGTCTGCGCCGGCACGACGGTCAGTCGGCAGCCGCGATCCACGAGCATGCGCAGGATGTTGCGCTTCACACCGTAGTCGTACACCACTACGTGATGGGGCAGGTCTTCGGCCTTGCGCTCCACCAAACCCTCGCCGAGCCGCCAGCCGCCCTGGGTCCAGGTGTACGGCTGGGACGTGGTGACTTCCTTGGCGAGATCCATGCCACTCAGGCCCGGAAAGGCCCGTGCGGCGGCCACGGCCGCCTCGGCGTCAATGCGGTCGCCCGCCACCAGGCAGCCATTCTGGGCGCCCTTTTCACGCAGGATACGCGTGAGCTTGCGGGTGTCGATGCCGGCGATACCGACCACGTTCTGGCGCCGGAGATAGGCATCCAGTGCCTCCTGACTGCGGAAATTACTGGCGACCCTGGGCAGGTCGCGAATGACCAGTCCTGCCGCCTTGATGCCGTCCGCCTCCTCGTCCTCGGCATTGGTGCCCGTATTACCGATGTGGGGATAGGTCAGAGTGACGATCTGACGGGTGTATGAAGGATCGGTGAGGATCTCCTGGTACCCGGTCAGCGCGGTGTTGAACACCACCTCACCGACGGTCTGCCCCTCACTGCCGATGGACTCGCCCCAGAACAGTGTACCGTCTGCCAGAGCCAGCAAGGCCTGTTGCCGCAAGGTGACCTCCAAACTGTATACGTGCAAAGCGGGAAGAGCCCCAAGGACCCTCCCCGCTCGAAAGAAATGCTCGGCGTGAAGTGCCGTGCCAGGTTGGCCGGCTATTTTACGGATGCGGCGGGTGCCTGTCCACGCGTAACGCGGGCTGTTTTTGGGCGTTGGTCAGAAAAGCATTAACACGGGGGAAACAAGAACCGCCCGTAGAAGCCCACACCGTGGACGAATGGATTTTCCAACCGCCCGGCGGTAACCGGATGCAATTCGCCGACGGTGTCGGCTCCTACCGGGAATTCTTCCCCCGCGCTCAGTCCTTGAGGCCCAGCACGTCCTGCATGTCGAACAGGCCGCGGTCCTTGGCGGCGAGCCAGGCGGCGGCGCGCATGGCGCCCTTGGCGAAGGTCATGCGGCTGGAGGCCTTGTGGGTGATCTCGATGCGCTCGCCGATGCCCGCGAACATGACGGTGTGCTCGCCCACAATGTCGCCGGCGCGGATGGTCTCGAAGCCGATGGTCTTGCGCTCGCGCTCGCCGGTGTTGCCCTGCCGTCCGTACACGGCGCACTCCTTCAGGTCACGTCCGAGGGCGGCGGCCACCACCTCGCCCATGCGCAGGGCGGTACCCGAGGGGGCGTCCACCTTGTGGCGGTGGTGGGCCTCGATGATCTCGATGTCCACCTCCTCGCCCAGCACGCGGGCGGCGAGATCGAGCAGCTTGAGGGAGAGATTGACGCCCACGCTCATGTTGGGGGCGAAGACGATGGCGATGTCATTGGCCGCCTCGCGGATGGCCTGCTTGCCGGCGTCGTCGAAGCCCGTGGTGCCGATGACCATGGCCTTGCCGGCCTTGCGGCACAGGGCCAGGTTGTTGAGGGTGACCTCGGGACGGGTGAAATCCACCAGCACGTCGAAGGTATCGAGCACCGAGCCGAGGTTTTCGACCACCTGGACACCATTGCGGCCGATACCGGCCAGTTCACCGGCGTCGGTACCGATCATGCTGCTGCCCGGGCGCTCGATGGCGGCCCCGAGGGTGAGGCCGGCCTGCTGGCAGGCCTCGACAAGGGTTCGACCCATGCGTCCGGCGGCGCCGGTTACGGCGATTCTGGTCATGAGGGATTTCCGTAATGTTCGTTTAAACGTGCGATATGACCATGTGACGCGTTAAACGGTAAAGGGCATCCGCGCTAACGCATCACGTCCAACGGTGTCACCAACTGATATACGAAAAGCCCTGTTCCTGCAGCTCCATGAGGTCGGCCGCACCCACGTCCACCACCTGGGCGAAGGGCAGCAGGTCGTCCTCGGTCCAGCCCAGGGCCTTCATGGTGTTGTTGCAGGCGTGGAACTCCACCCCGGACTCCGCGAGCTTTGCCACCTGCTGCTGGATTTGCTCACTGACGGGGCGCTGGGGGAAATGGGCCAGGATGTGAATGCCGGGCCCGAAGCAGACCACCACCACCTGCACATCCTTGCCGTATTTGCGCACCATCTCCCCGGCCGAGAACGTCACGTGCTGCTGATAGTCGGGCTCTGCCTTGTTGAACTGGTAGACGACCTTGTGTTTCGACGCCACGGCTTTCGCCTGCGCGCCACCCGCCGCCGCCAATGCAGCCGCGCCACCGCCCGCCAGGGCGGCGCCAAGCAGGCGCCGGCGCATCGTGTCGACACCGGCCACCAGACCGGCTCGGCTCCACTTGTTCATTTGTCTCCCCCCTCTGGCAAGACGCCTCAGAGCTTCACATCTTCAAAGAATTTTTTCACCCCGTCGAGCCAGGAACGGGCACGCGGCGTGTGTTTCTCGTCACCCATGGTCTGCTCCAGCTGGTGGAACAGCTCTTTTTGCTGACTGGTGAGATTCACCGGCGTTTCCACCGTCACCTTGCAGATGAGGTCGCCCGGGGCGCCGCCGCGCACCGAGGTGACGCCCTTGCCGCGCAGGCGGAACAGCTTGCCGGTCTGGGTCTCGGCCGGGACCTTGAGCATGACGCGTCCGTCCAGGGTCGGGACTTCCAGCTCCCCCCCCAACGCGGCCGTCACGAAGCTGATGGGCACCTCGCAGTAGAGGTCGGAGCCCTCGCGCACGAAGATGGGGTGCTCACGCACGTGGATCTGCACGTACAGATCGCCCGGTGGTCCCCCGTTCTCCCCCGCCTCGCCCTCGCCGCCGAGGCGGATGCGGTCGCCGTTGTCCACGCCGGCGGGCACCTTGACGGACAAGGTCTTCTGCTGCTCGACACGGCCCTGGCCATGGCAGGCCGGGCACGGGTCGGGGATGATCTTGCCGGTGCCGCGGCAGCGCGGGCAGGTCTGCTGTACCGCGAAGAAGCCCTGCTGCATGCGCACCTGGCCATGGCCATGACAGGTGGGGCAGGTGCTGGCCGACGTCCCCTTGCGGGCCCCCGAACCGCCGCACACCTCGCAGGACACCAGGGTGGGCACGCGGATCTTCACCGTGGTGCCGTGTACGGCCTCCTCCAGCGACAGCTCCAGGTTGTAGCGCAGGTCGGCGCCACGATAGACCCGCGAGCCGCCGCGTGCACCGCCGCCACCGAAGATGTCACCGAATACGTCGCCGAAGATATCGCTGAAGCTGCCGCCGCCGAAACCGCCACCGAAGCCGCCCGCACCGGCGCCGGCTTCCACGCCTGCGTGACCGAACTGGTCGTAGGCAGCACGCTTCTGCGCGTCGGAAAGGACGTCGTAGGACTCGCGGGCTTCCTTGAACTTTTCCTCCGCTTCCTTGCTGTCCGGGTTGCGATCCGGGTGGTATTTCATCGCAAGCTTTTTAAAGGCCTTCTTGATCTCGGCCTCGGTCGCATTGCGCTGGATGCCCAGGACTTCGTAGTAATCGCGTTTTGCCATGGCTGTCTCGAGGGCGCGCTCGGCTGCGCCTGTCCCATCAACGCGACAGGCGGGATGCCCCGCCTGTCGTGGTTTTCACTCTACCCGTTCCGGCCCGTAGCCGGATGCGAACCGTTACTTCTTGTCGTCCTTGACCTCTTCGAATTCCGCATCGACCACGTCCTCCTTGGCGTCCGGTTTCGCATCGCCGGTCTCGGCGCCGGTCTGGTCATCGGGGCCCTGGGTCTGGGCATAGACGCGCTCGGCGATCTTGCCGGAGGCCTGGGCCAGGGCAGCCGTCTTGGCCTCGATGGCGTCTTTATCCTCGCCCTTCATAACCTCTTCCAGGTCGTTGATGGCGGCCTCCACCTGGTCCTTCTCGGCGGCTTCGAGCTTTTCACCCAGTTCGGTCATGGACTTGCGGGTGGCGTGGATGAGGGCATCGGCCTGGTTGCGGGCCGTGACCAGCTCGTGGAACTTCTTGTCGTCGGCGGCGTGGGCCTCGGCGTCCTTGACCATGCGGTTGATCTCGTCCTCGGACAGGCCCGAGGAGGCGCGGATGGTGATGGACTGCTGCTTGCCCGTGGCCTTGTCCTTGGCGCTCACGTGCAGGATGCCGTTGGCGTCGATGTCGAAGGTGACCTCCACCTGCGGCACGCCGCGCGGGGCGGGCGGGATGTCGCCCAGGTCGAAGCGGCCCAGGGACTTGTTCGCCGCGGCCATCTCACGCTCGCCCTGCAGCACGTGCACGGTGACCGCGGTCTGGTTGTCGTCCGCGGTGGAGAACACCTGTGAGGCCTTGGTGGGGATGGTGGTGTTCTTTTCGATGAGCTTGGTCATCACGCCGCCCAGGGTCTCGATGCCGAGGGACAGCGGGGTGACGTCGAGCAGCAGCACGTCCTTGACCTCGCCGCCCAGTACGCCGCCCTGGATGGCGGCGCCCACCGCGACCGCTTCGTCCGGGTTGACGTCCTTGCGCGGGTCCTTGCCGAAAAAGGTCCTCACGGCTTCCTGCACCTTGGGCATGCGGGTCTGACCACCGACCAGGATCACGTCGTCCACGTCCTTGGCCGACAGGCCCGCGTCCTTGAGGGCGACGCGGCAGGGTTCCAGGGTGCGCTGGATGAGCTCTTCCACCAGCGACTCAAGCTTGGCGCGCGTCACCTTCATGTTCAGGTGCTTGGGGCCGCTCGCGTCGGCGGTAATGTAGGGCAGGTTGACCTCGGTCTGCTGCGCCGAGGACAGCTCGATCTTGGCCTTTTCCGCCGCTTCCTTCAGACGCTGCATGGCCAGCGCGTCGCCGCGCAGGTCGATGCCGCTGTCCTTCTTGAACTCTTCCGCCAGATAGTCGATGACGCGTGTATCGAAGTCCTCGCCGCCCAGGAAGGTGTCGCCGTTGGTGGACAGCACCTCGAACTGGTGTTCGCCCTCGATCTCGGAGATCTCGATGATGGAGATGTCGAAGGTGCCGCCGCCCAGGTCGTACACGGCGATCTTGCGGTCGCCCGGCTGCTTGTCCATGCCGAAGGCGAGCGCCGCGGCAGTGGGCTCGTTGATGATGCGCTTGACTTCGAGGCCGGCGATCTTGCCCGCATCCTTGGTGGCTTGGCGCTGGGAGTCGTTGAAATAGGCCGGCACGGTGATGACCGCTTCAGTGACCGGCTCGCCAAGGTAGTCCTCGGCGGTCTTCTTCATCTTCTGCAGCACCTTGGCGGAAATCTCCGGCGGGGCCATTTTCTTGCCGCGGGACTCCAGCCAGGCGTCGGCATTGGGCGCCTTGACGATCTTGTAGGGCACCAGGTTGAGATCCTTCTGGACCTCCTTGTCCTCGAAGCGGCGTCCGATGAGGCGCTTGACCGCGAAGAAGGTGTTCTGCGGGTTGGTCACCGCCTGACGTTTGGCCGATTGGCCCACCAGGATGTCGTCGTCACCGGTGAAGGCGACGATGGATGGGGTGGTGCGGTCACCCTCGCTGTTCTCGATGACCCGGGGCTTGCCCCCTTCCATGATGGCGACGCAGGAGTTGGTGGTGCCGAGGTCAATGCCGATGATCTTTCCCATTATCTTCTCCAATCAAGCTATGGCCGCGCTTCACGCGGCGAAAAATTCTGATCCCGAAATAGGGTTAATCCCTTGGCTTTCAAGCCTTCGCGTCGACGTTCTGGCCGGGTTCACCATCGGGTGCGCGTGCCACGATCACCATGGCGGGGCGGATGAGGCGGTCGTTCAGGGTGTAGCCCTTTTGCATCACCGCCAGCACCGTATTGGCGGGCTGCTCCGAGGGTTGCATGGTGACCGCCTGGTGCAGGGCGGGGTCGAACGGCTGACCCACCGGATCCACCAGCTTGATGCCGTATTTCTCCATGGCGGCGGTGAGCATCTTGAGGATCAGCTCCATGCCTTCCTGGAGCTTCGCCACGCTGTCGGTGCCCTGCGCGGCGGCCAGCCCCAGCTCCAGGCTGTCGCGCACCGGCAGCAGCTCCTGCGCAAAGCGTTCAAGGCCGTACTTGTGGGCGTTCTCCACGTCGCGCTCGGCGCGCCGGCGGGTGTTTTCCAGCTCAGCCTGGGTGCGCAGCAGTTGGTCCCAATGCTGATCGGCCTTGGCCCGGGCGTCTTCCAGCTGCAGCTGGAGCTCTTCGCCGCCGGCCATGGCGGCTGGCGCCTCGGCGGCCTCCTCGGCCTGCGGTGTACTGCCGTCCACCCGGTTCTTATCGTCACTCATGATCGCGACTGTCCTTCTCCAATAAATACGAAAACAGCCCGCAGCGCCTTCGCAGGTGCCGGGAATTGGGGCACATGTGGGGTCTATCTGGTCTGATTCAAGGCCGCGCCGAGCAATCGGGCGGTGACGTCGACGATGGGGATGACCCGGTCGTAGTGCATGCGCGTGGGACCGATCACCCCGAGCACGCCGACCACGCAGCCCTCCATCGTATAGGGCGCCGTGACCACACTGCATTCGTCCAGCACGTCGTAGCCGGACTCTTCGCCGATGAAGATTTGGATACCGTTGGCCCGCAGGGACTGATCGAGCAGGTGCAGGATGTCACGCTTGCGGTTGAAGGCCTCGAACAGCTGGCGCAGCCGTTCCACATTGGACATCTCGGCATAATTCATCAGGTTCGTCTGGCCCGCCAGGACGTAATCGCCCTCGCTATCACTGGATTCGCTCGCCATCTCCAACGCCGCGATCATGAGTTGGTTCATGTGCTCACGGGTGGCCTGCATCTCTTCCACGAGCCCCTGGCGCATGGCAGCGAGATCGCGGCCGGCGAAGGCCTCGTTGAGATAGCCCGCGGCCTGCTGGAGCTCGGACTGGGTATACGGGCGCGAGGTGTGGATGATGCGGTTCTGCACCTCTTTTTCGTTGGTGACCAGGATGACCAACACCCGGTTCTGTGCCAGACCGAGGAACTCCACGTGCCGGCTGGCCACCTGCTCGCGCCGGGGCACCATGACCACCCCCGCCAGCGCGGTGATTTCCGACAGCATGGCCGAGGCCGTCTCGAGGATGCGCTTCGGTTCGCCCGCGGGTGCGAGCTGATGGCGCAGATTGCTGACCTCCATCTCTCCCAGATCGCGTACGGTGAGCAGGCTGTCCACGAACACCCGATAGCCGTGCGCCGTGGGCACCCGTCCCGCTGAAGTATGAGGCGATGCGACCAGCCCCATTTCTTCCAGGTCGGCCATGATGTTGCGGATGGTGGCCGGGCTCAGGTCCAGGGAAGAGTCGCGCGATACGGTGCGGGACCCGACCGGCTGCCCATCGCGGATGTAGCGTTCCACCACGAATTTGAGGAGCTGCCGGGCACGCTCGTTCAGGGCGAGGGACATGGTGGACGAATGGGTCGAGGTCTGGGTCATTCAGCTTTAGCACTCCACTGAATAGAGTGCTACCAGAAAGGCGGAATTGCAACAAAACGGCGCCGGCACAGGCGGTTGGCCAGGCCAGTCGCGACGTGATAGCTTTGTGCGCCTCGGAGGAACCAACGTCAATGGCACAGAGCTTCCAGTGTGTAGGGCTGATCGGCAAATACGCCGATCCATCGGTTGGCGATACCCTGCAAAAGCTGAGTGCATTCCTGGCGTCGCGCAACGTGGAAGTGCTGCTGGACGAATCCACGGCGAGGGTCCTGCCCGATCACGGCCTCGCCGTGGCCAGCCGCGAACAGATCGGCGAGCGCTGCGACCTGGCCATCGCCGTGGGCGGTGACGGCACCCTGCTCGCCGCCGGCCGCTCCCTGGCCCGTTATGACGTCCCCCTGCTTGGCATCAATTTGGGCCGACTCGGCTTCCTCACCGACATTTCGCCCCAGGAATTCGAGCAAAAACTCGATGAAATCCTTGCCGGCAACTACATGGTCGAGGAACGCTTCCTGCTGCACTGCAGCATCATCCGCGACGGCGAGCACATCAGCGAAAGCGAAGCCCTCAACGATGTGGTGGTGCACAAGTGGGAAGTGGCGCGCATGATCGAGATCGAGACCTGGGTGAACGGCCAGTTCGTCCAGATCCTGCGTTCCGACGGCCTCATTGTCTCCACGCCCACCGGCTCCACCGCCTACGCCCTGTCGGGCGGCGGCCCCATCATGCACGCCAATCTGGATGCCATCGTACTGGTGCCCATCTGTCCGCACACCATGAGCAACCGGCCCATCGTGGTGCGTGGTGACAGCCTCATTGAGGTGTTGGTGCGCGAGGACACCCACTCCCATGCGCAGATCACCTGCGACGGGCAGATCAACCTCGGCCTGGTCTCCGGTGACCAAATCCGCATCCGCAAGGCGGACCATCGCGTGCGCCTCATCCACCCCGCCGGACACGACCACTTCAACCTGCTGCGTGCCAAGCTCCACTGGGGCTGACCTTCAACAGAAAATCCAACGCAGAGACGCAAAAAACGCAATGGACGCAAAGGTGTTCCCTAACAAGACCTCCGCCGTTGGTGGATCCAAACAGACTTAGACGGCCATGCTCACCCATCTGCATATCAGCGATTTCGCCATCGTGGACCGGCTCGAACTGGACTTCGGCGCGGGCATGACCGTGCTCACCGGTGAGACCGGCGCGGGCAAGTCCATCCTGCTCGACGCCCTGGGCCTTTGCCTGGGCGAGCGCGCGGAATCCATCGCCGTGCGTCACGGCGCGGAGCGCGCCGAGGTGAACGCCGGCTTCGACGTCCGCGCGCTGCCGGAGGTGAACGCCTGGCTGAAAGAAAACGAGCTGGATGCCGACGGCGAGTGCGTCATCCGCCGCGTGGTCGGCAGCGACGGGCGCTCCAAGGCCTTCGTAAACGGCCGCGTGGTGCCGGTGCTGTCGCTACGCGAACTGGGCGAGCGCCTGGTGGACATCCACGGCCAGCACGCCCATCAGTCGCTGCTCAAGCGCGATGCCCAGCGCGAACTGCTCGACGGCTTCGCCGGCCTCGACGCCACGGTGGCCGAGCTGACCAAACGCTACCGGCATTGGAAGGCGCTCGAAGAGGACTACGCCCACCTGGCCACGGCGCAGAACGAACGCGAGTCACGTCTGGAACTGCTGCGTTTTCAGCTGGCCGAACTCCAGGCGCTGGACCTCAAACCCGGCGAGATCGCCCAGGTGGAAGAGGAACACCGCCGCTTGGCCAACGCCAGCCATTTGCTCGAAAGCAGCCAGACCGCCGAGCAGTTGCTGTACGAAGACGATCAGGCGGCGGTGAATCTCATGAGCCGCGCCCTCGCGGAACTGCGCGAAATGGAGCGCTTCGATGGCGGCGTCGCCGAGTGCACACAGTTGCTGGAGAGCGCCCTCATCCAGGCCCGTGAGGCGGCTTCGGAGCTGCGCCGCTATCGTGATCGCCTTGACCTCGATCCGGCACGGCTGGGTGAGTTGGAACAACGCCTCGCCGACATCCACAACCTCGCCCGCAAGCACCGCACCGACGGTGAGGAACTCATCGCCCTGGGCGAGCGTTTCGCCGCGGAGCTGGACGCCCTGGAGAACGCCGGTGCGCGCCTCGACGGCCTGGAGCGCGACATCGCCCAGGCCAAGGCCGCTTACCTTGAACTGGCGCGCCAGGCGGGCAAGAAGCGCGCGAGCGCCGCCGAGAAGCTCGGCGTGGCGGTGACCGCCAACATGCAGGAATTGGGTATGGCGGGCGGGAGATTGGAAGTGGCCGTCGAAACCCTGGACGAAGCCCAGGCCGGGGCAGCGGGACTGGAACGCATCGAACTGCTGGTGAGCGCCAATCCCGGCCAGCCGGCGCGCCCGCTCGGCAAGGTCGCCTCGGGCGGCGAGCTCTCGCGCATCAGCCTCGCCATTCAGGTGCTGACCGCCACCGGTGCCGGCATCCCCACCCTCATCTTCGACGAAGTGGACGTGGGCATCGGCGGGCGCGTGGCGGAGATGGTGGGCCGTCGGCTACGCGACCTGGGCGGCAAACGCCAGGTGCTGTGCGTCACCCACCAGCCCCAGGTGGCGGCGCTCGGCCACCATCATTTCGTGGTGAGCAAACAGACCCGCAAGGGTGTGACCACGACGCACATCGAACACGTCACGGGCGATGCGCGCGTGGAAGAAGTGGCGCGCATGCTGGGCGGCATCGAGATCACCGCCCAGACCCGCTCCCACGCCCGCGAACTCATCGAGCGCACCGCAGAGTCGTAGGCTTGACCGACACGCGTCGTCCACAAGTGAACGCCAGCGGACGAAGACAGAAAAGAAAAGCCGAACCACGGGGGACACGGGGAACACGGGGAAATCGATTTATCCGCAGAAGCTGCCTCAGGCCATAATCGCGCGGTATCCGACGGCAATCGCGGCCTGAGGCCGCTCCTACAGGTCTGTCTCTTGGTCACATTTCGCCGTTGTAGCCAGCTTCTCTTGCCCCCTCTCCCTCCGGGAGACGAGACGCAAGCTTCTGTCTCTCCTGAAAAATGATGTGACTAAGAGACAGCCTACAGGTAGGGGTAACCGTTGATGGATTTCCCCCCGTGTTCCCCGTGTCCCCCGTGGTTAATGCTCTTTGCCTTTACGCTTTCCTTTAGGTCCGCTTACGTTCATTTGCGGACACACCTTCCTGGCACTTCGGGCAGATGCCGTAGATGGTCAGGCTGTGGTCGGTGATGGTGTAGCCGAAGCGTTCCGCGATGGCGTGCTGGCGCTCCTCGATGGTGTCGTCCACGAATTCGTCCACCCGCCCGCACTTGATGCACACGATGTGATCATGATGCCGGCCCTCGTTGAGTTCATACACCGCGTGGCCGCCCTCGAAGTGATGGCGTGTCACCAAATCCGCCTGTTCGAACTGCATGAGCACGCGATAAATGGTGGCAAGCCCCACGTCTTCGCCCAGATCGAGCATGGCGCGATACACGTCCTCGGCCGACATGTGACGGTCGCGGTTCTTCTCGAGAAAATCCAGAATCTTGATGCGCGGCACCGTGGCCTTCAGGCCCACCCGGTGCAGATCTTCGTTGCCCATGTCGGCTCCATGTCATTCAACGGTTCGTTCGCGTATTATTTCGCAAAACGTCACACGTCAAAACCAAATGCAACGAATTCTCGTTTTTATGGCGCTCGCGGCCGCGCTCGCAGGTTGCAGCGCCTACCGCGTTGAGGTCCAGCAAGGAAACATCGTCTCCGAGGAGCGGCTCGCCTTGGTTAAGCCGGGCATGGAACAACAGCAGGTGCGCTTCGTACTCGGTTCACCGCTGATCGTCGATGCCTTCCATCCGGAGCGCTGGGAGTATTTCTATTCCCTGGAACAGGAAGGGGAATTGCAGGCGACCTACCGCCTGACCCTCCACTTCGAGAACGGCCGCTTGGCGCGCGTCGAGAAGCAGGGGGAACTCCCCGCCACGGAGCGCGCGGCCCTGGAGATGGTCTCACGTCGGGATGCGCCGGTCAGGAAGGACAGGTAATCACCAGGTCGGCTTGGTAGCCCGGATTACGCGCCCTTTTCTTCCAGTTCCCCACCGCCTTTTTTCATGCGCTTGCCTTCGGCACTGCGCTGCTTGCGAACCTCCTTCGGGTCCGCAATGAGCGGGCGATAGACTTCCACCCGGTCCTTCGGGCGCAGTTCCTTATCCAGTTTGCTCAGCTTGCCGAACACCCCCACCTTGGCACTGGCGATGTCGATTTCCGGGCACTTCTCCAGTAACCCCGACCGCTCGATAGCGTGGCGCAAGGTCATGCCGGCCTCAACCTCCACGGGGATGATGTACTGCCCTTCCGGACGGGCGTAAGCCACTTCCACCTGGAAGCGGCTCGCAGTCTGTTCGCTCATGATAGGCCTCGTGATTTTCCGTACACCTGCTCCGCACGACGGCGGAATGAGTCGACGAAGGTACTGGTGATTTGGCTGAACACCGGTCCGAGCGCCATACCGATGATGCGGCTGGAAAATTCGAATTCCAGATCCAGAGAGACCTTGCACGCCTTGTCTCCCAGGGCGTCAAAGCGCCAGAAGCCTTCCAGGCGCCGGAACGGGCCGTCTACCAGACGCATTTCGATCATCTTCCCCGCCTGAAGGCGGTTGCGGGTGCTGAAGGACTTGTGCAGCGCACCATGGGCGATCTCCACCGTGGCGTGCACTTCGTCTTCCGTGCGCGAGTGCACGCGCGCACCGCTGCACCAGGGCAGGAACTGCGGATAGGCATCCACGTCATCGACGAGCACGAACATCTCGCTGGCGCTGTACGGAACGATGGCACTTTTCTGGACGATGGGCATGTTCAGTTGAACCGGAGGATGCCGACCAGTTGCAGGAACACCAGGGTGATCAGCACCGGTGACACATAGCGGATGACGAAACGCCACCCACGGTAAAGGCGGGAGTCGCCAATGCCCAGTTCCTCCATGCTGGAACTGCGCCGCATGAACCAACCGGCAAATACCGCGATGAGCAAACCGCCGAGCGGCAGCATCACATTGGTGGTCGCGTAGTCTAACAGGTCGAATACCGTCTTTCCGAACAGCTGATACGGCTCACCCGACCAGACGTTGAACGAAAAGATGGTCCCAAGCCCGAGAACCCAACCGACGATGCCCGTGAACGCCGCGGCGTTCACGCGCGACACGTTATGGTTTTCCACCAGCCAGGCCACCGCCGGTTCCATTAGGGAGATCGACGAGGTCCAGGCGGCGAAGGCCAGCAGGACGAAGAACAACGTGCCGAAGAAGGTACCGCCAGGCATGTTGCCGAAGGCGATGGGCAAGGTCTGAAACACCAGTCCCGGGCCGGCACCGGGTGGCATGCCGTTGGCGAACACGATGGGAAAAATCGCGAGACCCGCGAGCAACGCCACGGACGTGTCGGCCGCGGCGATGACGAACGTGGTGCTCATGATGGAGGTCCGGCGCGACAGATAAGACCCATACACCATGATGGCGCCCATGCCGAGGCTCAGGGTGAAGAAGGAATGCCCCATGGCGATGAGCACGCCCTGCAGGCTCAGCCGCCCGAAATCAGGCGCGAACATGAAGCGCAAGCCCGCCATGAAGTGCCCGGAATTCATGGCATAGCCCACCAGCACCAGCAGGATCAGAAACAGGACCGGCATCATCCAGCGCACTGCCTTCTCGAGTCCGGCCGCCACCCCCCGGGACACCACCACCACGGTCATGACGACGAACATGGTGTGCCAGGCGAGCAGGCGCTCCGGATCCTGCACCAGTTCCGTGAACACGGTCTGCGCCGTGGTTCCGTCCATGCCATTGAACACCCCGCCCGCAGCGCGCACCACGTAGGCAAGGGCCCAGCCCGCGATAACACTGTAGAAAGACAGGATCAGGACACCGGCCACCACGCCCCACCAGCCGAGGGCCTGCCAGGCCGGCGCGACGCCTTCTTCGTGGGCCAGGAAGCGCATCGCATTGATGGGGCTGCGCCGCCCGCGCCGACCGAGCATGATCTCCGCCACCATGATGGGGACACCAATGAGTGCGATGCAGCCGAGATACACCAGCACAAATGCGCCGCCGCCGTTCTCGCCAGTGATGTACGGGAACTTCCAGATGTTGCCAAGGCCCACGGCGGAGCCGGTGGCGGCGAGAATGAAAGCCCAGCGTGACGACCATTGGCCGTGAATGTGTTCGCGGTGCTCCTGCATCGGTCTCCCCCTCGGTTTGCGGGATTTTCCGCGAAAAGACCCCTGCCCCTCAACCCGGTGCCGGGGCCTTCGCCTATAATGCCGGCCCATGGCGAAGAACAAACACGAGAAGGGCGAGTCGCGGACCATCGCCCTCAACAAGAAGGTCCGCCACGACTATTTCATCGAAGACCGTTTCGAGGCCGGCCTGGTGCTCGAAGGCTGGGAGGTGAAAAGTCTGCGTGCCGGCCGCGTCCAGCTGGTGGACAGCTACGTCATCATCAAGAACGGCGAGGCCTGGCTGCTCGGCGCCTTAATCACCCCGCTGCAAACCGCCTCCACCCACATCCACCCCGACCCGCAACGCACCCGCAAGCTGTTGCTGCACCGTGAACAACTCAGCCGCCTCATCGGCGCTGTGGAACGCAAGGGCTACACCCTGGTGGTCACGGCGCTCTATTGGAGCAAGGGCCGCGCCAAGGCCGAAGTCGCCCTGGCCAAGGGCAAGCAGGCCCACGACAAACGCGACACCGAACGCGAGCGCGACTGGCAGCGCGAGAAACAGCGGCTGCTGCGGCAGGCTTAATTCAAAAGCGTTAACACGGGGGACACGGGGAACACGGGGGCAAGACATGCGTAGGTCACGTGGCCGCCCAGCGCCTGCATGCCCTACCCGTAGGTCACGTTGCCGCGCAGCGGCTACGTGACATTGCACGGTTGGAAGAGTCACGTAGCTTCGCAACGTGACCTACGGCCCCCCGCAGGAAATGGATTTCCCCGTGTCCCCCGTGGTTCAAGCTTTTTCTCCCCCGCCGCTAGAGTTGAAACTCCCAAACAGCTACCATGTCTAAAGTTTCACCAAGGGGGCGACCTGGTTTCGACGTGGGTCGCGAAGCCTTAGGTGCATGCCGAGGTGCAGATCACCTCGTAAAACCATCTGCAAACCCATAGTTGCCAACGACGACAACTACGCTCTGGCCGCTTAAGGCCTAGCCCTCCGCCCGGGTGTGCTTGTGCGCCCGGCGTCCCGCAAGGGACACGCGGAGGTCATCTACACAAGATCGTGCCAAGGTCCTGGCCCGGGACCGGAAGCACTAAATCCAACGGGCTAGCCGTCGACACGCCCTGCCCGCCGGGCAGTCGCCGGCGAAACACAATAGACGTGGCTACGCATGTAGAGCCGAGGGTAGAGGGCTTACGGACGCGGGTTCGATTCCCGCCGCCTCCACCAACACAAAAGGCCAACCGGTTCCCGGTTGGCCTTTTTTCTTGCCCGATCACGCCGGTTCCCGCGTGTTCGCGGGGATCCCTGCGGAAGCCTGCGGACTTCGGCATCTGGCCCATGGCCCCGTCCAGGGCCACATTCCTCTCTCTCCCGGCCATTTTTCTCTCCGGCCTCGCTCTCCTGAACGCGCCCGAAGTCCGCAAAGGCCGAGAGGCAGGCGCCGATAACTCAAGGAGTCACGCGCGGACGCATCAAGCGGTTGAATTGCAGCTTTGGAAGGGGAACGAAACTGGGCGTCATTGAGCAACCCGTCTCAACGCTGGCTCCAAGGCGACCCGCAGCCGATCCACGATGGTGGACAAGGGTTCAAGAGCAAGCTCGTTCTTCTTGATGAACGCCTGCCACAGAGCCTTCCGCGAGGGATCGTGCGCGAACTCACCCGTCAGGCCGACCGGCAACTCGGCGGGCACCGCCATGCCGCGCCGCTCGAAGGTGGCCTTGAGCGCTTGGGCCAGCAGATCGGTGTCCAGGGTTTCGCGATCCAGCAACACCGACAGGTCGAGGTAATCCTTCATCCGGCTGTTGGTCATACCCAGCAGCGCGATGGCGTGGAGCTTCTCCGCGACGACGGTGTAAACGGGATAGGTGCGCAAACGAGGCGCAGGCAGGTCGGACAGCAGCACCGGATAGGTCGCATCGACGGGGCCGGGGGTCACCGCATCACCGAAGCCGATGTCGATCTGTGTCTTGCAGCGTGCCTTGGCCAACTCGCCGCTGATGAGGATGCGCGCCCCGGTGTACCCGGCGTCCTTGCGAATTTCTTCGGCGACGACCGAGGCCGGGTCGAACACGATGCCGTCGTCCACCACCACGCTGGCGATGTCGCGGAAGGTCTGGGCCACGGATTCCAGATCGCTCGCGCCGAACCCGAGCAGGTCGGCGTCACGCGTGGCCCGGTGTGGCATGTCGTACCAGAGCGTGAACAGCAGCGCGCCCTTGAGCAAAAAATGATCCGCGTGCTCGGACTGGCTCAGGCGGTAGAGGATGCGCTCCAGCGCGAAGCGCACCAGCACCTGGTTGAAGTCCACGCCCTGCGCCTTGGCGACACCCCGCAGGCGGGCGCGCACCGAGGCCGCGACATCATTCATTCAGTGGCCTCCAGATAGGGGCGCATCACGTTGGTCACGCGGCAGATCTTCGCGTAGCGCCACAGGTCGTCCGCCGTTGCCTTGCGCTTGGCACGCACGTCCTTCAGCGCCTCCAGCGCCACGTCCAGACCGATCTTGTTGCGGTGCTTGAAGCAGTCAACGACTGTTTTTGCCGCACTGTAGACTCGCAGCTTCACTCCGTCGCGCAGGTGTTCCTCGATGCCCGCCGTGTAGACCGCACCCGTCATCTGAACCATCTTGATCGGCGGGTAGTCGATGCGCGGCACGTGGCTGCCGCGCGGCATGGCAATCCAGATCTGGCGTGGCAGCTGGGTGGTCAGCTCATGAAATTGCAGCGCGGTCAGCAGGCAAAATACGGCCTGCGGTACCTTGGTGGCGACGGCCGCAAGCCCTTCGTGTTCCGACCCCGGAAGGCTGGGCAGGCGGTAGAGGCCGCGCCCGACCTTCTCTAGCAGGCCAGCGGCGATCAGGCGCGTCAGGATGACCCGGGGCGCATCGATGGCGTCCAGGTCGCTGGTGCGCAGCAGCCCTTTCTGGCGGGCCAGATCAAGGACGCGCTGGGAGTGGGTGTCGGAGAGCATGGCAGGAATATGTTCCGTTTTTTCGTCCAACGAAAACAGATGACGAAATAACGTAACAGTTCCGCGTCATCATTGCCAACAGCCCTCGCTGCGGCGCACAAGCACTGACGCAAGACTGCACGGCGATACGGCAAGGTGGTCTGCTGGCGTGAGGTCAGCCGCGTCAAAACCCTATTCGTGCGCGCTGCTCATCCCATAGGGGCGGCGGGTCCACCGCCAAGTCGAACAGCGTGACGTGACTCGGCAGCTCATCGTCCAGGATGGCCGCCACGATGTCCGGCGCCAGCGTGGTCAGGTTCACCATCCGGCTGACGTAGCTGTTGTCGATCCCCTCCCGCGTCGCGATCTCCTTCAGGGATGTTGCTTGCCCCGATTCCAGCATGGCCAGCCAGCGGTGCCCGCGCGCCAGCGCCAGCTGGAGCGGCGTCGGAGTGTCATCCCAGGGACGGGGTTGAACGGCGCCGCCATCCGGCAGGGTCACGGCCTTGCGGCTGCCGCGGCGCTTGATCCGAATCGGAACCGAGACGGCGAGACTGCCGTCGCTCGCGGGGATCACCTCGGCTTGGCCCACCTTGTCGATCAGAATTTTGCTGCGGGCTCCATCCCTGGAGCCCGTCCCTTCGGGACCAGCCTTGCGGCTGTCCAACTTCGTTCCCGACGAATTTGTCATGCCACAGCCTCCTCAGTCGTATCCCGGGCCGGCTCGGGGCGCAGTTCCAGCGCCAGCCTGTCGATGCCGTTAGGCCGGAACCGCACCTCGATGTCGTTCGGCGAGACGATCACCTTGTCGATGAGGAGCCGCACGATGCGCTGCTGCTCGGCCGGGAAGAGTTGATCCCAGATCGCATCGAGCCGGGTCATGGCAACTGCGACCTGGGCCTCGTCGAGGGAAGGATCGAGCCGCGCGGCGCGCTCGGCCACCCCGGTGACCATGTCCGGGGCGCGCAGCACGCGGCGCATCTGCTCCAGCACCGCGGCCTCGAGCTCGGCAGCCGGTAGGCGCGGCAACCCCGAGGCGCCGGCGTGCTCCTTGTTCTCTCGCGTCGGCAGGTAGTAGCGGTAGATGCGGCCGCTTTTCTTGCGCGTGAACCAGGGGGTAAGCGCGCGGCCGTCATACCCCTCGACGATCCCTTTGAGCAGGAACGGCACCCGGGCGCGGGTGTTGTTGGCACGCACCCGCGGGTTTTGGTCGAGGATCGCCCGGGCGGCATCCCATAGCCCTCGCTCGACGATGGGTGTGTGCTCGCCCGGATACCACTGGTCGCGGTGGCGGATCTCGCCCAGATAGACGCGGTTGCTGAGGATCTTGTAGACCAGGCTCTTGTCGATCAGCTTGCCCTCGCGCACCCGCCCGTCCTGGGTGGTCCAGGCCTTGCTGGTCACGCCGTCGAGACGCAGTTCCTTCACCAGCGAGGTTGAGGAGCCGAGTTCGACGAAGCGCTGGAAGATGTGGCGTACGACCTTGGCCTCGCGCTCGTTGGGCACCAGCCGCCGGTTTTCGACGTCATAGCCGAGGGGCGGCACACCACCCATCCACATCCCCTTGCGCTTGCTGGCGGCGATCTTGTCGCGGATGCGCTCGCCGGTCACTTCGCACTCGAACTGCGCGAAGGAGAGCAGGATGTTGAGCATCAGCCGCCCCATCGAGGTGGTGGTGTTAAACTGCTGGGTGACGGAAACGAAGGAAACGCCGTGGCGCTCAAACACCTCGATCATCCGCGAGAAGTCGGTAAGTGAGCGCGTGAGGCGGTCGATCTTGTAGACCACCACGATGTCGACCTTGCCCGCTTCGATGTCGGCGAGCAGCCGGCGCACTGCCGGCCGGTCCATGTTGCCGCCCGAGTAGGCCGGGTCGTCGTAGTCGTCGGCCACCGGGATCCAGCCCTCGGCGCGCTGGCTGGCGATGTAGGCATGGCCGGCGTCGCGCTGAGCGTCGATGGAGTTGTACTCCTGGTCGAGCCCCTCTTCGGTGGACTTGCGGGTGTAGACGGCGCAGCGCAGGCGCCGCTTGATAGTTTCGCTCATCGCCGGCCTCCCCGCTTCCGGGTGTTCTTCGCTTTCGGCTTCGTCGGCGCCTTGAGGCCGAAGAAGACCGGCCCCGACCAGCGTGTACCGGTGATTTCGCGGGCGATCATGGAGAGGCTCCGATAGCGTCGGCCCTCGAACTCGTACTGCCCGTCCTGGGCGACCGTCACCCGGTGCTCGATCCCTTGGTACTCACGGGTGAGCACGGTGCCTGGCATCAGGCGGATGTCGCGGTCGAGCTTGCGGACCTTGCCGCCCTCCACCAGTGCTTTGCTGCGCCGCTGGTTGCGCTCCAGCAGGTTGCGGTCGACCTTGCGGAACTCGATCTCCTGGAGCTTGTAGGCGATCCGCCGCTCCAGGAACTGGCGATTGTGGGTGGGGTTGTCGCCACCGAACAGGCGCCGCCAAAGTGCCTTGATCTCCTGCATCGAGAGATCCGAGAGTCCGGCGATCTGCGCGGTGACGCTCGGTGGGACCGGTGGGACGCTGTCTGCCTTCATGGTGCCTCCGTGTTCTCGTTGTTGACGGGGTACCTATGAAGGCGCTGGTCGCCGGGGAAGCCAAGCTCAAACTCGAAGCGCGGCGCTTTTCTAGCGACCGACCGCAAACCGAGGTTTGCGGGATTTGCGGTTTGCACCCGCCGGCCGCGACCCACTCCGAAGGCGAACAGGGTAATCCTGAAAACAATGGGGCAATGGAAGCGACTGCTTGTCCCATTTTCCCGTGTGCCCAGAAGATCACTCTGCTAGCGACAGATACTATCTGCATCAGATAACATCTCGGAACCACACCGGGGAAATTGAAGCATGCGCACAGTGATTGGCATCCGTCCGGCCAAATCCGGCCGTCGGGCAGTCGATGACGCCAACGGCCCCTCGCCCACCGTTTGGTTCGATTCCTGGCGGCAAATGGCCAGCTTGCTGTCGGACGAGAACCGCGCGCTCCTGCGCTTGATGCAAGAGCGGCAACCGCGCACTGTGCTGGAGCTGGCCGAGTGGTCAAACCGGGCGGCCAGCAACCTGTCGCGCACCCTGCGCCACCTGGAGCGCCACGGCCTGGTCAAGATGCACCGCCGTCCGGACACCCGTGCCGTGCGCCCGGAGGCACTGGCTACCGAGTTTCTGATCGTGCTGGATTGATGGCGAACAACAATGAATAGAAGCCTGCAGGAGTGCGCCGTTTGAGCCAGGAAGGCCAACTCCTCGACCAAAAATCCTTGCGGTCCGTGATCGGCAAGAGCGCCGACTGGAACGAGCTGGTCAAGGATTGCATCGCCTTCGCCAACGCG
>Ga0265293_10005635_pt1 | contig 20746 bp, 21 predicted proteins | sample Munlanlewell138R_FD_192505 | JGI IMG/M metagenome (GOLD analysis project Ga0265293, IMG submission 192505) | Leachate microbial communities from a municipal landfill in Southern Ontario, Canada - Leachate well 138R | ecosystem: Engineered > Solid waste > Landfill > Unclassified | place: Canada... | reverse complement strand
GCCGACGAACCGCTTCAGCCCGACGTCGTACACGCGGTCGGTGCCGTCGGGTAGGATGAGGTCGGACGGCGGATAGGACGCGAGTTCTTCCTCGTTGACGACGGGTGCGTGGCCCACGGTCCAGCCGTAGGAGGCGAGGACGTCCGGGGCCAGGATGCGCCGGCGGTATCCGGCGTCGTTGAGGACGTAGACCGCGCCCGCTTCGGACCGGACCAACCGGGCGTTCGGGATGGCCGCCACGGCCCCGGCAGGGAGAACGTAAATATCCCCGTCGGCGTAACCGTAGGAGGCGAATACCCGTTCATTGCGGATCCAGCGTTTGGCGTTCCGGTGCAGGACGTACACGCGCGGGTCGCCTTCGGCGCGGATCAGCATGCCGTCGGGAAACTGGTTGCCAGGCGTAACGTAGGCCGAGGCGCTCGCCAGGACGCGCACCGTGCGGGCGGCGGGGTTCAGTTCGACCAGCGTGGTGCTCGTATTGTTGTCGTGGTGGCGTTCGGCGAAGGCACCGTGCGGGTCGACCGTGAACGACAGGGCATAGACGCCGGCGGGGAAGCCGGTCACGTCGAAGTATTGGTCGGGCAGGGTGGACGGGTAGACGTCGGCCCAACCGACGGAGACGCCTTGCGCGTTCCCCCGGCAGCCGCTGTACGTGCGGGGCTGGCGCGGGGCGTCCGCGGGCGCGTCGATGGTTTGGTCGTCGCGCATGCAGAACGTGGTTTTTTGGGTCACAGCCTGGCCGTCGACCGCACCGGCTTCGGCGGGGCGGATGAGTTTCAGGACGTATTCGCCGAAGTCGTCGTAGTGGTAGTGGTCGTGGATGTCGTGCCAGAACAACGTGCCGACCGGACGGTCGACGAAGCTGCCGTCCGCGCGGAAGAGGCGTTGGGAGGCGTCGAAGGTTTCGTCGGCGCCGGATGCGGCCGCGGCGGGCGTGCGCAGTTCCAGCGCGCCGGTTCCACGGTTCCAAAACGTGGCGGTGAACCGCAGGCGCGTCCGCCCTTCTTCCACGGCAAACCGGATGTCGTACGGCGCGACGGGTACGAGGTCGGGCAGGAGCAGGGGGTCGACGGCCAGGCCGAGGAAGGTTTCGTGGGTGATGGCGGCGCCTTCGGGGGAGGCCGCCAGCTGTTGCGGCTCCACGACGGCGATGTCGGACCAGCGGAACCCCTGGGTCAGGAACGCCTGTTCCGAAACGACCCAGCGCTTTTGGCCGTCTTGGATGAAATACACGCGCGGATCGCCCGGCGCTTGGGCCAGGATGCCTTCCGGCAGCGGGGAATCATGCGCGGAAACCGGCGCGGCAAGGAACCCGGCGGCGGCGACGCTGCCGAACGCGACGAGGCCGCAGAGCGCGGCGGCGCGGCCGGCGCGGAAAGAAAAATGACGGGGCATATCCCCGTCATCTTACGCCGTTTCGTATGTCGGCTCAATCGGTTGGTTGTTCCGGCTGCCCTGGCTGACGTTGGTTGCCGCTGGCGAGCGTTTGGCGTCGCAGGATGTCGCTATGGCATGAGCGCGAGCGGGTCGAGCCACGCGTTGATTTCGTCGGCGGTCCGCACGTATCCGCGGATGTCGATGTCAGTGCCGCGGTGGATGCCGAGGTGCAAGTGCTTGCGCACGCCGTCCGTTTCCGGGCTGTGCCCCTCGCCGAGCAGACCGACGGTTTCTCCGCGCACCAAGGTGTTGCTTATGGCGTGCGTGATGCTTTTTTCGTCCAGATGGCCGTAGACGATGGTGGCGGGTTCGCCGTCGATCTCACAGGCCTGCAGCGCATAGCCGCCGTACCCGCGCGCGAAGCCCTTGCGCAGCAGCGGACCGTCGCAGACGGCCCAGACGGGCACGTCGACGCCCTGTTCTTCCTCCGAAACCTCGAAGTCCACGCCGACGTGGTACCCGGTGAACCGGTCGTTGGGCACGGGGGAGGTTTCCGGGCTGACGGCCAAGCCGAAGGTTTTCTTGGTCACGCGGGCGTGCGCGTCGGCCATCGGGAGGGAGAGGGGAGAGGTCGAGGTGGGTGCGGGGTCGGCTGTTTCTTCGTTTTCCTGGGCGGGGAGGGAAGATTCCACCGTGGGCGGCGTGGCAACCACGTCGCTTGCCGGCTCGGCGGGCTGGTAGGCGGCAGCCAAAACTACGCTTGAGGCAAGGGCCAAAAACGCCGCGACGAGGGAAAGCCGGATGATCGGATGGCGGTGCATACGCGGGGATTCGCCGGGCCGTGGATAAGTGGCCTATTCAACCACGTTTTCGCGCTTACGTCAATCCTGGGCGGCCATTTATACACACCTTGCCAGGTTTTCGGTCGATTGGTATAGTTCCGCTCGCCGCACCAAGATTCCGAGGTAGCTCAGCGGCAGAGCAGTGGACTGTGAACCAGGGCCCGCACGGGTCCAAAATAGCAGCTTCCGGCGGAGACGCCGGAATGAACACGGGGAGAATTGCTGGAAGCCCTCGCCGCCCAGGCAGGGTAATCAGCAGCCGAGCCCGCGCGCCGGAAGGCGCCGGGAAGGTTCAGAGACTATCCGCAAGGAGTAGGGCCGCGCTTGCGCGGTTCGAAGCACCCCGCATCCTCGCCCGCCAGGGACGGATGAAGATATAGTCCGCGCGTCCGGGAAACCGGGCGATCAGCGTAATCCATTGGTCGTGGGTTCGAATCCCACCCTCGGAGCCACGAACACCACTCAGGGCAACTTGAGTGGTTTTCGTTTTGTCGTGCCTATCAAAAAGGGCTAAATAGCCATCTTTTGGCTTGAAGTGAAACTCGCCATCAGCAAAAACCAGTTCGGTAAACACATCGATGAGGATGTCACGCTTTTCCGTATCAAGTGCGTGTTTGTAGTATTGGCTAGCCATTTTTACGAGTTCGGAAAAGGTCAGGACGTATTTCAACATTTCTCCCTCAGCCTCCCGATAGTTCTCCATCTTTTCGGATACCTCGGCTAGCTCCCCCTCAAGACGAATCAAATCATTTGCGTAATCTTCAAGACTTGATACGCCGTTCCTCAGTAGTGTGATTTTGTTTTTCTTTAGGTAATCCAAATCCCCGTAAATGCGCTTACGTTCACGTTCGAGATCCGCGAGCTCCTTGTCGCGTTTGGCTGCAATACGGTCGAGGCCAGAATGTGCGCCTAACTCAATGTCGATCATCTCTTCCTCGGTAAAGTAGATTCGATCCAAGAATGCCTCTATAGCCCCGTTGATTTCGTCTTCGTTCGTGTTGACCTTGGTATTCGTGCATCCGGGCTTGCATCGAGATCGGTAGTACATGGCACCTTTCTGCTCGTAGGCGGAATAGGCGCGACCACAGGAGCAGTGAACGAGGTTTCTGAAAAGAATGAAGTCCTTGTCGATGTAGTGAACGCTTACATTGCGCGAGACGAGTGCTTTTTGGACTTTCTGGTAAAGGCTCTCATTGATGAGCGAGGGGTGTTTGCAAGCCCAAACACGACCGTCCTTGCCCTTGTGCTTACCGACGTAGGCCGGATTCTTCAAGAGATTCTCCATTGTCTTTGCTGTGATGGGACGGCTGACCTGCAAAATCTCGCTTTCGTCATTTGAAAGGATTTGGTGGCGTGTACGGCGAGCGCGAGATGGCTTCGTCGTCAGCCCCTCCTTGTTTGCCCATTTAGCCAACTGCGCAAAACTCCACTCTCCGGTGGCGTAGAGCTCAAAAATGCGTGCCACAATAGCGCCACGCACGGGGTCGATTCTTTTGTCGTCTGAACCGAAGTCTAGATAGCCGATAGGAGCCGGGCCGAGACAGCGACCTTGCGCTCGGAACTTTTCAAAAGTATTGCGCACCTTCTCGCTGATGACGCGGGAGTAATGTTGAGCGAACATCCCATCGATGTCGCGGTGCAATGCGCCTGAGCTTGTCTTGTCGTACGTTACCTGAACGAACTGGAAATCCACCCCGTTGTCCATCAGGTTTTTGATGAGCATGTCGTCCTGCTCATTGCGACTAATGCGATCCCAGCAAAGACAGATCACGCCTTTGTACTCTCCCTTCAAAAACGCTTGAGCCATCCGTTGAAACTTCGGGCGCTCAATCTTGTAGCTGACGCGTCCGTCCGGCGTGAACTCGATCTCTGCCGTTTTGAATGCGGTGTGCTTTTCCCGGATTACCCCGTTCTCGAGAAAACTGTCGATACTCTCCTCAGCAACAAGCAAGCCGTTCTTTTTCGCAAAACTCAAACACTCATCGACCTGATACGGAATCGAGTTCTTTTGGTTCTGTGTGTCGTCTGTGCTTTTGCGACAGTAGACTAGATACGCATTCTTTTTCATACCGGTTCGTTAGATTTTAGCAGGTTTTTGCTCTGGAGGGATGAGCTTGCCGTCTTTGATGGTGTAACCGCTGGCGATCAGCCTTCCGTGAATCTTTTGTAGAGTATTGAAAAAACCAGCAAATGAGTCTATTTGCTCGGGGGAGAAAATCCGATTTTGCTGGCTTTGATTTAGCATGTTGGTTTAGAGCTCCCTATGAGCCGTCGTCATCGATTGCAATCACACCGTTTCTTGCTATGTCCTCAAGGTCGTCTGCTGTAAGTGCGTTTTCAGTTGGCCGGAAGTTTTTCTGTTCCGCGAACTCTTCTTTTCGTTTTGCCTTCAAGAACGTCCAGCTATCGGTGACGCAGCCCGACCGGATGGACTTCGCAATGTTCGCGCGGGCAATCGAGACAAGCTCGTTCTGCCAAGCCTCGATTTTCATTGCAAAATCAGGATCTTTTTCTTCATGTCTCCAAAGCGTGGAAGCATCGATTCCTGCCCACAAACAGGCTTCATTCTTCGTTGCGCCAAAACGGAAGGCGTCTTCGAGTTTTGCAAGAACCTGCTCACTCATCACCGTCGGCCTTCCGGGGGATTTTGGAGGGGGCATTTCGCGCCTTTGCTTCGGCGCGGCGACGGTTGGATTCCGTCTCTCGTTTTTGGAGTTCATAGGCATTTGCAAATCGATGCAGTTTCTTCTCTTTCGCTGTCCTTTTCTTGAACTCGAACCGTTTCATTCGTTGCACAAGAGCGTGATTGGCCTTGGTTGTAAGCAGCTTTGCATTCAACGATTGCCGTAGATCATCCTGAAAGCGTTTCGAGAGAAGAGCTGTTGGATGATGAATCGTTGTGGCGAAATACAGCTTGTCCTTTGTCCCGACTTTTACCCTGCATGACTTTCTGTTTTCTTCGACGTAACAGAGGAATCCATCTGGTAAGACTTTTTCCATGTAGCACTGGATGAGATAGACCATCGATCTGTATTGCATAGTGTTGTCATGCCGGAGCTGCAGACGGGGGAACCAAAGCCGTCCCAAAAGGACAGCCTCGTTTCCCTCGACTGCAATACGGACGTAAAGCAGTTGCAGCACCTGTTTTCAGAGCACGTTCCCAGCCGCGCGTCTGTACCCCGGTGCTCGCCCTATGGTGCAAGCGAAAGCCCCGGTAACTACACTTGTCATGCCGTCTGCCGCACTTCGATGAGTCGAAGTCGCTTGGGTCTAACCGTGTATCTCTCGATTTGAGTGGCAACCGGCCGAGGCTCGAGAGTTCGCCCACCTTTTCGGCCAGAGTGGTTAGCTTGCTATCCGTCGTAGAGAACGGATTTCAGGTCGCGGAGGGTTTGCATGTATTCCTTCGCGTGCACCTCATCCGATTTCCCAAACAGAAACGAATCGCAGAGCTCTTGTCGTTCAGGTGAGTCACGAAAGACGAAGAGCGCCTTGCTATTGCCACTTGCTCGCTCAATCGAGATCAAAACAACCCCTCGGCATTTCAGGAATGCCGCGAGGTAGAGCGAGTTGGTGGAATAGACATCGTTCATACGTATTCGCATACAAACAAAACAACACTCGCAGGATAGAACCGTGCGAGTGCTGGGGCGGAACACTTTCTGGTCTAGAAAGTGTTAGCAGGAAATCGTTCGTGCAAAGCCTTGTCTATTCGACCTCGGATGACATGAAGCTGTCGAGCGCGTTTCTTGTCTAACGCTGAAGTATTTTTGAAGTCCAGCGTATCGTCATCTTCAGGATACAGTTCGACTACAAGGTCGCGATCCGTAACCCCATCGCTCTTCTGCTTTTTCTGCGAGAGCGTATAGACGCCGATGTCCCTATCGAGCTTCGGGCGGTATTTCCATGGACGCCATTGTTTTGATTCTTGGATGTGGATTTTTCCTTCTTTGGTACGCGAAACGCGAGTGTTCAGGAACGATGATGCCCGAATGACCGCATCCATGATCTCTTCCTTGGATGCAGGCGCGTTGATGCGCAGATTCACCCACTCATTGTTCACGAGGTCTGTGGTGACTAAGATTTTTGCCGTACGTGCATCATGGAATGATCCCGTAACTATGTAATAGGCAAGAGCCTCTGCGTAGTTTGCCGTCAGCCTGAATCGGTGTCGAAAACGGTGAATGTCTTTGTACCATCCATCCCAGAACCAAGGATTTTCTTCTTCTTGGGCTTCGCGCCACGATTCAAAAGAAACCATACCTTCACCTCTAGCCGGATCAATCAGATGCTTTTCCTGCATCTCTTCAATCCATTCGTGAAAAACAGGGTGGAGCTCAAGCAACTGTAAAGTCTGCCGCTCTCCCTCGGCATACTTCTCGCGTTTCTTTTCTAGATTTTCTTTGCTGATTTTTCGCATACGTATACGACCGGCAAGCGGTCTAAGACAGACTAATCCTCTCGCGTTCCTGAGCTATTTTCAAGTGTAAAGTTGGCTATTCTTGAGCAATGTTGAGCGATGTGGGATTTTGCGATACACTTTCTCCGCTATCACACGTGAGCCAAACGCCCTTCATAGGCGGATTTTTGACGACCATTGTGACCCGTAAGGGGCAGCAGTATGAATCTGCGCACAATGGTCGTCCGCAAGGGCGGCTTGCGTGTGATAGCCAGATCCCCAGCTGCTGTCCCTTTTGGTTTGGACAACAAGCGGGAGCTGTAACTTTGCTTACTCTTAGCAGTTACACTATGGCTCACAACCCCGCTTGGCTAATCAACAAGCACCCTAAGAATCTCAAGGCTCAAATCAAGGAGCTTACGGTGCGAGGATACGTTGTCACGGTTCAGGATTCTACGACCGCTCAGTTAGTACGCAGAAAGCAGTTTAGCTGCCTTGTTGCCACTCTGAGCTTTCTATTCTTTGGTGTAGGGTTTTTCATCTACCTGTTCTATTTCCTCGCCCAGCGAGACGATACCGTGTACCTCGACCTCGACACGCAGGAACCTGACCCGCATTGGCAGGAAAAGCAGACAGCGGGCAACAAGCGTTTTTGGATAGTCATCGGTTCTTTTTTCGGCTTCTTCTTCGTCGTACTTCTGATTGGGTGTGTCTTGGCTGCTGTCGATACTGGAACGCCCTCCACGGCCTCCCAGACGCCCTACACGGTGGCTTACGAGAAGACCAACCCACAGCTCGGTTTGGCACAGGCAATCGTCATTACGCCCGAACAGGCCACCAGAGAGAACCTACTTGCCTTGGGGGAGGAGCTGCACCGAAAGTACGGATCTGAGCAGCTCGTATGGATTGGGATTTTTACCGACAAGGATCTCGCCACGAAGTTTGAGGAGTACACATCGGACGCCGGACTACCTGCGACCACAAAGGCTGCGTATGAGAAGGCTTGGATCGGCATCTACAGCAGGGTCGAAGGAACAGGACTCGATCATTTAGTGATTCAGCTGGACGGTTTGAACGGTGAGGGAAAAGAGACTGTAAAATACTAGAACAAAAAGCCGCCTCCCGGGGCGGCCTTTTGTTTAGCTCTCGGCTTCTACTTCGGAATCGGCTTCGGTGATGGAGGCAGAGACTTCCTCCGCTGTTTTTTCAACGAGCTTAGCGAGCTGCTCGGGATTCAGCGTAATGAGCTTACGCGTGCCGTAAGCAAGATTGAGCTCCTTCATGAGGCTACGGATTTTTGCTCGAGACTGTGCAAACTCTGCATGGTTGCCAAGGTAATCGAGAACGGAAATCAGGATTCGATCCGAGCGTCCCATGGCACGCTCGAGAACCTGCTGATAGATGTCCTGCGTCTGCAACAAAATCTTCGTGTAGTGGTACGGGTCTTTTTGTACCAGATGGCCGAAGAACTCCGGGTCTTTCTCCCACGGCGCTCGCGTGAGATGCGCAGCCCACCATAGGCGGGCTATGGCATGGCGGCGCAAGTCGCGGTCGTTGCCACTTGTAAACCAGTGCTCAAGGACGTAGTTGATCGCCTTTTGTTTCGACTCATCATTCAAGTCTGCATAGGAACCATCAAGCCCCCAGCGTGCCATTGTATAGGCGCGGAAATCCACATGGCTCAAGTATGCCCAGAGACGAGGGTCAGAAGCCTGTGTTTCATCTAGTTCGGGGTAGTAGCCGTGCAGCACGATTGCATTTTCAAGATCGGTTGCAACCGGGTCATCCTGTGGCGCAGAGAGTACAGGACGGGGCGCACGAACCTCGATAGTAGAAGGGAGACAGTCAGCCTCGTCCACAGATTCAAACTCCTTGAAATAGTTTTCCAGAGTAATGCCCGCGCGGAGCTGATCGCGCATTCGATCTACGGCAGCGCGTTTGAAGATTTTTTGGTAGTTGCTCATACGCTTTCATCCTCTGTTACCTCTAGCAGTCCTTCGATGCTTTTGAAACTGCGGTCTAATGGGTATTCGAGAATCTTTTGCGCGACCTCATAGGCGGATTTGTCTTGAAGTCCTTTTGCTTCAATGGTGGCGGCGATTCTTGAATGCCAGTTCTTGTCGATGTAGTAGCCGTTTTCATCGCGTACCTGATAGACGGCATCGACCAGCACGGGGAGCACTACCGAAGCGTGCAGCATTCCTTCAGACACTTTTTGGCCGCGAACATCTGCGTAGTGTTTCCAGTCAGATTTTGAAAGCACTATTGCGATCTTGTCGTCCGTGTAGTCGATTTGAGCCGAGCCCTCATGAAAAGTACCCTCGCGGATCGACATGAAAGAGGAAACGGGCGGACGCAGAGGATCATAGCTCTTCTCTGCGATGAAGGAGCAGTAACCGCCGACTCCAAGCACGTCACCGGCTTCAACATCGAATGCGTTGCTGCCGTAGTCAGGATGGGATTCGCTCGGACGATAGTTCGCAATGTCCTGATCGGCACAGATGTAGAACCCAACCGTTACGCGCTCACGAATGCGGTTTGCCGGGATGACGAACCTGCTAGTAGTCTCGCGGCTCGAAAAACTCGTTCTGTAGAAGGTGCCACGACACTCTACCTCGACAACAAACGACGCCTTCTCTTTTTTGATGAGGTCTTCGATTGCCTTGTTCTTGAGCGAGAAAACAGGGTTCAGAACAACCTCCTCTTTCCCGAGCTCATAGCGGAACTCAGCAAGTTTGAACTCGCCACCGACGTCGTCCTCGTTTCCGAGAACCGGATGCGGAAATGATTTTGTACTAACCTTCATAGTTTTCTATGCCAAGAGCATACTTTTTCTTCGACGGAATGGTAACGGCAAGCCTGAGGGATTTTCCGCTTTCAATAGAAAGTCCTGTGATGAGAGACTCTTCAATCTTGTATTGCTTACCAGTCTGCGCATCTGTCGCTTCATGAAGCTGCACTGTGTAGTTACTGTCATCGCCGACGGCAACGATCTTGATCGCGCCTTCGCAGCTTTCTCGTCCTGTAAGGATGAAGTGGTACACAAAGCCAGTTTTTTCCTTTTGCACGAAGCTGCGGAAGCTAATGTTTGATGTCTTGATGCGCACACCCTTCTTGTCACCCGGTGCACCACCGGTTGGAACGCCTTTGCGGGAGGAGCCCCCACTGCCTTCAGAGGTACCGGGCTTCACGCTTCCCATCTGCCTGCTCGTCACCACGCCCTTACGGACAACTGTATCGATTGTAACTGGAGCAGGCTCTTGCACCGATCCCACCTCGCGCCCAGATTCTTCTGTGCCAGTTTTTTCAGTTTTGTCGCGGGGGAGTGCGTCGGTCTTACCCAGACTCTCTCGTTCTTCGCTTTCGGGCAGGTAGCGATCAAGGCCGGGAATGTCTTCGGGAGCACTGGTGATCGCTTCGTTCATGCCCTTGAGGGATTCTTTGATGAAGCCTTCGAGTTCTTGTAGCGCTGCCCAGCCATTCTTTTCCACACGGTCTTTGTTCCAGTCGTCATGAGCCGGAGGCTCCATGTCACGCAAAAGCGTATTGCCACGATCATTCTCGCAAAGGAAAACAGCGGCGAATGGTTCACGTAAGACTCGGTATTCTTTTTCTTGAACGACCATTTTCGGCTTACGAGCCATCATGACTTTCTTGGGGAACCCTTCGCCTTTTTTGACGTAGAGATCAACAGTTCCAAGGTGTTTCAGCTCCTGACGAAACTCCTGACTGGGAGATGTAACTGCATCGAAGTAGAACTTCGCATTCTCAGCCTCGTAATCGTCGAGATACTGGGGGAGAGTCTCGGCTGTAATGATCTTTTCCGTTGCTTCGTTTTTGATAGTTACTTCTAGGTCGCCGCGGTGGATGGCAAGCCAAAAGTTACGCAAAACGGATTCAATCAGCTTCGTTTCCCATTCTTGCTCCCCCGTATAGCCCATGATGAAGATGTCCGTCCCAGTCTCTGTTCTCTTGAAAAAGTCAGGAATCATGCCAGTTTCCCGGATCGCCTGATAGCCACTGATTCCGTAAAATCCAACGCCTTGGCGAACATCTTTTGTTTTGTCGTGATGGCTGACGAGCCGCGCTTTTCCTTGAAACACAGCGTGCCCGTCTCTATCAACACTGGAATAGAAAACGGTTCTCAGTGCGGATGCGGCAAAAGGCGCTCCTTTGCCGATACCGAACGAACCTCCACCCGCACCCTTTGCATCACTTGTGCCGATAGTGCGAACGAGGCGGTACCAGTTGCCACTCACATCGTCATCGCTACCCGAGAGTCCTTTTGTATTGAAGTCGCTGATTTTCAAAACAGCCAGCTCGTCAGATTTCAGAAGATCAATCGCAGCCGTAAAGAATGCCTCCGATTTCTTTCGTCCCTTTTCAAATGCGACACAGCGTCGCAAACGATCTGTGAGCTCGCTATTCTGGGGCAGTTCAGACACGGGGACGGTCATCCGCTCAAAAGTGACCGAAACGGGTATCTCGTAGGATTCTCTAGCGTCCACCGCATTTTGAATCGTCTCTCGAGCAATGAACTTCTCATGATTGCCCTCAAAGTATTCCAAAAGCGGGTCAGCAAAACCCGCATTCTCTCCATGCCCGGTGCTCGGAAAATACCATTCAAGTTTCTTCTTTCCTCCTGCCGATTTCTTGTGGTGTTTTGGCATAGCTTTAGAGCTCAAAATGACGGTCTTTGTTAGGGTAGGTGAACTTTGCTTTCGTCTCCCTGACCCGTTTTTCAATCTCCGAAAAGATTTTGTTGACCTCATCTTCCGAGTAGTCGTAGTGACTCCGATTCGCACAGTTGCCAAGGATTTTCAGCCTCCGCAACACTTCATTTGTGCGGGTTACGGCAAGCCGTTTGAAGTTTCCATTTCGTTTGTCCATAGAATCATCTTTGTGTAGCAAGACTAGCTTTGATGTAAATGTACTCTCATGTGACATAGGACGTCAATACACGAAAAACAGGGTTTGCACCCTGTTCTCGGAAAACTGTGGACAGATCATGATTCTAGCGCGATCCTGATGTTCTCGGCGATCCTTGCAATCACTGGAACAGTGACTGAGTTACCGATTTGCTTGTAGAGGTGGAGATCAGCCTGATCCTTGGGGAGTAAGAAGGATTCAGGGAATCCCTGTAAGCGTGCGCATTCCCGAGGCGTCAGCTTTCTAATGCCCTTTGCATCCCGAATCAATGGCACGTTGTGGCCACCGATTCCCATGCTTGCCGTAAGCGTCGGGCATACTCCGCTTTTGTTTTCGCGTACGTAGTTGCGGCGGTATTGATAGAAACGATCACGCTCCTTCACGGCAGCCTTTACTTTGGGGTAGATCAGCTCGAAGCGCTTGTCGTAGTAATACTTGTCCGCCACATTCTTTTGGAGAATGTTCGACATCTTTTTTCTTAGAGGAACCGCGTCGGGAAAACGGAACTTGGCCATTGTCTTTGCGGATCGGAATCCTACGATGTAAATGCGCTCTCTTGTCTGCGGCACGTTGCCGTGCGTCATACTGTTCAACACCTGCGCGGCGACCGTATAGCCCGCTGCAGATAGCTCATCTTGAATGCGTTTGAAGGTCTTCTCATCATCATGCTTCAAAAGATGCTTCACATTCTCAAGGAAAAAAGCCTTCGGTTTTCGATCCTTCAAAATAGCCGTAATGCTGAAGAGCAGGTGGCCACGATTCTCGTCTTCAAAACCGCGCTTGTGGCCTGCTACGGAAAACGGCTGGCATGGGAACCCGCCGAGGAGAATGTCGAAGTTCTTCGGAATGCGCTTCATCCCTTTCTCGTTCACAATCTCAAAAATGTCGCCATGGTCGATCTCGCCGAAGTTGAGCCGGTACGTCTCGCAAGCGTGGCGGTCGAAGTCGTTGGAGTAAGCCGTCTCGAAACCAGCGGTTTCAAATCCGATGCGTACGCCTCCTATCCCGGCGAAGAGGTCGATGGATTTTAGTTTTTTAGTCGGCATACTCATTGAAGAAGTTCGGTGATAGGAACGCCAAGGCTTCGGGCTAGGCGATCCAAGTTGCTCAAAGTCATGTTGCGGATTCCGCGCTCGATTCCGCTGACGTAAGAAGGGTGCACGCCTAGAGTCTTCGCCAGATCGCCCTGAGAGAGATGCTTGCGGAGGCGCGTTTCTTTCACGCGTTTGGCGAAGATGTGATGAATGTCAGGCATACGTTGTCCACATTGTGGGTACATGATACCAGACTATCGCAAAATAGTTCTATGTAGTAAGAGATTACTATAGCACTTTTGGATCGCTGTCGGCATTCAGGTTACTCCGCGCCCGCTTTCTGTAAGAGACTACAAAGTAGTTAATATGCTCGGAGCAATGGATCCAACCGCAGCATATGCCGTCAATTCTTTTTGTCATCTCGATTCAGCCGATTCATATCTTAATATCTTTTCAGGAAGTGCAACGTTACTGATTGAGGCCGGGCAGTGTTATCCAAATTTGAAAAAAATAATTGGTTTTGACAATCATAAGCAACACCTGTCTCTTTCGATGCAAAACATTAAGAAAGCCGGCATGATAAGGAGGGTCCAGGTAAAAGAAGCCGATATTTTTGATAAACCAGATTTTGGTACGTTTGATGCAATTGCATCCGATCTTCCTTTCGGCATGTTGATCTCAAAAAATGAAGATTTAGACAAGCTTTATAAAGTTTTTATTGAATATTGTGAGAGCAAGCTGAATCCTGCGGGGCGATTGGTGATATACACCAGCCAATATGAGCTCATCGAGTCAATTTTGTTGCAGTCGCGTTTTACAATCATTCAATCATTACAACTAAAATTTATGACAAATGCTCATGCGTATTTGAAGCCCAAGATCATCGTGTGTGAATTTAAGGCTGCGTAAGCGTCTGTATTTTCTCTGGCGGAACCGCGCGCAGCACCGCCCGCTGCTCGTTGGGAAAAAGTAAACGCGGCGGTATTTGAGACGCTATGTCCTTGTGTATTTTATACGCCACGGTGGGCGGGACGACGGAACAGATTGCCCGCCAAGCGGCCGACTATCTCACCGCCCGCGGACACGCGGTCGAGTGTGTGGACGTTTCCTTGCTGGCGGCCTCTGACCTCGCGGCATGGGACCGTGTTATTTTCGGCTGCTCCACCTATGACGAAGGCGAGATGAATCCGCTTGCGGCGGCGTTTTTTGACCAGCTCGCGGCGGCGCGGGTGAAGGCGCCTCACGTGCGTGTGGCGATCTTCGGCCTGGGGGAATCCATCTACCCTTCATTTTGCACGGGAGCGGACCGCGCGGGGGAGGCGTGGGAAGTGGTGGGAGCGAATGTCGTTTCACCGATCCTGAAACTGGACATGTTAGAGTGGGACGCAGACGCCCGGACCCGCGTCATCCACGACTGGTTAGACGAGATCCTCCCAAAACTCGCGGCAGGTCGGCAAGCGTAAGACGCGATACGTCATTCCAAAGCCTAACCACGCCATCTCATACCTCTCCTTCCTCTGGCAGAATCGCGCGCAGTACCACCCGCTGCTGGCGGAGAAGAAGTAAACGCAGCCGCGTTTGAAGCGCTAGGCGATCCGCAACACCGTGATTGTCTTCTTCCTGCCCCCGATTTCGGCCGTCCGTTCTTCACCCGGCGCGGCGCCGAACAGCAGGGCGCCGAGCGGGGAGACGTACGACACGGTGTCCGGCGCGCGTTCCAGGATGAGGTAGCTGCCGATGCGGTAGGCGCGTTCCGTACCGGTTTCGTCCCGGATCACCACGCGGGAACCAAGATGCGCGCACGCGCCCGGCGGGGCGGGCTCGACGACGTCCGCATGCGCGAGGATGCCGGCCAATTCGGCGCGCCGCGCCCCCAGCATCTTCAGCTGCCGCTGGCCTTCTTCGAAGAGGAAATTGTCGTGCCAGGTTTCGGAGGTCTGTTCCGTCCCGACGGCCGTGTCCGCGAAAACGCCGCGCAGCTCGGCGTCGATGCGGGCGATCTCGTCCCGCAGGGCGTCGTAGTCCGGTTGGAGGAAGAGATACGGCATACGCGAATACGACGACCATATCATCGCGCGTTCCGCGCCAGCAAGACCATCCTGTTGCCAACGGGTTTTGACTGGTAAACTGTTCGTACTATGAAAAAACAGGTCCTGGCCGCCGCCGCCTGCCTCCTCTTCGTCGGGGCGGGCTGCACGGCGCCCGCATCCCCCGCGCCCGAGGAAATTCCCGCGCCTGCCGTCCCCGGCTCTCCTTCCGCGGAAAACGGTCTTCCCACGGAAGGGTGGGAGCTTGCCGACACCGGCGCCTTCACGGTCGCGTTGCCGCCGGGATGGGAGTTCCGTCCGATGCAGGGGATCGATTCCTTGGTCGGCGAATTCACCGGCGACGGGGCGGCGCTTTCGTTCGATTATGGCTGGTATTCCAACCCGCTGGCGGGCGAAGAGGACCCGGACCACGCGGTGACGTATGAGACGATTGACGGCCGCCGGGCCAAGATCGTCGTGCCGCGCGTGGTCGGCCGCGGAACGACGGGTGTGTACGTGGAAGGCCTGGGCACCGGGGGAATGGACCGGCTCCAGGTATCCGGCGAAAATCTTACGGCTGCCCAACAGGAAACGGTGCTCGGGATCTTCCGCACGATCCGGTTCGCGGAATAGCCGTACCGTCGCGGACGCTGTTCGTGAGCGACCGGTTTTGCCGGCCGCTCATTCGTTTGAATCTCGCGCGGAATGCCGCGGTCGTACCTGGTCTTTTTGGCGCCAGATGGGTTCTTGTCCCAACCGAAGCGGTCGAATGGTATTTGGTATGGCCAACCCGTGCGGCGTTCCCCTATAATGGGCCCGTTCATTCATGATTTTTTTGTATGGCAACGGCCTACGCGACGAACGACGCCAAGGCGGTCAGCGAAACGTTGGACGGCGAAACCATCGTCATCCACATGGAAACCGGCAACTATTACAGCCTGAACGGCACGGGTTCGTTCGTGTGGGGTCGGTTGAAGGGCGGTCGGACGTTGGACGCCCTGGCGGCAGATCTGGCGGGCGCGTACAACGTGACCGCCGAGGCTGCGGCCGGTTTGATCGCGACGTTCCTTTCCATGTTGGTGGTAGACGGCCTTGTGTTGGAACAGGATGGGGCGCCGGCGGATGCGCAAACCCCGTCCGACACCGACGCCGCCCCGGCGGGCGAACGGCAGCCGTTCGAAGCCCCGCTCGCCACGCGCTACGACGACATGCAGGAAATGCTGCTCGCCGACCCCATCCACGACGTGGACGAGCAACACGGTTGGCCGATGCCCAAGCAACCGTCCTGACCTATGGCAACACCGCGCATTTCCGTGATCATCCCCGCCTATAATGCGGAGGCGTATCTGGCGGAAGCCATCGAGTCGGTGCTGCGCCAAGGCCATCCCGACCTGGAAGTCCTCGTCGTCAACGACGGGTCCACGGACCGCACGGCGGATATTCTCGCCGGGTTCGGGGACCGGATCACCGTGGTGACCCAGGAGAACGGCGGGCTGTCGAACGCGCGCAACGTCGGCATCGCCCACGCCACGGGCGATGTCATCGGCTTCTTGGACGCCGACGACGTGTGGCCCGACGACCACGTGTCCGCCCAGCTGCCGTTCCTGCTTGACGGCGCATACGATTACGTCCGCGGCCATGTGCAATACGTGCGCGAACTCGGCACGCCGCAGGAGGAACGGTCCGAGCCATTTTACTTTCCCGCCCTGGTCGGCGCCTGCTTGTACACGGCGTCCCTCGTCCGCCGCGTCGGCCCCTTCGACGGTGCCGTCTCCCACGGCGAGGACGCGGATTGGCACGCGCGCATCGAGGAGCTCGGCGGAAGGGAAAAGCGGCTCCCCCGCGTCGCCTTGTTGTACCGGCGGCATACGCATAACATTACCAACGACATCGGCGCCGCCCGCGCCGGCATATTCGGGTTCGTGCGCAACCGGCTGAAACGGAAGCGCGCTGCCTCCTCACATGGCTGATCCCGCCGCCCACATTCTCGCCGCGAACCACACGGGTATCACCAGGCCCTATTTTTCCGATGTGTTCCTGCCGGCTTTCGGGGAGGCCGAGGCGCGCCTGCCGGCGGTGGAAAAACACTATCGCGTCGCGGGCCAGTCCGTCCGTCTGCGGTTTTTCGGCGACGACGTGCGGGTCCGCCTCGCGCCGGCCTTCGCGCACCTGGAAAGAACGGACGTTGCGGACGGTACGGGCGTTGCGCCTGTCGCGGGCACCGGAGAGCCGGGCCTCACCATCGCGCTGTGGGATTCGGCAAGCAGCGGCGTCACGTTCCCGCCGCCGTGGAGCGACCCGTCCTATTCGTTCGGCATCCATTCGGCCGTCTTTCCGTCGGCCGGGGACGGATTCCGGGGCGCCTGGCTCGGCGAGCGGGAGGGCATGGCCTTCTACGACCCGTCGTCCAAGACCGCCCATTTTTGGACGCCCAACGCCCGGCAAATCCCGCCGTGGGTACCGGCCGCGCCCCTGCGCCCCATCCTCCATTGGTTTCTCTCCGCGCAGGACGTCCATTTGATCCACGGCGCCGTCGTGGGTGCGGGCGGGAAGGCGGCGTTGCTCACCGCCAAGAGCGGGTCGGGAAAGTCCACCACGTCGTTGACCTGCCTGTTGGAGGGTTTGGATTTTTTGGGCGACGACTACGTGGCGGTCGGTTCGGCGGAACCGGTGACGGCGTACAGTTTGTACGCCACCGCCAAGGTGCTGCCGGAACGCATGCCGGATTTCGCCGACTTGCGGGAGTACGCATGGGACACGCAGGGGGAAAAGACCGTCCTGTTTTTGGCGGACGCCCGCCCGGACCAGTTGCACGCGTCCATGCCGCTCGCCGCCATCCTCATTCCCGTCATCACGCACGCGGAACGCACCACCGTCGTGCCGGCGCGCAAGCAGGACGCCCTGTTGGCGCTCTTGCCCACCACCCTCATGCAGCTGCCGCTGGCCGGGACGGACAAGGCCGGCCGTCTTGCTCACATCATCGCGCGGACGCCGTGCCATTTCCTGCGCCTGGGCCGCGACCCGCGTGAGGCCGCCCGGGCGGTCAAGGCGTTTTTGGAAACCGTATGATGAACGCGTACCGTCCATTTTTCCGCTATGCCCGCGGGCAGGGGAGGCAGGCCGCCGTCGGCGTGTTTTGGGCGCTCGCGCAGGCGGCGCTCTTGGTGCCCATCGCCTTCGCCGTGCAGGGGGTGTTTGACCAGGCCCTGCCGTCGGGAGATGTCCGCGGCCTGGCGTGGCGCGCCGGGATCATCCCGCTGCTGTTCGCCGCCAACGGCGGGGCGGCGCTGCTGAACCGGCATTTTTCGGTGCGGGCCGTCAAAGCGTCCGTCGCCGCGCTGCGGGCCGACCTGTTGGAGAAAGCCGTCCATTGGAGCCGGGAGCGGCACGCGCGCTTGGACGCCGCCGCCGCGCATACCCGTCTCGTGCAGGACACGGAGCGCGTGGACGTCATGGCGAACGCCTTCGTCAGCCGCATCGTGCCCGGCACGGCCGTGTCGCTCGCGCTGTGCGGCGTTCTGCTGTACCAGCACGCCGGCCTGTTCTTGCTGTTGCTCGTCGTTCTCCCGTTGGCCGTGGGCGTGAACCGGATGGTCGGGCGGGCGGTCAAGCGCGGCGCCCGGCAGTTCCACGCGGATTTCGCCGCGTACAGCAAAGGCGCGCTGTTCGTGCTGCAGTTCGCCGAACTCGTGACCCTGTCCTCGGCGGAAGGGAAGGAAACGGACCGGCAGCGCCGGAACGTGGACGCCCTGCGCGCGTCCGGCACGCGGTCGTCGCTGCTCTACGCCGCGTACGCTGCCTTGCAGGCCAACGTCGTCGTCCTGGTCGGGGCCATCGTGCTGTTCGTCGGCGGGCTGCTCGTCGTGCGCGGCAGCCTCACCGTCGGGGCGCTGCTGTCGTTTTACGTGAACCTCAACCTGCTGAACACCTACCTGCGCGAGGCGTTGGGGGCGGTGCCGTCCCTGATCGAAGGGCGGGAGTCGCTGGAGGCCCTCCGCCCGCTCTTGGAAGACGACCGACGGCCCGGCGCCGGCGAGGCGTTTTCGGGGGTGCGCGAAGGCGTGGCGTTCGAAGGCGTGGGGTTCCGCTATCCGGATTCCTCCTTCGCCTTGCAGGGCGTGGACTTTTCCGTGCGGAAGAACGAACTCTTCGGCATTTTCGGCGCGTCGGGAACGGGGAAGACCACGTTGATCCGCCTCTTGGCCGGCATGCACGCGCCGGAACAGGGGCGCGTCCTGGTGGACGGCACGCCGGTGGGCGCTTTCGACGGTGCGAGTTACCGCCGCAAAATCGGCGTGTTGCCGCAGCATCCGCTGCTGTTCCCGGGCACGATCCGCGAGAACCTCACGTACGGCCTGGACGGCGTGGACGACGCCCGCCTGCGCGAGGTTTGCCGCCTGTGCCGCATCGACGAGCACGTGGCGCGCCTGGAGAAGGGATACGATACCGAGGTCGGCGAGTTCGGCGTGAAGCTGTCCGGCGGGCAGAAGCAGCGGCTGGCCCTGGCCCGCGCGTTGTTGCGCGACCCGGACCTGCTCATCCTGGACGAACCGGACAACAACCTGGGCGTGGAACTGGCCGCCGAGCTGGTGCGCGACGTGCGCGCCCGCCCCATGACCGTCATCCTCATCACCCACAACGAACGCCTCATGGCGCTCGTCGACCGCCACTACCGCCTCGTATGACCGCCTCTCCCGCAGCAACTCCTCCCGCGGATGCCCCGCTCATCAGCGTTGTGATCCCGGCGTACAATGCGGAACAGTATGTGAAGGAAGCCGCGGAAAGCGTTCTGGCCCAAACGTACCGGCCGCTGGAAATCATCTGCGTGGACGACGCGTCTACGGACGGCACGGCGGACGTTCTGGCGTCGTTCGGCGAACGGGTGCGGGTTATCCGCCGCGCGGAGAACGGGGGCGGTGCGGCCGCGCGCAACGACGGTTTGGCCCTGGCCCGCGGGGAATACGTCGCCTTCCTTGACGCAGATGATTTCTGGCCGCCGGAAAAACTGGCCGTACAAGAGGCGTATCTGCGCGCCCATCCCGCGGTGGACGCCCTGTTCGCCCACATGCGGTGCTTCCTCAGCCCGGACCTGCCGGAGGAGGAACAACGGCGCCGGTTCTGCCCGCCCGCGCCCATGCCCGCCCAGGTGCCGGGAACGGCCCTCATCCGCCGGGCCGTATTCGACAAGGTAGGTGCTTTCGATCCGCAGTGGCGTGTTGGCGAGTTCATCGACTGGGTGGCTCGTGCCCGCGCCGCCGGGTGTGTGGACGAAACCCTGCCCGACGTCTTCCTCATGCGCCGCATCCACGCGACGAACACCGGCATCACCGGCCGGGCCTCGCGCGGCGATTACGCGGCCATCTTGAAAGCCGCCCTCGACCGCAAGCGCCGCGCCGCCTAACGCCCCTTTGTATGCCCACGCCCAACCCGTATCCGAACAGTTTTCCCAACGCCCGCGAAACGGAATTGTTGAAGCTCATCCTGTGCGATGACGCCGATTTTCCCGCGCGCTTCGAACGCTGGAGCCAGGAGACCGATATCGACGACATTGGAGAAGCCTCGATGCGCCTGCTGCCGCTCGTCTATCTGCGCATGTCCAAGCTGGGCGTCCGCGGACCGGAATTCGCCCGCATCCAAGGCGTTTACCGGCTGGCGTGGGTGCAGAACCAGCGCCTGTTGACGGCCCTCGACCGTGCGGCCGGCGTCTTCGCGGCGCACGGCATCCGCCTGCTCGTCTTGAAGGGCGTGCCGCTGCTCGCCCAGGCGTACAAGAACCCCGGCGCGCGGTTCCTGAGCGACGCGGACGTCCTCATCAGCCGGCACGACATTATGAAAGCCGTCGCGGCGATGCGGGAGGCGGGGTGGAAGATTTCCACGCCGGTCTTTCCGGACCTGTCGTTCTTTTCCCAGGAGAGCATCGGGCGTCTCGCGAAGGAGGTGTCGTTCCGTGACGAAAACGGGTTGGAAATAGACCTTCATTGGCGGTTGTTCCTGTTCAACGCGGCGGGGGACGCGGAGGATGACGCCCGGTTTGAGCGATGGTGGACGGAGTCCGTGCCGTTCGACTTCAAGGGGCGGGAATACCGGTCCCTGTCGCCCGAGGACATGCTGTTGCACGTCGTCGCGCACGGGGCGCCG